>Ga0315288_10004836_pt1 | contig 17144 bp, 15 predicted proteins | sample YL17G11_20_MG_FD_203454 | JGI IMG/M metagenome (GOLD analysis project Ga0315288, IMG submission 203454) | Sediment microbial communities from Yellowstone Lake, YNP, Wyoming, USA - YL17G11_20 | ecosystem: Environmental > Aquatic > Freshwater > Lake > Sediment | place: USA: Wyoming | collected... | reverse complement strand
CGGCGACGCCCGCACCACCTGCCACTACTACGTTCAGGCGGCGGACAGTCAGGGCATGGAGGGAAGAAGCCCGGCCAACGCACCGGTGTCCACCTACAGTTACGTCATCCGTTCATCCGTACTCGGCATTTTCGATCTGCAATACACGGGCAATCCGCTGGGCGGAGCGTCCCCTTATAATGGCCAAACGGTCACGGTCACGGGCATCGTGACGGGAACGGAATTCAGCTCGTATCGGGACGGCTTTTTCATCAGCGATCCGGGCGATAGCAGCCTGTGGTCGGGAATTCAGGTGTTCAATCCGCAGTCCACACCCGCCTTGGGAGACTGTCTCCGGATTACGGGCGAGATCACCGAGTACAATGACTTGACGGAATTCACCGCCGGCGCGTCCTACACCGTTCTTGGGGCCGGCCGTATTCGCGGGCCGCTGCCCATGCGCTTCACGCAGCTTGCGGATTCCGGCGAGCCGTTTGAAGGCACCTTGGCCCGCGTAGATGCCCCAATGGTCGTGACGGACGTCTCGGACTGGAACCAGTACCGGCAGTTTTCGCTGCGCAGCGGCTCGGTGTTCGCCGCCGCCGTGGGAGACTTTGCGATTGACTATGTCCCCTCGGTCGGCGACAGCTTCACATGGATGATCGGCTGCGTCACTTACAATTCCAACGTCGGCTGGATGATTGCGCCGCGCAGCGACGCCGATCTGGGCTACGTGGATCTGCGGCCGCCGACTCTGATCAGTGCCGCCGCCGTCTCCGACACGGCCGTCAACATCGTGTTCAACGAGCGGCTGTCGTTCGCCGGCATTGATGATTCGACCAATTATCTCATCGTGGATCAGGTGAGCTTCGATACGCTGCACGTCTTGGATGCGTACCTTTTCAGCACCGGCAAGACGATTCAAGTGGTGGTGCTTGAGCGGCTCACCGGCCGTTACCGCCTCGATATCCGGGCGGTGCGCGACACCAGCGGCAACGTGCTGGAAAACGCCGCCGTCAACTTCGAGCCCTACGAGCCGGGGGAATACACGCGCATCGCCGATATCTACAGCGATACGACGCTCAACGGCCTTACGGTCACGCTGCGCGGAGTAGTGAACTTCATGCAGGACGTGACCACAACTTCTGGATCACGGCGCATCTCAGCCTTCATTCAGGACGAGAGCGGCCGCGGCCTGAACCTGTCGCAAACGGGCGCGGCTTCCACCTTTCCCGGCATTCAGCGCGGGAATCTGATTGTCATCACCGGCGTGATCAGCCCCTATCAGGGCAGCCTGCAGATGGGCGGCTTCTCCGCCGCCAGCACAACAGTCCTCGCCGAAAACCGGCCGCTGCCCGCACCGATCGTCCTGCGCACGGGAGATCTCCGCGGCCAGCGCGACATCATTCACACGGCCTGGCCCGGCAACTACGGAAGCGGCACGTGGGTGCAAACGTCGGGTACGATCTACCGCGTGGACGAGAACATCGGCGGCGGCACCAACATCGCCATTGACGACGGCACCGGCAATCTGACGATCCGCGTGTGGGATTCGATGTATCTGGACACCGTGACGCTGGGCGGCCGCGCGTATCGTCCGCGCGATCTGGTGGGAGTCTATTGCAGCGTGGCGGGTCCGTCCTCGATGTACAACAACGATTTTCAGATGCTGGCCGGCTACGCGGAAGACTTCACTCTGCCGGCGACCGGCGTTCCTTCCGGGGAACTGGTTCTGAGAGTGCCCAATCGTCCGTTCGCACCCGATCTTGGGCAGAGACTGCACATCGAGTACAGTGCTCCGGCGTTGTCTGAGGTGCGCTTGCGCGTTTTTGACTTGCGCGGACGCGTGGTGGCGAATCTGGTGGACAAGCGCGCGGGCGGGCCGAATATCATCGAATGGGACGGCCGCGACGATCTGCGCGAACTGCTTCCCATCGGAACCTATATCCTGCATCTCGAATCCATCAGTCAAGGCGACAGCCGCACGCAAATCAAGCCGGTAGTCATCGGCACTAAGCTGTGACGGACCGCGCTTAACCCGATTATCCCGAGGTTCTCGTGCGATTCCTTCTCGTTTTCCTCATGCTTCTGACCGCGCCGCTGTGGGCGTTCGGCCAGCTCGTCTCGAATCCGTATCCGGCCGATCCGGCGGCGCTGGCCGTCGGCGGAGCCACCACCGCCTCGGCCACGGGCGTCAATGCCGTGTACTCTAATCCCGCGGGACTCGCCTACGGCAAAGGCACGCAGGGACGATTCGCGTACCACCAGCTCTATGGTTTGAGCTTTCTGTCGCACATGTCGGCGGCGGCGTTCACCTCGGTGCCCAACGCGCCTCACGGCATCGCGCTGGGCGTGCAAACGCTGGGCACGCGCGACGGCGGATACACCATGGCATCCGAGACCGAGGCGTTCTTGTCGCACGGATTTCTTCTGCAGCAGGACATTCACTCTTCGCTGGCCGTGGGCTACACGCTTAAGCTCATCAGCTACAGTCTGGGTGAGTCCGTCGCCGACGAACACGGCGTTTCTGAAGACTTGGGCGACGCGATGACGTTCGGGCTGGACGTGGGCGGCATGGCGCAGCTTTGGGACCGTTTCAAGATCGGCGCGGCCTTCCGCAACATCAATCGTCCGCAGTTCGGCAGCACGGTCGCCAAGCGCGATCTGCCGCAGGTGTTCTGCGGCGGCTTCGGCTACTCTCCGTACTATGGCGTGCAAACCACCTTTGACGTCGAGCGGCTCATCAGCGGCGAGACGCAATTCAAGGGCGGTGTGAACGCCATGCTGGTGAAGCCGCTCGATCTGCGCTTCGGCATCATGTCGAATCCCAACTGCTTCACCGCCGGCTTCGGCCTGCACTGGCGCGAGCTGGTGGTGGACTACGCCTTCCTCTATCACCCGATCCTGAATCCCTCTCATCAGATCGGTATCGGTTTCAATTTGGACAAATCTCTGCCGGAAATTTGGCGGGCAAAATGAGAGTGCTCACCGTCCTCATCCTCGCCCTCGGGATGCTGGCCGCCGCGTTCGCCGGGCCGGCAGAGAAGCTCGAACTGAACTCGGCCACGCTCGAGCAGATTCGCGCTCTGCCCATCACCATTGAGCAAGCGGACGCCATCTATCAGCGGCTGGTGTACGAAGGGCCGTTCCACGACATCTACGAGCTGCGCGATTTGCCGCAGTTGGACGCGCAGACGCTGGCGAAGCTGAGCGACTTGGTGCGCGTCAATCCCCCCCGCCCCGCCGAAGAGCGGATTCAGCGCATCGAAGACGCCTATTACCGCATCGAGACGCTGGGCACGGAAGAAGGCACCAACGTCGGTCTGGTGGACGAATGGATTGACCGCCTGATGGAGCCGTTGAACGTCAACGAAGCCACGCTCGATGAGCTCATGGATCTGCAGAACGTTTCGCCCGCCGACGCGGTGGCCATTTACCGGCAGGTGAAGCGGCAGGGAGGGATTCGCGGGGTGCGCGACTTGCGCGCCGTGCCCGGTCTCTCGGATTGGGGCTACCGCAATGCGCGCAATTATCTCGGTTACGATACGACGCGCGTCTCCAAGCGGCTGCACGGCAATTACACCTTCCGCGCCTACGATACGCCGTTCTTCACCGATGAAGAGCTGGCCATTGACCCCAACGCGCTGGTTGATCCGCGGCCCGACGTGAGCCACAAGCTGCGCTTCACCTACGACCGCCGCTACAAGGCGGGTCTCCTGTGGCACCGGAGTCTGGGCGAGAAGACGTTTTATTCCATGGAGGATCCGGTCAGGCTTCCGGAGATGAAATGGTTCGCGGGCGTGGAAAAGCAGGTGCTCGGGCCGGTGCGCCTCGACCGCGCCTATCTGGGCAGTTACCAGATTTCTTTGGGACAGGGCGTGGTGATGGAGAGCGGCGACTACTTCAGTCCGCGCTACTCCGGTTTCGGTTTCGACAAGCGCATCACCGGCATCGCGCCCGATCTCTCGCGCGCCCACGAGTTCACCATGCGCGGCGCGGCGGCGGAAGCCTACTGCGGCCCGCTGCGAGCCGTGGGCTTCTTCTCCTCGCAGAAGAAAGACGCCATTCTCAATCCCGACGGTTCCCTGAACCGGCTCATCAATTTGATTCCGCGCACCGACGAGGATATCTATCCGTCATGGTACAAGCTGGCCAACGAAGACACCGTCTATATTCCGGCCTTCGAGGGGCGGCAGTCCATGATCAACGCCGTCAGCGAAGTCGGTCTGGGAGGCGAGTTGTCGTTTCGTCCGTGGACCGGCACCTCTATCGGGCTGATGGCTACTCAGTTCATGTACGACCGGCCGCTGAAACCGGATTTGGGCCAGGCGTACCTGTACGATGCGCGCACCCGGGCGGGAAAAGACACGGTGGTGGAGGTGTTTCCCGTGATTGATCCCACCGAACGCGACGAGATCGCCAGCACGCCGATGAACCCCGAGATTCTGCAGGCCTATCGCTCTCGGCAGAAATCAGGGCTGTGGCCAGGTGCCCGGTCGGTGCGGCGCATCTACGGCGCGAATCTGATGTCAGTGGTGAACAACTACACCTTCCAGTTCGAGTATGGAGAGCTGCAGAGGACGGACTCCTCCGAGGTTGGCAAGGATCCGCACGCGCTGGTGGCCTCGGCCTACGCGCAGTGGAACTCCCTTTCGCTTCTGGCTCTCTATCGTGATTACGGAGTGGGCTACGACAATCCCTATTGCCGCGGCTTCTCGAACTACGCGCGCTACAAAGGCACCACCTACGAAGACGAATTCTACCTGACGAACCCGGTGTTCGCCCAGCTTCAGCGCAACACGCCGGTGCCGCAGGCCGAACGCGGCATGTATCTGGAGAGCCGCTATCAGGTGTCGCGTCCGCTGACCGTGGACGCCGAGATAGACAACTGGACGCGCGTGGCCGATCAGTCGGATTACTATCGCTGGGTGGGAAAGGTTACCTATCGTCCGGTGTGGCCGCTGCTGATTCGCATCCGCCAGAAGCTGCAAGGAAGGTGGTTGCACAATCCGGACAAAGAGACGGGATTCACCACCTACGAGAGCCGACTCAACGTGGAGTATCGGCTGTCGCGCTTCGACAATCTGCAGCTGCTTTACGCCACCGGCTATACGCGCTTCACACCTCGCCCGCGTTTGGTCGGCGACCCCGATCCGACCGGCGAATCGCCCTTGGACCCGCAGACCGCATCGCCCACCGAAGCGCTGGGGGCGCAACTCACGCATTACTTCTCGCCCCGGCTGCGCGTGCGGGCCGCGTGGTATATCTATGACGGCTTCTTCTGGAACTTCGAGGACAGCGATTTCGCCGTTCTGGACGGCCGTGCCGCGCGCTGGTGGCTCTCCGTTTCCAACCGCTTTTCGGACGCGCTTGCCGTGCGCTTCAAGATCACCGGCGACAGCGCCTATCCCAAGACCTTCGTGCAGGCCCGCGACAACAATTTGTATCCCACGCCCGTCCCCGGCCATGAGACGACCGCCAACGACATGACCAAGGACCGGATTTCCTTCCGCATTCAATTGGACTACATCTTCTGATGGCGATTCTGATAGACGAGAAGAGCCGCGTCATCGTTCAGGGCATCACCGGCAGCGCGGGAGCCTTTCACGCCGGTGAGATGAAATCCTACGGGACCAACATCGTGGCGGGCACGTCGCCGGGTAAGGGCGGCTCCGCCGTGCACGACATCCCGGTTTACGACACCGTGGCCGAGTGCGTGCGCAACCATCAGGCCGACACCTCCGTCATTTTCCTTCCGGCGGCGGCGGTCAAGGACGCGGTCATCGAAGCCGTTCACGCCGGCGTTCGCACCGTGGTCGTCGTTCCCGAGCACATTCCCATCGCCGACATGATGCTCATCCGCCGCGAGGCGATGAAGCGCGGCGCGCTGATTCTGGGCGGCAACACGGCGGGCGTGATTTCGCCCGGGCGCGCCAATATCGGCATCATTCCGCCGCTGGCCTTCAAACACGGCCGCGTGGGAACGGTGTCGAGATCGGGCTCAATCACCTATTATCTCGCCGACACACTGACCCGCACCGGCTTCGGCGAGACGACCTGCGTGGGTCTCGGCGGCGATCCCGTGCTCGGCAGCACCTTCAATGACATCCTCGCGCTCTTCGACGGCGATCCGGAAACCAAAGCGGTGGTGTTAGCGGGAGAGATCGGCGGCGTTTATGAAGAAATCGCCGCGCCCTCCATCTCCAGGATGAGCAAACCGGTGATCGCCATCATCGGCGGCGTGTTCGCTCCTCCGGGAAAGCGCATGGGACACGCCGGGGCGATTGTAGAAGGCGAAATGGGCACCGCGGCCTCGAAGATCAAAGCCCTGGAAGCGGGCGGGGCGCACATCGCCAAGACCTTCAAGGACATTCCCGGAATTCTCTCGCGCTTGAACGTCTGAGGTTTTTCTGACGCGCATGCCGCTGCCGCCGCCGAAAAAGAGTCTGGGCCAGTGCTTTCTTGCCGAGAGAGAATACGCGCGGCAAATCGCTCAAGCGGTGGCCGCCTCCGAGTGCAAGTCCGTTCTCGAAATCGGTCCCGGCCGGGGCATGTTGACCGATGAGCTGCTGAGCGCGGGCCTATCGGTAACGGCCGTCGAGATTGACCAGCGACTGATCGAGCCGCTGCAAACGAAGTTCGGCGCCGATCCGCAGTTTGTATTGCGGCATGAGGACTTTCTGGACACCGCTTTCGAGCCGCTTCTGCCGCGCGGCGAGTTCGTGGCCGTCGGCAACCTGCCCTATCATCTCGTTGCCGAAGTTCTCTTCAAGTTGTTCGCTCATGTGCGTGCGGCGCGCCGCGACCCACTTCTCCCGTGGCCCGAGCGCGCCGTACTCATGATGCAGAAGGAAGTGGCCGAACGCGTGGTTGCCGCGCCGGGCTCGAAAGACTGGAGCAAGTTGTCGGTCTTCACGCAGCTGGAAGCCGCCGTTCATTTGTTGTTCACGGTTCCGGCCGGCGCCTTTCGACCCGCGCCCAAAGTGGACGGCGGCGTGGTTCAGTTGGATTTCTTCCGCATCCCTCCGACCTACCCCTCCGATTTCGCCGTTTTCGAGCGTTTGGTGCGCTACACGTTTCATCAGCGTCGCAAGATGCTGAAAACCTCTCTGTCGGGGCTGGCCGGCATTCACCCCTTTTGGCAGCAAGCGCCGCTCAATTTCACGCGGCGGCCCGAGACTCTGCATCCGGCGGAGTGGGTGATCCTGGCCGATGCGGTGTCGCACGCGCAATCCCCGCGGCCGTCATCGTAACGGTGTCGAATGTCGTCGCTGGTCAAGGCTACCGGGCTGGTCCTGCACACCGTGCGCCACGGTGAAACATCGCTCATTCTCACCGTTTTCTGCCGCGAGCTGGGCAAGGTGGGACTGATGGCCAAAGGCGCGCGCGGCAAGTCGAAGCTCGGATCGGCCGCGGCTTTGGAATTGCTCTGCGAGGCGCAGTTCGTTTTCTATCACAAGGCGAACCGCGACTTGCAGCTTCTGAAAGAATGGACGGCCCTGGACGCGCATCGCGCGCTGCGCGCGGAACTGGATTCCGTGACGGTGGCCAGCGCCGTGTCCGAACTTCTGGCGAAGTGTCTGCGCGAGCGCGATGCGCATCCCGAGTTGTACGACGCGACCAGCGACGTCTTGAAAGCGCTCGATCAGCGGCCGGCCTCGCCTCTACCGATTCTCTGGCTGTTTGAGCTTCTCCTCTTCCGCGCGCTCGGATTCGAACTCGCGCTGAGGACTTGTGCGGTCACCGGCGCGCCTCTTTCTCCCCCCTTCTCCGCGCCGGTGCGTTACCGCCTCAGCGACGGCGCATTCCTAAGGCCCGAGGCGAAGAGCACTGCGCAGGACGGCGAATTGTCCGCTGAGGCGTTCGCCGTGTTGTCCGGACTGTCATCCGCCACGCCGCGGTTTGCCGGCCGGCTGAAGGTGACGCCGGGCCTGCAGAAGGAGATCTCCGCATTTCTGGCGCGATATCTCGAGACTCATCTGCCGGTGGCGGGCAAACTGCGCTCGCTCAAAGCCCTGAACTGGGGCAAGACTGCAAACGGGACATCATCCTGACCATACCCTGAGGCTCATTTCGGCGGCCGCATGGCAAAACAGAACCTCATAGACAAAGTCGTCAGCCTGTGCAAACGGCGCGGCTTTGTGTTTCAGTCCTCGGAAATCTACGGCGGGCTCTCCTCGACGTGGGACTACGGCCCGTTGGGGATCGCTCTCAAGAACAATATCGCCGCTTTCTGGTGGCGCGAAATGACTCAGCTCCACGAGAACATCGTGGGCCTCGACGCCGCCATTCTCATGCATCCGCGCGTGTGGGAGGCCTCCGGTCACGTGGCGGGATTCGTGGATCCGTTAGTGGATTGCCGGCAGTGCAAGACCCGATTCAAGGGACAGGATCTGGTCAGGACGTGGCGGCAGAAAAAGAAACTCGAGGCTCTGGGCGGCACGGACATTCCCGAAGGCGCGGAAGGAGAGTTGGCGAGGCTCAAGCAGATTCGCTGGGGCGAGGCCTTGTGTCCACAGTGCGGCACCGCCGGCAGCCTCACCGAACCGCGGCTCTTCAATCTCATGCTGAAGACGTTTCTCGGTCCGGTGGAAGAGGCCGCGGCGGCGGTCTATCTTCGCCCCGAAACCGCGCAAGGCATCTACGTCAACTATCAGAACGTGTTGAACACCGCGCGCGTCAAGATTCCCTTCGGCATCGCTCAGATCGGCAAAGCGTTCCGCAACGAGATCACGCCGGGCAACTTCATTTTTCGCACGCGCGAATTCGAGCAGATGGAGATGCAGTTTTTCGTCAAGCCGGGCGAAGACGCCAAGTGGCTCGAATACTGGCGCGATGAGCGGTTCGAGTTCTACCTCAAGCTCGGGATCAAGAGGGAGAAGCTGCGCCTTCACCGCCACACGCCGCAGGAGTTGGCTCACTATGCGGCGGACGCGTACGACGTCGAGTACGAGTTTCCCTTCGGCTGGCAGGAATTGGAAGGCGTTCACAATCGCACGGACTTCGATCTGCGGCGCCACGCGGAATACTCGGGCAAGGAATTGGCTTACTTCGACGAGGAGACGCGCGAGCGCTTCACTCCCTACATCGTGGAAACCTCGGCCGGATTGAACCGCACGCTGCTGGTCTGTTTGCTGGACGCCTTCGACGAGGACGTGCAGGAAGGTGAACTGCGCACGGTGTTGCGGCTCTCGCCGGCCATCGCCCCCATCAAAGTGGGAGTGTTCTCGCTGGTCAAGAAGGACAATCTACCCGAAGTGGCGGATCGCATCGCCGACGATCTGCGCAAGGTGTGTCCGGTGTTCACGGATCATCAGGGCTCCATCGGCCGCCGCTATCGCCGCATGGACGAGATCGGAACTCCGTGGGGAATCACCGTAGATTATCAAACGCTGCAGGATCAGACCGTGACGCTGCGCGATCGCGATTCTCTGGAACAGATTCGCCTTTCCATCGGCGCGCTGCCCGACGAAATCCGCCGGCGTTTGGCGCAGTAGAGCCCGCGCGGAATGAGTGGAGCCATCCATGCTCACCGATGAGCTGGCACGTCAAGGGGACTGGCTGTTTCGCCGCCGGAGCTACGTGCCGCTGGTCCTTCTGCCCTTTGCCGTCCTGGTTCTGGCCACGCACACGCGGCCGTGGACCGACTCTCTTCTTTTGAGACGCGTTTACGAATTAGGATGTTTGTTCGTGTCTCTCCTCGGAGTGACGGCGCGAGTGCTCGCTCTGGGTTGGGCACGGCCGGGATCATCGGGCCGCAACACCACCGAGCAGATCGCCGACCATCTGAACGTGACCGGTATCTATTCCGTGTGCCGGCACCCGCTCTACCTCGGCAACATTCTGATGATGCTCGGCATTCTGCTCTTCACGCACTCTCTGCTTTTTGCGCTGGCCGGATTGTTGGTGTACGTGCTCGTTTATGAACGCATCATCGCCGCCGAAGAACGGTTTCTGGAGCAGAAGTTCGGCGAGAGCTTCCGCCGGTGGGCGGCCGGCAGACCGGCGCTGATTCCCAAGTGGTCGCTGTGGGTGCGGCCGCCGCAGCCGTTCTCGGTGCGTGCCGCCGTCAAGGGGGAGTTCTACGGAGTCACCGCGCTGTTCGTGGCGTTGCTGGCGCTGCGCACGCTCAACGCTCGTTTTTCTGAAGGGGTCTGGCAAGTGGACATGTTCTGGCTGGCGCCGGCCGCCGTGATGCTCGTGCTGTTTGTGATTCTGCGCCATGTCCGCAAGCACACGCGCATATTCGAGGAGCCTCCGCCGCGCGAGCAGCCTCTCTCCTGACCGTGCGCCTTCATCGGGAATGAAGAAAAGCCCCCGGCTTCACGCGAAGCCGGGGGCTGGTGTTTCGTCCCGCGAAATGCGGTCAGTTGGTCTTGACCACGTCCACCGTGATGGTCACCACCACGTCCTTGTGGAGTTTGATGGGGATCGGATACTCGCCCAGGTACTTGATGGGTTCTTCGATTTGGATCTTGCGGCGATCCACGTCAATGCCGCGTTCCTTGAGCAGTTCGGCGACGTCGGCGGCGGTCACCGAACCGAACATGCGATCCTCTTCCCCCACCTGAACCGGCGCGATGAGCCGCAGACCTTGCAGCTTGGCGCTGAGATCGCCGGCCCGGCGGCGCTCGCGAACGTCGCGCAGGGAGTGCACTTGCTTGTCATGCTCGAGACGGGCCAGATTGGATTTCGTCACCGGAAACGCGATGCCGCGCGGAATGAGAAAATTGCGCGCGTACCCGGGTTTCACCGTCACCACGTCTCCGACTTTGCCCAGAGATTCGAATTCTTTGCGAAGTATCACCTGCATGGATGCGTTCCGTTCTCAGTCGTTAGATCTTGATTCCGCGATAGCCGAAGCCGAAGTCGCCTTCCGCTTTGTGCTCGGGGCTTTCGCCTTCGTGCGGGGGCTCGGCGTGTTCGGACGATTCAGCCGCCGGTTCGTGCTCGAACACGGAGGCCTCTTCGTGATGGGTGTCGCGATGGTTGAGGAACTGTATGCGACGGGCCTTGATCTCCACGGTGTTGCGGCTGAACCCGTCTTCCGTCTTCCACTGACGGCTCTGCAACTCCCCCTCGACCAGCACCGCACTGCCCTTGCGCAGATTCTCGTAGCAGCTCTCGGCCAGCTTGTACCAAGCCACGATCCCGATGAAGCAGACGTCTTCTTTGATGGCCCCGGAGTTGTCTTTGAACTTGCGATTGGAGGCAATCGTGAAATTCGCCACGGGCACGCCGGTCGTGGTCTGGCGGAACGTGGGGTCCTTGATCAGATTGCCAACGATAATCACGGCGTTGATATCCGGCATCCGCAAGTCAGCCATGGTCGTCTCCCGCTTCTCAGGTCACTTGCTCTCGCCGTGGGCGGTTTTCTCACACCGGTCCCGCCCGCCACACCTGTCGCTATTCCCTGTTCTTCGGCTCTTCCACCGTCTCGGAATCGGGAGCGACAACCGCGCCGCTCGCGACGGACTCCGCTTCGAGGTTATTCGTCTCGGCGGCCGGCGCCGGGGCGGACTCGGGTGCGGCCCCCAGCGTGCGCACGGACTCCGCATCCAACTCCGGCACGTGTCCCGGCTCCACCACGCTGATCAGATGGCGGATGATGGACGAGTAGATGCGCATGTTCCGGTCCAGCGCGGCGACTCCCGCCGGCGCGCCGTCGAACACCACCACCACGTAATAGCCGTACTGCCGGCCCTTGATTTCGTAGGTCAGCCGGCGTTTTCCCCACCGTTCCCATTTGCGAACCGCTCCGCCGGCCGCCATGAGCTCGTTCAGCTTGCGCAGATCGGCTTCAATCTGCTCCACCTCGAGCGCCGGATCAAACACCATCACCGCTTCATACGTACGCATGTCCTGACTGTCTCCCTATGGACTAAAATCGCCCGGCGGGACGTCCCCGCCGGAAGGGTTGTCATTCTCGGGCGAAGACCGCCGCGTGTTGTAGCGGTTCATCGCCGTCTCCAAACCATCCCGCAGATAGCACTCCACGGCCTCCACCGCCGCATCCAGCACCGTATTCATGGTTACGCGCAAATCGCGCGGGAATTTCTTCAGCACGTACTGGGCCACATCGGCTCCCGGCTCGCCGCCGCCGACTCCAATGCGCAGCCTCGCAAACTCCTCCGTCCCCAGCACCTCGATGATTGAAAGCAAACCCTTCTGCCCGCCGGCTCCCCCTCTGACGCGAAAACGAATGTGACCGGGCGGAAGGTTGACGTCATCGCAGACCACCAGCAACTCGGCGATTTCGAATTTGTGCCAGCGCAAGGCGGCCCCCACCACGTCGCCCGACAGATTCACATACGACAGCGGGCGAAGCAGAATCACTTGCGGCCGGGCGGGCCACACGGCTTCCTCGGCCTTGCCGGCGCGCGACCGGCGGAACACGGTCTGCGCGCGCCGCGCCAAACGTCCGGCTACTTCGAAGCCGACGTTGTGCGGCGTGTCTTCGTACTCCGCGCCGGGATTTCCCAGCCCCACGATCAGCGGCATAGGCGCAGCCGTGACCTCGGGTTCAAGACGGCATGAAAAGCCACGGCCGCGGTCGTCACTTCCCCTTCTCTTTTTCTTTCTCTTTCTCTTCCTCTTCCGCTTCGCCCTTGCGCTCGCGGATGACCTCCGGCTCCTTGACCTCGGCGATGGGAGCCGCTTCGACCGCCACTTGACGCGGCGGCACGACGTGCACCACCGTCATCTGCGGATCACCTAACAGCACCACGCCTTCGAAGCGCATGTCCCCGAGACGAACGCCGTCGTTCATCTGGAGGTTCGACACGTCCACGTCCAAGCGGGTGGGAAGATTGGCGGGTTCGCACTCGACTTCGATCTCGCGGATAACGAGCTCCAGCGTGCCGCCCTCCTTGATGCCGGGAGCGGTGCCTATGCTGTGAACGGGCACGTGAGCGCGGATCTTCTGGCCCTTCACGATGCCCAGGAGGTCAATGTGAAGGATGTCGCGGCTGACCGGATGGCGCTGCACTTCGCGAATGATGCAGTCCAAGAGCTCGCCGCGGACATCCACGCGCAGCACTCCGATCTCCTTGCGCAGGAGATTGTCTAGCGCGTGGCGCTCAAACTGCAGGCAGCGGACTTCGCCCTTGCGGTTGTAGTAAACTCCGGGAACCAGTCCGGCACGCCGCAAGGCGCGGTTGGTGGTCCCGCCGGGATCCCGCTCCTGCGCACTGATGTGAAACTCGGCCATGGCTATGAATCTTTCCGTGTGATAGGCAAAGGCGGCGACGGCTTACTCGTCGCGGTCAATCATCAGCTCGCGCGGCTCGCTGAGCGGCCGTTCGAGGAACAGATGGCTGATGGATTTCTCGTTGTGGATGCGGCGAATGGCCTCGGCGAACAGCCGCGCGGTGGAAATCTTGCGGATCTTCCCGAACAAGTGCTCCTGGGGCGTGGGCAGCGTGTCGCACACCCACAAGCGCGTGATCTCACTGGCCTCGATGCGCTCGACCGCCCGGCCGGAAAACACCGGATGGGTGACGGCGGCATAGATCTCCTTGCCGCCCCGGTCCTTGAGCATGGCCACCGTGGCCGAAAACGTGCCGCCGGTGTCCACGATGTCATCCACCACCAGGCAATTCTTCCCGCGCACGTCGCCCACCAGATTGAGAGCCACGGCGTGGTTGGGCCCGATGCGGTGCTTGTCCACCACCGCGAAATCGCGGTTGAAGTAGTTGGCGTAGAACCGCGCGAGCCGGGTGGAGCCCACGTCGGGGGCCACGATCACCATGTCCTCGATGGGATGCAGGACCAGCAGGTCCACGAACAGCCGCGAGGCGTAGAGATGATCGAACGGAATGTTGAAAAACCCCTGAATCTGCGGCGCGTGCAGGTCCATGGTGAGAATGCGCTGCGTTCCGGCCGCTTCCAGAAGGTCCGCCACCAGACGCGAGGTGATGGCCACCCGGGGCGCATCCTTGCGGTCCTGACGGGCATAGCCGTAATAGGGAATCACCACGGTGATGCGGCGTGCCGAGGCCCGCTTGGCCGCGTCAATCATGATGAGCAGTTCCATCAGGTTGTCCGCCGGCGCATGCGTGGGCTGAACGATGAACACGTCCAAGCCGCGGATGTTCTCCGCGAACTGCACCCCGATTTCGCCGTCGGCGAAGCGCTGAATGGAAACCTGACCGAGGGAGAGCCCCAACTGGCGGGCAATGGCTTCCCCGAGGCCGCGGTGGGCCGTACCGGAGAAGATCGTCAAGCCGTCAAGATCCGGAGAGGTTTCGGGCATGCTATGGTTCCTCGCCCGCCTGAGGGCGGGCCGGCTCCGTCAAATGCTGCGAAAGTTGCGGACGCCTCAACACCGGGCGGCCGCAGGGGCTGGGGCGGAAGGACTCGAACCTCCGAATGCCAGGACCAAAACCTGGTGCCTTACCATCTTGGCTACGCCCCAATGGCCGAGGGCTGCGGGCAGGGGTCAGGCTAATTCGTCTGCGATACCGTGCCCCGGTGCGTTGGGCAGAGCCACCTCGGTGGACACCAAACGGCGATACTCATCGAGAACCTGCGCTTCGAGTTTCTGCCGGAACTCGTTGCTGATAGGATGGGCGATGTCTTTGTAGGTGCCGTCCTCTAACTTGCGGCTCGGCATGCACACAAAGAGTCCCCCTTTGCCGGCGATAATCTTCAGGCCGCGAACGACGAAAACGTCGTCGAAGGTGACGTTGACAAAGGCCTTCAATTTGTCCTCATCACGGAGGTTGATGTTGACCTCGGTGATGTTCATGGTGCTCCTCCTCGAACCTTCCGCCGGTGCATACCCGAATCTGCGTGACGCACATCCCTCAGGCGCGTCGGGGGCGACTCACGGCGCGGCAAATGATCACTCGATAGGGAAGCCCGAACTGCTGCGCGGCATGCGATGCCCGGGCCGTATCTGAAAAGAGTGCGTAGAGAACCGACCCGCTGCCGGACAGAGAGACTCCCTCTGCGCCCGAGTCCAGCAGCTTCTGCTTCACCCGACCAAGCTCAGGATACCGATCTAACACTATATGTTCCAAATCGTTAGAAAAACGATAAGGATATTCGGCCGGGAGCGGTTGGTCTTTGAAACAAGACCATAAAATAACACTTTTCGCCTCATCTGTCAAGGGGAACCCCCCGCTCGCATAAGCCCAGGCCGTGCTTACCCCGAATCCCGGCACCACCAGAACCACGGTTCCCGAGGCACACCCTTCCAGTGGCTCCACCACCTCTCCCCGCCCCGACCCATGAGCCAGCCCTCCCACCAGAAAGAACAGGCAGTCTGAGCCGATTTCCGCGGCCAGAGGCGCCAACCGTTCGATTCCCCATGAAAGCCCCCAAAGCCGGCAAAGACCGATCAAGGCCACCGCTCCGTCCGAAGACCCTCCTCCCAGGCCGCCTCCCACAGGAATCTCCTTTTGGAGCACGATTCGTCCCGCGAACGGCAGCCGAGCAGCATGGCTCAGCAACCGCGCGGCGCGCGTGACGAGATTCGTCTCGCCGCCATCTAAATCCGCGCCCCGAACCTCCAATCTCCACTCCGCCGACGGGTGAAACTCGAGCCGGTCGCAAAGCGAGATCTCCTGAAACAAGGTCTCGATCTCATGGTAGCCGTCGGGCCGGCGGCCGATTACGCGCAAGCCAAGATTGATCTTGGCGGGAGCGAAAAGAGCAAAACCTCCCCCGTCGAGCTCGGCCGAGTCGGGATACGCGGAAAAATCGCGATGATGCGAGGAAGAGAGATTGGTCAAGGCAGCGAGGACAGGTGACGGATGCGGAGGTTACGACGATCGGCAATCAAGCGGAAGCGGCCCGACACCGGGCCGCCGCGAATCACGTGACTTCCTGATACTCAGGCCGGCTCGGCTTTCTCCGCTTTTTGCCTTTCGCCTCCGAACCGTAGTAGTAATAGTACTGGTAGTAATGGAAGTAGTAATAGTACGACCCGTAAATCTTCTTGATGTCCAGGCCGTTCAGCACCAACCCCAGCACCGGAGAGCGTACGTTCTTCAAGAGTCCGATGGCGCGCACCACCTCGCGCTTGTTGACCGTGCCCGATCCGACCACCAGCAGCGTTCCGTCCACCCGCGTGGCCAGCACCGCCGCGTCGGTCACGGCGACCACCGGCGGACTGTCGAGCAGCACGTAATCATAGCGCGAGCGCGCCAGCTCGATGAAGCGGCGCATGCTGTCCGAGGCCACCAACTCGGCCGGATTGGGCGGAATGTCGCCCGCGGTGATGACGTCCAGCTTCTCCACTTCGGTATGCTTGATCACATCCTCGAAAGGCAGCGAGCCGATGATGACGTTGGTCAGGCCGTAAGTCTTGTCCATAGCAAAGAAGTTGTGCAGCGTCGGCCGCCGCAGATCGCTGTCCACTAACAGCACTCGCGATCCGGTCTGAGTGAGAGTGATGGCTAGATTCACCGCCGTGGTGGACTTGCCCTCCTTCGACATGGTGGAGGTGATCATCAACACGCGCTTGGGGTGGTCAATGTCGGCGAACTGAATGTTCGTTCGCAGACTGCGGTAGGCCTCGCTCACCGGGGACTTGGGCGAGAAACGGGTGATCATCTTGGCCTCCACCCGGTGGAGATCCGCGTCGGTGAACTGCCGTCCCTCTTTCTTGAGGCGGCGGATGATCTGGTCGGTGTAGACCAGCGGAATGGTGCCCAGCACCGTCAGTCCGATGCGCTCGAGGTCGTCTCCGGTTTTTACCGTGTCGTCAAGGAACTCGAGGAAGAAAGCGATGCCCACGCCGATGGCCAGACCGAAGAGCATGCCGAGCAGAATATTCAGTTTCTTGTTCGGGCTGATGGGCTTGGCCGAGGGCTTGGCCGGGTCAATGATCTGCACGGCCGCCGACTTCCCGGCCTCGGCAATGCGGCTCTCCTCATATTTTTCGGTCAGCATGAGGTAGAGCTTCTCGTTGAGCTCGCGATCCCGGGTCAGCCGCGCCAGTACCAGCGTCTTCTGCGGCAGCCGCTCGAGTTCGTAGTCCATGTTCTGCATGACTTCGCGCAAGGCCTCGGCGCGCGCGGTGAGAGCCTTGATCTCGACGTCCGTGCTCAACAGGCTCTCGAAAAGCTGCTGCGAGGTGCGCATGGGATCGAGCGACTGCGAGCCGCCCGCCACCTTGCGCACTTCCTCGATGAGCTTCGCCTTGATGGTCTCGAGTT
>Ga0315288_10004832_pt1 | contig 17148 bp, 10 predicted proteins | sample YL17G11_20_MG_FD_203454 | JGI IMG/M metagenome (GOLD analysis project Ga0315288, IMG submission 203454) | Sediment microbial communities from Yellowstone Lake, YNP, Wyoming, USA - YL17G11_20 | ecosystem: Environmental > Aquatic > Freshwater > Lake > Sediment | place: USA: Wyoming | collected... | reverse complement strand
TGCTCGCCGGGGAACTGCTACGCGGTGATGACCGTCTCCCCGGTTCCGTCTTCACCCGGATGGACCTGGGGACGCTGATCGGCGACGACAACAGTGTGGAGGCACACATACCCCCGATGAGCATCGCCACGTTCTGGATCGGGTATCTGTCGGCGGAAACGTGACAGGCACGTCAGACACGCCAGACGGCACTCAGGTCCCGCGATGAGACACGGCGCACGCGCCTAGTACAGCGCCTCCTCGTCGCGGCCGGCTTCGTAGGCGGCGCGCTGGTCGGGGAGGTACTCCGGCACAGGGACATCCCACCAGCCGACGGCATCACCACCGGAAAGGGGCCGCGTGCGGTTGACGATCACCTCCAGGACGGCGGGGCGCGACTCCTCGTGGGCCGCGCGGAGGGCGTCCGCCAGGCCCTGCCGCACGCCGTCTGCCGTGTCGACTCGGCGCGACCAGCAGCCGAAGGCCTCCGCGATCTCCGCGAGCCGGCAGTCGTACAGGCGGCCGTCTCGCTGGGCGAACTCCACCGCGTAGGTGTGGTCCTCGCCATAGACGGCGGCCTGTAGGTCGCCGATGGACTGCCAACCATGGTTATTCGCGACCAGGACCACGACGGGGAGGCCGAGCTGACATGCGGTGGCCAGCTCCTGCACGTTCATGAGGAGGTCGCCATCGCCCACCAGCGCCATCACCTGGCGCTCCGGCTGCGCCAGCTTCGCGCCCATCGCCGCGGGCAACGAGAAGCCCATGCACGAGAACCCCGCCGAAGTGATGTTCGTGCCCGGCTGAAAGAAGGCGAACTCCTGGAGGAGCTGGGCCTGCGTGTTCCCCGAGGACGAAACGACGATGGCATCCCGCGCCAGCACGCCGCGAGCCTCCAGCAGGGCCCGGGAGATCGTCACCGGGTGATGCGACGCATCCTGGAAGGGCTGAAGCGCCGCGAGCCACCGCTCCCGCTCCGCGGCGATCTCGGCGACGTAGGCCGGCTTCGCCAGGTCTGCCTCCTCCGCCAGCGCCTCACAGAGCAGCCGCAGTCCGGCCCGAGCATCGCCGACAAGGCCCACCACCACCGGGTAGTTCTTCCCGATCTCCGCCGGGTCGAGGTCAAGCTGCACGATCCGCGTGGGCGGGACGCTGTAGGTCGCGCCTCGGCGATAGCTCGACGTGGTCTCATCCGCGAACCGGGCGCCGACCGCGAGCAGCACGTCGGCGGATGAGGTGAAGTGGTTCCCCAGCGTCGTGCCCTTTGAGCCCCCGAGCCAGGCGGAAAGGCGATGGTCCTCGGGGAAGCACCCCTTGCCCTGCAGGGTCGTTACCACTGGGGCGTCGAGGCGCTCCGCGAGGGCCTGAAGCTCCGCCCACGCGCGGGCCGTGTTCACGCCGCCCCCGGCGAGGATGACCGGCCGCTCCGCTATGGCGAGAAGCTTCGCCGCCCGCTCGACTTCCGCGGGATCGGGGTGAGGGGACGCCGTGGAGCGTCGCGTCGCGGGGTCGCTGAGGGCCACCTCCGCCGCGTCCGCCTGGACATCCATTGGCAACGCGATGAGCGCCGGCCCGGGACGCCCGGTGAGCATCGCGCGGAAGGCGTGAGCCATCGCCGTCGGAAGCTGTCTCACGTCGGTCACCTGCCACAGCCGCTTCACGATCGGGGCGAACAGATCGGAGTTGGCCGCAGCGCTCTTGCGCTCGATCTCCTGCAACACGCCCCGCCCGAACATGTGCGTGTGGGTGTCGCCGATGAGCGCGAGCACGGCGGAGGACTCGACAAACGCGGTCGCCAGCCCGATGGCCGTGTTGCACGCCCCCGGGCCGATGCTGGTGAAGACGGCGAGCGGCTGGCCGCTGGCGCGGTAGTAGCCATCCGCCAGGTGGACCGCCGCTTGCTCCGCGCGAACCTGTAACACGCCGATGCGGTCGCGCGCGGCCAGAAGGGCGTCAACGAGGGCGAGGTTGCCGTGGCCGGGAATACCCACGGCGAATGGCACCCTCTCGCGGATCAGGTGCTCTGTTGCGATCTGACCTCCGGTGAGGCGAGGCATCGCGCGTACCTCCTGGCTTCGACTATGCACCGGGCTCGCCCCTCACCCCAACCCTCTCCCCCGGGGAGAGGGGGCAGACCACCTCTCCCTCCGGGAGAGGTCGGCCGAAGGCCGGGTGAGGGAGCAGCGCCCCGACCGCTCAGGGCTCCTGCACGGCCGGCGCTACAGTCCCGTGCAGACGTACTTCGTCTCGAGATACGCGTCGATGCCCTCGGTGCCACCCTCACGGCCCAGGCCCGACTGCTTCATGCCGCCAAAAGGCGCCTCGGCGGTCGCAGGCACGAGGTCGTTCAGGCCGATGATGCCGTAGTCCAGGCCCTCGACAGCCCTCGTCGCCGTGGTGATGTCATGCGCCAAGACGTAGGCCGCGAGCCCGTAGACCGTGTCATTGGCCTGTCGTATGGCATCCTCGAGGTTCGTGAAGGGGATGATCGGCAACAAGGGGCCGAACACCTCCTCGCACATCAGCCGAGAGGTGTCGGGCACATCGGCGATGGCGGTGGGGAGGAACCAGAATCCCCGCTCGAAGCCCTCTTCCCCGGGCCGTCGGCCCCCGATCAGCACTCGCGCGCCCGCAGCCGTGGCATTGGCGATGAACTCCTCCATCCGCTCGACGGCTCCAGCGTCGAACAGCGGGCCCACGTCAGTCCCCTCCTCGAGCCCGTTTCCCAGGCGAAGCTGCGAGATCCTGTCGACAACGGCCTCGGAGAAGCGCTCAAGGATCTCGGCATGCACGTAGAACCGGGTCGGCGAGATGCAGACCTGGCCCATGTTGCGGAACTTGGCTTGCACGCACTTCGCGGCGGCGTCCTCCGGGTCGACATCGGGGAACACCAGCACCGGAGCGTGGCCTCCGAGTTCGAGGGAGACGTTTGTCACGTGCGCCGCGGCGGCGGCCATCAGCTCGCGCCCCACCTCGGTCGAGCCGGTGAAGGAGACCTTCCGCACCTCTGGATGGGCGAGCATTGCGTGACTGACCTCGCGCGCGGGGCCGGTGACGAGGTTCACGACCCCCGCGGGGAGGCCCGCGTCGTGCATGCAGCCGACCATCTCCATCGCCGCCAGCGGCGCCTGACTTGCCGGTCGGCCGACGACGGTGCAGCCCACCGCGAGGGCCGGGGCCAGCTTGCGGGCGAGCAGCAGGACCGGGAAGTTCCACGGCCCCACGGCGTAGGTCACTCCGACAGGCTGGCGGATGACCGTGATGCGCTTGTCGGGCCAATGAGACGGCACGGTCCGCCCGTAGACCCGCTTCGCCTCCTCCGAGTACCACTCGAACTGATCGGCGGCAGCGAGGATCTCGCCCCGCGATTCGGCAACCGGCTTGCCGACCTCCTGGGTCATCGTCCGCGCCATGTCGGCGGCCCGCTCGCGGATCAGCTCCGCCGTCCGCCGGAGCAAGGGCGCCCGCTCGTAGGCGGTCCGTGCCCGCCAGGCCGGGTACGCTCGGGCCGCGGCATCCGCCGCGCGCAGCGCCGCGTCGACCGTGCCACGCGGAACCGCCCGGACCACGTCTTCCGTGGCCGGGTTGATGACTTCGATCTCGCCCGATGCGCCGTCGGTGGTGAATTCACCGTCCAGGTACTGCAGGTATGGGGCCACCATCTCAGTCAGTCCTCCTCGCCACGAGCCGAGCGCCCGTGGTAGCTGGCTGTACCAGCTCCCGGTAAACCGCCAGGAAGCCCGAAGCGGGCCGAAGCGTCGCGGTGTAAGCCGAGCGGCGAGCCGCCATCTCCGCTGGGGCCACCAGCAGGTCGAGGGTCCCGGCATCCAGGTCAATCCGTACCCGGTCGCCGTCTCGCGCGAGGGCGATGGGGCCGCCCAGCGCCGCCTCGGGGCAGACGTGGCCCACGCATGGCCCGCGGCTCGCGCCGGAGTACCGCCCATCCGTGACCATCGCCACGCTCTCGTGCAGGCCCATGCCCACGAGCATCGCCGCGGGGATCGACAGCTCTCGCATGCCCGGCCCGCCGACAGGGCCTTCGTTGCGGATGACCAGGACATCGGCGGGCCTCACGTCTCCGCCGGCGATCCTCTCGCGGACATGCTCCTCGCTTTCACAGACAACCGCCGGGCCCTCGTGCACCCGCATGGACTCCGGCACGCCGCTCTGCTTGACCACGGCTCCCTCCGGCGCCAGCGTCCCCCACAGGACGCGGTAAGCTCCCTCGGGGGACAACGGATCGGTCACCGGCCGAATCACACCCAGGCCCGCTGTCCTCGCTTCCAGAACCTCGCCGACGCTCACTCCAGTGATGTGCGGCGCGCTGGGGTGCCCGAGACCGGCGGAGAAGAGGGCGGTCATGACGGCCGGGATGCCACCGTCGCGGCCCAAGTCGCTCACAGTGTGTTGGCTGGACGGCTTGAGGCGAGCCAGAAGTGGGGTCGTCCGACTGAGGTCGCTGAACCAAGTCAGGTCGAGGGGCACTCCTGTTTCCGCGGCGATGGCAGGCAGGTGAAGGAACAGGTTGCTCGACCCGCCCACCGCCATCGCACAGCGCGCGGCGTTCTCGAAGGCCTTGGGCGACAGGAACTCCCGCGCCGTCCGTCCCTGGGCCAGCAGAGCCGCCGCCACGCGTCCGGTCTGCTCCGCGAGAGCACCCAGCTCCTCGGAGCCCGCTTCCATACAGGTGTTCACGGGGAGGCACAGGCCGAGCGCCTCGACGACGGCGCACATCGTGGAGGCGGTGCCCATGAAGTTGCAGCGCCCCGGCCCGGGGCACGCCGTTTCCTCGATCTCGCGAAGCTCTGCGTCGCTGATCCGGCCCACCTTGAGCGCGCCTATGGCCTCCTTCACATCGCTCGCCACGCGAGGCCCCGATGGCGTCGCACACGCGGGCATCACGCCGCCGGACACGAACGCCGTGGGGAGGTCGAGCCGTGCGGCGGCCATGAGCATACCCGGGACGATCTTGTCGCAATTCGTGAGGCACACCAGTGCTGAGAGCTGGTGCGCCTGGACAGTCAGCTCCACCGTCGCCGCGATGATCTCACGAGACGGGAGAACCCAGTGCATCCCCCGGCCCTGGGCGATGCCGTCGCAGAGCGCCATCGTGGGGAACCGCAGGGGCGTGCACCCGCCGGCCCGTAGGCCCGCTTCCACGCGCTCTGCCAACGCGTCGAGGTGCACGTGGCCGGGCGAGAGCGGCGTGGTCGGACAGGCCACACCCACCAGCGGGCGAGCCAGGTCCTCGGCGGACAGCCCGCTGCCGCGGTACAGCGCCCGTGCGTACGAGCCCCCAGGCCCTCGCTCCAGCTTGGACACCACCCTCCGACGCGACAGGGAACTACGCCCTGTGCCCGGCACGGACCTCCCGCCGACTGACCGAACCGACGCAGAAGGAGCGAAAGGAACTCCCTCGCCGCGTATGGGGTCCAAGCCGCTGGGGCAGACGCACGATGCCGAGGAGGACAAGATGGGCGAGTGTCGCCGCTGTGGCTCGGTCGCCGCCGCCTCATGGCTTCTCCTGGCCGCGGCGCACTCCCTCTGTGCGGGTGAGATGGTCGCGCCGCTGCACACTGTCCCGGCGCCCGAACCTGCGGCTGCGTTTGGTGCCAGGGCACGCGTCGTCAGTGGCGAATGGCAGGCTTGGGCGGTAGGGCGGACGCTCAACCCTGAGAACCACGTACCGTCGGTGAACGTCCGCGTGTTCCGAGCGCGGGGACCGTCCCACCCCGAGCTGGTGCTTGAGATCCCGGTGACGCACGCTGGCCCGAGCCTGGCCATCGGCGCGGACGGGAGGGTCGTCGTCGTTGACCGCCCCGTCGCGTACCGCATCGCCGCTGACGGCGTGACCAGCCGGCTGTCGCTTCCCGGCGCATCTTACCCACTTGCCGTGTTCACAGATGGCGTGTTGGTCCGCGCTCGAGACGCCCAGAGGGGCGAGACGCTGACCTTCATCCCCTTCGACCCTGGTGGCTTCGCCCAAGGCCTCTCGTTCGATGCTACGGGGTATGACCGTGGGCCCGCCGCCGGGGTCCATCGCTGGGGCTCTCGGCTCGCCTGGCTCGCGCGAGGGCCCTCGGACGACCCCCTGCCTGCCATGGCGACAGCCGACCTGCGTTCGGGAGAGACGCGTACCGTCCGGCTCGAAGGGATGCCCCTGGTCTTCGACGGGCTCTGGGGGACCGTCACTCTGTGTCACGACCTGCGGCTCGTTCGCCTCATCGACCTCCATGGTGACACGGAGCTCCAGCTGCCATCGCCTGGCGCGGTGCGATATGCCTGCCCCGCCGGCGTCGTCTACGATGCGCGGAACGGTCTCGTGCTCTGGGACCCTGTCTCGGGTCGCAGATGGCCGCTGACCTGCCCCCGCGACTCGCGTCTGCACTATGCTTGCGATGCGGATGGCGGGGAGTCGCTCTACAGCGGGGATGCCGCGTGGCAGCAGTCCACCGATGCCTGGGTGTCGCTAGCCGAGCCCCTGGTTCCCATGTCGGAGGCGGAGTCGGCCAAGTGCCGCACGTGGCTTGCCACCGCGCCCGAACCCAGCGCGCTCCAGTGGAGGCAGGCGCTGGAGCTCAAAGGGCCGCTCTGCGATGACGCGCCGGCTTTCCTGGCCCAAGCCGTGCTCACCAATGCCGACCCGAACGTTGGGCGCTGGGCAGCCGGGGTACTCGGGCAGTCGAGCAACCCGGAGGCGAGGGAACTGCTGCTCGACGCACTCGACCGCGTGCAAGATGGATCTGTGCTCCAGGGCGTCATCGAGGCATTGCCGCTCGCCTGTACGCGCCAGGATGTGCCTCGGATCCTGCGGGCCCTGCGCAAGCGACAGGCTGAGCCGCTGTGGCACATGGAGGTCGCGCCGGACGCATTGGCCTGCCTCGGCGACGCCGCGGCCGTGGAGTACCTCCACATGGTCCTTCAGATGCCTATCCAGCATCCCGGCCAGCGCGACAGCGTCTACGCCGCAGCCCTACGAGCCATCGAGCAGCTCCACGCACGCGCGGAGTTCGAGGCGCGTCTCACTGAGATGCGCTCGCTGCGGCCCGACGAGGAGCCGACCTGAGGCGGCCGAGCGGGTCACCCGTCGATCAACTCGAAGAGGATCCGCAGGCGATTCGGGTCGGCGACTGGGGATGACAGCCAGTCGTCGGCCATGGGCGCGAGGCCGCTAAGAGCGTGCCCATCTGCGTCCAGCACTATGGGGCGGCCTTGGCCGTCCGGGAGCGGGCGCCCATCCTCGTCGGCCCGGACGTATCGGAATGCATCCACGTCCCCCGCCGCCGAAGAGAGGGCCAGGCACAGCGGGCCGTCGAACACGGCGACCGTCGGGGCGTCGGCCGTCGGCCAGTGAACGAGCCGAGGCGCCGAAGGGAACCACAGCTCGATGACATCGCCCGAGTGCCATCGGCGGTCCAGCACAAGGCGTTGCCCCGGTGCTGCTGGTTCCAGTTCGTCGCCGTTGCACGTGGCCAAGCAGCTCTCCGCCCAGCCTGGGACGCGTAGCCGCAGGGCGAACCGCGACGCCTCGTCGCAGTGCAGCTTGATCCTGGCATGGCTCATACGAGGGAAGTCGCTGTCGATCTCGATCATGAGCCCGCGCTCCCGCACGCGGACGTAGGCCGCGGGGTACAGGTTGACCTCGATGTCCTCGCCCGCACGCGTCACGATGTAGCGACCCAGCTCGCCGAGGGCCCATGCGCCCCAGAGGGAGCAACACCCGGGGTTCTCGCTACCGAACCGCCCGTCCCAGCCCTGCCACTGCTTGCCTCCGACGATCTCCTGCCCGAAGCTGCGGTGGCCGAAGCCGCCGGTGTGGAACTGGTTCATGAGGAAGTGGTTGACGAGCAGATGCTCGGCGTCGTCGAGGTACGCATCTTCTCCCGTAAGGGAGTAGGCCATCAGGTTGACGACCAGGTAGTCCGCCAGGCCGCAGCCCTCGTCCTGGCCCGAGGTAGGCATGGACTCGGGCAGGCCGCCGGAGACGAGGCGGCACTCTCTGCACCATTCCAGGTAGTCATCGGTGCGGGCGAGGAGTTGCGGGTCGCCCGTCACCCGGTACAGTTCCAGGACGCCCCGGTACATGGAGAGGGAGTGATGGGTATGCGGGGTCCGCCCGACGCCCGCGGCCAGGCTCGTGGCCAGGTCGAGCGCCCACTCGTCGCCTCCCAGCTCGTGCAACCTCACGAGGCCGTCCAGGCAGTGGCCGTAGAACTCGTGCATGTGGCCCTCCGGTGTCACGCGCCAGTACGGTGCGACCGCCTCGAAGTAGCGCCCCAGGCGCCGAGCCGCCTCCAGGTACCGGCGGTCGCCCGTGTCCTCGAAGGCGTCGACAAGACCGCGGAGCGCGAAGGCGTTGCCGGAGATGACCCGCACGTCTCTCTGGTCGAGCGGCACCGGGGGACCGAAGTTCCCCTGTTCGGTCTGCAGCGGCAGGACGATGTCGGCGATGGCCGCGCGAGCGGCTCGTGCCGGTGTCCATCCATGGGCCTCCCCGACGTGGAGCACGGAGAGCCACCGACCCACCTGGTCACCCGGCCAGTCCCACCACAGTGCGCCAGGCGTTCCTGACGCGCTCGCCCTGAAACTACCCAGGGGGTAGCGGTCACCGCGTGTCAGCAGGTTGCACGTGGCCGCGGCATACCGGGTCCACAACTCGCCGCGGTAGTCCACGTCCCCGAGCGCGAGTGGCGTCCGAACGCCGGGCGCGGCCTTGGGAGTAGCGCCCTCGCGTCCTGGAGCATCCGCGCGTGCGGTCAGTGCGGAGCACGCCAGAGCAACTGCGGCAAGGCGGAGGACAGGTACAGCGGGGACCGGGCACATCGGTCAGCGCCTCCAGCGGCGAGAGTGCGTGCCGGGGTCGGTTCCCCTCCCCGTGTGCCGCGACCTGTGCCACGCCACTTCGGGGTGATCATCGTGACGCGCGCGGGAGTTGGCCCGGGTAGTGGGACGGTTCACAGGGCCTCAGGCCGCTCACGGAGAACATGGTCGCCAACCTAACGCTCGATGGAAGGGGCGTGGCCTACATGGCAGGTTCGGAGATGACGCGTAGGGATGCCTTCAAGGCACTGGCCGGAGCCGCCGCGGCGTCGCTTAGTGCGGCGAGCGTCAGCGCCCAGGACGGCCGCGCGACCGTAGAGCCCGTGGAGACCGACGAGCTGTTCGCGAATCCCCACTGCGGCTGGCAGACGTTCCACCGCTTCGCCGATGAGGATGAGTGCCTCGCCGGCCTACCCAGCTCCTGCGCGTACTACCGCTTCTACTGGAGCCAGACCGAGCAGAAGCGGGGGCAAGTCAACTTCGACCTTCTCGATTCCCTGCTCGAGCGCGCGGAAGTGGCCGGCCAGAAGCTCGCCTTCCGCGTGATGTGTGCCGGCACCAACACGGAGTACATGTACGTTCCCCAATGGCTCAAGGACAATGGCTGCCCCGGCTTCGAGTACCGCTATGGCGAGGATGCGACGCTCCACTGGGTGCCCGACATGAACTCGCCGGGTTTCCAGGACGAGCACTTCCGGCTCATCGATGCGCTCGGCGAGCGCTATGACGGCGACCCGAGGCTGGACATCGTCGACATCGGCTCGGTCGGTCTCTGGGGCGAATGGCACATGAGCGGCACGAATGTCGATGTGCCCAGCCCCGAGGCGCGCCTCGCCATCATCGACCGCTGGCGCGACGCATTCCCGAAGACCCCGAAGGTCATGCTCATCGGCAACGATGAGGGGATGAAGCGTGCGGCGGCTACCGGCTGCGGGTGGCGGGCGGACTGCCTCGGCGACATGGGCGGATTCTCGAAGACCTGGAACCACATGGAGCACTTCTACCGCCAGGCGATTGAGCGCGCGGAGGCCGGCGAGGCCTGGCGCGTGGCGCCGGTCGCCTTCGAGAGCTGCTGGGACATGCGCAAGTGGCAGGAGGAGGGCTGGGACATCCGAGCCATCTTCGACTATGCCCTCGATCTGCATGTGAGCTACGAGAACAACAAGTCAGCGCCCCTCCCCGAAGGCACGCGTGACGAGGTGGAACGGTTCATCCGGAAGATGGGCTACCGCCTTGTGCCGAGGACGATCACCCACAGCGCCAACGTCCCCATCGGGCGCCCGGTCTCCGTCTCCATAGCGTGGGAGAACGTCGGCGTGGCCCCTCCCTACTGGGACTACCTCGTTGCCGCCCGACTGGTACCTGAAACTGGAGGCAAGCCGGCTGTAGCGGTCTCTAAGAGCTCCATCAAAGGGTGGCTGCCCCAGGGGCCCGTCGCCACTGACATGGAAGCCGGCACCGACGGGCTCAAGCCGGGGATGCACGTCCTACAGATCGCCCTCGTTGCGCCGGGCACGGAGGAGCCCGCCGTGCGCATGGCGATCGGGGGGCGCGGAGAGGATGGGTGGTACTCGACCGGCCGGGTGGAGCTGACGGCGTAGCCTGTGCGTTCACTCCCCGAACCGGAGCAGAAGGCCCTGGCCGGCCGTGAGCCAGAGGCCGTTCCGATAGGCTTCACCCCCGGGTGCGTGGCTTCCCTTGAACGACGGGTCGATCGCCAGGCTGCTCTGCTCGTCCAGCGGCAGCCAGGCACCGGAGTCGGGCGAGAGCACTGCCCGCCGCTTGTGCTCGCGTTGGGTGTCCAGCAGCAGACAGAGAGATGCCGTCAGATCGAGGTTCACAACCATGGCGTAGTCAGCGCCGTTGTCGTCGCGGAACTCACCGACCATCACCGATCGGCTGTCCCCCACTCCGGCCACCACTCGTCCCGGCAGCTTCGGCAGCTCACCGGGCGGGCCTCCGTCGGTGAAGAACACGCCCGTCGAGGTCAGCCGGTTCAGCGTGGGCCCAACCCCCCGAAGCTGGTCGTTGACCATCCGAAGGTACCCCCAGGTCGGGGTGCGGCGGCCGTCCTCATCCACTGGCGCGTAGGCGTAGCCCTCGCTGTAGTACGTGTACCACGAGACCCCGCGTCCCCCAGCCGCGAGCGTGGTGTAGGCCTGCAGCAGAAGGTTCGCAGGCGAGGGGACTGTGGTGGCCGGCCGGATCTGGTTCGACGAGACGATGTTCCAGAAGGGCAGCCCATGGTTGAGGGCAGCTTGCCGAACCGCCATCAGGTTCGCATAGTACGAGCGGGCCCGGGCATCGTCGACCATGTCGAGCGATACCTGCGTCATGTAGTTGTCGTAGCTGATGAACTGCGGGTGGACCTCATCCACGTAACGCTCGAGGTACTCCTCGTAGGTCTGAGTCCCGAGCTGCGACGTGTCGGGCGCGCCGACGGTCGCGTAGTCGGGGAACAGGTTGATGTAGGCGAGCTTGCCCGGCGCGTACCTCCCCACTGCGGCGACGGCCCTGGCGAGCGCAGGGAAGTCGGCCGCGCTGGGCTCATCCTCGATGTAGTACCCCATGATGGCGGCGCTTGGGCCACATTGCTCGACGAAGGTCCGGATGCGGTCGTCGATCTCCTCATCGCTGAGCGCGCGCCACTGTCGACTCCACGTGCCAACGTTGGGCACGTCGGGGAACATGATGGCCTTCAGGCCCAGGCGCTCGCATTCGGGCAGGTCCTCGGGCCGGACGAACCCGGCCATCGTGAACCCGCATTCAGCGATGCTGTCCAGACCCTGGCTGCGCGCCACCCAGGGCTCAGTCCAACCGTGCTGTGCGCTCCATGGGAGGACGGGGAAGAAGTCGGGCCCTGGGGGCCACTCTACCCCCGCAGCATAGGTCGGCAGTCCCGCCGCAAGCGCCAGTCCTGCCATGGCCCATGGAGGCATGCCCATCCTCCCAGTGCCGGTCATGCGATCACTTCCTCATCCCTTCGCGTTGGCGGTGCTGGGACGGTCGCCTACTTCGCTGGGCAACCAGCCAAACGCCTTCAAGGTCCGAGAGCGGAATGGGTGACTGTCCTCAGCTTGCCCGTCACCCCGTACCCGCTGGCGCGGGGCGGCGCCCGACAAGGGCCAGTAAGAGCAGTGCGGCCAGCAGCGCGACGCCGGCCCCGAGCAGGAGCGCTGTCGGCGCGCCGAACCGCTGCCAGACGGCCCCCATGGTTAGGCTTGCGGGCAGCGCGCCCAGCCCGATGGCTCCGTTGAACCAGCCGAAGGCCCGACCCCGCGCCAGGGCCGGCGCGAGGTCCGCAACCAGGGCCTTCTCGGTCCCCTCGGTGAGGCCGAAGTAGAGACCGTACACGCAGAACAGCGCCCAGGCGTGGGTCGGTGTGGACGCGTAGGCGAACCCCGCGTAGGTGAGGGCGTAGACGAGCCAGCCCAGGACGATCGTGGGGGCACGACCGATACGATCGGACAACACCCCTCCCGGCATCGACGTGGCCATCTTCGCAATGTGGAGCACCACCCAGGCCATGGGTACCGCCGCTGCGGACAGGCCCAGCTCGCCCGCGCGGAGCAGCAGGAACGCGTCTGACGAGTTGCCCAGCGTGAACAGGAACACGATAGCCAGGTAGGCCCTGAGGACGCGGGAGAACTGGGAACGGTCACCCGTTTCGCTTCCTAAGCTCGAGAGCGCCTGCCCGCCCGGCAGGCGAGATGGGTGACTGTCCCCGCTCCTCCGAGGCACATCGCGGACAAGACCAGCGAGGAACAGCACACACACAGCGCCCGGTATGGCAGACAGGGCGAAAACGAGTCGGTAGTCGGCGCCGAACCCAGACATGAGCCCCGCTGCGACCAACGGCCCGCAGACGGCGCCCGCGTGGTCGAAGGTGCGCTGGAGGCCGAAGGCTCGACCGCGGGCCTCACCCGGAGCGGAGTCGGAGATGAGAGCGTCTCGCGGAGCGGTTCGGATCCCCTTGCCGGCGCGGTCCGCCAGTCGCACCGTAAGCACATGCCATGGCGCCGCTGCGAGCGCCACGAACGGCTTCGCCGCGGATGAGATGGCGTAGCCGACGAGGACGAGCGGCTTGCGCCCCCTCATGCGATCGGCGAGGTTCCCGAAGATGACTTTGAGCAGGCTGGACGCGCTCTCGGCAGCTCCCTCGATGGCGCCCAGCGTCGTTGTGGATGCCCCGAGCACTGCGGTGACGAACGCCGGCAGCAGAGGGTAGATCATCTCGGTGCTGAGGTCAGTGAAGAAGCTGACGATGCCGAGGACGTAGACGTTCCGCCATCCTCGCGCGGGCTCCGTCTCGGCCGGCTCGCTCTGTGTGACCATCGCCCCACCTCGGTCGGTCGTCCGGCGGAGTATACCACCCGGCGATGGGCCTTTCAGAGGGGGCGACAGCGGCGCGGAGTGGCAGGACCCCTGGGCGCCACGGTAACGTCATAGAGTATGCCTCAGCCGGACGGCCTTGCAGGGCATCCGGGGAGGGCATGGAATAACCCCACACCAGCAGCCTGGATGGGGGAGAGCGGCTCCCTTGTATCGCCGGCCGGGTGGCGGGTTGGGCACCGTGGTCTGCCCAGCCGAAGGGCACTCCTCATCTTCGTCAGGAAAGGGATCGATGACATGAGTGGAAACAGCATTTCCCGCAGGAGGTTCCTCGCGCAGGTCTCCGGCGCGAGTGCGGCGCTCGCCGCCGGGCTCGGCAAGGCCTCCGCCCAGGCAGAGCCCGAGAAGCGCAACATGCAGGACGGCATGACCTACCGCGTTCTCGGCGGCACGAACCTGCTCGTGAGCTGCCTCTCGTTTGGGGGTATCCAGCTTCAGGACGACCGCCTCAACGTCCTCGAGATGGCTGTCGACCGCGGGGTCAACTTTGTCCATACCAACCGCGGCTACAACGGCGGCAATGGTATCGTCTCGATGGGCAAGTTCCTCAAGAACAACCGCGACCGCGTGTGGGTGGCGCTCAAGAGCGCGCAGCAGCGGGTCGATGCCGCCAGCCTCGACGAGGACCTCCGCGCCCTGCAGACCGACCACGTGGATGTCTTGTGCGTCCACGACCTGACTCCCGAGGAGCTCCGTTCCCAGGAGATCACAGACAAGTTCATGGCCCTCCGCGACGCTGGCAAGGTGCGCTTCCTCAACCTCACGGACCACAACGATCCGGCGACTCGGGTGAAGGCGGCGGTCGAGTCCGGCATGTACACTTCCTGCCAGCCGTCCCTCCAGCTCCCGACGCTCGAAGGTTTTCTTCCCGTCTTCAAGCAGGCGCTGGACGCCAATGTGGGCATCGTCGTCATGAAGTCCATGAACAACACGAACGCCTCGCCGCAGGAAGTGGTTCGCGCCATGCTGGCCGGCGGCGCGACGACCGTTCTCAAGACGCTGAACTCCGTCGAGGAGGCGAACGCCTTCCTTGACGGCGTGAAGGAAGAGGTCGCCATCGCCGATCTGCACAACGGGATCGAGCACGGTCGGCGGGCCTTGGCGGCAGGTGGTGTGTGCACGTTCTGCGCCGCATGTACCGAGCATTGCCCGCAGAACGTCGCCGTCTCGGACATCATGCGGAGTTACACCTACTACTACCGCAACTGCAGCAACCCGAAGCTCGCCCGGGAGCACTACATGGAGGTGGCGCCGACGCGCATGGCATCGGCTTGTGCAGGATGCGATACGTGCACCCGAGTCTGCCCCCAAGGTCTCGCCGTTCGCGAGATGGTTCAGGAGGCCCACGCGCGCATCCTGGCGTAGGCATCACCCGGAGGACCAGTCCTGGAGGGGCCGCATGGGGGGGACCGAGTGAAGCTCGGTGGGCCCCCAACCGGCCCCGCCTTTCGGGGGCACGTGGTCTGCCGCGAGTGGCGTGGGGCGGATCGGGGGCCCACCATCCGCCTTTGGCGGACGGTCGCCCCCATGCAGCTCCTCCGAAGTCTTTGCCAGTGAAAGGGTGTGCCCCATGGCAGCTCGAGCCGCCGGTCTGTTGCTCGCGTTCGTCGCCCTCATGGCAGCGTTCCCCGGTCTCGCCGCAGCCGCGACCGTGGTCCCCGTCGTATCTGCACCGAGTGGGCCTGGCGCCGTCAGCCTCGTCCGCGCGGTGAAGGCGCCTGCCGGCTGGTCGACCGAGCCGGTCAAGGTGTACCCGGCGGGCCGCGTTTACGAGAAGATCGACGGCCGCGACCAGACCTACCTCGGCTTCGGTCTCGTCGAGATGACCAACCTCATTCTCAAGAGCGCTGACGGCTCGGATGGGGCTGACATCGAGGTCTACGACATGGGCCGCCCCGAGAACGCGCTGGGCGTGTTCGCGCAGCAACACCGCGGGCCGAAGGCGGTGTATGTCGACATCGGCGGCGCCGAAGGCGTGAATGCGGGCGGCCAGGTCGCCTTCTGGAAGGACCGCTTCTACGCCAAGATCGACCGGCTCAGCCGCAAGCAGGCGGGGGAGGACAAGGGGTCACTCCTGCTCTCGCTTGCGCGCGATGTCGCGGGCACCATTAGTGCATCGCCGCCAGTCGACCGGCTAGTCGCTCCCCTGCCCACGCGCGGGCGGGTACCCCATTCCGAGGGGTTCACCTTGGCGGGCTACATGGGCTACGCTGGCCTGAGCAGCGTCCGTCATGCGAGGTACAACACCGATGGCCGTGAGGTTACCCTCTTTGCCATGCCGACCGAGTCGCCCATGGCCGCCATCGCGTCGGTGGCCGCGGCCGAGAAGGCGAACCGCCAGCTCACGGGAGTCGGGTACGGGGGCATCGTGCTCGAGCGCCGGTACCTCGGCACTGTCTGCCTCGTGCGGACCGACCGCTACGTTGTCGGCTCGGTGGACGAGATAGAGGGCGCCGGCTCCACGAGTCTCCTCCGGGGCCTCGCGCGGTACCTGTGTGCCCACCCCACTCGCATCAAAGACACCATGGGCATGGCTCCGCCCCCTGAGGCGGTCGTGCTGTTCGACGGCAGGAGCCTGGGTGCCTGGACGATCCAGGACACCACGAAGCCGGCCGCGTGGAGGATCGAGAACGGCTATGCCCAGGTCCAGGGCGGCGATATCACGACGAAGCAGCTCTTCACGGACTGCCGACTACACGTGGAGTTCTGGTGTCCGAGTGCCCCCGACGCTCCGTGGCAGTCCCGCGGGAACAGCGGCGTGTATCTGCAGGGCTCCTATGAGGTGCAGGTGCTCGACTCCTATGCAGTCGACCCGATGCAGATGGGCGACTGCGGCGCGATCTATGGCGTCTCGCTGCCGCGCGTGAACGCTTGCCGCCCGGCGGAGGAGTGGCAGACCTACGACATCGTCTTCCGCGCCCCGCGCTACGATGCGAAGGGCAACCTCGAACGGCCGGCCCACTTCGTCACCGTCTATCAGAACGGCGTGCTCATCCAGGCGAACGTGGACGTACCAGGACCGACGACCTCAGCCATGGCCCGCGCAGACCTGAGCAAACCTGGGCCTCTCATGTTGCAGGACCACGGCTGCCCGGTGCGGTATCGGAACATCTGGACCGTGCCGCTCAAGAGTGCAGCGCGCGGCGCGAAGTGATGCCGGAAGGGGCGTCCCGACAATGAGACCCGGCTACCGTTCGGCCATGGCGATGGCTGTCCTTCTGTCGCTCTCAAGCTTCGCGCTTGCGCGGGGCCAGACCGACCTTGAGCGTGCGTTCCGCAACCCTCCGGACTCCGCGAGGCCGCATACGTGGTGGCACTTCATCGACGGCAACATTACCAAGGAGGGCATCACTCTCGACCTCGAGGCGATGCAGCGCGTGGGCGTCGGCGGGGCGCAGATGTTCGATGTGGCCCTGGGGATCCCCTCGGGGCCGGTGAGCTACATGAGCGATGAGTGGCGGGGCCTGATCGCGCACGCGGTACGCGAGGCGGACCGCCTCGGCCTCGAGCTCTGCATCCACAACGGCGCGGGGTGGTCGAGCAGCGGCGGCCCCTGGATCACGCCGGCCCTGGCGATGCAGAAGGTCGTCACCAGCACGCTCCGGGTCCGGGGAGGGGCCCGGTTCGACGCCGTGCTGCCGCAGCCGGAGACGCGGAACGGCTACTATCGCGATATCGCCGTGCTCGCCTTCCCTACCCCCGCGGCGGAGGCGACTCCCCTACCCATCCCCGCGGTTACCTCGGGGACGCCGGGGCTCGATGCGCGCAGGCTGGTCGATGGCGACCCAGACACATTCGTCATGATCCCCGCGAGCGGATCGGCGGGCGCGCGCTCGGTGGTGCTCGACTACGGGCGTCCGGTGACGGTCCGTTCCGCCATGGTCGCCCCCGGCCCCGGGCAGGGAGGGGCCGCATTGACGCTCGAGGTGTCAGACGATGGGGTCAGCTTCCGCCCTG
>Ga0315288_10004828_pt1 | contig 17156 bp, 15 predicted proteins | sample YL17G11_20_MG_FD_203454 | JGI IMG/M metagenome (GOLD analysis project Ga0315288, IMG submission 203454) | Sediment microbial communities from Yellowstone Lake, YNP, Wyoming, USA - YL17G11_20 | ecosystem: Environmental > Aquatic > Freshwater > Lake > Sediment | place: USA: Wyoming | collected... | reverse complement strand
GTGCACGGGGTCGGGGAAGCGACCACGAAGGAGCCCACCTTGGGGGAGTGGAACTGTCTGGATGACGGCTGGCGACAGCCGACTTATAATCGGTACCCGATCAGCGGGAGATGAAAGGAGCGATTCTTGCCCACCCAGCCGAGCACAGCCCTGGAGGTCTTTCCGAATTCGCGCCCCGGCAGGGATTACGAGATCAACTTCGAGTGCCCCGAGTTCACATGTCTATGCCCCCGCACCGGCCAGCCTGACTTCGCCACGATTCGCATCGCTTACACTCCCGGCGACTATTGCGTGGAGCTCAAGTCACTGAAGCTCTACCTCTGGTCCTACCGCAACGAAGGGGCTTTTCACGAAGACGTGGTCAACAGGATCCTGGATGATCTGGTGGGTATCTGCCGACCTCGCCGGATGAAGGTGGTGGGCGACTTCCTGATCCGAGGGGGAATCCACACCGTCGTCACGGCAGCGTATCCCGACCGGTGAGCCCGCAGACCCATCGGATGACGCCTGGAGCCGGCGCATCGCGTCGCGGGCCACGACATCGTCTTCTTCCCGGCCTTGCCCTGAGCTTCATCTTCTTCCTGGCGCCCGCCGCGGAGCCGTCCTCTCCTGGCCCGCCCTGGATCGGGGGGGGGCTACTCCGGCAGGAAGAGAGAAGGGTCCGGAACAAGGGGTCGTCTCCATGAGGCCCTTCTGGAGCCCTCTCTCGGCGCTGATCCTGGCGGATCTGGGGTTCTTTGCGCCGCCGCTGCTGTTGCGGAAGAGGATCGAGTCGGGGCGGCAGGTCGAGTTGATCTATGCCGGTGACCGGATGTGGCCCGCCATCCGGCACGGAGAACACGTGCAGATGGAACCCCGTGGACGCTGCGCGCCGGGCGACGTTGTGGTGGCCGCGCCGGGCGGGATCCCGGACCTGCTGCGGGTCCTGTCCTGCCGGGGCGACGCGCTTCTGCTCTGCGCCGACGCCGATCCGGCCGATCCTGCGTTGCTCCGGAAGGAGGAAGTGCTGGCCGCCGTCCGGGCGCGTCCCGCGCAAAGCGGGAAGGTGCTGCGTACGGCGCGCCGCATCGTTCTCGATCTGCAGGAGGCCTTTCTGAGAAACGCCGTTTCCGGTGGAACGCCGGAGGAGACGGTGCGGCGAAAGTACGAGGCCCAGGCCGCGTTCTATGCGGGGGAACGGGGATCGAACCTGGATTCCCTGGTGCTGGATCGCATCCGAGCACGGGTGGCCCCCGGCGGCAGGATCCTGGTAGCGGGGAGCGGCACGGGTCGAGAGTGCCTTGCCCTGGAAGCGGAGGGGTGGTCGGTCACGGGAGTGGACTTCTCAAAGGCCATGGTGGAGCGGGCCCGGGAGGGGGCGCTCGAGCGCGGGAGCCGGGTCGAGTACCATCAGGCCGATCTCCGGGAGCACCGGGAACCTCCGGGATCGCTGGCGGCCGTGCTCTTCACCTACGATGTATACAGTCTCATCCAGGGCACGGCCCGCCGGATCGAACTCCTGAAAAGAATGCGACTCTGGCTCGGGGCGGGAGGGTTCGTCCTCCTGTCGGCGCGAAGGGTTCGGGGCCTCTACCAGCATTTCCTCCTCTCGGCCCAGGCTCTCCGCCGGCATGGGGAAGGCGGAAGCAGAGAGTGGGGAGAGAGCCACACCCGGTGGATTTCCCCCGACGGGGCTCTTTCGCGCTCCTTCATCCGCGTTTTCACGTCTCGCCAGCTCCGAAGAGAGGCCAGGAGAGCAGGGTACGCCATGGGATCCTGGGAGGGAGGGCACGCAATCCTGATTCCCCGGGACTCCGCCGGCGGGAGAACCTGAGGCTGAGCCTGCCGCGGAAAGAAGAGCCTGCCGGCGGGGCGGGCCCTCGGCGTAGCGGAAACGGCGGTTCTTTCGGAGATCATTCCACCACAATCTTGCCGTTCTCGGACCAGTGCCGGACGCTCCAGAACTTCGTGCAGCGCATCTCGTACTCGCCTTCGGATGTGGCGGCGAATTCCACATAGACGGGATGATCGGGGGTCGCCTTGCCCTTCACGTTCAACGCCGGGATCTTCACCCCGTAGGTTCCATCCTTGGCCTTGAAGGTCAACCGGACGAGATCTCCCCGCCGGACCCTGATGACGTCTGGAGAGATCTTGCCCTCGATGGCAACCACCGTGACGTTGCGGACCTTGCTGGCGGGGCGCGTGACGCTGGCGGGCTTCTGCGGAGGGCGGACGCTGGAGACGGTGCCGGCGCCGGCCTCGGCCAAGCCCGCCGAGAGGCAGATTATCGCAAGCACGCAGCGCGGGAAGATCTTCATGTCGAACTCTCCTTCCTGACCGGATCTTTCGAAGGACCTGAGCCGAATATGGAGTCCACCCTGGGGCTTTCAAGGAGCTTACGGAATCGAGATCGAGTGGGTGGATAAGGATCCCGCCGGACCCGAGCGCATGTCCAACGGCTGGGCGTCGGGCGAGTATAATCGCCGGTACCGCTGACACCTCTTCGCGGAGGGGCATGGCCGCCACAAGGGAAGCAGGAAAGAAGAGGAGACGGAGAGCGCCTTCCGCCCCCAGGAAGTCGCGGGGAGGAGGGAGGAGGTTCCTGTTCAGGCTCCTCCTGGCGCTGCTGGCGGTCGCGGCCGTCACCCTGGGGTTGATCTACCTGGACGTCACGCGCCGCTTCGAGGCCCGTCAGGCGCAGTTTCCCTCCCGTCTTTACTCCGACAGCCTGAACCTGACGGTGGATTCGGAAGTCCCTGCCTACTCTCTGCTGGCGCGTCTCTCCCGCCTGGGCTACAGAAAAGTCAGCTCGGAGCCGAGGAAGCCCGGAGAGTACCTCTGGGCCGACCGGGAACTGCGCATTGCCCTGCGAGAGTTCGACTATCCCGAGGGGAGGTTCTCCGGAGACCGGGTCCGCATCCAGTTCCGCGGAAACCGGATCCGGAGGATAACCAGCCTGGACAGCGGCCGGCGCCTGGAGGAGGCTCGGATAGAGCCGGAGCTCATCGCCACATTCTACAGCGAGGTGCAGGAGGAGAGGACCTGGTATTCATTGAATCAGTTTCCCGAGGATCTCCGCCGGGCGGTGATTTCCGTGGAGGACCGGAACTTCTTTCACCATCCGGGAGTCGATCCCCGGGGAATGGCCCGGGCCCTCTGGGTGGACCTGACCCGTCGGGCGGCGATTCAGGGGGGAAGCACCATCACCCAGCAGCTCGCAAAGAACCTCTACGCGAACCGGAAGCGCGATCTCACCCGGAAGCTGCTGGAGACGGCGGCTGCCTTGATGCTCGAAGCCCGCTATTCCAAGGATCGGATCCTGGAGGCGTACCTCAACGAGGTCTACATGGGGCAGCGCGGGCCGGTGGCCGTGAGCGGGGTGGGGGAGGCCTCCCGCTTCTATTTCCGCAAGCGGCCCTCCGAACTTCTCCTCCAGGAGTCGGCGCTCCTGGCGGGGATCATCAGCAGCCCAGGGCTCTACAATCCGTACCGTCATCCCCAGGCGGCCCTGGCCCGAAGAAACCGTGTCTTGAATTCCATGGTGGAGACCGGCGACCTGACCCGGCGGGCCTACTCGGCTGCGAGGTCGGCGGACCTGGGGGTCACCCGGCAGCGCACCGGGGATTACCGCGCTCCCTATTTGGTCGATTTCCTCGAGGAGGAGGTCCGGCGGGTCTATCCCGATTCCCCCCCTTCCGGCGCGGGCCTACGGATCTTCACGACGGTGGATCCGGATCTCCAGGAACGGGCCGAGGAGTCCCTGGGAGCCGGCCTGGATCGCCTGGAGCGGGGGTATCCGGCCCTCCGCAAGAACCCCAGAGGTACCCTTCAGGGAGCGCTGGTGGCCCTGCGGCCTTCCGATGGTGCCATTCTGGCCGTGGTGGGTGGGCGGGACTACCGGACGAGTCAGTTCAACCGCACCTACCAGGCCCGGAGGCAGCCCGGCTCCCTTTTCAAGCCCTTCGTCTACCTGGCCGGTTTCGATCGGGCGCAGTACGACCCCGGGTTCGTCTTCACGGCCGCCACGCCGCTGGAGGACACTCCCCTGGTCCTGGTGTCGGGGGGAAAGCGCTATTCCCCGCAGAACTATGACCGCGAGTTCCGCGGCTCGGTGACCGTGCGGCAGGCCCTGGAGAACTCCATCAATGTGCCCACCATCCGGGCCGCCAGCCAGGTGGGACTGAATCACGTCATTGCGGTGGCCCGCCGGTGCGGCGTGGAGAGCCAGCTCCCGAAGGTGCCTTCGCTGGCCCTGGGTGCCGCCGAGGTGACCCCCCTGGAAATCGCCAGCGCATACGCCACGATCGCCTCGGGAGGGATCCGGAATCCGCCGCGGGCAATCCGGAGCGTCACCGACCGTCGGGGCCGGGCGATGGAGCCCGACTACCCTCCCTCCACCCGCGTCCTCTCTCCCCAGGCCGCCTATCTCGTCACGGACATCCTCCGGGGGGTTCTGCTCCGGGGGACGGCGGCCTCGGCTGAGGATCTGGGTTTCTCGGGGGTTTCGGCGGGAAAGACCGGGACCACCGATGACCTGCGGGACTCCTGGTTCGTGGGGTACACACCCGATCTCCTGGTCTTGGTCTGGGTGGGTTACGACGACAATCGCACCCTTGCGCTGACGGGAGCCCAGGCGGCCCTGCCGATCTGGGTCGATTTCATGATGGGATCCGGGCGCATGACCGGCAGGGAGTTCACCGAGCCGAACGGAATCGTCCGGGAGAAGGTGGATCCCGGGACGGGGCAGCTCGCCACGTGGCGCTGCCCGGAGAAGATTGAGGAGATCTTCATCGAAGGAACGGAGCCCACGGTCCGGTGCGAGACCCACGGGCACAGGCGGTGGTGGTGGAGCTCGGATTCGGAGGATTCGAAGCCGGCGGAATAGAGGAACATCGCGGGTCGCCGGGTCACAGGTCCCGGAAGCTGATGAGATCGATCCCGTAGCCGTCGATGGCCTTCCGGGTCTCCGGATCGGTGAGGATGTTGAGTTCCCTCTGCCGGTCTTCGCTGGAGAAGTTCTTTCCCCCAGGCTCCCGGTGGCCGGGATGGACCATCACCTCCGCGGTCCCTTCCGGCAACCGTGCCAGCACGTCCAGGAACCGGTCGAAGTGGATCCCCCCCGTGAGAGCAATCCCCCTGAAATGCTCTGTGGTCCTCATTCCCTCGGCGGCGAGAGTCTCAGCGGCCCGGGAAACCAGACCCTGGCAACGGATCATCTCCCAGTAGATCTGCGAGGAGACAGTGCCCGGAGCCGGCACCGGTTCGCGGGGGAGCCTCACCCGGTCAATCCCGTGCCGCCTGCCCGCCCAGCAGAGGGCCGACATGACGCCCGGGTAGAGGTGGATGTGATGCTGGGAATCCAGGTGGGTCGGCTCGATGCCGACGTCGCGGATTCGCCGGATCTGGAGATCAAACTCCGCCTGGATCTCCTCGGCGTCCATCCTTCCCTCCATCAGGCGGCGCCGGGCTTCCGCCCTGCCGAAGAATTGCCCTTGGCGATCGGCGAGAGTCCTGGGATGGGAAAGGATGGCGGGGCCTTCGGTGAGGTTCAGGTGGACCCCGACCCCGAGCCGGGGCGACTCCCGGACAAGGCCGGCGACGGTCTCGAGCTGAAGGCTGTTGGCCAGAACCGTGGTGCTGGTGACAATCCCCCTGCGGTGGGCCTCCAAAATTCCGCGACTTCGCGGCTCGTCGATGCCCAGCTCGTCCGCATTGATGATAACTCGTCGGATCATCGGCTCCCGATTCTCCCGCCTCCGCCGGGACGGCCGGGCCGTTCCCGGCGGCAGGGATTATACCTGCTGGCCTCTGTACCGCAAGCCGGGTCCTAACCGCGGAAAAAGAGGGCCCACGTGGAGTTCACGAGAGTGTGAGTCATGGCCGGTGCCATCAGGGTGCCGCTCCGCCGATAGACGAGGCCATAGACGACGCCGGCAAGGGTGGCCAGAAGAAAGTAGCGTGCGTCGGGGTGCGGGCCATTGTTCAGGTGGGCGGCCCCGAAGATGATGGATGCGAGCGCCACCGAAACCGCGGGACTTGAAGTCCATCGCAGGATCAGGTTCTGGAGCAGCCCTCGAAAAAGCAGCTCCTCGGGAACGCCGGAGGCCAGGAAGATCCCCAGGATCTTCCCGGCAGAAGGGAGGAGGGATGGAAGGTGCCGCGCGGGATGGAGGAATCCCGTGAGAAGGCCGATTCCCGTGGCCATGGGGGCGAAGAGGGCGAAAGCGAGAACGGCGAGGCCGAGGTCCCGCCCGCGGAACGAGAACGTGTATCCCACTTCCGTCATTCCCCGCGTCACGACGAACAGGAAGACCGCCAGGGAGACGCCCAGCAGGCCGGAGAGGAAGTGTCCGGACTGTCCGGGGGGCCAGGGCCAGAGCGGACCGAGCAGGCGGAGTTCCAGGGGCAGCCAGACCAGGAGGAGCGCGGCCCCATCCCTCCAGCGGAGCAGGTTCCATCGTTCACCGGCGAGCAGGACCATCATCGGCAAGTTCAGGTAGAGAAGGAGGCGGACAAACCCTCCCGGGGAGAAGCAGTCCAGCAGCCAGGAATACAGGAGATAAGGAACCAGGAAGACCTGGATCGCCAGGACCGCCCTCCGGGGAGAGTCCCGCCGGATCCAGTTGGAGAGCTGGCCGACGATCTCGGGGCATGCAAGGGCGAGGAAGCCGGCCAGGAGAAGAAAGACGGCGGGCAGGCCCCGGACCATCTCCCCGGCATCGAGTCCGCGCCGGTGGCCGGCATAGGCCGCCGCACCGGTGATGAGGCCCGCCGGGAGGAGTGTTTTCCAGAAACTCTTCAACTGGATCTCCAGCGGAACGAAGGAGGAACGGCAGGTTCTTATACGCGAGACGGAACCGACGGTCAATCACTTCGGGGTGCCGCCGAACGGACGGCTTTCGAAGGACTCTCGGCACGGCAGGAATTGGACGCGTCCCGGGGGCTCGGGTAGACTCTCCGGCCGGGAGGTTGGTTCATGGATTCCGAGTCCGCCGAGCCCAGGCTGTTCACGGTCGAGGAAGCCCGGAAGGTCCTGGAGGAAGTCCGTCCCGTGGTGGGGCGCATGCTGCAGGCGTTCGCCAAGATCCGGGAGGAGATTGAGTCCGCCACCCACTCCATCGGCCTTCGCCCCGGGGATCCGGGGCTCGCGCGTCATTTGGAAGTGCGCGGGATCGCTCCGCGCCTCCTCAAGGAAATCAACGGAATCATCAAAGATATCCAGGCGCGCGGATGTGTCGTCAACGGACCCGAGGCCGGGCTCGTCGATTTTCCGTGTCTCATGGGGAGCGAGATCGTTTTCCTCTGCTGGAAGTACGGCGAGCCCGGGATCGGCTACTGGCACCGGATTCCGGATGGGTTTGTCGGCCGGCGGGCCCTCCTGGAGCATGAGGAGCGCACGGACGGGCGCGCCAGGGTCCATTAGGGTGCCAGGGCCCTCTGCGGGGCCCCCGAAAGGGTCTTCCAGGCACCTCACCGCTTCTTGGGGAGGATGGCCATCAACACCCCGGGCCTCGTGGGGGAGGGGATCGGACTGGGCTTGGCCATCGCCGCCCCCATCGGTCCGGTCAACATCGAGATCATCCGGCGCGGCCTGCGAAACGGATTTCTCCCCGCGTTGTTGGTGGGTTGCGGCTCAACGGCGGCCGATCTCTTCTACGTGGTCCTGGTCTACCTGGGTGTTGCCCCGCTGGCCCGGCAACCCTTTTTCCGCATCCCCCTCAACGCGGCCGCGGCCGCAGTGCTCGGCATGCTGGCCTGGAAGTGCTACCGGGAGGCCCGCGGCCTTGTCTCGCTTCCCCCGAACGACGGCATTCGGGAAGCCGATTCCGGCAGAAGCGCCCTGACTTCGGGGTTTCTGATCACCCTGACCAATCCCATGACGATCGTCTTCTACTTCTCACTCTTTGGCGGCGCGGTGGCGAGAATGCACGATGCTCCCAAGAGCGCCCACCTCCTGTATGTGGGCTGCGTGATCCTTGGGTGCCTGCTCTGGTCTCTTCTGCTGGCCATGTTGCTCGGGTGGGGGAAGAAGCGGATGGGGGTCCGAGCTGTCCAGGTGATCGGAGCGGCTTCCGCGCTGGCCCTGGCCTATTTCGCGGTTCGCTTCCTGCTGGAAGGGCTCATCGAGGCGGGTGAGTTGCTGGGCCGCGGGGCGGCGGCGGGCTAACCGCGGCCCCGGCTTCGGCGCCGCTTCCTTCCCTGGCCGGAGGGCGGCGCGGATCCCGATTCTGCCTCGGCCGGCCGCGAAGCCCCGGGCTCCTCGGGAAGAGAATCCAGATCCACCGGGGGATGATCCAGGTGCGCCTGGAGGAGGAGGGTCACCAGGTTTCGGGCATCGCCCCGGGCCAGCAACCGCTCAGCCACCGGCTCGTACTCCAGCATCTCCTCGGGGGCGACCCGGGACGCCTCGTGCATGAGGCGCTGGAGCAAATGCTCCACCTTCCGGGCGGTCACCTCGGCGTCGGAAGGAAATTCCCGCTCCACGGCGTCAAGGTCGTTTACCTTCACGAGCTTGTTGAAGTTGACCAGATCGTGCGCCGAGACGAGGGAGATGGCCTTTCCGGATTTCCCGACCCTGCCCGTCCGGCCGGCGCGGTGAACATACTGATCCGGCGAACTGGGTGCCGAGAAGATGAAGACGTGGGAAAGATCCTCGATGTCGATCCCCCGTGCGGCCACGTCCGTGGCCACCAGGTGACGCAGTTCTCCGCGCCGGAAGCGGGCCATGACTTTCTCCCGGCGCGCCTGGGTAAGATCGCTGGAGAGCATCGCCACCGGGAGGCCCTTGTGGCTGAGGTAATTGGCCACCATCCGGGTCTCTTCCCTGGTGTTGCAGAAGATCATCGATGAAGAAGGGTCCTCGTACTCGATGAGCTTGTAAAGGTTCCTCTCTTTGTGCATCCGGTTGGTGATGTAGTACTCGTGGGCAACCTCCCGAACGTAGATGTAATCCTGGCTCAGGAGGATCTTCTCCGGACTGGTGAGGTACCTGTAGGCCATCACCTCGATGGCCCGGGGGATGGTGGCTGAAAAGAGAAGGGTCTGGCGCTCCCGCGGAAGGTGCTCGAGAATCTGCCGCATCTCCTTTTCAAAACCCATGTCCAGCATCAGGTCCGCTTCATCCAGGACCAGGATTCTCAGTCGGTTGAAACTCAGGGTGCCCCGCCGGAGATGGTCAAGAATTCTCCCCGGTGTACCCACCACCGCGTTGGGCCTCCGTCGAAGTTCCTCGAACTGCTGCTCGATGGGCTTCCCGCCGTAGATTCGGACGCAACGAACTCCCCGGCCCTGGCCGATTCGCGAGACTTCATCGGCGACCTGGAGAGTCAGTTCCCGGGTCGGAGTCAGGACCAGGGCCTGAATGGCCTCCTCGGTCGCGTCCACGGCTTCCGCGATGCGGATTCCGAAAGCCGCCGTCTTTCCTGTCCCCGTCCGGGACTGGACGATCAGATCCCTGCCCGACATGGAGCGAGGGATGGTCAGGGACTGCACTTCCGTCGGCTCCTGGTATCCGATCTTCTCCAGAGCCGCCAGGACTTCAGGGCTGAGGGCGAATTTTGTGAAGCTCTGAGGCGGGGATGTTACTCCGGTAGCGGAGTCTGCTTCAGTCCTGTCCACGAGGTCCTTGCCTGGGGTCCGAGTTTCATTTCAGGGTCCGGGTCTCACCCCCGAGATGGGAGCGCGGCCACTCCCCACTCCAGTTCCCTGGCTTCTTATATCACAGGAGCGTCAGGATTTGCGAACCCGGGGACCGCGCCCGGGAGGATGCTGCATAAAAGTAGCGGCAAAGGTTTTCCTTCATTGACTCTGGTCCGCCCGCGTCGAATACTTGACGCCAGGAGGGGGAAGGAAGACCTCCTCCACCGCCGCCCCCAATTGACGGATGGGAGGGGAGGCGGGTAATCCCCCCTACGCCGCGCGGGGTGTTCCCCGCGCGGTCATTTTTTCTCCCCTTTCTCCAGCAGTTCTTGAAGCTGTTCCATCGCCTCGATCACCCTGGGCGCGGGGCGCTCGAGCGCCGGGTTGACCGCAGCCACTCGTCCGCGTCGGACGGCCTCCAATCTTCTCCACCCCGGGCGCTCCTTCAAGCCATCGAGGAAGGGGGCGTTCTGGGCTGCCGCCAGGATCCACTCGGGATTGCGCAACAGGACTGTCTCAAGATCGTAGGTGGGCCATCCGCTCGGCCCGTCAGAGCTTATGGATTCACAGCCGGTCCTCCGCAGGGCGTCGTCCAGGAATGTCCTCCTGCCCGGCACCACGATGGGTTCGCTCCATACCAGGAAGAGGACCCTGGGACGGGGGCCAGCGGAACTCCGGCGCTCCAGCCTCTCCAGGCGGCCCGTGAGGGCGTCGCGGAGTGCCCTCGCCCGGGCTGGGTGACCCACAAGTTCGCCCAGGCGGATGAGCGATTCCAGGAGACTTCCGATATCGGGGGTGTTCAGGAAGAAGAGAGGCAGCTGGAGTGCCTCCGCCTGGGCCACCGCGTTTCGATCATTCCCTGCCGTGGTCGCCACCACGAGATCGGGCTCGAGGTCCATGATGGCCTCCCAGTTGGGATTCACCATGCCTCCGATGCGCGCTTTCGACCCCGCTGCGGGGGGGTAGTCGCAGAATTCGGTCACTCCCACCACATTGTCACCGGCGCCCAGGGCGAACAGGGTCTCCGTCACGCTGGGGGCCAGTGAGACGATCCGGCGCGGGTGGGAGGGCACTTGCACCTGCCGGCCGATCTCGTCCCGGACGGTCCGGCCCGGCGCGCTACGGGTGGACTCTCCGGTGACGCCCGCGTCACTTCCGAGAGGGGACAGGGCCAGCAAGAAGGCGAGAGGCGAAAGGAGGACAGAGAGTCTTCGCGTCACTCACGGATCCCAGAATGATAGGCCCGGGGAGCGGACTCGGGTTCAGCACCCCAAGTAACGCCGGATCTCCGGCGGGCCTGCACCGAGAGAGAGCCCCCTGCCCGGATCCGCCATGGTCTCGGTGATCCGGCTCAGCAGGACGCGGGTGATTTCTCCGGGCCTGCCGTCACCCACCGGATGACCGGCGACACCGGTGATGGGCATGACGAAGGCCCCCGTGCCGGTCATGAAGACTTCACGGTTCTCGCCCACCAGATCCAGGGGGAGAATCTTCGCGGAATCGTCCGTGGAAAAACCCTCCCTGCGGGCGAGCTCCAGAATCATCATGCGGGTGATCCCGTTCAGACAGTATTCGCCGGCCGGTGTCAGGACGCGAACCCGGGCCGGATTCGACTTCCATCCGTCTTCCTTGAGCACGAGGAAAAGGTTGTCCACCGTGGCCTCGGCCACGAAGCCGTCCCGGGTGAGCATGACGCATTCGGGCGTGGAGCCCTCTTCACAGCCCTCTCTCAAGGCCAGCACGTTGTTGAGATAGTTGTTGCTCTTGATCCGGGGATCCAGGATGGTGGCGTCGGGACGGCGGATGTTCCGGGCGATGCCGAGCGGAATTCCCTTCTCGTAGGCCTCCCGGGGATAAAGCCGGATGGTGGAAGCGATGGCAAACAGGGTGGTCCCGACGCACTTCCGGGGGTTGATCCCCAGGTCGCCCAGGCCGCGGGTGACTACCAGGCGGATGTAGGAATTGTCGGACGGCTCGAAGGCGACTTCGCGGACAGTCTCCAGGAGGTGCTCCGCCAATTCCGGACGATCATACGGGACGGGAATTCCCAGTCTGCCGGCCGAATGCCAGAGGCGATCCAGGTGTTCGCGCAGAAGGAAGACCTGGCCGTTCCTGATGAGGATTCCCTCGAAGCATGCATCGCCGTACAGGACGTCGTGGTCCAGCAGGGGCAGGCCGATTTCATCCAGCCGAAAAATCCCGTGGCGGCGTTCGAATCCCTCTCCGGCGTCCTTGGAGCGGGATCGGCCCGGATCCAGGAGAATGCGAGGGGTGACCCCCTTCACCACAGGCATGGAGACGAAGGCCCGAGCTTTGCGGCCCACCTCCAGCAGGGCGGCGATGGCGTTGTCGACACTTCCTTCCCTTGGTGGCATGGATGCCTCCCGGACGAGCGGTGCAGACGTTGGGAACTCGAGAAGCTTATAGCCGATTCACCGGGGTACGGTCAAGGAACCGTCGGGGCGAATCCTCACCGCGTTGGAGCGCGTCAAAAAGGGGCACCTGCGGGGTGTCAGAAAATGGCCGGTGACATCCCCCCCGCGAAGAGCTCCGGGGCTTGGGTGGTGGTCCTCGATCGGACTGCCCGGAGAAGGCCCGAAGAGGAACTGGCTTCGACTGAGAAAGATAGCCGGCCTGAAGGTCGATTCAATCGGTCCCTGCCAAACGATTCCGGGACGGCGAGATCCGCCAAGAATCGTGGCCCGGTTTTTGCTCTGACCCTGTCGATGCATTGCACCCACCCGGGAAGGGGACTGTGCGCGCCCGGGCCAGGGACTCCTCAGGCGGTGGTCATGTCCGACGCCCTCTCGATCCTTCATGAAATCACAATCTGGCCGCTCGCCGTTCTGGGGGTCTTCGCCTTCTTCCTCGGAATCCTCGTGGGGAGAATCGGAAAGTCCAGCCGGGGGAATCGAAGATCCATCACGACAGACGAGGGGACCTTTGTGGATCTCGAAGTCTACCGCGAGTCGCAGAAGGCCAGAGCGCGGTTGGAACAGGAGAACCAGGTCTTCTCGGAGTTCTTCCAAATCCTCACCGATTTCACCAGGGAGATGGACGGCCGCCAGGATCGATCGACGCTGGCCCGGCGTCTCCTCGAAATTGTCGACAAGATCTTCCTGCCAAGCCAGATCCTCGTCTTTCTCGTGGATCGCAAGGACCCAGGGTGCTTGATTCTCAGGGAATCCAAGGGCATCACCATGGATTCCGGGCGCTGGAAGCAGGTGCACGTTGGAGAGGGGAAGATCGGCTGGGTCGCCCGCCACGGGACCGCCATGGACCAGGATGACTTCGTGCGCGAGATGAGGACGGGGGAAGCGAACTGGGACGCTCCCGGTCAGTTCCGATTCAAGGTGGATCTCTGTGTCCCGATGCTGGCCAACTACCGGCAGGTCCAGGGGGTCATCTCGGTGGGGGGGATCACACGCCATCCGAAGTTCGAGAAGCGGCTCCTGACGACCATCGGCGACCTCGGCGGCATCGCGCTGCTGAACCACGGCCTGATGGAGGAGAAGGAGAAGAAGGCCAATTCCGACGGGCTCACCGGGCTCATCAACAAGCGCTATCTCAAGGAGCTCCTCGGGGAGGAGATTCACAAGGCCGAGGTTCAGCACCATCCCGTGTCGCTGTTCATCTTCGACCTGGATCATTTCAAGAAGTTCAACGACAGCTACGGCCACCTGACCGGTGACCTCGTCCTCCAGGGGGCCGCGGAGGTTCTCCGCAGGACCGTCCGGGACACTGACATCGCCGCGAGGTGGGGAGGGGAGGAATTCCTGGTTATCCTGCCCAACACTCCCAAGGAAGGAGCATGGATGGCCGCCGAGAAGGTCCGCGAGGCCCTGGGAAAGCAACTTTTCCAGGACGAGGACGGCAATCCCGTCACGAAGGTCACGCTCAGTGGAGGAGTCGCGACCTTTCCCGAGGACGGCCGCCAGCAGACGGAACTCGTGGCAGCCGCGGACAAGGCACTGTACGTGGCCAAGAAAACGGGGAGAAACAGGGTCGTCAAGTCGGAGCCCACCTTCTTCTCGGGCTCCGGTGAAGAACCCATCGTGAGCAAAGGGAGCGCTGCCTAGGAAGGGGAGAAAGGAGCCACAAAAAGAGGAGGCCGCCTCATGGGTACGGAAGCGGCCTTGTCGTTGGATGGATTGTGACCCCGCATTGAGCGAGGCCTATGTGAAACTCAGCCTTGAGGGCTGGCGGTAGGCGGAACGACTGCTCGGAGCGCTTGTCAGACTGCCTTCTTGGTTCTCAGCGAAGACCAGGCGCTCATGATGAGATAGGTTCTGGCGCTCTCGACCTCGACCCACTTCCGGTAGACTTTCCGTCTCTGGGTGTCGATCTGGTAGTTCATGTTGTCATAGTCGAAATCCACCACGGTGGGAACGGGCGCGGACCGGTTCGGGCTGGCCTTCTTCATTAAGCCTCCTCAGACAGTCTTGACATAAGCTATAGCAATCCGCTTGCCAGCTCATTGACGGTCAGCATCGATCTCGTAACCCCTCCCCAGGCGGAAGCACAACTTGTTTTGAGTAAGCCGGTTATCGCCCCGTCCCGCCCCGCAGAGGTCCGCGTGCGGAATCGCTGTGAAGACGGAAACAGGGTCAAAATGGCCGACCCCCGCCGTCCAACAGGTCCGTCAAAATAGCGGAGTCGCGTTGCGACCTCCTGGCCGGTCCGGTATAATCCGCCCCCAATGAATCCCGAAAACCTCCGCATCCTCGTCGTGGATCCCGATCAGGAGTCCGGGGACTCGGTTTCCCGGAGCCTCGGCAGGGCCGGATACCAGGTCACCGCGGTCCTGACGCTGAAACGCGCTCTGGCCCTGATCTCCCGCCAGGACTTCGACATGATCATCGCCGCCCTGGGGGTGGTGGGTCTCGGTGCGCGGTCCATCGTGAGCCGGATGCGCTCCGCCAGCCCTTCCAGCGCGGTGCTGGTCCTGGCGCCCCTTTCTCAGGTGGAAATCGCCGTGCGGGCGCTGAAGGAGGGTGCCGAGGACTACCTCACGAAGCCGCTGGATCCGTACGAGCTTAGAAGCCGGGTGGGGCGGATCCTCGAGCGGCGGGAGCTGAGCGACCGCCTGGCCCATCTGCAGAAAACCCTGGCCCAGAAATACGGGCTCCAGAGCTTCGTGCAGAACTCCCTTCCCATGAGGGCGGTGGTGCAGAAGATCGCCCAGGTGGCACCCGCTTCCAGCACGGTGCTGATCCTGGGTGAGAGCGGCGTGGGCAAGGAGCTGGTCGCCAAGGCGATTCATTACAACAGTCCGCGTCGTCGCCGCCCCTTCCTGGCGATCAACTGCGCCGCCATTCCGGAGACCCTGATCGAGAGTGAACTGTTCGGACACGAGCGAGGTGCGTTCACCGGCGCGGTGGGAAGGGCCAAGGGGAAGTTCGAGATGGCCGACGGCGGGACCATACTTCTGGACGAGATCGGTGAAATGAACCTGCAGACCCAGGTCAAGCTGCTCCGGGTCCTGGAGGAGCGGGAGTTCATGAGGGTCGGAGGGAACCGGAACATTCGGGTCGACGTGCGGGTGCTGGCGTCCACGAACTCGGACCTCAAGCAGAGGCTCGAGGAGGGAAAGTTCCGCGAAGACCTCTACTTCAGGCTGAAGGTGATCACCCTCTCCGTGCCGCCCCTGAGAGACCGCGGTGAGGACATTCCCGAGCTTGCGGGGATCTTTCTCGAGTCCCTCTGCCGCGCCAATGACATCTTACCCAAGGAGCTGAGTCCCGAATCGCTTTTCGCGCTCATGAACTACCGGTGGCCCGGAAACGTCCGGGAACTCAAGAATCTGCTGGAAAGCCTGGTGGTCACCGTTCCAGGGCATCGGATCGAAGCGGATGATCTGTCTCCGCCCATCCGCGGGGAGGAATCGATCGAGAAGATCCTTCCCCGCGTGGAGGTGGGAATGACCTTGCGGCAGGTGGAGAAGGACCTGATTCGAAAGACCCTGGCGCGGACCGAGGGGAACAGGACCCGGGCCGCGAAGATCCTCCAGATCGGCGTCCGGACGCTTCAGCGCAAGATCAAGGAATACGACCTGTTCTGACCTTCACCAGGCCGGGCGGTGCGTGAGGTCTACTTCCACCACCCGGTCCGGGCTCGCATAGCAGGGACCTCCCAGGTGCAGGAGAAACCGGGCCTCGGGGTTCTCCAGGTTCCAGCCCCGCCCGGGCTCGAAGAGGTCGCGCCTCGCCACCGCCAGGACGATTTCGGCGGTGTAGAGGACATTTCCTCCCGCCACGCGTCCTTCAATCGCCCGGCACTCCAAATGCGCCATACAGTCCGTCAGGATCGGGGCTCCCACCTTGCCGCCCGGCTCGAGACGCAGGGCACACTCCTTCAGCTTGCGGACTTCGCTCCCCGACACGCTCCCGCAGAAGGCGACCTCCCGGGCGAGACCCTGCCCCGGGATGTTGAGGATGAACTCCCCCCGGTCTTCTATGTTCCGCCGGGTCAGGCTTTCGGGGGCGAGGCTGAGGAGGACCGTCGGTGGCTCAGGTCCGGCCGGCATGACCCAGGCGCAGGTGGAAACGTTGGGGTTCCCCCGCACCTCGGTCGTCACGAGGGAGAGCGGCAAGGGCTCGAGGAGTAGCAGAGCTTCCCGGGGAGGGATCTCTTCTTTTCGCATCGACTCTCTCCTTCACTTGCGCGGTGGACGGTCCGCGGAAAGTCCGGCTGGATTCTTCCGGCGCGTCCGGTCCGCATGCTAGCATAAGCCCCGGCAACATCACTTCCCGCCGGTCATCGGCACGCTCTGGGGCGCCACATGCCTGCCTGGCTGTTTTCGAGAAGCTCACGACGGGACCGCCCGGTCCCGCCGGGACGACTCCTCACGCTGGCGTTGACGGTCCTTCTCCTTCCGGGATGGGGGCTCCTCCACTCCCAGGAACGTGCCCAGGGCAGCGACTTCATCCTCGTGACGGAGGAACCCTGGAAGATCGGGGAGGTGCGCTCTTACACGCTGCTCTTCGATAGGGTTCCCTTCGGCCGCGAGGCAATCCGGCTGGTGGAGGTCCAGGGAGAGAAGCAAGACCGGGCGCTGAAATTCAGCCAGACGCTGACGCTGGATCTGCGGGCCCTGGGACAGGAGGGATTCCTCACACTCCACTCCGTGGTCCAGTACGAGCGGGTGAGGGTCGCCCGGAGCTACCGGGTCGAGGGCGTCCTTCGGGACCGCCCCGACTATTCCACCTATCCGAGAGCACTCCCACCCGACGCCAGGACGGTTCTGAACCTCGACCTGCCGTCTTCCTCCCCTCGAATGACCTGGGAGACGGGGGGGGCAAGCCGCGAGATACGGCTCCCACCCGCCGGAGGGGCCGTGCTCGTGGATCCTCTTTCCATGGGGCACTGGGAACGGCTCTTCCTGGGTGACAGGTGGAGGGTGGGACAGACCCGGACTCTGGATCTCCTTCTTCCCACCGGGCCTGTCCGGTTCGATTATCACCTGGACTCCCTTCGCCCGGATCCGCCTGCCCCCGAGAGAGTCCGGGTCAGCATGACGGTGGAAGCGCGTGAATCGG
>Ga0315288_10004822_pt1 | contig 17167 bp, 15 predicted proteins | sample YL17G11_20_MG_FD_203454 | JGI IMG/M metagenome (GOLD analysis project Ga0315288, IMG submission 203454) | Sediment microbial communities from Yellowstone Lake, YNP, Wyoming, USA - YL17G11_20 | ecosystem: Environmental > Aquatic > Freshwater > Lake > Sediment | place: USA: Wyoming | collected... | reverse complement strand
TATATTTTGTTTTAAAAAAGAACCTGTGGGTGAAGAGTGATATGTGCATTGCTACAAATGGAAAAATAATTGAAATCAATGATATGAACGCAACGATTGAATGTAAAAGTAATAAAATTAATGTAAGGATTAATCCTGCAATTCCTGTTAAAGTTGGGGATGAAGTTATAATTTTCAGGAATATTATAATAGAAAAAGTGTTATAAATCTTAAATCTAATTTTTATTTGTGCCTCAGTAGCTTCAGCCCGGTTAAAGCGCTACACTGGTAATGTAGAGATCGCGGGTTCAAATCCCGCCTGAGGCTTCCGTGTTCTGAGTAGTAAAGCCTTTAACGAATATTAATAAAGCTCCTGGAGGATGAATGGAATATGATAAATGATTTGTGCATCCACGATGTGGATAAGAACCTAGAAAGATATTTGGAGACTCTGAAGATATCTGACATCACTGAAAGGAACAGACAATTGATATTGAACTTCCAAGAACACTGTTACTCAAGGGGTCTGACTAAGTATAGGATATTGTTCTATATTACCAAGCTTAACAGACTCGCAAAGATATTAAAGAAGGATTTTGATTCAGCAAACAAGGAAGACATCGAAAGATTAGCTGCAGAGATAGAGAAATCAGATTACACTGACTGGACTAAGCATGACTACAGAGTGACCATAAAAATTTTCTACAGATGGTTGGAAGGTAATGACGAAGAATATCCAAAGAAAGTGAAATGGATTAAGACTACTGTGAAGAACCATAACAAGAGGTTACCTGAAGAGATACTAACTAAAGAGGAGATTAGAAAGCTTATACAGGCTGCAGACAACACGAGAAATAAGGCATTTATTGCAATATTGTATGAATCTGGTTGTCGTGTTAGCGAGATAGCAAACCTTAAGTTGAAACATATCGTCTTCGACCAATATGGTGCTCAGCTCATCGTCTCTGGTAAAACGGGAATGAGAAGAGTGAGGCTGATAGCATCTGTATCTTACTTGAGTGCATGGTTAGGCTGTCATCCACAAAAAGACAATCCAGATGCCCCTGTATGGGTCACTATTGCGACCAACAATAATGGTAACCATATTGGATACCAGAGTATAAGGAAATTATTGAAAGAGATTGCTGACAAGGCTGGTGTCAAGAAGGCAGTGAATCCTCACAGCTTTAGACATGCTCGTGCGACGCACCTTGCTAATAAATTGACAGAAGCTCAATTGAAACAGATGTTTGGATGGAACCAATCCTCGACCATGGCATCTATATACATTCATATATCAGGTCGTGATGTAGATGATGCATTACTAAGAATTAATGGGAAGTTGCCAAAAGAAGATAAAATGGATACAATAGTTTGCCCGAGATGTAATGAATGGAACCCAGAAACATTTAGATTTTGTCAACAGTGTGGTATGCCATTAGATTTGAAAGCTGCAGTTGAAAAAGAAGAAACAAGAGATAAGTATGATGTAACTATGAGTAAATTAATAGAGAGAATGATTCAGGAACCAAAGATGAAAGATGTGATAACAGAATTTTTAAAAGAAATAAAAAATTGAAAGTAACTATTCATTTTCCGATAGAAATAATGTTACAGGGATTCCTATTATTTTTTCTTTATCTTCTTTTTTGATTCCTAACAATTTCAAACTCAAATCTTCCAATTGTTTACCAGTCATATTGCAATAATTATTTTTAATCATCTCTAATCTTTCTATTTTACCCTCTCCAATATCAATATTTTGTATTTTTTCCTTGCCAGATTCGGTAATTTTAATTTTTATTTCGCCAGCAGAGTTTTCTTCCGTTATGCAACCATCTTTTTTTAGTTTATCTAAATCATCCATTACTTGAAAACTGAATGGACCATATTTGTAAATTATAAAATTGTTTCCAGTAAACATTTTATCAGGTACAAGTTTCTTTCTTTTTATATCCAAGTGTTCCAAGAGAAACATTAATTTCATTAATTTTTTTCTACCCTGAATAATGCCATCTCTAGATAGAAAACTAATCGAAAATAACAATATGTCCGAAGGTTCTTTACTCATACCACCTAAACCAAATATACCCATACAATCTTCCTCGTGTATTATAATTTGTTATCCTTACTTAAATTTTTAAAAATACCGCAAATTTCATTTAAAACATTTTTCCCCTTTTCTGGGAATTCAGTTACAGCCTTTATGAAAGTTTTTACTTTAATTCCATGTTTTTTCTCAAAATAATATTCTATTAGAGGTTTATAACCACCTGCCAATTTATTAAATCTATTATATTCTTCATATTTCAACGGAAAAAGAAGCAAAATAACATGTTGATGCTTGATATTCCCATTACTTCTTATTGAATCGGCATGATCGTTAAGATGTACAATTATATTTCCCATACTAATTAGTCTTTTTAATTGAATGCAATGATCAGGGAGGTATATATCATGTATATCATTCACATCGCCAGGTTTACATTCTAATCCATTTTTCTTAGAAAAATAATAAAGTAGTAGATTTGCAACATGCCCAGTATAAAAGTTACATTGTATAAGTACTTTTTTTTCATCATTTGGCAATCGTTTAAAATTCTTACCTAAATTGCCGAAACATTTATCGGTAATTATAGAAATTATTTTTTTTTCAATATCTTTTAAATCAAAATCGGCACCTTCTTCCCAACCGCTTGTAGGATCAAATAGTGATAAATAAAATAATTGTTGTTGCCGTCTCTCATCTAAATTGAGGAAACCTATTCTTAGCATTTCTTCATGCGGAAATCTTTTCATATGTCATATTTTTATTTTTACAAGGTTTTTAAACAATGAGATAATGAAAATTACGAAAACAATTTATTACTTGTGCGATTCTTTACACACATATACAAGATAATAATAATCTAATGAAACAGAAAAAATATACATATATAGCAAAACACATGTATGTAACTTTGCTATAATTTCATTCATCTGCTTCATTGTGTGTATGTGTATCATTTTCTTTTGAAAGGACTTCAATAAAACCATCATCAATTTTTATAAAATCAACATCCTTAAGCAACATAATATATTCCTTTACCTTTCTCACTCTAAGACCTGTACTTAGGCATATAACAGCTATAGCTTTATTAAACTCGATTCTTCCTAGAGTCTTTAAAATTTTTTTAACAATCTCAATTCTTTCTATTCTTTTTTCTATGGTCCATACTACTTTTTCAGACATTTAATTCTCACCAATCTTTTTTATTTTGACCCCATGGCAGTTCAACTCTATATTATTAAATTTCTCTCCCAATTGCTTCAATAGAAGTCTTGATTCTTCTTTTCTCAGAGAAAACCAGAGGCCTAACAGTCGATATAACTCTTTGATCGGAATGGTCCTTCCTGTTACTGTGTATACATGAAAATGATTCAACAATCGATAATAAACGATAGAATTAAAGTCAAATTTTAACGAATGTTTATATCTATGTCTTTTTTTCATTATCATTGGAATCAAAACTTTTTTTATTTTTTTCAATCTCCTTTTCGAGTTCTTTTAAGACCTGGATCCATCTGGGTTGATTTTTCTCATCATCCATTGTATTCATCCTTATAATTCTCAAGAGAATACTTTACAAGACATCTGAGCATATTACTAAAACTTCGATTCTCTCTTTCACAAATTCTGTTAATTCTTTCTACTTCTTCCTCATCCAATAAAGTTTGTTTTCGTATCATGCAGTCATTCACCTTCAATTATATGAATTATTAACCTACATTCCTTTTAAATACTTGTGTAAGAATATACATATGTTGATAAGCGTGGGAAAATACACAAGAAAACAAAATTACACAGGAACAAAATTATTGGATAAATGGGAAGTAGATATACTTTATTTTTTGGCGGAAAAACCTAGAAAACCAAATGAAATAACATGTTTTAGATTTCCAGAACTTAAAGGATTAAAGGGGAAAGAACTTGAGATAGCATACAGAACTAAATCGCAATATTTAACTAGAAAAGGAATGGGTATTTTATGGAAACTCAAACAGTTAAATTTTTTAAAAGATAGAAAAAGAAAAAAGTCCAGTAAAGAGGAATATGAACTTAATTGGGAAACTATAAAGAAGACTTGGATAAATGAACAACTTGGATTCTGGGAAGAAATATGTTATATTAATGAAAAATATGAAGAAAAAAATAAATCAAAAATTGTTGATACTATTTTAAAATTGAGTGAACACCCTCTTTTTATACAATTTCTGAAACATTACATGATGAATAAATTTGATATGATATATGAGGGAAAGTTACCATATAATTTAAGATGGTTATTTTTAGATGATTTCTATGATGATATGTCATTCCTAGTCAAGGAGTTAGATGAGTTTATTAAAAGATCCAAAAAAGCAAAAAGTTTCTTTATTCTTTTCAAAAAGTTAAGTGAATTTGCTTCCGATGCTAGAAGAGCGATATGGACACATTCAATGAGGGATGCTTTGTGTAGTATTGAAGAAAATCAATCAATCTTATTTAAGTATTACTAAAAAATTCTATAAATAATAACATTTTTATTATCAATTATAAACTGACGATAAAATGACGAAACCAAACAAAATAGTGCAATTAAACTTGGAAAATGAAGCAATAAAACTCAAAGCTAAAGGCTTAGGTGTAAGGTTAATATCGAGAGAGTTAACCAGAATTTCAGGAACAAAAATAAGTCACAATTCTGTATGGAATTTCTTCAGAATGAATAATAACATAATAGGAACTCAAATCGCCAAAAATGAGGATTATAAAAACCGACTGGCAGAGAGTTACTTTGATGTAATAGAAGAATTAGTAGCATTGGGATTGAAAATAAGAGAAGAGATAGACCAAAATTCGGACAATTGGAGAGCGCATACTAAATTCATGGGATTGTATCTTAAACACATTGAATTATCCACAAAGATTATGGAAATAAAGATACCAAGCACTATTGAGCAAGAAGTGAATACAATAGAAGTACAAAATGCTATCATCCACGAATTTGCAAGGTTGGTAAAAGAAGGTGAAATCGATATAAAAACTGGTAGATTGAGCGAATCCTTCCGACAACAGTTAGAAAGCTTATATTCTAAGGGCATACCCCCAGGTAGTGAATCTGATATAAGATGGTAGTCGGAGTTAAGTGTCTCTCCAGTTTGAATACAAAATTTTTTGAAAAAAAGTTTAGCAATTTACTGGTTATGTAGTACAAGTTACTCTTACAGATTCACAACAGACTCTATTAGAGCTACAATAGTATTCTTGATGTGTTGTTCTATCATAACATGTTGGTCTAGTTGTATCATCAATACAAGTATTCGAACAAGTATATGGTCTAGGACACTTTGGTAGACAGAAACCATCAAAGTATCTAATAGAGCAAACAACATCTCTAATCTTGTTTACAATAGATTCTATGAATGATGTTCGATTTTTTAAATCATTCACTTCTTGTTCCAATGTTTCTACCCTTTTTATCAATTCTGAGCAATTGCATGATATTATAGTCGTTGTAATCGAAATTGTAGTAGTGGTCGTAGTTGATGTCGTTGTAATTGGACAAGATCCACAATCTTGTGAGCAAGAAGAACAATTTTCTTCAGTATCGCACACAGAATTTCCACATACAGCAAAACTTCCTTTTATCGAAAATGGTTTTCCTAGTAGAGCTATGATAGCATAAGAAACATCAGTGATAGGCGCAAATGATGGAGTGCCAAAATTATCAAATTTAAAATGCCCATCTGTTTCATTCTGTAATTTTAGTAGATGGTCGACTGGTGTTGCATTATTCTTAGTCCAATTTGCCATATCATTTCCCATTGTTACTATAGCCATTATAGCCCAAGAATCCGAATCAACATTACTGCTACCCCAGGCATGTGAAGAATTAAAACCACCGTCATAATTTTGAAAAGTTCTTAGATTAGAAGATGCATTCAGTATAACAGATGAATTGTTTTCTTCGCCAGCAGACATTAGAGCTATTATTGCCAAAGAAGTTTCATCTGAACCAGAAGAGCAGGTTCCTCCAAAACAACCACCATACCCACCATCATTCAATTGTTTGAATTTCAAATATTCCACAGTTTTATTAACTTCATTAGAATACTTATGTCCTGAAGCTGTCAAAGCTAAAATAGGCCATATATCATCTGTTACCCATGAATACCAACCTGGAACTTTGCTGTTGTTGAAAGAACCATCTGGATTTTGTTTTAGAAGTAATTCTCGTGTAAGATTTTTTCCATTTATATTTTCGGGATTTTCATTTGCAGCAGTTAGAGCTAGAATTACCAGAGAATAATGAGAACTTGCATTTAGATTAGGATTAAAGGATGGTACGATAACATTCTTAAGATAATCTACTGGGTTAGTTCCATTTTTTATCCATAAATGTGGATCTTTATTGGCTGCGCTCAATGCCATTATAGCAAATCCCGTGGTACTCAAATATCCAAAACTACCATCATCTAACTGGCTCTGATTCAAAAATTGTAATGCATTTTGTATACTCGAGTTTGTTGCATCCAAAGGAAAGGCAAACACACCATGCAAGAACACAAAAGACAAAATTATAATGATTAATAAGACCTTTCTCACACTCAACATCATTATTATAGTAATACTAAATAGAAATAAATCGGTTTGTTTTTATACGAGATAGAAACTACAGTCCTACAACTACTTCACATGCTTCCTTGTCAGGCCGTACAACTTCCAAAGGCTGAACGCTATGCATACCAAGAACAAGATAATCCAGTCGTTCCACCCGCTTCTTATGAGAGTTGACACTGTCAAAGCTAGGAAAAAGAACAACCAGAATGAATATAGGGTTATCAGGTGTTGGGATTTCATGATTCATTCTTTGGGTTTTAGACTTAAATCTATCTTTAGCTTTATTTCAATATTCCTTCAAAATCAAACCCAAACCGATGCCGAAGAATAAACCTGACAAAATCAAGAAATTGACAGATTTGTTCAACGACGATAAACCATTACTATACAACTCTAAAGAGGATATGTCAGTTATTTCACCGTCTTTTACATCAATGACCTCTTTTCCTTCTATCACACTTGAATTATTCAGCATGAGACTTATCAAGCAACGATTAAATATCAAATCCACTCCGTGATAGCCGTTGAAATAAGTATGAAGACCAACAAACAATAAGACGAAACCTAAAGCAAAATAAATGTATGGCAATGTAACTATTTCCCACAAATCATTCTTTTTCATACGTGTCTTATCAAAAGAAAAGGATTTAAGGGCTTCGATTAGAACAAAAATCTAAACAACTCCTATGAAAATTTCTTTGTATAAAAATTCTAAAAAAATATATTTTTTTTCTATTCGATATAAAGAAAAACATATATATTTAGATGAAACTGCATTAATGAAATGGGGAGTGGGTGAAAAATAAGATTCCTTTTTGGTTAGTGAGTAGTATTATTGGTGCTATATACGGAATTTTTGTTTCCTTTTTTCCAATACCTTTGGCTTTTTTAACCTATCCTTTATGGATAATTTTATTAAATTTTACTATCGGATTTATTGGCATTAGCTGGGGTGAACCAGGAATATGCAAAATTCCGTTGTTCTGTAAAATACCACTTGTTGTATATTCTGTTATTTTTTATGCTTTAATCGGAATTTTAATCAGTTTTTTAATTAAAAAAATAGCTAAAGTTCGAAAAAAAACTCTTGGTATATTTTTATTTTTAATAATGTATTTTTCAATTTTTAATTCAGTTTACGCAGAAAATACAGAAATTCCTTCTGTAATTGTAAATCTCGATATATTGAGTGAAATTAGAAAACCTGTTTCTTATTCAGGCATAGTTGAAATCATTAATACAGAACAAGTAAAATCAATTAAATTAAATAAATTATTGATTTATAAATCTGAAAAAATTCTTTATGAAAAAGACATTGATAAAAATTTAATTGGAGTGAAAAATGAATATGAAACTTTTCAAAATTTATCAAGAATAAGTTATCAAGAAAAAGTGAACATGAATTTGACAGAACTATATAATAAACTCTTTCAAGGTATTCATATTGAAAAAATTATTATCAATCCAAATGAAATTTTTGAGAATGGACAATATGAACCAGGTTCAGAAAGTAATATTAAAATTATAATTGAATTAATTGATGAAAATAAAAAATATCTAATAGAAAAAGATTTATTAATTAAATTATTAGATCCATTACCAAAAGGTTCTTTAGATTTTTCACAGAATAAAATCTCAGGAAATAAAATAACTCCCTTTTCTGTTCCTGTAGGACCGACAGGATGGTATTATGGGGATTTACATCTACATTCAGGCTACAGTAGTATTAATGGTTATGATAATAATTTTTGGACCCCAGGGGATAACTGTGGCCTTGAAACTACATCTCCTTTTGGTAATACAATACCAGACTTAAAATCTGTAGCAGAAGCATTAGATTTAAATTGGTTTTCTATCACCGATCATAGTTATTGTTTAGATCCTATCAAATGGAATAATGTTGTGTCTGAATGTGATGATGTAACTAATTCGAATTTCTTATGTTTGCCAAGTGAAGAAATAAGTGTTTCAGAGGATTGCCCAAAAGGAATATTGCCAGATGAAGGATGTGGTTCTGCAGCACATTTAGGTGCTCATGACATATCTAGCTTTATAAACCAATCTGGAGGTACATTTCCTTGGGAGTTTTGGTGTCCTAATTCTCCAGGTACCCAACAAGGTATAAATTTAATTAATAATCAAGGTGGGTTTTCTATTATTAATCATCCTTCAGCTGACGCTTGGGATTGTGAAAGTATAGATTGTATTAATAATGAGACTGGTTTAGAAATATGGAATGGGAAGTGGGAAGATAATCTTTTAGAGTTACATACTCCACATAATCAAAATACTTTGAATACATGGGTTAGTCTTTTGCTAAAAGGGAAAAAAATATTTGCGTTTGGTGGAACTGATTATCATAGAAATGCTAGTGATGCTGTCTATAATGGTGTATATTTACAAGATTTTAATAAAGAAGGGTTAAAAGATGCTTTAAAAAATGGTAGGTCATTTGTTTCAAATAATGGATTTTTATCTTTCGAGATTAAAGGACCTTCCGATATAGACGGGAAAAAATTAGGTAATGAATTAGATATTAACTCCGGTGAAACAATAACAATCTCGATTTATTATGATGTATTTGATACATGTGATTTAAAATTAAAAAAAGGTTATATTGATTCTACTGAGATTATTAAAAATGATTTTGGTAATATAATAGAGTCTGGAACATTAACTTTTTATGATAGTCATACATTCCAAGATGGCTACTATAGGTTAGAATGTGTAAAAGAAGAAAATAATAAGAGAATTTATACAAACCCTATATGGTTTAATATTAATGAAATCAGTACAACTACTACGACTAGTACTGCTTCAACAACAACTATTTCTGGCGGAGGGGGAGGTGGTGGGGCAACCATTGGCGGATTTTATCTCTATGATCAAGAAATAGACATTACAAATAGTTCGGACACAAAAATAGGTTATGTTACACCGTATAAAATTACATTAGTTACTGATTTTGCATACTTAAAATGGATGAGAGATGGTTTCCCAGAAGGTAATACTTGGCCAGTATTTTTAGTAAAAGATACTACAATCCCATTACCATTTGGTTTTGAAAATTATCTTACGGTCCGAATAAATAATATAAATTCTACTGGAGTCAACCTGACTATAAAAAACATAAATACAAATGACACTGTAGATCAGATAAGTCAGAGGATAGGAAAATTTGTTAGCAGAGGCTACTATTCATCGTTGCATGTAGTCAATGAAAATGATACTATAAGCAAAAATCTGAATCAAAAAATTGTTAAAAGTGAAGCTGTATTGGCTGAAAGTGTCAGTGATAATGTTGTTAAAATACTTTTAAAGGGGTTTGTTATTAGTATAACTGGTCTTCCAATCGATATACCAGATATCCCAATCGATCTGATTTATAATTTTATTATTGATCTCATAAACAAAATATCACCAACTGCAAGAAATGAACTGACTGCATTTTTGCTCAATATCCAGACTCATTATGATAATTCTTATTCAAATGATACAGAATTGAACAACAAAGGAATTTTCACTGTATATGTGGGAAATCCGGAGAAAAATAAACTTTCAGATGAATTTAATGAGCAATTGAAACAGTTAGATCTACCTCATTTTGAAAAGGAAAACGATAATTGGGTTATAAAAAGTAATAGAACATATTACGGAGAATCAATTGGTTTGATAGCTGCAATACCTGAAGAAAAAAGTTGGAATGTGAACACACTTTACGATAGATGGGATGCTGATAAAGTTAGATTGTATAAAGTCTTAATCGCTGGAATCGGGGATAAAGGTATTAATGCATCTACTATTTGGTACACTGATCAATTGAAAAATGCAAATAATTGGATGGCACTTTTTATTACCGCTTTTGGCGATTATCTAAAAGACGATGTTGATGCTGAAAGACTTATGAATTATACTTATACTTTAGTTGCAGAAGATCTGAAAACTAATATAGGAACCGGAACTATAATGTATGGTTGGGTTTTAGCTGCTACTTCATCTCTTAATTTCTCAGAAATTAAACCGATTGACTCTTTGGGTTATGTAATTGTTGTTGAAAATAATGGGAAGGATTATACCGTATTAGAAACAGATTCAATAGTTGGGGATAAAATTAATGTATTTCTTGAAGAATATACGACTACGTCAACGACATCTACGAGTTCTTCCACATCAACATCTACTACTACATCCACAACTTCTTCAACGACGACAACTACATCTACCACAACCACTATAGATTCAACACCACCAATAATTACAATAAATAACCCTCTAAATAGTTCAATTTTATACGATAATTCAATATTGTTGAATGTGACAACAAATGAAAACTCTACTTGTGAGTATAATATAGATTCTGGAAATTACCATGAATTCTTAATCAAAGAAAAAGTTAAACGTGGAGTTGCTGATGATATACCTATTGGTAAAGCTTTAGCAGAACTAGGTTATCTTGACTATTCATACACAAAAGATGAAATTCCCACTCTTCAGGAAGATTCAGTTAATTTTGGTGGTTGTAAACCAGGATCAAATACTTCCATTTCTATAAATGTAGGTGATAGTGTAGATATATTTGGTAAATCACTGACTTTATTAAACGTGGGTTATTACGGTCATGCGTTAGTGGACATAGATGGTAAAATTGCAAACCTATACCCAATGGGATCTAACATTGTTAATGGTTTGTTAATAATGATAGATGATTATTTCTATTCTGATACTTTCAGAGCAGCAACATTAAAAATTTGTGAACAAGAAGATATTAACATTCATGATGCAATTTATTTGAGACGAGATTCACCATATATTTGTTCAAGTTTGAACTGTTCTGATGATGAATACAAAACTGGAATTTACATGGAAGCAGGTACAGGGGCTTTGAGATATTACTATATCTTTGACGAAGCTATTAACGTAAGCAAAGTAACAAGTGCTCAACCTTTGACGATTAATTTCCTAGGAAAGAAAATCAAAATAACAAGTATATATTCGGCAACTAAGTTTACGGCCTACATAGGAGACACTTACTCAATGTATATAGGTGATTGTGTTGAGGTGGAGAATAAAAGAGTTTGTTTACAGAATGTAGGTAGTGCAGGTTCTGTCATATTAAATATCAATGGAACTGATTACATTGTCAGTGGAATACAAACAAAGGAAGGAATAGAAATCACAGTAGACGATTATTTCTATTCTGATGACTCATCAGAAATGTTAGCTATTTTAATAATGGGTAATCAATCTGTAGGATCTTATCAAAATGGTGACAAATACAAAAAAGTTGACAATAACTGTACCGATAATCCAAACGATACAGATTGCTGGGAATGGATAATATCTGGATTAACTACCAACACTGCCACAATGGGTGATCCTCCATCCTCTGGACCGATAATCGGTATCCAAAGTGCTTGGGTTATAAATGACGATAAAGATAACCCAATAACAGTTGATGGCTGTTACAAATTCCCGAATGACTATGCAGAAATTTGTATGGATAGTCTTACAGTACCAGATGATAGTTATGAAAATATCAAATTCAAGATTGTCGATGGTATTAACTTCGCATCCTGTAAAGCTGGAGATACAAGTGTTCAAGGGCTATTGATTGAGAGTAGTGTTAATGACGGCCTACAAATAGAATCTGATGCTTGGAGTGGTATTACAAGTGATGTGAGAACCGAGAAGATATGGATGGCACATAATGATACAGGTAAAATATACGCAATGTATATTGCAACAGATGGAACAAAGCGATGTGCAGGAAACCATAAAGTAAGTGGTGCCAGTACGAACACCATAGCAAGAGTCTACTATGATGAAACAAAAGATGATAATGTGGAATTTGATATAAACGGTACATTCAACACTCAAAATAACATCAATATAACTATAGACATACATGGTAAAACAACAACAGACCTGCCAAGCCAATTCGATGACTTGTTTATAAGATTAGGGCATACATCAGAAGGAACTTTCACAAAGATGGGTTCTACTGCAAATACCGAAGAAGCAAATGAATTACAGTGGTGTAACCCAAAAGGAAGTTGTACTGCTAGAACTGCTAATATAGCAATCGGAACCAAAGACGAGGATCATAGGACTATGTATGGTATAATAGTCGAGAATACAAAGATTCATGGTGCAAGCGATGAAGTATCTATAAAAATTCCAAGTGAACAGGTATTCGCTCATGTATCTGTTGGAACACCAACTCAATGGTATTTCTTACAGACAATAGCTGATTTTAATGAAGGTAAACATACATTTAATGTGAAATGCAGTGATCCGTCAAATAACGAGGATACAGAATCTGTTCTTTTTAGTTACGAGTGTTTACCAAATTGGACATTGAATAATACATGGGGAGAATGTTTACTAGGAGGTATCCAATATAAAAACTATTATGATACAAAAAATTGCAATAAACCTGATACCAAACCTTTAAACATAAACCAGACATGTGTTCATTACAAAGAATTATTCAACACTACTGCTAACCAAACTAAAAGCATAGATGCATATAATGAAACTGATACAATTTTAGAATTTGTCACGACAAGTAACATATTAGGCACTTCCATAAACCTAACTAAATATTCTGATAATCCTGGGAATGCGAATGTAGGTGTTCTAGAATTAGGAAAGTACATAGAAATAGGATGCGATGAAGAAATGGAAGATAATTTAGGTTGGATTATGATTAAGATGTATTATAATCCTCAAGATGTTTCTAATGCTGGAATAGATGAAAGCACATTAAGAATGCATTATTATAACGAATCGGCTTCGAAATGGGAAGTTATGCAAAATTCCGGAGTAGATACAACAGCAAATTATGTTTGGGGCAATACTACGCATCTAAGCTTCTTTGGTTTATTTGGCAATGCACCTACAAGTCCTACAGTAACAACTACAACACCCATAACTGCTGCTGGTGGCGGTGGTGGGGGAGGTGGTGGAGGTGGAACGACCACTGTTATAACGACCATTAAACCAACAACAACTACTATAAAAGCAGTATCACCTACTACAAAAGCAACAACCACTACGATAACTGCTGGTGTAGGCATTCCTACTGGAAGAGCTGCTATACCAACTGGCGAATTTTTATTAACAAATAAAAATGTATTGATACCTGTTTTATCTGTATTGATAATAGGGAGTGTAATTGTAGTTCAATTTAAAGTTGTAAAGCCCCGCAGTAAAATAAAATATCAGTATAAGCATTAGAATTTCGCAAAAAACCTTAAAATCTATATACTACGCTATATAATTTGGGAGTTGTAATTATGTCTAATTGTGAATTTGGTAATTGTCGAAAACGAGCAGAAAATAAATGTGCTATATGCGAAATTAATATTTGTGAAGATCATACACGGACAAAACGAGTAACAAGTGCCGGACTTATTGGTTTAATGATTAAGAAAAAATATTGTCCTGATTGTTTAAGAGAAGTAAGAATTAAGAGAATGGATAAAGAAAAGAAATACAGATTGTTAGGAACAAGATATTGAGGTGATATTATGGGTGAATTAATGGAAGAAAAGAAGAAGATTTTAAAAAATATCAATCTATCTACAAAATCCCTTTTCCAATCAAAGCCCATAGAATGAAGATTATTCCTATTATCGCGATTGCTGACCAGAACTGGATGAGCTGTTGACGAGTCATTGTCATGACTTCATTTAAATTCTAATGATTTTACAAAAGGTTCCTGAATTTTTTCCTTTACTTTGTTAACCCAGCCCTCTAATATAATTGCTGCTTCAGGCAATGAAATACCTTTACCTTCTGTTTTTAATTCAACTTTTGCTTGTTGTGTTTTCTTATCTATAGTTCTTTTAATCGCAAAAACGAATGTGTGAATGATTATATCATTCTTTTCTTGATCTATCATTTTTATCATCCCACTTAAAGGAAATGTTCTAGACTTTTTAAAGGTGTCGATATTGAAAAAAGAAAAATTTAACTTAATCCCAATTACTAGCGAGATAGAAATAGTTACACTATTTCTTATGTTTCTTCACTGTCCCATACAGCTTCTGGAAAGAGATCGCACAACAAATAACAAAAAGGATGACCCATTCATACCACCTTTTAGCCAAAGACCATGCTGTCATGACCAAGAACAGGAATAACCAGAAACTATAGAATGATATAAGGTGCTGAGGTTTCATGATTAGATTATGGATTGAAGGAATAAATTTTTATCAAAGAACTAAACTTTAAGATTTATATTCTAAAACATGGAAAATATTAAATTTTCTTTTTACCATTAAAAGGAATTTAAAGAGGATCGAAGTATTCCTTCATTGAAATCGGGAACACTCCAAAATTAAAATTAAATTTTGGATTTAAAAAGTTTCCTTTTCCTGTGAAGCGAATACTCCAAAGAAAGTGATAGAAAAATGACTAGCGGATATGCTATCATTACAACAATGATTTTTACAGCATTAGGGCTGTATTTGTTGAGTGCAATAAAAGTACCATGTGATGTCACAGAGACTTATCAAGAACAAGTATATCTACCATGTGAACAAACAACTCAAACCAGTATAGTGGATACATCATCGATGTGGGGTTTATTCCACACGAGGAAAGCAGAAACTTTGATTAGAAACCCATATTCAGCAGAAGTTCAATGCAAGGTTAATTTTATCTTCAATAACACAGTACAAATAGAGACCAAGACACTAGAAAAAAAGCTAATTTCAGGTGAAACATCTGCTTATTCTGTAGATGTTCCACTTAGTGGAGATGTGATAGTTGATACGAAAATCATACCTGAAGTTAGATATGAAACAAAGACTAGAGTTGTACATGAACAATGTTCACTTAGTGAGTATTATCTCAAAGGTAATTCAATCATATCGGCATTGATATAGCACTAAACGAATTGTATTGAGCCCTTACTTAGGTTTATCTACCGATAATATTGAGTAATTTTAAAATTTAGTTGTTATCTCGTTAGAAAACCCCTGTCCCTTCAATCTTTCTAGTATTTCCTTTTCTTTATCAACATCAGATTTACCTTTTTTCAAGGCTTTTTCTACTTCTTTTTGGGATTTACCACAGTTAGAACAACCTGATTCGACAATAATCGAATCTTTAGTTTTTATATATTTTGGCATTGATCCGCCCCACGTGCCTTTTTCTTGTCTTTTGCTTGAAGGTATAAATATAACTCTTATCGTCATTTTGTTACAAAATGGACAATCCCAGATTTGCTCTTCTTTTGATTCCATAAAATGACCTTTAATAAAAATATAATATATATCACTATAAAAATAATTCTTAATTAGTGAATTGAATGGAATTTAATCATAAATTAAAAAAAGAATCAACTAATGTCCCATTCCAAACTGAAATTAAAACTCATAAAATAGAATATTCTTCTATACCTCCAATAAGAGATACTATACAACCCCAAAAGAGCGCACCAAGATATTCTATGCACATGTATTTTACAAGGAGACCCTTTAATGTTGTGCGGGAATATATAAAACATTTTTCTAATCCTGGAGATACAGTTTTAGATCCTTATGTTGGATCTGGTGTTACAACAGTTGAATCATTAATATCAAGAAGAAAGACAATAGCTATAGATCTAGCTCCTCTTGCATGTTTTATTACAAAAAGTATTGTTACTGCACCAATTGATATTAAGAAATTACAAGAAGAATTTAATAAAATTAGAGATACTTGTAAAAGTGATATATATGAAATATTTTCTAGAAATCAAAAAGAAATTGAAAACAATTTTCAGAAAATAATAAAAGAAAGAGGTTTATGGTATCCAACAAAAATCTCTCTTCCGCAAACTGGATCGGCACAAGCAACAAAGGGCTATCTTTATGTTGAAGACATATTTACTAAGAAAGAACTTTTATCTCTTTCAATTTTATTGAAGGAAATAAAGAAAATAAAGGACAAAAACATTAGAGAAATGCTGATGTTTGTATTTTCAGCAACATTACATTATACGAATAAAACATTAAGACCAGAGAAAACAGCTAGTAGCATTACAAGTGTATATAGATATTGGGTGCCAGATAGAGTAAGTGAGGTTAATGTTTGGGAATATTTTGAAAGAAGATTTAAACATATTGTAAAAGGTAAAACTGAAACAAATAATCTAATAAATGGATTTTACAATAATGAAAATTGTAAAATAATTAATGGCGATGCAACCGAATTAAAGAAATATATTCCAGAAAATTCTGTTGATTATATATTTACTGATCCACCTTATGGCGCAAATATAGCATACCTTGATTTAACTACTATGTGGGATGCATGGTTAGATTTTAAAATTAGCAGAAAGGAGAAAGAAAAAGAAGTAATAGAGGGTGGGGAACTAGGTAAATCCCAGCAAGATTACATTACCTTATTAATAAAATCTTTCAGAGAAATGTTTGATGTTCTGAAAAAAGATAGGTGGATGTCAGTTGTATTTCATCATAAAGAATTAAAATTATGGAATGCTGTTGTAAATGGAGCAAGAGAGGCAGGATTTGAATACATAAATACAGTTTC
>Ga0315288_10004819_pt1 | contig 17169 bp, 13 predicted proteins | sample YL17G11_20_MG_FD_203454 | JGI IMG/M metagenome (GOLD analysis project Ga0315288, IMG submission 203454) | Sediment microbial communities from Yellowstone Lake, YNP, Wyoming, USA - YL17G11_20 | ecosystem: Environmental > Aquatic > Freshwater > Lake > Sediment | place: USA: Wyoming | collected... | reverse complement strand
TGGGCACGCCGGAGCGGGTGCGCGAGGCCACGCGCCAATGCCTGCGCGACGCGGCGCCCGGCGGCGGGCACTTCATCGGCTCCTCCAGTGAGATCACCCCCTCCACGCCGCTCGAGAACATCCTCACCTTCTACCAGACCTGCCGCGAGAACGGGCGGTATCCCATCCGGTGCTGATATGGAGTGCGGCGGCCTTGCCGCCGCTTTGCGTCCGCCGAAGCAAGGCTTCGGCGCGATCAAGGCGGGAGTAAGACTCCCGCACTCCACACGGGGCGAATATGAAAGCACTCGTCCTTGCTGCGGGTCGCGGCATCCGGCTAAGGCCGCTGACGGATCGCCGGCCCAAGCCGCTGATCGAGGTGGCCGGGAGGCCGGTGCTCGAACACATCCTGCGCGGCCTGGCCGCCGCGGGCGTGGACGAGGCCGCCGTCGTGATCGGCCACCTGGGCGAGCAGATCGAGGCGCATTTCGGCAAGGGCAGCAGTCTCGGGATGAGGCTGCGCTACCGGCGGCAGAGCAGCCTGAGCGGCACTGCCAAGGCGGCGCTGCTCGCCGAGGACCTGCTCGCGGGCGAGCCGTTCGTCCTCACCTGGGGCGACATCCTCACCGACTGGACCAACTATCGCCGCCTGCTCGAAGCCTTCAGCGCCGATCCCTGCGACGCGCTGCTCGGCCTCAACGAGGTGGAAGATCCGGCCGCCGGCGCGGCCGTCTATCGCGACGGGGACCGCGTCACCGAGATCGTCGAGAAGCCGCCGCCCGGCACCTCAACCACGCGCTGGAACAACGCCGGGGTGATGGTGCTCACGCCGGTGATCTGGCCGATCCTGAAGGCGCTGGAGCCGTCGGCGCGCGGCGAGTACGAGTTGCCGCAGGGCGTGCGCGCCATGATTGAGCAAGGCCACCGGGTGTGCGGGCTGGAGTTCCTGGGGTTCTGGAGCGACGTGGGCCGGCCCGAGGACGTGGCGCTGCTCAACGACCTCCACGCGCAGGGCCGGCTCAGCGACGAGTTGCGGCTGACGCCCACGTAGGGCGCACCGCCGTGCCCCTCTGGGACCCTGCCCCTCGAAGAGGGACCCTGAAGGACTCCTCTTCTCGGGGTCCTGAAGGGCGCCCCTACCCGCTGCACCTTCTCACCGCGTGAGCCAGGAGTCGGTCGGCTCCTCGATTTTGAACTGCTTGCGGTAGAGGCGGCCATAGAGGCCGTTGAGCGCCACCAACTCGTCGTGGGTGCCCATCTCGATGAGTTTCCCTTCCTCGAGCACCGTGATCATGTCCGCCGCCATCACGGTGGAGAGCCGGTGGGCGATGACGAAGGTGGTGCGGCTGCGCATGAGGCGCTCGAGGGCCTCCTGGATCTGGGCCTCGGCCTCGGAGTCGAGCGAGGAGGTGGCCTCGTCGAGGATGAGGATGCGCGGGTCGCGCAGGATGGCGCGCGCGATGGCGATGCGCTGCCGCTGGCCGCCCGAGAGCCGCAGCCCGCGCTCGCCGACCTCGCTCTCGTAGCCCTCGGGGAGTTCCTGGACGATGAAATCGTGGGCATTGGCCATCATCGCCGCCTCGACGATCTCCTCGTCGGTGGCGTCCATGCGGCCATAGCGCAGGTTGTCCTTGATGGTGCCGCTGAAGAGGAAGGTCTCCTGGAGCACGATGCCGATCTGGTTGCGCAGCGACTTGAGGGTGACCTTGCGCAGGTCGCGGTCGTCAATCAGGATGCGCCCCTCGGTGGGGTCGTAGAAGCGCGGGATGAGGTTGGCGACCGTGGTCTTGCCCGAGCCGCTGGGCCCCACCAGCGCCACCACCATGCCGGGCTGCACCTCGAGGTTGATGTCGTTGAGGACCTGCTTCTCGGGCTCGTAAGAGAACGACACGTGGTCGAAGACCACGTGCCCCTTGACCGGCGGCAGGGGCGCCGCGTCGGGGGCCTCCTGGACCGTGGACCTGGCGTCCACGATGTCGAAGACGCGGTCGGCGGAGATGAGGGCGCGCTGGATCACCTCGTTGGTGCTGCTGAGGGCGACGATCGGGCCGTAGAGATAGCCCAGGTAAGAGTAGAAGACGATCAGGTCCTTGGTGCTGAGGTGGCCGCGGATCACCTCGCTGCCGCCGTACCAGAGGATGACGGCGGTGCCGGCCGCCGAGACCAGGTTGGCCAGGCTGCCCATGAGGGTGCCCACGCGGGCCAGGCGCACGCTGTGGCCGTAGGTCTCGCGCATGCCGCGGAAGAACATGCGGCTCTCGTACTTCTCGCGGGCGAACGCCTTCACCACGCGCGCCCCGGCGATGGACTCGTATAACTCGCCGTACATCTCCGACCACTTGTCGCGGAGCGCGCGCCACACCTCCTGGATGAAGCGGATGAAGATGTGGTAGTTGGCGGCAAACAGCGGGAGCGCGATGAAGGCCACCAGGGCCAACTTCCAGTGCTTCGCCAGCAGGTACACCACGATGAAGGCGACCATGAAGATGTTGGTGAGCAGGTCAATGCTGCCGGAGGTGATCATGCTTCCCATGACGTCCACGTCGCCGGTGATGCGGGCCATGATCTGGCCGCTGCCGCGGGTTTCGTAGAACTGCATGGGCAGTTCCTGGAGGCGCAAGAACACCTGGTTGCGGATGTCGAAGAGCAACCGCTGGCCCACCAGGGACATGAGGTAGGTGCGCACAAAGGACAGGAAGCCCATGATGATGTAGAGGATGAGGATGCCGGCCAGCACCAGGGTGAGCCACTCCAGGTTACCCATCACCAGGCGCGTGCCCACGATCGGGATGGCGGCGCTGAGGGTGTGGCGGCCCTTCTCGGCATTGGGGATGACGATGCCGATGACGAAGCCGATGGCCTGGGGCATCACCAGCGAGGCGGCGGCGATGAGGACGACGCAGAGGATCCCCAACCCCAGGCCGGCGCGATAGGGTTTGGCGTAGCGAAGGATTCGGAAGAAGCGTTTCATCGCGGGGCTAGATCTGTTTCTGGCGCTCGACGGCTTCGATCACCTTGCGCAGTGCGTGCACGGCTTCGAGTTCCAGTTTGTGCAGGCGGCGCATCTTCCGGGCGGCGCGGCGGCGCATCCGCATGTAGTCCTTCACGGCCTGGCGGGTCTCCGGGCCGAGGCTCACCTGGGCGCCCTCCACGGTGACGCTCACCTCGGGAATGTGTTCGGGAAGCGGGGGGAACGACCCCAGGGTCTCCACCACCTCGCGGTACTTCTCCACCGCCTTGTCGAGGTGTTCGCGGGCATCGGCTTCCTCGAAGAGCGGACGGATGGATTGCAGATAGGCGGCGGCGGCGACGCGGGTGGCCTGCAGATAGGTCATGGGAAAGGTATTCCAGGCGGCATAGCGGCTGAGGTCCAGGGCTTTCTGGGTGTCATCCTTGCGCTTGCGGGTGAGGATGATGCCCAGTTCCTCGTAGGCGTTCACGCCGGGCACGCATCCTTCAACCCGCGTCTTGCGGGTGAGCATGCGGATGCCGCGGCGGAGCGCGCCCAGGGCGGCCTCCTTGGGCTTGGGCTCGCGGGTCTTCTCGTCCACGCTGAAGTAGTAGTAGCCCGAGAGCCCCAACTCGAGCAGGCCCGGCTCGCAGAGCCACTGCGCCGCGAGTTCCTCCCTGGACCAGACGCCCTCGCTGCCCGAGGGGAAGCGCACTTTCACCTGGTCGCCCGGGCCATTGGCGAGCGTGAGCACCACCCACTCGCGGGCGCTGTGCACGATGGCGGCGCCGTCACGCGTAAGGGTGTTGGTCAATGCCGAGACGGCCGGCTCGACCTCGCGCTCGGAGTTGACGTCGCAGTCGTAGCCCAAGGCGCTGCACGCGGCGCGCAGGGGATTGAAGGCGACCACGAACGGACTCCGCGCGGGCTCGTTGGGATCGTAGAACGTGCGAAACGTCTCCCCGGACAAGCCCATCAGAGTGATCTTCTCGACGTGGGCCCCCTTGCGGTCGAGGCAGTACTGCAAGGAATCTATGTAGCCCAGGGAAACCGGCGTTTCGCCCTGCTCCGGCCGGGCCGTGTTAGCCGCCTTGCGGTCCCTACGGCTCCGGCGGAGTAGGGGACTTGCGGGCGTCTCCTCTGACATCGCGGGCCTTGCCTCCTCAAACGCTGCGGCGGACGCCCTGCCGACTCTTGAGCGCCCCTGATTGCTTTGTCATTCTACCACGATTTCCTCGCGGCCATGCGCCCCATCGCGACGCGGCCGAAAAAAATCGCCCTACCCCTGTGGCGGCCGGAAGCGGAGCACCATGAGGGTCATATCGTCGTCGCGCTGGCCGCCGCGGGCGAAGTCGCGCACCTGGAGGAACAACTGCCGCGCCAGTTCGTCGGCCTGCAGGCCCAGCCCGACCCCAGCCACGGCGGCGGCCTGCAGGCCCTCAAGGCCGAACTGCTGGTCGCGCGCATCGGTGGCCTCAATCACCCCGTCGGTGCAAAGCACCACGGTGTCGCCGGGCTCCAGGGGCACGGTCTCCTCCTGGTAGGCGATGCCGGGCTGCACGCCCATTACCAGGTCGCCGCGCTCCAGGGTGAGTGCCTCCTTGGTGCGCTCGCGGATGAGCAGCGGGGGATCGTGGCCGGCGCTCGCGTAGGTGAAGGTGGCCGCCTGGACGTCGAGCAGGGCGCAGCAGGCGCTGATGATGCGGTCGGCGTCCTCGTCGGGCTGGGGGAACATATTGTCATTGACCTGGGCCAGGATGCCAGCCGGGGAGCGCCCGGCGCGAGCCGCAGCCAGCAGGGAGAACTTCAAGAACGGCACCTGCATCAGGCTGCCGGCGTACTTCCCGGCCACATCGGCCACCACGACCAGGTACCGGCCGGGGGTGATGGTGAGCAGGTCATAGTAGTCCCCGGCGCCCATGCGCAGGGCGGGGCGGAAGCGGAGCCCCACGTCGAGCCCAGGCACGGAGGGGAGCCGCTGGGGAGTGAGGCGCTCGTAGAACTCCTGGATGATCCGGCGCCGGCCCTCGTACTGGGCGAGGGCGACGCGGTCGCGGTTCCAGGCTTCGCGCTCGCGGCGCTGGGCGTCGGCCATGTAGCCGGCGACGACCGCGGCGAGCACCAGGACGGGAATCTGCTGGGTCATCGCCCGCTCGAAGTCGGCGGCCCCGGTGCCGCCGGCGTGCAGGGCCAGCAGGTAGAGCCCGGCGCCCGTGGCCGCGGTGGCGGTGGTGCCGATCACGCCGAACCAGAGAGCGGCGACGACCACCAAGACGTAGTACAGGCCGAAGAGCCGATCCCCCGTGGGGGCGGCGATGTAGACCCAGAGGGTCACGAAGCCCATGTCCGCGGCGACGGTGGCGATGCGCATCCCCTTGAAGGTCGTGCCGCGCCAGTAGGCGACGAGGAGCGCGGCGTTGTAGACCGAGGCGCTGATGACCACGAGGGTGGCAGCCGTCCTGGGAGGCGCGGGGCTCAGGTAGCCCGGAGCGAGGAAGATTCCGATCAGGATGGCCGCTGACCGGCACACGGCCACGACCAACTCGGACTCGGCGACCTTGATGGCGCGAGCGACCGGCACCGACGTGTGGGAAGCCATAGACTTACCGCGCGCAGAGCATTCCCGTGCCTGTGATCCTGGCCCCTGGACTTTGGCCCCACCTACTGATCGAGCCGCCAGGCGGTCACCCTGGCGGCCCAGACCGCCCAGCGAACGGGCCCGACCCCGATCAGGGACCTGCACCAGCAAGAGCCTTCGACGGCCTCTGAACCGCTCCTGCAGGCGTTTGGCTGCCCCTCGACTCCGCTCGGGGCAGCCCTGAGCCTGTCGAAGGGCTGGCCGTCGGGGTGGGCGGAGCCCGCTTTGGCCTCAGAGAGCGCCTGGTGGCCTATCAGAGCGGCTTCCGGCTGTGGAATATAGGTCCCGGAGATCCGCGGGTCTTGATTCCGGCCGGAGGGCATGTGGTGCGTCCGGGGGCTGAACACAAGCGGCTAGTCGAGGCTGCCCTGGAGGAGTTCTGCCGCGCCGTCCGCCAGGTCAACCTCTACTCGGAGAACCACCCCATCGCGGCGGCGGCGGTGCACGATGCCGCCGAAACGCTGCGTTCGCTGCTCAGCGGCGGCACGCCGCTGGAGATTCGGGTCTCGCGCGAGGGGCTCGAGGCCAACGGCGAGACGCTCGACCTGAGACGCACCGGCCTGGGCCACTTCCACCAGCAACTTCACGGACACTCGATCCGGGCGCTGGAGTTGCGGCCAGGCGTGCAGGCACCGGAGATCAAGGCCCTTATCGCGGTGCTCAACGCGGATCCTGCCTACCTCGCGGACCAGGGCGGCGCGGGCGGCCAGTTCAGCCGGGCCCAGGCGCCGCACATCCGGCTGGACCAATACGATTACCGGCGGCTGGTGCGCGAGTCGGAGGCGCGGTGGCTGGCGATGTTCTCGGGCGCCGCCGAGGCGCGAAGCAGCGTCGTCGAAGAGTTGGTGGGCACCTCGCTGAGCGCGGTGGGCGACGTTGATGCGCTCCTGCGGGCGGCGCAGGAGCGCGGGGTGCCCGCGGCCGACGTGGCCGTGCGGCCGGTGCCGCAGTGGGTGGCGGCGGCGGAGGAGATGGCGGCCGGCCGGCGAGAGTCACAGCCGACGGGCGGCGTGGTGGTGGAGGCGGATCCCGTCCAGACGTCGCCGGAGGATTACCTCGCGCGCAGCCTGGCGGTGCTGCTGCAAACCGCGTGGGAGTCGCTCTCGGGCCGCGACTACAGCGAGCGGGTTCGCTGGCGCAACGAGGTGGGGCGGCTGGTCGGCCTGCTGACGCCCGAGATGCGGGCGCGGCTGTTTCGCGCCGAGTTCGCGCCCGGGCCGGGGCACACCGATGTCCTGGTCGAGTTGGCGCGCGCCGCGACCGCCGACGAGGCGGTGGAACTCGTCATGGCCCACCCCGAGGCGGTGATCAACGAACCCTCCGCGGCGCTGGAATCGGTGCTGCGACGCGTCATGGGCGACGAGTCGCGGCTGCTGAAGGTGGAGCCGCTGCTGCGACAGCGGCTCATGGCACGGGGGGTGTCGGAGGAGACCTACCGCAGTGTCGTGGGGCTGCTGCTGGACCACGTCGCCAAGGATCGAGCCCTGGCGCGGCCGGACCTGGATGGCCACATGAAGGTGATCACGGCGGCGGCCACGCTGGGCGGCGAGGCGCCGGGGATGGACGACCTGCTGACGACGGTGGCGGTGCCGGCAGCCCGGGTCGCCCGGCGCGAGATCCTGCTCGAGATCCTGCGGCAGCGCCTGGACCCCTCGCAGTCCGCCAAGGCGGTGGAGCGGGTGGGCGCGGAACTCGCGCGGTGCGGCAAGGCGGGCGAGGCCGAGGCGGTGTTCGAACTCGCCGCCGCGCTGCAGCGCCTGGCCGACCCGGCGTCGGGGCTCGGCTCCTCGCTGCGCACCATGGCGACCGAGGCGCTGCGCCGCAACGGCATCCGCGAGGCGGTGCAGTGCCTGACGCAGATTCTCCCCAGCCAAGCCGAGGAACGCAAGTTGGAGGTGGTGCGGCTCCTGGCGCAGATGGAGAAGAGCGGCGGGGAAGCGCTGCTGCGGATCGCGGCCGGGTCTTACTCGCCGCGGGTGGTCGCAGCGGCGCTGCGGGCCGTGGCCGGCAGCGGCAAGCCTGTCCCTGAAGCATTGAAAGTGGTGCGAGCCGCCCCGGCCGACCAGGCGGAGCAGATCATCGCGGCGCTGGTGCGCGGCGCCGGGGAGGGCACGGCCACCACGGTGGCCCTCTTCCTGGAACACCGCGACGAGGCGGTGCAGCGCCGCGCCGTCGCACGGCTGGGCGAGGTGCCCGGATCTACCTCGCAGGAGATTCTGCTCAGAGTCATGTTCGACCCGAACCCCTCCTTGCGCGCGGCTGCCGCGGAATCGCTGGGGAAGATGGCGGCGCGGGGTGCGGTGCTGGCCCTGGGGGTGGCTGCCAACCAGGGATGGCTCGTGGGGAAGGCCTTTGAGGTTCGCCTGGCGGCGGTGAAGGCGTTGGGCCAGATCGGCGAGGCCGGATGCGTGGCGCCGCTGCTCAAGGTGCTGGCGACGCGCTCGCCGCTGCTCAAGCGGAACAGCGAGGCGCTGCGGCTGGCGGCGGTCGAGGCGCTGGCCAGGATTCCAGGGGAGGAAGCCGAGATGGCGGTCTTGAGCGCAGCCAGGGATCGCAGCCAAGCGGTGGCGGATGCCGGCTGGAAAGCCGTGCAGGAACGCAGGCGCGCCTCGGTCCCGACGGGCGCGGGAGGCGAACCATGACCGAAGGAAGCGCCGCGACCGTCGCCGAGCAGCCGCGCCGGGATCGCCAGGCCATGATCAACGAGATCGTGACCGGCCTGGTGAAAGCGGTGCGCAACACCGGCTTCTACGCCCCCGACCACCCGGCAGCGGTGGAGGCGCTGGTCGAGACGTCGGAGGCGGTGAACGCCTACCTGGCCGAGGGGCGGCGCGAGTTGGTGCTCAAGTTCGTGGGAGGCGAGGTGGTGGCCGACGATCGGCCGGTGCGGACGGCTAACACGGCGCTCGAGACCCTGGTGGGGGCTTGCACGCGGCGGGGCATCGAGAGCCTCACCTTCCTCGTGGAGGTGCGGCCGAGGGAGTTGTCGGCGCTGGTGAAAGTGCTCTCCATGGACCCCTCGGAGTTGGCCGAAGCCGGAGGCGCGGTCCGCGCGCTGGCCGAGGAGGACGTGAAGCGGATCGCGATCGAGCGGCTGCGGGAGGTGGACCAGGAGGTGGGCGACGGGGTGCCCACCGCCGCGCCGCTGGTCAGCCGGGCCTACCAGACCGCGGTGGACGTGATGCGGGGGATCATGAGCCAGGCGCGGCAGCAGTCGCCCATCGGGCTGGACAGCGCCAACCAGATGGTGCAGGACCTGATTGACCTGATCGTGCGCGAGCAGTCGGAGATGCTGGGGCTGATCTCGGTGAAGCACTACGATGAGTACACTTTCACCCACGGCCTGCACATCTGCATCCTGAGCATCGCCGTGGGCTGGGCGATCGCGCTGGAGAATGATCTGCTGCGGGACCTGGGGGTCTCCGCGCTGCTGCACGACGTGGGGAAGATCCACGTGCCCCTGGAGGTGCTGCGCAAACCGGGCGCGCTCACCGAGGAAGAGTTCGCCCTGGTGCGCCGGCATCCCGTTGACGGGGCGCTCATCCTGGCCGCGCAGGAGGCCGTGCCCGATGTGGCGCCGGTGGTGGCCTTCGAGCATCACTTGCAGCCCGACCTGCGGGGCTATCCCCAACTGACGCGGCCCAGGGAACTCAACCTCTTCAGCCTGATCGTGGGGATCGCCGATGTGTACGACGCGCTCACCACCGAGCGGCCCTACCGGCCGCCGGTGCCTCCCCACGAAGCGCTGGCGCTGATGCACGGGGGCGAGGCCGGCACCTTCGAGCCCCGGCTCCTGGGGCGGTTCACCGAGATGCTGGGACGCTATCCGGCAGGCACCCTGCTCCGGCTGGGCGATGGGACGGTGGCCGTGGTGTCGCGGCCCAACCCCCGCGACGCGGCGCGGCCCTTCGCAAGGCGGCTCATCGAGGAAGAGGGCGGCCAGACCCTCGACCCGGCGGAGGTAGACCTCACCACCCAGGATGCACCCACGGTGGGCCAGGTGCTCGATCCCCAGGCCGCCGGCGTGGATGTGGCCCGGCTGCTTCGGGAATCGCCTCGCGTGCCGCAAACCTGAAAAGCGCCCAAACGCGCGCGGGCGATCACCGAAGCGATCGCCCGCTACATCAGATCAGCACTGGGTCCCGCCACTCTGGTCGCCTAGGCGGCCTCCGACCAGCGATCTCTCATCCTCCGACTGAGGTAACGATCGTACGTGCGGTCAAGCAGATCCGTCACCGGCGAGGTCTCCGGAGCAGCGCCAAAGCACTCCCGGCAGCGCATCTTCACCCGGCCCTCCAGCGCGTGCGGCACCCAGGGCAACTCCTTGCCACACTTCGCGCAACGCATTCGTTTCATCCTTTCCGGCCACTCTCCGAGTACATTATCCCACGATTGGGGCCAATTCACACATGCGTGTTGTGGCCGGCCAGACGCGCCTGGGCGATGTGGGACAGGCGCCCCCGCCTGTCCAGGCACAGCCGGGGGCGGCTGTGCCACCTGCCCAGACCCGATGTGGAATAATGGAGAAGGAAAGATGGGGCTGGGGGCCGCCCTGGGGCGACGTGGCGAGGCCAAGGGGATGAACTGGGAGCGCGGGCACGGGTGCAAGATTCGGGTTGCGGTCCACGGCTACCTGAGGTCGTATGCGCTGGTGGGAGCGCAGGGATCGGTGGTGGAAGTGCCCGAAGGGGCTCGCGTGGACGAACTGCTGACCTACTGGGGGATGTGCGGCGGCGAGGTGCGGCGCATCGAGATCAACGGCCAGCCCGCCCGCTCCGATAGCCGCGTCCAGCGGCGCGACCAACTGGACCTCTTCCCCTAGCCCGGGCCATCCACGACCAGGGTCAGGGGATCAGTTCGCCCACGACTTCGAACGACTCGAGCGCATCGCCGGAGTGGGGGGCGTCTTCCATGGCGTCGGTGAGATCGGTCCCCGCCACGTGCTCGTAGTGCAGCCCCGCCTCGAAGAGCGCGCTGGCGCTCACATCGCAAACCTTGCCCGATAGGCGACCTAAGTGGGCCGGCCCTCGCCGCCGTCGTACCGAGCGAGTTCCTCGGGCGTGAAGGTCTTGGGCATCGTCGCTCGCCCTAGAGGTAGGCCTTGATCTTCTTCACTTCGGCCTCGATGCGGGCCCGGGCGGAGGTCGAAGGCTCGGCCTGGGGCCGGGCGACGTGGGGCTGGCAGATGCCCGCCAGGTGGAGCGCCCACTTGAGGGCGCCGATCCCCGAGGTGCCTTCCAGCGACCAGATGCGGTTGATCTCCATGAGGTCGTGGTGGAGGGTGCGCACGGAGTCCACGTCCTTGGCCTGGGCGGCGTCATAGAGTTCGACGCACAGCCGGGGCACCAGGTTGCCGATCCCCGGCACGATGCCGTGGCAGCCCATGAGCAGGCTGGCCGCGGCCAGCCCCTCGCTCCCCTGGAAGACGCGGAAGGAGGCGCTCTCCATGAGCATGAGGCGGTGGAAGTAGTAGGCGTCCTCGCCGCTGTCCTTGATGCCGATCACCTGGCTGTGCTCGTGGAGCCGGGTGACGGCGTCGAGGTGGATGACGTTCTTGACGCGCTGGGGGATGTTGTAGAGCAGGAGCGGCAGGTCGGTCGCCTCCAGCACACCCTCGAAGTGGGTCACCATCTCGTCGGGCGTGGGCGTCGGCTGGTAGTAGGGCAGCAGGGCGACCAGGGCGTCGGCGCCGAGGGCTTTGGCCTCCTGGGCGCGCGCGGCGGCGCGAGCGGTGCTGGAATCGCCCACCCCCACAAACACCGGCACCTTGCCCCCCACGGCGGCGAGCACGATCTCGACCGAGCGGCGACGCTCCTCGTCGTGGAGCAGGGCGAACTCGCCGGTGGTGCCGGCGACGAAGATGCCATGCACGCCGCCCTCGAGCAGGTGCTCGACCAGCCGGCGCATCCCCGGTTCATCCACTTTCTCCTCCCCGGTGAGCGGGGTGGCGATGGGCGGGATCACGCCTCTCAGGTGGGACAACTCCAGCATCCTAGCGCCTCCTCTTTTCAGGCCTGACCGCTTCCCTCGGGCTCCAAGGGATACGGGGGTTCTCCCTGCACGCCGGCGACGACGGCGAGCGCGTTGCGCACCTGGTCGGCGCCGCCCCGCACCAGCAGCCGCACCGACCCCTCCGCACCGAGCACGCCGCCGGCGCCGATCTGGATCCCCTCCACGCCGGCGAGCAGGGCCAGGGCTTCGATCTCTGTAATAATGATTCCACGGATCGGGTAGAGCATCACGCCCCCGCCGTCGGCCTCCGGCTCGGCGGCCGCCCAGGCGCTCGCCTCGTGAAGGTCGCTGGAGACCTGTTTCTCCAGCCCCACGGGGATCACCAGGTGGGCGCGGGCGGCCCAGGCCGACCGGCGGTAGAGGCCGATGGTGCCCATGTCGCGGGCGCCCACCAGGACCGCGGCGGTGCGCGAGCGATAGTCCAGGGCATTGGCGCCCTTGATATAGACGTCGCCCGGCCCCATGGCAGCGGCAGCCTCCTCCAGGCTCAGGGCGATGGGCGCGCCGTCGCGCAGGATGAGATCGGGCACCTCGGTCACAGGGGCGCGGCGTTCGGGCCGGCAGGTGGCGGGCAGCGTGCGCCCGCGCGCGTAGAGCCATTTGTCCATCGGCGCGCCGGCCAGTTCCTCCGCCACGTCAGCATTGGTGGTGCCCTTGACGACGGCGACCAGGCCCTTGCTCAAGGCGCGGCGCACCACGGGGTGCCGCACCACCCCCTGGGCGATGAGCCGCTTGGACTCGGCCACGGTGAGGACAAAACTTGCCTGCACGCCAGCGCTCCTTGCGCGGTGGGGAGGTTATTGGCCCAGGGGGCGGGAATCTCCTTCCGTGGCCGGGATCGTTCATGGTCCGGCGCCTCCGGCCCCGCTGAGTCGGGGCGGTCGCCACTAGTCTCCCCGCTCAGGGGTTGGAGGATGAACGGGATGGGACGTTATCTGCTCGCGCTGCTGGCGCTGGCCTGCCTGGGGCTGGCGATTCATGACAGAGCCTATGGGCAAGGGGAGCGACACATGATCGTGATTGCGCATCGGGGCGCGGGCCGCCTCGCGCCGGAGAACACGCTGGCGGCGTACCGCAAGGGCATCGCGCTGGGCGTGGACTACATGGAGGTGGACGTCCAGACCACCCGCGACGGCCGCCTGGTCTGCTCTCACGACGCGGCCGTGGACCGCAGGACCAACGGCACCGGCCGCATCCGCGAGATGACCGCCGAGCAGGTGCGCGCGCTCGACGCCGGATCGAAATCCGGCCCCGAGTATGCGGGCGAGAAGATCCCCTTCTTCGAGGAGGTGCTGGCGCTCTGCCGCGGCCACGTGGGGATATACCTCGACTGCAAGGACGCCGCGCCCGAGCAAGTGGTGCGCGAGGTGGTCGCTCAGGGCATGGCCGATCACGTGATCGTTAACGTGTACCGGATCAGCCAGGCGCGCGAGTTCCGGCGGCTCAAGCCCGCTCTTCCGGTGATGATGGGACCCGGCCAGTGGGTCACTATGAAAGGCTTCGCCGCGATGCTCACGCGCGACCTGGACATCGCGTACCTGGACGGGCACGTGCGCGAGTGGACCACGGAGGCGGTCGAGGAGGCCCACCAGGCGGGGGCCAAGGTGTGGCTGGACATCATGGGCGACATGGAAACCGAGGAGGGCATGCGGCGCATCATCGCCATGGGCGTGGACGGGATGCAGACCGATCGCCCCGACCTGCTGCTGCGGGTGCTCGGCCGCGCGCCCGCGGGAGGCTGACCGTGGCCTACCGCGTGACCCTCATCCCCGGCGACGGCACCGGCCCCGAGATCGCGGAGGCCGCGCGCCGCGCGATCGAGGCCACGGGCGTGGCCATCGAGTGGGACGTGCAGCAGGCCGGCATGGACCAGATCGAGAAGTCGGGCACCCCGCTGCCCGACGCCGTGCTCGACTCGATCCGCCGCAACGGCGTGGCGCTCAAGGGGCCGATCACCACGCCCATCGGCGAGGGGTTCCGCTCGGTGAACGTGGCGCTCCGGCAGACCCTCGACCTCTACGCCTGCCTGCGGCCGTGCAAGACTTATCCCGGCGTGCGCTCGCGCTACACCGATGTGGACCTGGTAATCGTGCGCGAGAACACCGAGGACCTTTACGCGGGGGTGGAGTTCGACCTGGGCAGCGAAGAGGCCAAGCGGATCATCGCCCTGGCGCCGGAGAAGATGCGGCCCGACTCAGCCATCTCCATCAAGCCCATCTCGGAGACGGCAAGCCGGCGCATCGTCACCTTCGCTTTCGAGTACGCGCTGGCCAACGGCCGCCGCAAAGTGACCGCCGTCACCAAGGCCAACATCATGAAGTTCACCGATGGGCTGTTCTTCCGCGCGGCGCGCGAGGTGGCCGAGGCCTACCAGGGGCGCGTCGAGTACGAGGAGCGGCTGGTGGACAACATGTGCATGCAGTTGGTGCAGAAGCCGGAACTGTATGACGTGCTGGTGCTGCCCAACCTCTATGGCGACATCGTCTCCGATCTCGCGGCCGGGCTGGTGGGGGGGCTGGGCGTTGCGCCCGGCGCGAACATCGGCGAGAAGGCGGCGGTGTTCGAGGCCATCCACGGCTCGGCGCCCAAGTACAAGGGGCAGAACAAGGTGAACCCGACGGCACTGATTCTCTCCGGGGTGTTGATGCTCCGGCACCTGGGCGAGAGCGAGGCGGCCGACCGCCTAGAGCGCGCCGTGGCGGCCGTGATCGCGGAGGGCAAGTCCGTCACCTACGACCTCAAGCCCCACCGCGACGACCCCACCGCCGTGGGCACTTCGCAGATGGCGGATGCCATCATCGCGAAGTTGCGTCAGGTCACGTAGGGGCGGCCCGATGTGGCCGCCCTTGTAGGGGCCGCCCTTCAGGACCCCGATGGGGCCCCTCAGGGTCCCAGAGGGGCACGGCGTGCGCCCCTACGGGAGAGCCGGCGACTCGAGCTTCACGGCGAAGGAGCTTCCCTACATCGCAGAGTAGCAGAGGTCTCGGTTCCGGGATTTCTCGCGGAGTTTACCCGCCTGAGGCGGGTTTACCCTGAGCCGAAAAGGTCTTGCCGTTCGAGATTGTTCGCTTCGCTCAGAATGACAGGCGAAGGGCTCGAAATGACAAAGAGAACCGCCTCACAGGAGGTGTTCTGATGGCGCGCATAGGCGCGGCGCTGCTCATCTGCCTGCTGCTGCTTGGCCTGGCCTCGCGCGGGGCGCAGGCCCTCGAGCGGCCGTGGATCAGCGACGTCTTCTTCTACTGGTACACCTGGGACTACGAGCGCGCCTGGGGCGGCTGGGAGGGCGGCGTCTATAACACGCCGCTGGTGGGCTACTACGACTCGCGCACCTACCAGGACAACCTGCGCGAGTTGTGGATGTCCGGCGAGTGGGGCATGACCGACCACTTCATGGACTACTGGTCCCCCGACTGGAAGGCCGACACCGGCGAACCGCGCGACCTGATCGTGATGAAAGCCGCCCAGGCGCTGGCCGACCGCGGCTACAACTGCTGGATGTCGTATTACCAGGACGGCGACAACTTCGCCATGCGCGATTTCGCGCGCAACGTCACCGAGAAGCGCGACGTCTGGAACTGGCTCAAGCACTACGCGCCGTTCAAGGTGTGGCCGCGGCTGAACGGGCTGCCGTTCCAACTCGTGTACAGTCGCAACGGCATGCCCGAACTCACCGCCAAGGACGAAGGCTTCCGCGCATTCCTGAAGCAGCGCTACGGCAGCATCGAGGCGCTTCAACGCGCCTGGGGCGAGGGGGTGAACTCGTTCGACGAGGTCCGCGTGGACTTCGGCGCCGCCGGGCCGCGCCGGGCTGATGCGATTGATTACCAGTATCAACTCTGGGAGCACGACTGGGCGCGGCTCAATGAGGCCGTGCGCGCCGAGTTCCCCTACCGCGGCGTGGCGGCGTCGTTCGACGTGGGCTACGGGCCGTTCCGCGATTTCTCCTACGGCGATTTCGCGCGCGTGTTCGGCGGGCCGCACTCCTATGGGGGCACCTTCGCCCTGCCGAACGACCAGGATGCGCAGCGCTTCATCCAGTCCATCGTCGCCAAGAAGTACGGCACCGTGTTCCTCGATCACCTGAAGAACATGTACTGCGACTGGAACACCGGCGGCCGCATCCCCGGCACCGAGTACGCGCCCGAGCCGTGCGCCTTCGACCGCTTCTGGGTGGGCAACCTCATGCGCTACAACGAAGCGGTGCTGCACCTGTCGTGGAACGAGTGGTGGGAGGGGTCTAACCTGGAGCCGAGCGAGGAATACGGCAAGACCTTCTGCGAGAAGAACCTGCTCTACTCGACCATCATGCAGTGGTGCTTCCCCTCGATCCGCGAGTTCGGCAAGGGCGCGAAGGTGGCGGTGCTGCTGAATGACTGGGCCTTCAAGTGCGGCTCCCGCGACGTGGCCGAGATCTACTTCGCGATCCAGGAGATGCGGCGCACGATGGCGCCGTTCGATCTGCTGGTGGATGATCTCGTGACCGCGGAAGAACTGGAGCGCTTCGACGTGATCGTGGCGCCGGCGGCGGGCGTGGGGTTCGGCTACAACCGGCAGCGCGAGCGTATCGGCGACCTGCTGAAGCGCTGGGTGAAGGGCGGCAGGGGGCGGCTGGTGGTGTCGGCGTGCCCGGAGTTTGCTGATTACCTGGGCCTCAAGGCCGCGCCGCCGAAGCCGACGGCCGAGCGCGGGCCGGACATGAACCTGTGGGTGGACGTCGGCACCGAGGGCGATGACAAGTTCCTGGTGAGCGGCGCCAGCGGCCGCGAGAACTGGGGGGAACTGCCGCCCGAGAAGTTCGGGGCCTCCCCCACCCCGCACACCGTGCGCTGGACGCCGGGCGCGGGGCGCGTGACCACGCTGCTCGCGCCGGCGTCGCCCAACCGCGACCACGTGCTGCGACTTTCCGGCGATGCGCTGCGGCCGAGCACGATCAGCGTGCGCGTGGACGGCGCCGAGGTGGCTACGATCGCAGTCAAGGAGGGCCGCAACGAGTACGAGGCGCTGATCCCCGCGGCGGCCGTGGCCGGCGCGCGGATGCTCGAAATCCAACTGGCCTACGATCACGAGATCATCCCGAAGGACATTGATCCGCAGCGCTACGGGCAGGAGAGCCGCGCCTGCAACCTCGCCATAGACTGGCTCCAGCTCTCGACCTCCAACGTGGGGCCCTCGCGCGAGGAGAACTACCAACTGCCCAAGCGCGAGGTCAAGTTCCTGTCGCGCGAATTCGGCGACCTGGCCGATCAGACGATCAAGGCCGCGTGGCGCACAGTGCGCGCTGTAGCGGCGCCCGGCGCCCAGGTGCTTTCAGTGTATGACCCGGAGGGCATCCCGCGCGACGTGCTGTTCGCAGCGAAGGACGGCCGCGGCCAGGTCTGGTACGTCAACGGAAGGATGGACGACGTTGACGAACCGCACGCCTTTGCGGTCGCGGCGACGGGCTCGCGCGTGAGCGAGCCGCGCCTGCGCGTCACCGGCGACCACGTGATGAGCGCCTGCCTGCGCGCGGGGAACACGGACATCGTGCTGGCGTACAACGAGGACATCACGCGCGCCGCCGACATCGCGATCACCGACGATGCGGGCC
>Ga0315288_10004817_pt1 | contig 17179 bp, 15 predicted proteins | sample YL17G11_20_MG_FD_203454 | JGI IMG/M metagenome (GOLD analysis project Ga0315288, IMG submission 203454) | Sediment microbial communities from Yellowstone Lake, YNP, Wyoming, USA - YL17G11_20 | ecosystem: Environmental > Aquatic > Freshwater > Lake > Sediment | place: USA: Wyoming | collected... | reverse complement strand
CAGAAACACAGGTTTTCGCCATCGTTCGTAGAGTGAGCGGGAAAGACGCTCCCCTTCCAAAGAATCAAGCGCTGAAGGATCTTTGCTGTAGAGTTTTTCCGCTTCCAGTGCGTTGATCTTTCTTATTGTCCCGCTGTAATCATCGGGATAATGCCTGGAATCCGAGAGAAACAGTCTGCCGGGGTGCCTCAGCACGAGAGCGCTGAGTCTCTCTCTGAAATCTTTGGTGTGTATACCGTGCTTCACCTGCTGGTTGATGATGACGAGGTCCAAGGCGGGGAGTGCGGCTTCGAGCTTCTCCAGCAGCACTTGTGATGTCGATGGATGAAGCTGATTGAAATCCCCGAAGTCGAAGCGATGTTGCTCCTGCTCTCGTTCGTATGGTTTCATGTAAACGTGTGTGTCCCACTGTTCGCGTTGCATGAACAGGCCCGCGGTGTCCATGTGCTTCGTGGCGAGGATCTGTCTCATCTCTTCGCCAAATGGGTCCTGCCCGATGACGCCGAAGACAGAGAGGTTCGTCGCCCCCATCGCCTGAAGATTGTTCGCTACATTACCTGCGGCACCCAATGCATAACGCTGAGACCGAACCGGGCACGTAGACAATCCCGTCTCAAGAGACGCCTCCGAGGCTGTTGGTTCAAGGAGCAAATAGACGTCGAGACAGAAGTCTCCGAGGATCCCGATTCTGACCTTCGGGATTTGTTCTAGAAGTGCTTTCAATTCCCCGTGGTTCATGGTTCCCGATCTGTCGGAGTGATTATCCGGAGCTGCGGGTTTGAGTGAGGGTCCTTTTTCATGTGATTACTTACCTGCGCCCGCAACCAACCCCTTAATGAACGTTTTGCGCGTGAGAACAAAGAGTATCAATGGTGGCAAGCTGAACAAGACGGCGGCAGCTGCCATCTGATTCCAGACGTCGAGGTACTCACCGACAAAAAGCCCGATGCCGACAGGAATCGTTCTCGTCGAATCCGATGAAGTGAGGATCAGGGCAAAGAAAAATTCGTTCCACGAGCCAAGGAATGCAAAGAGCGCCGTCGCGCCGATGCCTGGGAGGGCGAGCGGGAGAATCACCCTCCGAAGTGCTTCCATCCTGGAACATCCGTCAATCAATGCTGCATCTTCAATATCCCGCGGAATGGTCTGAAAGAAACCGTGCATCAGCCAAATGACGAACGGGAGCAGGACTGCTGTGTGGACCAGGATCAACCCGAGGTAAGTGTCGTAAAGTCCGGCATGTCGAAGCAGCTGAAATAGTGGAATGATGACCGACGCGCCGGGAAGCATCTGTGAAAGAAGAATGATCAGGAGAAATATATCCTTCCCGGCAAACGCGAACCGTGAGAGCGAAAAAGCAGCGAGGCATCCTATCAGAAGCGTCAGCGCGGTTGCAGAAGTAGCGACAATCAGGCTGTTCAGTGTATAAGTCGAGAACGGGAGGTAAAAGAACATGTCACTGTAAGGCTTAAAGCTCATCGTGGGGCTGGTCCACTGCGGCGGACACTTGTTCACTTCATTGAGAGGCTTCATCGAAGTGGAAATCGTCCAGAGAACAGGAAGAAGGACAAGCAACGCCAGAACGATCATGACGGATACAACGAGGGCTTTTTTCATGACGGCTCTCCTCTCGATACGACTTTGAGATAAAGAAAGGAGAGGGTTGTCAACAACCCGAAGATGATAATAGAAAGGGCCGAACCCTTGCCGAGGTCGAAGTGAACGAAGGAAAACTCCCTGACGAGAACAGGAAGCACCATCGATGAATTCATGGGCCCGCCCCGGGTCATGACGAATACCATGTTGAAGTCGTTGAAGCTCCAGATGACTCCCAGAACCAGGAGGACGGAGCCCACAGCTTTCAGATTCGGAAGTGTGATGTAGAAGAATCTCCGCACCATGGTTGCGCCGTCAACCGCAGCTGCTTCGTACTGCTCCTGTGGGATGGATTGCATACCTGCCAGGAACATCACCATCGCGAACGGATAAAACTGCCAGACGCGCGCGACCATGACGCTCAGGAGAGCAGTACCGGGATCCCCGAGCCAAGTCGTGCCGATGGGGACAATGCCCGCGTACGAGAGCCAGAAGTTCACAATGCCGAAATTGTCGTTCAGGAGCCATTTCCATGCAAATCCGGCGACGACCGGAGAAATAACCCACGGTATTGTGTAGAGACACCCCATGATGGTGCTGAACTTTCCAAGCTTGAGGTTGAGCAGGAGAGCGAAACCCAGCCCGATGACCAGTGCCAGAACGGTTCCAGCGATAGCATAGACCGCGGTGTTTCTGAAAGAACGCCAGAAGAGAGCATCTTCAAAAACGTTTTGGTAGTTCTGCAGGCCGGCCCATCCGCTACTTCCCGTTATCATACTCACGTCGCTCAGACTGTTGATCAGGTTCTGAATCAACGGGTAGATAAGCACGAACAGCGTGAAGAGCAGTGCCGGAACCAGAAGAAGATAGGGCGTGAGTCTTTTCATTTCTTTGCGTCCAAGATGTGCTGCGCTTCCTTTGCCGCCTGATCGAGCGCCGCCTTCGGCGATAGTTCACCGACAATGGCTCGCTGGCAGTACGGCGTGAAGACGTTGCTGGCGATAGCGATCATGCTCGGATGCGGAGGCCACGGCCGTGCGTGACTCAACTCGTTGATGTACAGCTGGATGTCCTTGACGCTCTGTGCCTCGGGGCTATTCAGCGCGTGCAGTGTGGTGGCTGTAGCGCCCAGGTCTTGTGTCATCCAGAACATGTCCGCTTCGTCGTTGCGCAAGTACTTAAGCAGTTCCCAGGCCTCGTTGAGGTGCTTCGAGTGAGCGTTGATCGAATACATGACCATGTCCTGAAGGGTCGGGGCAGTCTCATACTGACCAATCATATCGTCGGGCACGGGAACCGCAACAACATACATGTCCTTCCCCGGACTCTTGTCGTCGACCATGCCTCTGAACCAAGGCCCCTCAATGCTCATCGCTGCCTTGTTGCTGCAGAAGAGATCGTTGATCTCTGAGTGGGTATAGGCGAGAAAACCGGGGGTGATGGAATGATCAACCTGGTACATGTCCGTAATCAGCTTCAGCGCGGCGACACCCCTGGAGGAATTGAATTCGATTTTCGTGAGATCGTCGGACATGACATTGACACCAGCCTTGAAAAAGAAGGGGATCATTCGGTAAGCAAATCCGCCCTTGTCTCCGCCCATAAGGACGAGTCCGAACTGGTCCACTACGCCATCACCGTCGGCGTCTTTCGTGAGGCGCTTTGCCGCCTCCCTGAACTGGGACCATGTTCTTGGCGGTGTGATCCCCTCTTTGTCGAAGAGCTCCTTGTTGCAGACCAGAACAAACGCAATGGCGCTCGACGGGAGTCCATAGTAGTTGTCTTTGTATCGTGTTGATTCCAGGAGGTGCGGGACGTACCATTTTCTGACTTCTTCAAAATCGGGGAACTTGTTCACCGGGTAGTAGAAACCCGCCGGGCCAAACTCTGCCGCGAAGTTTGAGTGAGTATTCATGACATCAGGGCCGGCGCCGGCGCTGAAATCGGCGTACAAGATCTCACGAATCATATTCCAGCTCTTGTCGCTTTGAATGACCTTCATGCCCGGGTGTGTCTTCTCGAATGAGTACACCCGCTGTCGGAGAAACTCGATGAGCCTTGGCCTACCGCCGAAGTTCCAGTCCTGGAGTTCCACAACATCACTTCGCTTGCCACAGGTGAGGAGGGTGAAGGAAAGGAGGAGCGTAAGGAATAGCTTTTGTCTCATGAAGTACCCTTCGGTGAATACAGGTGAGTCATTCTCGCAGGTTGCTGAAAAACTAAAACTTCGTCACGTTGAGCGCCTGTCTCACAGAACACTTTGTAGCGGGCAGGGGGTCACCCTGACGTATTCGCCTGTTTGTGTGTCTTCCTCCGCAGCCAGCAGATGCCACTGGCGCGGCTAGGCGGATCAAGCCTCTGCCGCTTCGCGGGCAGCCCTTACGAACGCAACAAAGTTCTCCGGCCTCGTGCCTGGCAGAACGGCATCGGCAGTCGAGAAAATGTGGGAATAACCGCGGACCGCAGTGACCATCCCGCGAACCTGCTCAGCGACCTCCCCCGGTGTGCCGTCGCGCAACAACTGAAGGTTGAAGTTTCCCTTTGTGCAGATGTGCCGATCGATATGGGAGCGCGACTGCGCCAGGTCATTGTCCCCTTCGGGAGGCGGAGCGATCGTCTCAATGACGTCGGCGCCCAGCGTGTTGAAGACACCCTCCCTGATGAGCCTGCTCGTGAATCCACAGTTGTGGTACCAGAAAAGACCCCCGTGCCGGTGTGTCCATTCTGCAAATTTGCGGATGTACGGCAGATCCATGATCGCGAACAATTCAGGAGACGTCATCTCCAGCCCGTAGCTGGAGTCGCTCATGAAATCTATCCCCTCGCTCAAAGCAATGGACATTACGAAGAGCGATGCCTCGTAGAGAGCATCCATACTCCGGAGAAAAACCTCCGGAAAGTCATTCCATTGGTAGAAAATATTGGTTGGGTTGATCTGATAGCCAAGCCACGACGGATGCGGATGGCCGATGACAATGACACCCTCCTCGCCGACGTTTCGATGCCAGGAGCGAAAATAGTCGCGGATCTCCTCTTCACGATCACCAACCTGCTCGCAGACGGAAACGAGCATCGCATGATCTTGCACTGTCTGAACGGGGCAACCTGCCTCATCACTCCACGGGGTTTCTTTCCGTGGGGCCCGCCAGGTCCATTCTCCCGCAGGTGTTGCGATCACCCGGAAGGCGACGTCCTCCGACGAGCGGGATTCATCGGTGCGCCAGTTGAAAATCAATCCGGAGCAGTCAGTCATAAACATCGGCTGATACCCGAGCTCCCGCGCTAGTCTGATTTCATTCTTGATGGAGTCGTCTGTGGTGGGCAGGTGCAGGTATGCGAGCGCTTCCCGTATGACGTCAGGATGAGGAAGAAACGGCGAGATGATGGGGGGAGAGGTTGCCGGCTCCCTGACGAAGGATAAGAAGCGTTGTCGCGGTGAGTCGTTCACGAATTCACTCTTCTGCGATAATCCGATCGACCACGATCTGCCGCATTTCAGGGGACAGGCTGGCGAAATAGGCACTGAAGCCGGTAACGCGCACCACCAGATCCGGATGTGTGCTGGGATCTTTGTGTGCCTCAAGGATCGTTTTTTTGTCGAGAATGTTCATGTTGATCTGTGTCCCGCCGAGATCAAAGTGCGTTCTGATCAGTGCGACGACTTTGTCTATATCCTCGTGGGATTTCGAGAGGCCGGGATCAAGCTCGATCTGCATCGGTGCGGTGTTGCCGTAGCCGGGTTGGACGGAGGCCACCGCGAGCGCAAGGGCGGTCGGCGCAGCGTCCTTTCGGAATCCGGGATCCGGATTGGGACCATGAGATATAGGGCTTTTCGAATGACGGCCATTGGGTGTCGCGCCGACATCCTTGCCCATGGCGATGGTAGCCGCCCAGGAAAAAATGCCGGGGATCAGGTTAAAGCCATGTGGTGTCGTTTTTTCTTTGACGATCGTCGTGAACATCCGTGAAATGCGCACTCCATACTCGTCGGCGCGCGAGCGGCCGCTCCCGTAGCGCGGAATACTCTTCATCATGAGTCTTGCCTGCTCTCCGTCTTCGCCGGCCCAATCCGAATCGAGCAATCGTATCACCCTGTCCCAGCTGAGCTTCTGTTCTCGTTCAATGCGCTGTTCCAATGCGGCAAAGGAATCAGCAACTGTTGCGAGGCCTGCGCCGTCGATGCACAAGTTGTAGAACTCGACTCCGCCATGTGACGCATCGTGCCCTCTCTCGATGGGGCCGTAACAAAGGAGATCGAGGTGAAGCTCGGGGAATACCCGGTACATATGGTCGATGTGAAAATCGAGGCTCTCCGCCACCACCTCGACACTTCGTCGGAGGTGCTTTTCAAAGCAGCGCCAGAGAGCGTCAAGAGTCGGCTCGAGACCGGGAGCGGACATCATGTCTTTCAGTGACACCTCGAATACCCTCGCCAGGTTCACTTTGACACAGTCGTTCACGGTATACTCTCTGCCGGGAATAGCACACCAGTGGCAGCCCGAGTACGCCCGCTGTCTTCCAAGTTCAATGGGGAGTCCGTTTCTGGCGAATCCCTCGCTCGTGCGGTCGACACCAAGAAATTTTGGTATGCCAGTCCTGTCCTCGAACATCATCTCCACACCGCGGCGCAACAGGTTGGGATCGACGTCCTTGCCGACACTGACCCCTACGTTCACGGGCACCTTGAGCCGGTGTACAGCTTCCAGCACAAGGTAGGAGAGTGCGTTTGTCGTGTCCTTCCCCGCTGCATCGGGGCCGCCCAACTGTGTATAGCTGGTGTCCATGACAAAGTGGCACGCAAGATGAAAGATTGCTTCCTCGTCGGTTAGGATGCCCTGGTGCTTGTCCCGCGCGTAGAATGGAAAGAGGAATTGGTCGATGCGCCCGAGCGAGCCACCCATGTTGTACATCTTGCCTGCGAGTTGGTAGTACAGCATCCACTGGCACGCCTCCCGGAATGTTCGGGGAGGCTCCGTGACCAGTCTCGCATTGATGGCTGCCATCTCGATCAGGTTCTGCCGCAGCTGGGGGTGCTCTTCCTGTCCAGCCATGTTCCGGGCTGCTTCTGCGTGGCGGCCAATCCAATCCTGTATTCCGAGGACCATGTGCTCGAGACCATCATACAGCTCCTGGGCCTCTTCATCGGTATTTACTGTTCGGTAGTGTCTGATCTTTGCCAGCAGGGCTCCCCATCCCAGGCTCAGGCCAATGGCCTCATCCTGACAGAAATGCTGCACGGCGCCGATACCATGGTGGAGCTTATATTTCTCCTGGTCCTCATGCAAATGGGAGTAATCGAAGTCGGGGTTCCAGGCAGGCTGGCGGTAGGCGAGGAAATGGGCCATGTAAGCCCCCGTAAGTGAGCTCACGGGGTCAATATACGGCGGGTGCAGATCAAGGAGTCCGCGAAAATTTTCGCCGCACGCCCTTGCCCCGAAAATCCCTCCGCTCGCGTGATTCGCCTTTGGGACGAATTCCTTGAACAACGCGTCCACCATCAACAATCCCGAACCGCTTACGACGCTCACCACTTTTCTCGATGCAGGCGGCGGCAGCAGAATCGGAAGGTCGTCCATATCAAACGAACCGAGCTCGCGCCACTTTTCCTCTGTGTGCTGCATCTTTGTAGCGCGCAGCATCTCTATCCGATCCTGATACGTGAGCTCTTTTTCGGGTGACTGGATCATCGTCTACTCCCTTACGTGCTGGGGACTATCGTCCCAGAACTTCAATTCCGTAGTGCTTCGCGGCTTCCAGAAGCTCAGACATTCTCGCTCTGGTGGGCGGATCGATCATTGCCGCCTTGTATTCCATGCCGAGGCCCGGATACTTGTCTGCCGCCATCCTGTGGAAGGGCAGCAACTCATACCTGATCTCCTCTGTGTCGTTTTCCCCGGTGAATTTCTCTTTGCGGAGCTCGATCAAACTGCGGACAAACATGGCAATTTGTCCGATCTCTTCTTTCGTATCGTTTACGGTCGGAACGACCGGCGTACGAAATATCAGGAGCTTTCTTGTCAACGCAAGCTGCCGGGCATTCTCCAGGATCTGGTCATTAGAGTGACCGGTGGCGAGCTGATGCTTGTCGGTCGAAATGTGCTTGAGATCCATCATGAACAGGTCGGTGAAAGGGAGGAGCTCCTCAAGCGATATCCAGGGAACTTCACCGCATGTTTCAATGGCAGTATGAAGGCCGAGGTTCTTGCACTGGATCAGAATTCCCCGGGCGAAGTCCCTGCTGAGTGCCGGCTCTCCACCCGAGAGCGTGACACCGCCGCCGGAAGCCTCGTAAAAGGGGATATCCACGACCACTTCTTCCACTACTTGCTCAACAGTCATCAGTCGTCCCTCAAGCTGCAGGGCGCGCGAATAACAAGTCTCGACACAATGCCCGCTCAGTTCACACCGGTCACGGAGGAATACATGTCCGCCGTCGTGCATTTCGTGGGCATGAGTTGGACATGCAAGAACGCATTCACCGCAATTGATGCAGCGTTCGGCAGTGTAACGAAGTTCGGGTCGGGGATTTTGTCCTTCCGGATTGTGGCACCAGAAACAACTCATGGAGCATCCTTTCAGGAACACCGTGGTGCGGATGCCCGGCCCATCGTGCAGGGAAAATCGTTGAATATTGAAGACGATATCGGATATTCTCATTGCAACACAGTGCAGGGAGGGAACGGGATGGTGAGAAAAAAGCCAATTCTCCTGAGCCATCCGGTGTTTATTAGGTCATTTTTCGCTGAGATTCAAGAGGATGGAAAATTGAGGGCGGCACAAGTGTGGGAGAAACCCCAAAAACAAAACGCAGTTTCGCATATGAAACAGTTGCAGAGCATGAACGAACAAATTTTTGGGATCACATCAGAATCACTGGGTCGTCCCATCATTCCACTACTTCACTACTCAACCACTCATTTACTCCTAGAACGCCTCTGTCACTGTGATGTACACTCCTGAGGAATTGTTTCCGACTCCGTAATCCAGGCGCAGGTTGAGGCGTTCGTCTGGGTTCCATGCAAATCTCAAACCGATGCCCCCCGCGAACCAGAACCGCTTCAATGCAAAATGTCCGATCTTGTCAGCGACTTGTGCTGCCCCGGCGAAACCGACCATGCCGAACCGCCGCCAGACCGGCAGTCGGTACTCTGCTTGAACAGCAATACCATTGTTGTCCCTGTACCGCCCCCCAAAATACCCCCGGAGAAGGCTTTGTCCACCGAAGTTTGCCAGGCGATAGAACGGAGCCGTCCCGTCGATGAATTCTCCTGCAGCTTGTAGCGCAAGGATCTGGCCTGGCATGATCTCAAAGAAATTTCTCGTGTCAATCTGAAGATCGGTATAATCGTAATCGCTTCCGATCGCATTCCGGTATACGAGTGCCGAAATCTGGTAGAGGCTCCCCGACTGCGTCGCGATAGTGTTGTCGCGTGAATCCCAGTTGGCTACAACCCCGGCGCCCGAAATTGTCCCGCCGGTGTTTCCCGGGACTGCATGTTGTGCAAGCGCTCGGGCGGGGTCGATCTCCTTCATCGTTGCATGTTCCACGCGTATCATCGGTCCCGCGTTCGCGTGGGAATAGATGTTTCTGTACAACACGGCGCTGAAAAGGAATGATTGAGGTGTGTAGCTCTCTTCATTCGTTTTTGGGGAGTTGTTCCCGATGCCGAAGAACTTGTTCGGGTATCTCTGAAAACTCAGATTGCTCAGCAACCGGTATGTCCCCCGGTTGAAGTAGAGATCGCCTCCAATTTCCACGATGAACTGTTTCTTCCGTGTGTAGATTATGTCGCTGGTGACGGTCGATGCACGTGGAATCAGCGAGTCACGATAGAGATAGAGCACCGCCGCGCCACCCGCAATGCCCGTTTCCGGAGTGTAGAAGATGATGGGGAGAGGGTAGACGCCGGATTTTGCCGCGCCTGACGAGTCTTTGGGGTTGGTCTGGCTTTGGGCTATAACGGTCGAGAAACACAGGAACAGAAAAATCGTCAGGAAACCAGGAGAGCGTCGATACATGCGGTAGCTCGTGAGAGAATTGAATAGAGGGCTTGCGTGATCTGTCTGGGCCGCGAGTAGCTGATGAGTTTGAGCACGCCGATTGATGACGGCTACCTACTCCAACTCGCTAATCTCAAACTCCTTCTCATGGGGCCTGATCTGATCATGCAGACGTTTGAGGGCGTAGTAGGCGTCCTGGCTTCCGCGCTGAGCGGAGCTCCTGTAAAGCCGGACAGCTTCTGATATCTTCTTTGTGACGCCGGTGCCCGTCTCGTAGCAAAAACCGAGAGCGACTTGCGCCAGCACTGAACCTTTCTGTGATGCACCCTCGAGCTCTCCGATGGTCCTGCGGAGACGCGTCGTATCCCGTTCGGTACGAACTGCGATCGCCGCAAGCCTGATCTTTGCCTCACGGCTGCCGAGCTCGCTTGCGCGCGTCCACAACGCAAGAGCCTGTTGCCGGTCCTCCGGCACCCAGCGGCCGGAGTAATAACAAAGACCGAGTTCGATCAAAGCCTGAACGTGGTTCGCCGAGGCGGCTCTGTTAAGAAACTCGAGAGCTTGCTTCTCGGTGATTATCCCCTCACGCTGCGTCATAATGTAGTCAATCTTGAGTCCCGAGAGCGCTGCCCAGACAAATTCAGCATCTGCGTCGTGCTGGCTTACCCGCGATTTCAGGAGGTCAAAGAGCTGACCTTGTTCCATCAGCCGTGCGAGAAGCCCTGGCGCCCGCGGCGATGACATGCGGGTTGCTCGTATGTAATGAAGCGCGGCCGTGATCATGTTCTTCTGGACGCCGATTCCTCGCTCGTAGCTTCGCCCGAGAATGGTAAGGGCCTCAGGGCTTCCTTCCTCGGCGGCGTCGCGGATTGCTTTCATTCCTTCACTGTCAAGACTGAGGGTCCGCGTCGACTCCTTCGACAATCCGAGTGCCCGCTTCAGCTGTGGAGTAGCTTCGCGGAGAGCGTCTTTCAGGAGAGTTTCGTCACTTTGCGCATTGGTGTCGGGCTTGGCGTCCTGAAAGACAAATCCGAGCGATTGCTTCACTGCAGGCTTCTTCTGTGCCGAGCTTGTGTCGGAAGGGGTTGCCTTTGGCTGACTGATGCCGAGGCCACGGGCTTCAAAATCCGCCAGCGCTTCTTTTGCAGGGGCATAGCTGGCATCGGCAGCCTTTTTGATCCATCGGTATGCTTCCTCCCAGTTGCGTGGGACGACAAGATTCTCGGTCAGAAACATGCTGAAAATGTATTCCGCCTCGGGCATTCCATTGCCAGCAGCGGCTTTGAAGAGCTTATAAGCATCGAAGGGATTCCACGGGATTCCCCATCCGTTGAACTCAAGAATGCCCAGGTTGTACTGGGCGTCGGCGGAATTCTGTTCGGCAGCGCGCCGGATCCAGAATGCCCCTTTTAATGTATCAGCATCTGCACCCTCTCCGAGAAGGTAACGGAGGCCCAGCTCGTGTTGCGCTGCCACATCTCCACCGTACGCCTTCCGCTCCAGCACGAAGATGTGCATGAGATTGTAATCGATTTCCGATCGCTTCAGCTGTGACGAGGGTGAAGGCGGGCGGTAGCTTTTGTAGATCGGACTGTTGGCTTGTTCCTGTGCGATAATCTCGGCCTGAGCCGCTGTCAGCAGAAGAAATAGAAAACCGATGTGAAGAAAACGCATGTCGTGGCACCGATGGAAAGAGAGCAGTTCTTTGTAAGTACAGGAAGTCTTCGGAGAAAAGCAATTGCAGAAACAAAAGGCCGCCACGAGACGGTGACGGCCGAACAAAGCGAGCGTCGGAGGATCTCAGAAATTCCCGAATCGAAATGTGAGCACTCCCATGGGACCGCTGAGATTGGCATTCGTCGTCGCCGGGGAGTTCACACCGGTGATGTACCGATAGCTGACACCGGCACTGATCCGGAAGTACTTCGTAACGTTGAGATTTACCTGGGCCGCGGGTTCAAGGACAAAAAACGTGTCGCTGTCGGAATTCATACCGGATCGGATACTTTCATCCTTCCAGCCCACACCACCCCCGCCAATCAGCGTCATGACGGAAAAGTGAAGAAGCTTGTCTGATGCCGCAATGTACTCAATCTCGAATCCGCCGTAACCGAAATTCAGGTAACGTTCTCCGGATGGGCCCAAGACCTTCGCTTTCACATCATTCGTCAGGCCGTAACCGCCGCCCCCCAGAATGAACGTGTGGTTGATGATCCAGCCGCCCCTGCCGCCGACGAGGATGCCGGCCTCGCCGTTGATGCTGCCGAACTTCACAACCGGTCCGCCAAAGCCGCCGCTCTCAATTTCTCCGCTAACAAGCGTCTCTTCTTGCGCGATGAGAGGCAAGGTCACCAAGCAGAATAACAGTGCCAAAATTGACGTTTTCATTGGTAGGTTCTCCCTGTGCATTCAAACATCTCTACGGAAACGACGCTGCATTGGTTGCATTGCTGTCAAAAGGTCTAAGAAGAGGTTTCCGCTTGTGCCACCGCGTCAATAAAGCGTGAGAGCGTTACCTCGTCAAGATCGCCGTTTGAGCGAACGCCACTGCAAACATCAACTGCAAACGGCCGAACTGTTCTGATGGCCTCGGCCACGTTCTCCGGTCTGAGACCACCGGCAAGATAGACTGGTACGCACATCTGTTCACGAATTGTCCGGCTGAGAGACCAGTCATGAACTCGTCCGGTCCCGCCCAGCTCTTTCACCGCAAGGTTCGGGTTGCCCGAGTCGAGGAGAATAGCGTTGACGTGCGAAGATACTGCCATTGCCTGGTTGACCGCTTCGGGACCTGTCACATGGATGACCTGCACAATTGAAATCCCGGGAAGAGCATTGCGGAGGGTCTGATAAGTCTCGAGCGGAACCTTATCAACGAGTTGTAATGTGTTTGCATGCGTACGACTCTGCTGCCCGATAATAGTGGGAGCATCCCGTTTGCTGGTAAGGAGAAATGTTGAAATCCCAGCAGGAACATGCGGGATGATTGTTGCGATGAGTTCTTCTGCAATCGGACCCGGTCCGCTCGGCATGGCAGAGACAAACCCAAGTGCCGATGCTCCATAGCGTAAGGCCAACAATGCTTCTTCAACACTTTTGATGCAGCAGATTTTTACACGAGTTTTCATTCTATGCGATGGGATCAAAGGCGAGCCTTTGTCACACGACAAATTCGAAATCCGAAACACGAAATCCGAGGGAAACCCGAAACTGAAGTAACTATTAATCGAGGTTTCGTGTTTTGACGTTTCGCATTTCGAGTTTGTTTGAGATTTGGGTCTTTGGTTTTCGAATTTCTCAGCCGAATACTCTTCTCTCTGAAGAAACAGTCCTCGACTGCACTATTCGAGGGATTCGCTTTCCCCTACTCTTCCTCGTGTCAGTTTCTCCATCGCCTTTGAACTCTTGCGCGTGCCGAAAACCGTAATTGCGGCGACGGCCGCGATGATGAAGACAGCTGCAAAGGCAACCCGCGCGGGCAATTGTTCTCCGCCCACAAGCCAGCCGATGAGGACAGCAATCACAGGATTCACATACGCATACGTTGAAGCGCGTGTCGGTGTCGTTGAACGAAAAAGCCAGATGTAGGACGAGAATCCGATGATCGAACCGAAGACGACGAGATATGCCACAGCGAAGAGAGATCGCGATGTGATCGCTGTGTAATGCAAGGCGTTGACCTCTCCCATCAAAGCGCCAACGACAAGGAGTGCAACCCCACCGATGAGCATCTCCATCCCATTGGCGATGGCGGGAGAGGAAGGGAGGGGAGCGCGCCACGAATAAAACGATCCGAGCGCCCAGCATATCGACGATCCGAGCAAGACGAACGCTCCGAGAGCATTGACTTTCCCGCCCCCCACCAGATCGGCCGGATCGACCAGAACTGCAATTCCGACCGTTCCGAGAGCCAGACCGATGAACACACCGGCAGTCGGTCGACCGCCCCCTTGCTGCCAGTCAATCAAAATAAACCAGAGCGGACTAACTGCGACGAGCAGAGCCGCGATCCCCGATGGAATTACGGTCTCCGCCCAGCTGAGTGCACCATTACCGATCAGGAGCAGCATGAGCCCAATGACGACAGCGGATTTCCAATGCGTGCGTGTCGGGCGTTCTCCGCTGCGCAGGCGCCCCCAGGTATACATGATAGAGCCAGCAATAATGAATCGTAATCCTGCCATCAAGAGCGGGGGTATGGTCTCGATGGCAATGCGAATGGCGAGATACGTCGAGCCCCAGACAAGATAGACAGAAGCAAATGCAGAGAGAAGTTTTAATCGCGGAGGGGAAGATTGCATGGGCATACTAGAGTTTCGTCCGGTCTTTCCAGTTCCACCATTTCAGAAGTTCCGGCTCATGGCGTTTGCGCGATGCATAATATACAGCGCAACGAAAAACATAAAGAAGACACGGATCGATGCGAGTTCCAACCTGTGTGCAGCGACGGGCATAGAGTTTCTCCGGGTCTTTTCCTTGCAGATCCTTGACCTGGCGAATCCCCAATTCCCAGAGATCTTCCGCAATGCTTTTGCCTACACCTGGGACGGTTTGAAGTTCTCGGAGTGTCCGCGTCTTGGAGAGTGCATTCATGGTCGTATCCTTCACAGAACAAAGACTAATTCAGCGCTACTTGCCTGTTTCGTGTTGAGACGGTTTGCTGAGAGTCAGACTGTCGAGCAGTTCATTCCGCTCATTGTAAACGCTGAGGATGAGCGTTGTCGGTGTCGCGTCGAAGATGCCGAAGTTATACTCCTTCGCTGATTTCAAGGTGTAGGGTGCCGTGCTGGGATTGTAGAGGGGCGCGCCCACAGTTCCCAACACAAAATGATGTATTCCGTTTACGAGGTTGTGCTGATAGAAGTGCGAATGACCGGCCAACACAAGGTCAACCCCGTTAGGCGCAAAAATCTTTTGTGTCAGCATCTTCATGTCGTTGTCTTCGTTATGGCCGCCTGAACAGTATGCTGGCTTGTGAGCCGCGACAATTTTCCAGGGCTTTGTCGAACTGGACAAGTCTTTCTGAGCGAAGAGAAATTGCGGGCTGCCCTCATCGTAAGGCACCTCGTTGTTCACCACAAGGACATGGACATCGCCATAGTCGAATGAATAGTAATCTTGTGTTCCGGAGGCGGAGGATGGTGCCTGTGTAAAAGCTTTTGTGTTCTCTTTCCATCCTTCATGATTGCCCGGTGTATTGTAGAACGGCACTCGGGCGATGAGGGCGAGTTCTTCCGGTCGGAAGAACTGCTCCTTGAACGACGAGTATTTTGAATTAATACAGAAATCACCTCCGTAGAGAGACATGACCGGATTCGCATTGGCGGCGAGCCGGGCGATGGAGTCATGAATAGTCACGTTCGTCCGAAAATCTGCCAACCAGGCAAATCGAAACGGGGTTCCAGGATTCGGCGCAGTGCGGAACATCCCACCAGATGGCACAACACTTGACTGGAGAACACGATAATGGTATTGCGTGTTGGGTCGCAGGCCGCCGAGCCGGATGTTGTGCACAAAAGAATCTTCAGTCGTTTTTTCGACGGACTCTGTCTGTGCACGCTGACCATAGGCAGTGGTCATACCAAACTCTACCGTTACTGCATCCGTTGTTGCGCTTTCCGCCAAGACATAGATGCTGTTCGTGGTCGCTGCCTGCAGGTACGGAGACATGAGAATGGGACCTGGCTGCGCAACGAGAACGAGAGGAATAACAAGAATTGTGAGAACAAGGAAGAAGATTCTGACTCTGACAAAATTCACTGGCGGTCACCGGGAGATTATTGTTAGATGCTAGTGGACTGTTACGCTAATTAACTGATTTATGAGTATCTTGCGTACGTCTCTTCACTTGCCACATTCAAAGGGGGATGTATGCGCAAGCCAAAATATCCAGTTAAGCTGTCGAAGAGCCAGCGCAAGCAATTGCTGGACATTGTCCGCACAGGGACACATTCAGCACGCGTGATCAACCATGCACGTATTTTGTTGATGGCAGAACAAGGCCTCACGACCAAACGGATCGCTCAAACGCTTTCACTCACAGCGATGTGTGTCTATGCCGTGCGTTCTCGGTTTCAGACCGAGGGACTTGGTTGCCTCTCAGACCGGCCACGCCCTGGCAGGCCGCGTCTTCTTGATGGCAAAGCAGAGGCTCGGTTGACCGCGATTGCATGCTCAGAACCGCCGAACGGGCGCAACCGCTGGACGGTGAGACTCCTCGCCGATCGACTCGTCCAATTGGATGTTGTCGATGCAATCTCCCATAAAACGGTATGGGAGACATTAAAAAAAACGACCTCAAGCCGTGGCAAAAACACCAATGGTGCCTTGCGCAAATAAGTGGCGAGTTCTTGGCCCGGATGGAAGATCTCCTTGATCTCTACGAGCAGCCTTATGATGCGGACTTTCCACAGGTCTGCTTCGATGAACGGCCCTGTCAACTCATTGGTAATCAACTGGTGCCCTTACCCATGCGTCCAGGCTCGCCTCGCAAAGAGGATTATGAATATCGACGCAACGGTACGTGTTGTGTTATGTTGGCCGTCGAGCCTCTCCGTGGTCGGCGCATGGTGCGCATCTTCCGGCATCGCACCAAGAAAGAATATGCCCGCTTTATGAAAGCACTGGCTCAACGGTATCCACATGCCAGACGCATTCATTTGGTGCAAGATAACTTGAACACTCACAATGCTGGTAGCTTTTACGAGGTCTTTGCCCCCGAAGAGGCACATCGTCTAATGGATAAGTTCGAATTTCACTATACGCCCAAGAAGGCAAGTTGGCTGAACATGGCGGAAATCGAACTGGCTGCACTCAGCAAACAATGCCTGGATCGTCGCATTGGTGACCAACAAACCCTCATACGCGAAGTCCGCTCATGGGAGCAAAAACGCAATCGTGCCCGAACCACTATTTCCTGGCGCTTTACCACAAACCACGCACGAACAACGATGGCGCGGCACTATACGGATGTCAAACAATCATCGTAACAGTCCACTAGTGCCACTTCTGAAAAGAAATCTTGTGTTTTTGCACTGAGCCTTCACAAAAAGGCGAAAGTGCTGGTTTCGAATGCCAGTTACGTTCTCGCTAACACAAAAGAACTTATTGGAAACGGCACTGGCTGCACGAAAAGCCACACCCATGTTCTCCTCTCCTTCTGTCAAGATTCATCCGCACGGACGATGCTTCACCCTTCACCATTGAGAGCAAACCTGTGGCGTCCACGCGACGGAGGATCAATGTAACAACATCGGCTCGCGCATTCAAGATGTATTTGGAAAGCCCGGCGCTGGATGGCACCCTGCGATAGACGGACGCTTGTGCTGATTGCCGATCGAGCAAACTCAAGAGAATGAAAAGCGCGAAGCCCGCCGAGAGACACAAGGGCGGGAGCGCTAAGTTACTCTTGAGACGCAGTCGATCTTTTTTTCTTGAAGCGTCCCTGTTTTTGCCATACTTTGACTCGTCACATCTTCGACGCTGCGTTTCTTTCTATTGAGATAGAGAAGCTTACCATTCAAAGGAGGATTCATGAAAACCAGTGTACGGCTTGCATCCCTGGTACTGTTCGCCGTGATCA
>Ga0315288_10004816_pt1 | contig 17181 bp, 14 predicted proteins | sample YL17G11_20_MG_FD_203454 | JGI IMG/M metagenome (GOLD analysis project Ga0315288, IMG submission 203454) | Sediment microbial communities from Yellowstone Lake, YNP, Wyoming, USA - YL17G11_20 | ecosystem: Environmental > Aquatic > Freshwater > Lake > Sediment | place: USA: Wyoming | collected... | reverse complement strand
TAGTAGGTGCCGAATGATGAAAGGGGTCTTTTTGGGAACAGGTGTTTCCGTAGTCACAAAGAGGAGGGGCTCGTCCGCACTTTTGATCGAGACGGTACGTGATCGGGTGCTGTTTGACTGCGGACCGGGAACCGCCCGGATGCTTCAACTTGCAGGATACCGTGTTTCAATACTCGAGAACATATTCCTAACGCATTTCCACATAGATCACGTTCTTGACTACGCAACAATTGTGAGCGATAGAGCTCTTACCACTCGAGGGCACCTGTCCGTCTTTGGTCCTAGGGGTTTGCAGAGACATACGAAGATGCTGTTTCGCGAACTTTTTCCAGACTTGGCTCGGTCTCTCCGGTGCTTCGATTTTCTGACTGTTGAGGAAGTGAAGGAAGGGATTGTGGCCCAAGCGGATGACTGGGAAGTCGCTTGTGCGCCGACCAAACACTCGGGCGGAATTGCCTATAGAATGACGTCTGGAGGCAAGTCCCTGCTCTACTCTGGAGATACGAGTCCCTGTGAGAGCCTAGTCGAACTGGGAAAAGGGGTTGATCTTGCTGTCATGGAATGCTCCTTTCCAGACTCGACGTTGTTGACAGGCAATCACTTGCATCCGCGTTCCGCAGCACAGCTAGCCTCCAAGATGGGCGCAAAGAGATTGATCTTCACTCATCTATACCCAGCCTGCAATGCCATGGAAGACACCATCCTGAAAGAGGCAAAGAAGGAATTCGGTGGAGAGGTTCAGATCGCTGAAGATGGAATGAGATTCAGCGTTTGAACCATCGCAGGAGACTCTCCTAGTGTCCTGTAACTAACGGATGGTTAATTATGATTATTCAAGCAAAGATGCGTCATCAGGAGAATTAGGGAATGAATCTCGGGCAGTAAGCTGGATAAACGCACCGTCTCGCCCAACTTCCCTAGAGACGGCGGTGCTTGTTAATATAAGGTAAATCTGTTACAGCACACTAGCAGCAGCTTGTGTGACTATCGGTCGCACATGATGACGCCATTTTGGCGGGGCAACTTCTAAAGGCAATCAAGAGGGTGCGCCAGGAGCACGCAGAAGGCATTGACTGTTTTCTCCTGATACAAAGGCGCTTGGTGGTGCCCGCGACAGAACGACGACCATCATGCGTGTGTCGCGGCGAGCCAAGAAGCTCCGCGGAATCAGAAAGGCTTCACAAGGTTGCTCACATATCGCCCGGCTCGTCCCTTCTCAAACGCTTTTATGCTGTCCTTCGGGATGATCACATTCGTGAATTCGTGAGCCATGAAGGTCGTCATTCTCGCAGGAGGACTAGGAAGTAGACTCTCTGAAGAGACTGATTTGAAGCCCAAGCCGATGGTGGAGATCGGCGGCAGGCCGATACTCTGGCACATCATGAAACACTACGCGCAGTATGACTTCAAGGAGTTCATCATAGCACTGGGATACAAGGGCGAGGTGGTCAAACGTTACTTCGTGGATTACTGCGCGCTGGAAGGAAACATGACGATTAGTCTATCTGACGGCAAAGTCAGCGCCTACGATACCGGGCGCGAAGAATGGCTCGTCGATCTGATTGACACGGGCTTACGTACTTACACTGGTGGGCGGGTAAAGCGTTTGGAACAATGGTTGAAAGACCAGACCTTCATGGTGACCTACGGTGATGGCGTGAGCAATATTGACCTGTGCGATTTGGTGCGGTTCCATAGGACTCATCACAGACTGGCGACAGTGGCGGCGGTGCGTCCGCCCGCTCGGTTCGGTGCTTTGGTGCTTGAGGGCGATTTCGTTCCGCGGTTCACTGAGAAATCGCAAGTTGCGGAAGGATGGATCAACGGCGGGTACTTCGTTTTCGAACCCGGAGTGTTTCAGTATCTATCTGGGGACAGCACCAGTCTGGAAGCGGATGCGCTGGAACGTCTCGCGAGGGACGGTCAACTGGCTGCCTACAGGCATGAAGGGTTCTGGCAGTGTATGGACACGCTGCGTGATGTCCGAATGCTTGAGCACCTCTGGCAGAGTGGAAACCCTCCTTGGAGGGTGTGGAAATGAGAGAACAACACACGGACTTCTGGAAGGATCGTCCAGTTCTTGTGACAGGCGCAACCGGGCTGCTCGGCAGTTGGCTTACGAAGAGGCTTGTTGAACTTGGTGCAGACCTCGTATGTCTGATACGAGACTGGGTTCCTCAGAATGAACTCGTCCGCTCGCGGTGCATTGAGCGAGTGACGGTCGTGCGTGGCCATGTGCAGAACTTGGTGCTCCTAGAGCGTGTTCTTGGAGAATACGAGATCGACACGACCTTTCATCTAGCCGCTCAGACAATAGTGCCGATTGCGAATCGCAACCCGTTGTCCACCTTCGAGACCAACATAGGTGGGACTTGGGCCTTGCTTGAAGCGTCTCGCCGGAGTCCGACGACAAAGCAGATCATCTTGGCATCCTCGGACAAAGCCTACGGAGAGCACGAGAAACTACCCTACACTGAGGAGCAACCGCTGCAGGGAAGGCACCCCTATGACGTCAGCAAGTCTTGTGCCGATTTGATTGCTCAGGCATATGCTGCGACGTATGGCTTGCCTGTCGCGATCACCCGATGTGGCAACTTCTTTGGAGGGGGAGACTTGAACTGGAACCGAATCGTGCCGGGTACGATCAGGTCAGTGTTTAGGGGCCGACGACCAGTCGTGCGGTCAGATGGGCGACATATCCGCGACTATTTCTATGTTGAAGATGCTGTGGCTGCTAACGTGCTCTTGGCCGAGCGTTTGGCTGAAACCCGGAGTCTGAGTGGCAATGCCTTCAACTTCTCTTATGAGCGCCCTCTCAGTGTGCTTGAGATGGTTCGCCTTATCTTGCGCCTCATGAACTCCGACCTTCAACCCATTATTCGAAATGAGGTGACATGTGAGATACCGAAACAGTACCTAAGTGCAATGAGGGCCAAGACAGTCCTTGGCTGGAAGCCAATCTACACGGTTGAGGAAAGCCTTAATCGCACAATCAAGTGGTACACCGAGTTACTTGGTACGGAGTCGCAACCATCTCGCTAGATGAGCTATTGTGAATTCACACCGCAGTTGTTCTTAGTGTTGCGCGAACAGTCTCTGCCGGCGAACTCGCAACATTCTCACACCGTTTTTAAGAAAGCGGGAGTTTAGCACACGAATAGCGAAGATTCGGAAAAGAGCAGGAGAATCAATGAAGGAACGTGATGGTGCAAGAATCCGAAAGATCAAGTCAGAAATAGTGGGCATGCTGGCAGAAAGACAATCCTTGGAGCAATCAGTTCGAACAGCCGAGAAATCCTTGGTACATCCAAGCGAGCTGTGGTCAGCTTCGTGTTCGAGCTTCGACTACTTGCTGGGGCTTCGAGAAGAATCGTTCGAGAAGCTACGACTCCACACGTACCATCTTACCGGAGACAACTACCAGACTTATCGTTTCGGAGACCCTGGTCAGTTCAGGCAAGTGAGCAATATCGATGGCCTGACAGATGGCATTCCACCTGAATATGTTCTGAATGAACCTTCTGGTGGAATTGGCTTTCGATACGATGATGGCCGTTTCCTGAGTGGGGACATTGCCAGATTCCAGAGAGTAGTCAGCACTCTCTATCGACATGGGCTGCTTCATGACTTGTCGAAGCCAGGAGGACGGAGGCGGCACCTGCTGGAAATTGGCGGAGGGTACGGTGGTCTCGTCCACCACCTATCAAGAGTCTGTCCGAACCTCACGTGTGTGATTGTCGATTTGCCTGAGACACTGCTGTTCTCAGCGTCATATCTCACGCTCCTTAATCCAGAGAAGAGAATCTACCTTTACGACAGGGGCAGTTATCGAAGAATCATGAGACCTGATGTCATGGACAAGTATGACTTTGTGTTGATCCCTAACTACCGTCTTCAGTCGATGCGTGGCGTTCAATTTGATGTCGCTGCCAATATTGCATCATTTCAGGAGATGCGTACCAGTCAAGTTGAGGAGTATCTGGATTTCGTGCGTAAGACATGCACCGGTGCCCTGTATAGTTGCAATCAGGATCGCTACCCGTGGAATGCTGAGCTGTCTAATCTGACGGAATTGCTGGCGAGAAGGTTCCTATTGACAGAAGTTCCGGACGCGCCCCAAGAGAGACTGGGCCCGACAAGTTCAAGGCGTCGTATTGGAAAGATGCTGAGGAGAGCTGCGGTCGTGTCCGGTCTCTTGGATCGTCCCGTCATTCCTGTGACTCAGCGATATCGCGAGTATGTCTGCAGACCCACCCCCGAGCATGGGAACAAGCTTGTCACGTTGGTTTGATCCCATTGGCTCACGATGAACTGAATGGCTGGCTGAGCCAGCGATAGCTCAGATTTGAGGAAAGTAGCGACTGATGATTTGGAGCGATGTGGGGTGAGCCCCTCGATGCCCCTCTGCAGGTCCTGTAGGAACGCAGAGCTGATCCGGGTCTTGTCACTTGGTACAATGCCTCTCGCAAATGCCTTGCTAACCTCCGAGCTACTTCCCCAGAGAGAGTCGACCTACCCGCTTGATCTTGCATTTTGCCCTGTCTGCACGCTGGTTCAGATCACCGAGACGGTGCCACCTGACCGACTATTTACTGAGTATCTCTACTTCTCGTCCTTCTCCGAGACAATGCTGCGAGAATCACAAGTTCTTGCCGAGCAATTGATCACGTCACGAGCCTTGAATTCGAAAAGCTTGGTTACTGAGCTGGGCAGCAATGACGGATACCAGCTCCAATACTTCATGAATAGGGGGATTCCAGTACTCGGCATAGATCCGGCCCGAAACGTGGCCAAAGTGGCCGAAGCCAAAGGGATCAGAACGATCTGCAGTTTCTTCGGTGAGGAATTGGCACACACGCTACAGAACCAAGCTCTGTGTGCAGATGTGATGATCGCGAAGAATGTGCTAGCACACGTAGCGGATTTGAACGGCTTTGTCGAAGGAATGCATGTTCTACTGAAGAATGACGGAGTAGCTGTTGTGGAAGTTCCGTATGTGAAAGACTTGATGGACCAGAGAGAGTTCGACACGATCTATCATGAGCATCTATGCTATTTCTCGCTGACGGCCTTGGATCGGCTGTTTAGAAGACACGGAATGACTGTGATCGACGTCGAACGAATTCCGATCCATGGGGGTTCATTGCGTGTGCATGTTGCTCAGTCTGAGAATGATGCCGTCGCGAAAAACGCGGTTTCGTCGCTATTGCGTGAGGAGGAGACATGGGGAGTAGATCAGTCAGATCGTTATCTCGCCTTTGCAGGTGAAGTAGAGCACATCAGAGCCTCCTTGCGATCGCTTCTGGAGTCACTTAAGAAGAAAGGAAGTCGCATAGTTGCTTACGGGGCTGCAGCGAAGGGGGCGATATTGCTGAACTACTGCAATATCGGCAAGAACTATCTTGACTTCGTGGTGGATCTGAGCCCGCACAAGCAGGGACGCTACATGCCTGGGGTTCATCTGCCAATTCACCCACCTTCTCGACTGTTGGATGATATGCCCGACTACGTATTGCTGTTGGCATGGAACTTCGCGGACGAGATCCTGAAGCAACAGGCTGAATACAGACGTCGCGGCGGCCGGTTCATTGTGCCAATTCCGAAACCCAGAATAGTGGATGAGACGTACTCAATCGGCTGAAGCGGACGGACCTGCAATGACTGATGGCGTCAATATCTTGGCTGGAGAGAGTCTGGTCGAAGGCCTGAAGATAACTCCGCTGCGGCGCATTCCCGACGAGAGAGGGACTGTCTATCGCATGCTTAGAAGCACAGACCCCCACTTCATCCAATTCGGCGAGATCTACTTCTCAACCGTCTATCCTGGGGTTGTGAAGGGCTGGCATAAGCATCGAAGCATGACTCTAAACTATGCCTGTATCTCCGGACGAATCAAACTAGTGCTATATGACGAGCGTGAATCCTCACCGACAAAGGGAACCTTGGTAGAGGTGTTCCTTGGTCCGGACAATTACTCACTTGTCACGATCCCGCCAGAAGTCTGGAATGGATTCAAGGGAATGAGTGAACCATATGCAATCGTGGCGAACTGCAGCACACACCCTCATGACCCGTCTCTTTCGACGCGGATGGATCCCTTCCACAACCACATCCCATACAACTGGGAAGTTAGGCACCAATAGCTGGGCAAGCAGCAGCGATGTGCATATTCTTTTTCTGTGACTCCGATAACATGTGCGAAAATGAAGAGACTTCGAAACGGCATTCCAATGGTAAAATGGTGAGCTAGCAATGTCGAAGAACGCATCTGCGCGAAAGAAGGTCTTGGATAGGTATGACATTTTCCCACACATAGAAGATAGGCTTGGTATGACGGTTCGGGAGTGGATGAACTTCAACGCTACGATGCACAGGCATTACACCAAGTACCTCGGCCATAGGGTGTTGAAAGCGCCCTTTGACTGGATCGTCATTGGGGACATAATCCAAGATACGGAACCAGAAATCATCATAGAGGTAGGCTCGGGAGAAGGCGGCTTCACGTTGTGGATGGCTCATTTGCTGGACGCCATGGGGAGCAAAGCCGAGATCTTGAGCATCGACCTTAGAGATAACACAAGTAGCATCAGTCATCAGCGAATCAAATGGATCATTGGTGACGCTCTTGACACCCAGACTCTGCAGCGGGTCGAAGAGCTCTCCAATGGTAGAAAAGGCATGGTTATTGAAGATTCAGATCACAAGTACGCTACCACGAAGGGAATCCTAGAACCGTATGCGAAATTCGTGGCTGTCAATTGCTATCTTGTTGTTGAGGACACGATTGTCGAGTTTCTCGGCTTGCCGCCTTTCCCGGGGCCCCTGAAGGCGGTCATCGAGTTCGCGGAAACACACAAGGATACATTTGTGATCGATCGCACTCGAGAGAAGTACATCATCACCCACAATCCTATGGGTCACCTGTTACGAATTGCCTAGTGCGATGCGAACGACATGACGAGCACGGATGTCCGAAAGATAATCGACTATTGGAGCGAACAGGCCAAGACCTACGGGTCTGATCCGCTGGCGAACACTCCGGATTACTGGCTCAGAGAAATCGAGCACTCGAACATAGTGAAGATCCTTAGGCACCTTCATGGTAGCATGAGCATACTTGACATAGGCTGTGGAAACGGATACACGACGCTCAGGTTGCATGAGGCTTTTCCACAACATAGCTTCCTCGGTGGAGATCTCTCCCCTGAGATGATTCGGGTCGCACGGGAGTCCGGGCACGCTTCAGGATCACTTGGGGAGAATAGTATCCGATTTGAGGTGCTCGACGTGTGTGATCTTCGCCAATATGAGTCAAGCTTCGATATCGTCCTGTCTGTGAGATGTCTGATCAATCTTCCTTCGAGTGAGCTGCAATGGGCAGCCTTGAAGCAGATCTGGCATGCTCTGAGAAGACACGGTCAATGCATACTGATCGAGAACTTCCAGGACCCGCAAGAGAGGCTGAACAGAGTTCGTGAAGAACTAGGGCTACCGCCAATACCGGTCAGGTGGCATAACCGGTACTTCAACGAGAGCGAGCTGGTCAAAAGATGCGAAAACCTGTTCGAGGTCTCAGAATCGGTGCCTATAACGAGCACGTACTATCTGATCACAAGGGTTGTCTATTCGAAACTGTGCCAGCTAGAGGGGCGTGTTCCCGGCTACGATCATCCGATATATGAGATAGCTACGAAGCTGCCTGTCTTGGGAGATCTCGGTCCGATAAAACTCCTCAGACTGATCAAGAAGGATCGTGTGGGCGGAAGTCCCGCCTAGGACCTGCCCTGTGCTCGATGTAGACCTAGCGTGTCATGTATATACGGAGGGCGCAATGACGCATCGGCAATCGTGCGAATCCTGATCACAGCGGAAGATGAGATGTAGTCATGGAACGCATTACTGTCTCGGGACCTTGGATTACTCAGAAGGAGATCGACTACGTTACAGATGCAGTCAGCAGAGCATGGTATTCGAATGCTTACATCTACCATCAGCGCTTTGAGAGCGTCTTCGCCGACTATCTTGGTCTGCGTCACGCAGTGACCTTAGATTCTTGCACATCTGGGATTCATCTATCATTGCTAGCGCTTGGCATAGGCCCTGGAGACGAAGTCGTTGTTCCAGACATAACTTGGATTGCATCCGCTGCTCCCATCAGCTACGTCGGTGCTACCACAGTCTTCGCTGACATCGATCCCGTTACGTGGTGTCTTTCAGAATCTTCCCTTAAGAATTCCATCTCACCGAGGACCAAGGCAGTAATACCAGTGGACCTGTATGGAAACATGCCTGACATGGAAGCCATCAGGAAAGCAGCGAAGAGACACGCCATCGCCATCATCGAGGACGCGGCAGAAGCAATAGGGTCCGAGTACAAAGGAAGGAAGTCCGGCACCTTTGGAGACATCGGTGTATTCAGTTTTCACGGATCGAAGACTCTCACCACAGGTGAAGGAGGCATGCTGGCCACAAATAGGGAGGATCTCTATGACCGTGTCCTTTTCCTGCGCAATCACGGCCGGAAACCTGGTTCAAAGATGTTCTGGAATAGTGAAGTCGCCTACAAGTCGAAGATGAGCAGCATGCAGGCGGCCCTGGGACTGGCTCAACTGGAGCGGATCGAGCAATTGCTCGCCAAGAAACGTCAGATCTTCACGTGGTACAAAGAAGAGTTGGGCGAGATCGATGAAGTGACTCTGAATAGCGAGAAGCCTGAAACGAAGAACACGTATTGGATGGTCACCGCAATTGTTGATGAGAAACTCGGAATGAACAAAGAGTACCTCATCGAACGTATGGACAGAAAGAACATAGATTGCCGCCCGTTCTTCTACCCACTGAGCTCCCTACCCGCCTACGATAGCACAGCACAGGCAAACCTGGCCCGCCAACGCAACCGTGTCAGCTACAGACTGAGCCCGTTTGGAATCAATCTTCCGTCAGGGTTGAACCTGACTCAGGATAAAGTCAGATACGTTTGCGAAAATCTGAGGGAGATATTGAAGCAAGGATGATCAAGCAGCAACCGAAGACGGACTCCATGGCCGAACGGGGGGCACCCGGAGAACCGGGGATTAGTCACTCGGCATGTTCAACGAGTTAGACAGCGCAAACTTGCCGGTGTTCTTGAACTCCTCGTAGTTGATCCAGACAAGTCGACCTTTGACCCTGATCCAGAATTGATAACGCCTGGTAGAATAGATATCCTTGGGAAAGGCCTTCCTGTAGAGTCTTCTGAAGTAGTCATATATCCATCCCAGTCCCCTTGACTTCAGACTTTCCCTTGCGAAGATGACGGTATTCTCGAGGCATCTTTGTTCTACAGGCATCTGTTCTGCAGAGGACACTTTCTCCAGGTATCCTGATAGAGCGGCCTCAACAGCGGCTCTTGATGCTTCGGCAGAGAGAGTCGAATGCTCGAACAAGTAGCTAGCCAATGCGTCTTTGAAGCGGTTCTCCTCCTGACGGTACGCACGTCCCGCACGTAGGCGCCTTATGTCAGGAACGGACTGGACCCTCCCTGAGTAGCGATCTTTGGCGGAGTAGAAGATATTGAGACACTTGGTCTTGCCGTGGATAACGGTGATTCCGGTCGAGTAGAGCTCCCGAAAGACTACTGACTGTAGTCCTGACTCGATGACTTGCAGCAGAACGTGCTTCAGGAACGCTGTCTGATGTACTGCGTAGAATGTCGTGTCACTTGGATAGTGCGACAGATGGTATTTGAGACGAAAAGCTGGATCAGGATGTGTAAGCGATTTTCCTTCATAGACCGGCTTCCAGCCCACGCACTTGCGAGATGTGTCCACCCAGAAATACAGGTAGTCCCCATGCGCGACCGCGAAGCCGGGGTTCCGTTCAAGGAAATCGACACACTGGCATATGCCATCTCCTGCAATGAAGTCATCATCTGCCAACAATACGCAATACTTGCTATTGGAATGATTGAGCGCGTCTATGATCTTTGACTCAAAACCGCCAAAGGGTTCGGGGCTTGCGTCGAATGTCCGGTACAGGATATCCATAGAAGAAAATGATGAAACGGTGCTCGTGTTCGTGATGCGGCTTTCCTTATCGCCGGAGTCTGCAACAATGACGGGGTAACTAGTGGCGCAGCTGCTCAGATACCTGAGGGTGCGACGTAGATACTGCGGTCGATTATGTGTCGGTATCACTATTGTACATGTCCGATTTGTTGATCCACTTGTCTCTTCTTTTTCTCGTGTGGCTTCTGGCGATCCGCGGTTCATTTGCAAGCGCCCGTCTTCAACTGGTTCTATGCTGGTTCTATTGTGCTATCTTGGCATAAGAATTGCCTCCAGCACAAGCACAGCTGAATCTCGACCGCGATCGACATGCACCACAAGATCAAGGATAGCTCGTAGGCAGTGATTCATGCTCGGATACGTTCACAGCAGACACCAAACGAATTTGAGCAATTCGAATGCTGAGGATCAAAGATCTTAGAGAGGATCATCAGTTTCTGGTTTGGATGGACAGCTGGAAATGAACAGGGAACAAGTGAGGGAAGCTTCCTTCTCCTGCAATCGGGTACGCAACAGATCGAATTGGGGAATTGCTTGATCACATCAGACTGCAATCTTCATTCTCCCATAGTAGGTTATGCTTGGATGCTGGCTGCGGCAACGGCAAGTGGACACAAGAGAGTTCTAGTCAGGGAGTAGTGCGTATGCATAACGATGATATAGTGCCTATGTATGCGGTGTTCACTGTTGGCATGTTCAGATACATGATTGGGGCAAACTGAAAGGAGGGTCGGCAAAGGATGGGTATGCGGATTGCCCATGTGTTCAACATGGCGAAATGGCTGACGAAGCCACGCCAATAACGGCTACGCGATTACAAAAGCACTGAGACGATTTAGCAAACTCGATGTGGACCTTATCATCGATTCAGCAGACTTCGGGATGGCTCTCCCGGTTTGGGAGGAATATGAACTTGACATTGACCCGTACGAGAAGAATACGAAGCTTTGGGAACACTTGAAGATGCCGGATTGGGTGAAGGTTTTCCCCCGCTCACAGTTCAAGCTTGCAGTTGATCAGGTTGCGGTTCTCTTCCGGATGGTGCGCGACTACGATCTATTGCATTTGCACCCGTTTTCTCCGTTGTTCCTCCAGTTTCAATCGAAGCCTTTTGTGATTCATGAGGCAGGTTGGCTTAGAGCCCTCTGCGGAGAGGACAACAATAGCGTGAAGCTCGCGAGGAGGGCATATGCACGCGCCGAATCTGTGGTCATGACCAACCCAGACCTCTACGGAGTCCTGCCACATTTCAAGCACAAGAGCGACATCTTCATTCCTTTCGTAATAGACACCGACTACTATCGGCCCGCCCAGAAGAAGGCTCACCGCAGCGACTCCGAAGGTCTCCTCTTCTTCTCTCCTGCGAGGCATGTGTGGGACATCAAGGGCAACGACAAGTTGATCAGAGGTTTCGCCAAGTACCTTGCAAAGCGCAGAAGAAACGCCAGACTGATCCTGACGAACTGGGGGCTTCCCGAAGACCTCGTCCGGTCGAGACAACTGATCCGAAAACTTGGTATCGCAGACGCGATTGAATGGGTCAACCCGCTGAGCAAACCGCGCCTCATACAGATATATCAGAACGCGGATGCTACTTTTGATCAGTACGTCATCGGTGGGTACGGAACGGCAGGTCCGGAAGCTATGGCTTGCGGTTCTCCTCTCGTCACATATTTTCGTCCGTACTGGAACTTGAAGTGCTACGGCGAGCTTGCGCCCGTTCTCAACGCCTTCACAGACGACGAGATAGCACAGAGGATGATGGAGCTAGAGGATGAGGAGACGAGATTGCGCCACGGCAAAGCCGGACGCGAATACGTCTTGAAGCACCATGCGCCGCAAGTCCTCGCCAAGAGGTACGTCGAGTTCTACAGGGGAATGGAGGCGCGACTGTCTTGAGAAAGAGGCCAATTCCGGAGGCACCCCAGCCGTCGGTTCCATCTCTCAGACTTGCGCTCCCCTACTCGCTCATAATCCTCGGAATATTGCTCTCTCTTCTGGTCTCGTGGGTTCCTCCTAGAACTCTTCGAACTGTGGAACTGTTTCTCTACAGATTCCTGAAGCCTGCGGTGAGGCGGCAGATGCGTCTCATGCTTGCCTCGCAGTGTGGGCGCTGATCTTTGGAGTGGGTCTTGATCATCTGTCGATCTGACAACCGATCTTAAATATGCGCATCCCAGATTGGTCGCGGCCAGGTCCTGAGACGGATTCCGTCACCATGAGACACGATGAGTGTGTAAACAGTTTGCAAGAGGAGGGATTCACAGGCAACTTCGATCTTTGGCTCCTGAAGGCATGGCTTACGCTGCGCTTCAATCCTTCGGCGAATTGCCTCTTGAGAGGGCGAACTAAGCACGGCAGCTCGCGAGGACTCTGTGCTGAGGACTACAAAGTGACCAAGTTCAAGGGATCGGCGCAGAAGGCTGCCGGCGAATTGCAGGCGGTTCTTTTCGACATCGTGCGGTCCACGGCCGCGAGCATTCCGAAAGGGGAGAGGATAGGCGTTCTCAGCAGCGGGGGCATCGACTCGACAACTGTTATCGCGATTCTCTGCAGGCTCGGCTATCGTCCTGAGGCCTACAGCATAGGATTCGGAACTGAGAACGACGAGATGGACGCCGCTCGCATGGCTGCCGACTCCCTGGGAGTCACCCATCATGCACGAATACTCAACAAGATCTTGGCCTCAACGGTTGACGCAAATCGTCCACTTGACGAGCCATACCGCGCCGCCTGCTATTACTACGACGCGTTGAAATTCGCGAAGGAGTCCGGTGTTAGGTATGTCTTCGACGGCTTGGGCGTGGATGAATTCTTCGGTGGCTATGGTTTCCGCTATGAGCGAGTTATGAAACTGCACAGAACTGGAATGGGGCGACCTGATGCCTACGTGCAGGGCGCTCACCCAAACGATTACGTGACTTCGAGATCTGACCTCTTCGGAGAAAAGCTCCGACACGTCGAGGTCGACTGGAATGCTTTGCTTCCGTACTTCGACAACGACCTTACCTTTCTGGACCAGGCGTTCTTGGCGGATTACAACGCCAAGTGCAGGCAGAACTTCGTTCCACTTGCAGGGTTTGCACAGTCTCTGGGGGTCAATGTATTCTATCCTTGGCTCGATGATAGGTTCATAGACTTCTCTTTGCGCATCCCGGCTGAATGGAAATACGAACCCAAAACTGGCGAGACGAAGATACTCTTTCGAGCAGCCGTGCGTGACCTCGTCCCCAAGTCAACCATGGACAAGAAGAAGCAAGGGTTCGGCCCTGGCCTAGGTAGAGTCTGCGAAGAGCTGAAACCTCTTGCTGAACGCACAGTACTGGACGGATACATGGTCTCAAACGGATACGTCAACGGTTCCTATTACAGAGAAATACTAGAGAAGAAGACGCCTTCACCAATAGAGATCAATAAGCTCTGGGACATGTACACGCTAGAAGTGTTCCTTGATGGACTGGGACACGGAGTGAGATGAATGAGGAACAGTATGATTACGGGCGGTGCAGGATTCGTTGGCAGTCATCTCGCTGAAGAGCTGGTGAAGCGAGGCAGAAATCTGGTCGTTGTGGACGATCTCAGCAATGGCAGGATGGACAACCTAAGTGCCATCGAGCGTCAAATCGATTTCCGTCGACATGATATTACTCGCGGTCTGCTACAGATCAATGGTCTGGAGAAGCTCGATGAGATCTACAACTTGGCGTGCTATCCTCGCCAGATTTCCTTCGCGAATCCAGTGAGAGACTGCGAAGTGAACCTGACCGGGACGATCTCCTGCTTGGAGCTGGCTCGGAAGACCGGAGCTAAAGTCCTCTTCACAAGTAACACGGGGATCGTCTCGAATCCGCAGACTCTGCCGGTGGATGAAACCTTCGCTCCAAACCCGCTGACTCCATACGATACTAACAAGCTTGCTAGCGAGTACATGCTTAAGGCCTATCACAAGTTCTACGGCATACGGACGGTCTCGGTACGATTCGCCTCAATCTACGGCCCTCGTCAACGCGTCAACGAGAACCTCGGCTGGAGGCCGGTCATACCCGAGTTCGCAACAAAAGTCCTGAGAGGCGAGAGCCCAGTCATAGATGGTGACGGGAAACAGACAAGAGATTTCCTATATGTCAAGGATGCTGTTGATGGAGTTGTTAGGGCGATGGAATCGGGTTCGCCTGAGGGGAACAGCGGCGGTGTGTTCATTCTCGGAACTGACAGAGAAGTCAGCATCAACGAAGTCTACCAGGCAATTGTCAAGCTTTTGAATTCCAGTCTACAGCCGAAACACGGCCCTAGCAAGGGGGACGACATCATGCGTATGCGTTACAACTATGCCAAGGCTAGGACGACTTTCGGATTCGACCCAAGGACCACGGTTGAAGATGGGCTCGCCGAAACCATCGAATTCCTGAAAAAGGAAACCACGGCCCCGGAGGTTCCTGATTCTCCGTCGCGTCCGCCGTTGGATTGTGGGGGCCGCATTTCATAGACAATATCGAGAGCTTGATCAGCCTAATCAGGCGAGAGGCGAAGGCATAGTCTCCTAACGCAGGGTGCTCTAGTTTCTCTTTTTCCTTGCAACGAGTCTGTAACCCATCACGTGCCCCAGGTTCGCAATGTCGGGGATGACTTCCGCAACCTTGCGGGCGATCGTGTTGATCGTTGCATCGAATCTCGGAGGTTCGGGAGCCACTAGGAGAGGGTGGACGACTCTGCTGATCAGATAGTAGGTTCCGAAATACCGGACGATTTGGATTTCGAACATCTTCTCCAAAAACTCGTTGATCTCTTTCTCATGGAATTTCAACGAACTGGCATTGTCCGGTGCCAAGGATGGGATAGGTTCGAGGCCTAGCTGGTCTCTTACGTGGTTCAACCGTGACAATCCATCCTCTGTTCCCTCCACCATGAGATACACCGCTCCATCTCTGAGGACCCTGTGCACTTCGCGGATTGTCTGGTACTGGTCCTCTCTGCTCGGCAGATTCAGCAGGCATCGTTCGCTGATGACGCAGTCAAAAGAGTCGTCGCCGAACGGAAGGCTGCGCACATCACAAACCCGGAATTCTGGAATGCATTTCAGTTCTGCAGCGAATTTCTCAGCCAACTTCCTTGCGGAGTCTACCATGTTGGGGGAGAAGTCGAGCCCGATGAAGTTGGACTCGAATTTCTTGGCAAGAGAGAGAAGAGTGTATCCATTGCCGCAACCTATGTCCAACACGCGTCCTGTAGCCAAGTGCTTTGCGATGAATGATATCTCGAGCTCCCGTAGGTTGAAGTCCCTGGAAGTTGAGTATGTCTTGAGTCCGTCACGGCCATCATAGATCTTACGCACATATTCAGCTCGTCCATTCCTGGACAGGGATTGATACAGCTGCACAGTGTCTCCCGCAGGCGTCGTTGTTCCCTGCGCGTTTGTTACAATGGGCTTCGTTGCGCTGGTCTCGTCAGTCTCCTTCAATTCTCTTGAGGCTTCAATGAAGAGGTCATAAAGATATGCGGCCCTGTAGGAACTCGATCGAATGCGGTTGACCACATCCTCGACAAATGTGCGAGTGCCTTTCCCAGAGAAGACGAATTCGCGCCAAGCTTGAGTATCATGGTTGTTGTACAGGTGTTTGTGTGCGGTGTAGAAGGTTTGATTTGGCGTGTTCAGTGCAAAGTGAAACGGGTGCACATTGAGAATCTTCAATCCAGGGTTGCTGAAGAACGCGTCTATGATGGGTGTGTCGAAGGGATGACCCCTGCTGAAGTGAATGTCATCTTCCCAGAATACAGGGAACCGCAGCATTCCAGAGTTGTGTCGCAGAGGAACGCAGTTGGGCTGAAGGAACAGGCACAGGTTGCTATCAAACTTGAATCCTCGCCTGCGGAAGTCATCCGTGATGTGTGTGTTGTCAAAGAAACTATGTGATCTGAAACTGATCGCATCGGACCACAGTTGTTGCACAGAATCGATGACTTCCGAGGGTGTGGCTCCATGTGTGCTGTTGGGAAGGAAATTCGGATGAAGTCCGACTCGCTCTCTCATTCCTTCGACGTCAAATCTCTCACGAACCAGTTCGGACCGGTGAGTCAGGAATGGCGTGACGGGGACTTTCACATCATCCAAGAATCGAAGTAATTCTGAGACCGCCCATTCTGGGGCCCAGTCGAGATCACTCGTAAAGCAGAAGACGGGTTCGTCTAGGAATGGGAGCGCGTCCGTATTTGGAACTCCGTGCGCCATCAGAGGTCATCTCCATGACCGGCAGGAAACGTGCGATCTTGCACTCTGTGTTGAGCTATTAAGTGTGCTCCTTGGATTGCTTCTCGAAACCCTGAGCGCACCAGAGAGAAACAATTTATCCGTTGTTTCTCTTTTCAGCGCCTGTTTCCTAAACTGTGAGGAGCGCGAACCTGTGAAAGTCGGTCTAGTGCTCAACATGGCAAACAACCAGTGGCTCATCGCCAAATCCCTTAGACGGGCCGGCATTGAGGCAGATCTCATCATAAGCAGCAGAGACTTTGGAATGAGTTTCCCGCACTGGGAAGAGGCTGAGATCTCCGGCGTAGATCCTTACACGACGAAGATCCAAGACCTGTCGAAATACTACACTCTCCCGGCTTGGGTGAAAATCTGGGATCCTAGTGACCTGCACATAAGTCCACAGAACGTGATTGATCTCCTCTTTATGGTGAAGCAGTACGAACTTCTCCAGTTATCAGTCCCATCCGTGATATACCTCCAGTTCATTGGAAAGAAATTCATAGTGCACGAGGCCGGATGGCTCAGGAGGTTCCCCTATCTTGATGGGGCCGCAGAGAAGCTCGCTAGGCGTGGGTACAGCAAAGCCGAATGTGTCGTGATGACAAACGCTGACTGCTACCATCATCTCAGCAAGATACGTTATCGAAGACAGGTGTTCATTCCCTTTGTGATAGACACCGACCGCTACAGACCAATAGAGCAGCGCCGAAAAGATGACGCACTGACTTTCTTCCACCCAACCAGGCATGTGTGGAATGTAAAGGGTAACCAGAGACTTCTCTATGCGTTTGCCAAGTTCATAGAAAAAGGATACAAGGCAAGGTTAGTCATGATGGATTGGGGGACTCTCGAGGACACTCAGCTCTCAAAGGAACTCGTCGAGCGTCT
>Ga0315288_10004814_pt1 | contig 17182 bp, 15 predicted proteins | sample YL17G11_20_MG_FD_203454 | JGI IMG/M metagenome (GOLD analysis project Ga0315288, IMG submission 203454) | Sediment microbial communities from Yellowstone Lake, YNP, Wyoming, USA - YL17G11_20 | ecosystem: Environmental > Aquatic > Freshwater > Lake > Sediment | place: USA: Wyoming | collected... | reverse complement strand
ATGATCGACGATGCCACCAGCCGGACCGTGCTCCGGTTCTTCCCGGCCGACACGACGGAGGCGAACCTGGAGGTCCTGGGGCGGTGGGTGCGTCGGCACGGACGGCCGCTGGCGATTTATGCCGACCAGGACAGCATCTTCCAGGTCAATCGGCCCCCCGCGGCCGAGGAGGCCCTCCAGGGACGCCAGGCCGAGACTCAATTCGGCCGGGCGCTGCGGGAACTGGGCAGCGACTACATCCCGGCCGCAAGCCCCGAGGCCAAGGGACGCGTCGAGCGGTCCTTCCAGACTGACCAGGACCGCCTGGTCAAGGAACTCCGGCTGCGCGGCATCTCGGACATCCCCTCCGCGAACGCCTATCTGGAGGCCGAGTACGAGCCGATGCTGAACGCCCGTTTCACCGTGCCGCCGGCCTCGTCGGTCGACGCCCACCGTTCGGCAAAAGGCTACGACCTGGCGGCCATCCTGAGCATCCAGACCGGCCGGACCGTCGCCAACGATTACACGGTGCGGCACGGAGGGCGGCGGTATCAGATCGAACGGCGGTCCATTGCGGGCGGCCTGCGAGGATCGAAGGTGATCGTGGAGGAACGACTGGACGGGTCGATGCGGCTGCGGTTCCGGGGCCGGTACTTGCGGTGGCACGAGGTGGCGTCGGCGACGCCGAACCCGCCGACGCGCCAACGGCGTCGGGGGGCGGGGGCCTCCACGCCACCCCCCGTCGCTCCGGCCCCCGCCCCCCGACGTCCCGCGGCCGATCACCCTTGGCGCCAGCCCTTCCAGAAAAAGCGGACATTTCTACTTTGCGGGAAAGAGGACATTTCTACTTTGCGTTGACAGGCTTCGCCGCTCCGGCGGCTTTTGCTTGACGGTCTGCGCAGCGTGGGCCTAGAATCGCACCCGACGCGTCCGGACCGCGTCGGCCGCCAGGAGAACCTTCATGAGCGAGGCGCCGCTTCAGCCCCGCCCACGCGAGCGGTGGGGGAGCCGATTGGGCGTCATCCTCGCGGTGGCCGGCAGCGCCGTCGGGCTGGGGAACTTCCTCAGGTTCCCCGGGATGGCGGCGAAGAACGGCGGCGGGGCGTTCATGATCCCCTACTTCGTCGCGCTGTTCCTCCTGGGCCTGCCTCTGATGTGGATCGAGTGGACGATGGGGCGATTCGGCGGCGGCCTTGGCCATTCGACCGCCCCCGGCATCTTCCACACCCTCTGGAACAAGAACCGGTTCATCAAGTACTTCGGCGTCATCGGCATCTTCGGCCCCATCGTCATCTTCGTTTATTACACGTACATCGAGTCGTGGCTCCTGGGGTACTCGCTCTTCGCCCTGAACGGCGCCTACGAGACCTGCACCGACCAGGCGACGATGAAGGCTTTCCTGAACGGGTACCGCGGCGTCGCGTCGAACGAATACTTCTCCAGCATCGCGACGGCGTATTTCTTTTTTCTCATCACGTTCGTCCTGAACATCGGCATCGTGTACCTCGGCATCCGCCGGGGCATCGAATCGGTCTGCAAGATCGCCCTGCCGCTCCTCTTCCTCCTGGCCATCGTCCTGGTGGTCCGGGTGCTGACGCTCGGCACACCGGACGCCGCCAGGCCCGACTGGAACGTCACGAACGGCATGGGGTTCCTCTGGAATCCTGACTGGTCGGCCCTCGCCAAACCGCAGGTCTGGCTCGCCGCCGCCGGACAGGTCTTCTTCACCCTGAGCGTCGGCATCGGCGTCATCCTCACGTACGCCAGTTACCTGACGCACAAGGACGACGTCGCGCTGTCGGGCCTCTCGGCCGCCAGCGCGAACGAGGTGGCCGAGGTCATCCTGGGCGGCAGCCTGGTGATCCCGGCCGCCTTCGCCTTCTTCGGGCCCGCCGACACCACCAAGGTCGCCGAAAGCGTCTTCGACCTGGCGTTCGTCACGATGCCGATGGTGCTCCAACAGATGGCGTGGGGGCGGCTCTTCGGGGTCCTCTGGTTCCTCCTGCTCTTCCTCGCGGGGCTCACCAGTTCGATTTCGCTCATCCAGCCGGCCATCGCGTTTCTGGAGGACGAGTTCAACCTCTCGCGCCGCAAGGCGATCTTCCTGTTTGCGGCAGTCACGTTCCTCCTCACCCAGGCGTGCATCTTCGGCCTGGCGAAGGGCGTCGTCGACGAGTTCGACTTCTGGGGCGGAACCTTCTGCCTCGTCGTCTTCGGCACGGTCGAGGCGTTTCTCTTCGCGTGGGTGTACGGCGTCGAGGACGCCTGGACCCAGTTGCACATCGCCTCCGACATCACCATCCCGCGCTTCTACCGCTTCATCATCAAGTACGTGACGCCCTTCTTCCTCATGCTGGTCCTCGGCGGCTGGCTCTGGACCGCCGGCATCGACGTGGTGCTCCTCAAGGGCGTCGAGCCGGCCCAGTTGCCCTACGTCCTCGGCACGCGGATCCTGCTTCTCGGCCTGTTCATCGCGATTGCCGGCCTCGTCTACGTCAGTTGGCGGCGGCGGACTCGAGAGGGGAGGGTTTAGCGCATGACCCTCGGCGGATGGATCTTCATGCTGGCCAGTTGGCTCGTCATCCTCGGCCTGTTCGGCTTCTCACTCTACCGCACCTTCCGGCCGAGGCGCCCCGGACGTCGAGGCGATTGACCGGAGCGCGTCGGCACGGTAGATTGGCGGACGGACGAGCGCGGAGGAACGCACCATGAAAGGCGTCATCCTGGCGGGCGGGTTGGGGACGCGGCTTCAGCCCCTCACGAAGATCACCAACAAGCACCTCCTCCCCGTCTATTCCAAGCCGATGATCTATTACCCGATTGAATGCCTCGTCCGGGCCGGCATCACCGACATCATGATCGTCACGGGGGGCAATAGCGCGGGCGAGTTCATACGGCTCCTCGAGAACGGCGAGGAGTTCGGCCTGGGTCGCCTCCACTACGCCTATCAGAAGGGCGAGGGCGGCATCGCCGAGGCCCTCGGCCTCGCGCGCGAGTTCGTCGAGCACGAAAAGGTGTGCGTCGTCCTCGGCGACAACATCCTCGAGCGCTCCATTCGCCGGGCCGCCCAGTCCTTCGAGGCCCAGCCCGCGGGCGCCAAGATCTTCCTGAAGGAAGTGCCGAACCCGCAGGCCTACGGCATCGCCGAGGTCGAGGGGAATCGCATCGTGCGCATCATCGAAAAACCCAAGCGCCCGAAATCCAACCTCGCCGTCATCGGCGTGTACATGTACCCGCCGGACGTCTTCGACGTCATCCCGACGCTCGAACCCTCGGCCCGGGGCGAGTTGGAAATCACCGACGTCAACAACCACTACGTCGAGGCCGAGGAGATGACCTACGAGACGATCGAAGGCTGGTGGGCCGACGCCGGCGAATCCATCGATTCCTGGGTCGAAGCCAACCGTCTCGTGTCCACAGGCGGGGCGAACAAGACGGCCTGAGGGCGCGGGCAGGCCACCACGCTGCCGCCCGCAGTAGTAGTAGTAGGTCGGGTCAACAGACCCGACATTCAGGTCTCGCCCATAAACCTGAAACCTGTGAAACCCGGGGGTTCCCCCCGAGTTTCCCCGAAGAGGAGGTCGGGTCGACAGACCCGATCTACCACTGTACATGGTCACCCTTCGGTCTGGCCATGCCGCCCGCCAGCAGTACGCCGCAAGGTCCAACGCAGAAACCACGGGAGCAGGATCAGGGCCCCCAACCCGAACGAGAGCCCGAAGACCCGTTTGGGAGTGAAGCCCATCCAGTACACGTACTGAATAAGATCGCACATGACGCAAACCAACAGGCTCAGGAGCAGCACGCCGATGGCCAGCACGGGAGCGGCAAAGATCCAATGCCCGACCCTCGTCCTTCGGTCGCTGAGCCAGCGCACCAGCAGGATGATCGGCACGGAGAGCGCGGTGAGAAACGAAAACCACAGCAGCCACTTGCCAATGGTCGGCTGATCCAACGCCATCCCGGCGTGAATCCTGTTGAAGGGTTCCGTGAAGAGTTTTCCACTGAGCACGTACCTTGGAAACGAGCCGGTCACGATCGCCAGGAAAGGGTACCTGGTAATCTTGACCACCACGAACAGAAGCGGCCCGAGAAGCAGGAGCGTCGTCCACGCCGGAAACCGGTGGCGCAGTCTCGCCGCAATGCGCCCGGTGAACGTGCGCTTCTCTGGCTTCGTTCCCGGCTTGCGCCGAAGGGAAATAAAACCGACCGCGACAAGAGCCGCCCCCGCGATGATGCCTGATAATCCCACAACGAGAGCAGCTGCACTGTACGAATGGGAAAGCATAATGCTCACGCCCAGGCCCATCATCCCCCCGGCCGTCAAGCATATCGAAAAAGCCAGACACGCGAGCCGCAACGGTTCCCGTTTCTTATTCTGTTCCACCTGTTCGTTCAGATTCATCTCTTCTTCCTTCTCCAGCGCGTAGGTCGGGTCAACAGACCCGACACTCAGGTCACTCACCCACGGTTTCGTCGAGGGCGGAGAAATCGGGCGGCAACCAAGGCCGGTCGGCACACGAACAGCCCCACGCCCGATCATACCATCCACGGGCCACGGCTTGGTGAAACGTCGACCATTTCCATGTATGAACGCACGGTTCGTAGCCGTGTTTCACGGGGTTATAGAAGATGTACTCCGCGTGTTGCCGCAGGTCGTCCTCGTTGCGGATGACGTGTTCCCAGAACCGTTGATGCCAGACGCCTCTGGCCGCCTTGCGGCGCTTGCCCGCGGAAACGGCGATTTCGTCGCCCCCGGCGGCAAGCCATCCTCGGGTGAAGGTCCCCTTGATCTGGCGCCAGCGAGTCGAAAAGTCCGCATCGCAACTGGGGAGCGTCCAGATACAGTGCAGGTGGTCGGGCAGCAGAACCGCCGCAAAGGTTTCAAAGGGACGGCGCGAGCGTGCCTCCTGGATGGCCATTCGGAGCAGTCGGCGAGCAAGGGGGGCCCGGAACAAGGGACGACGCGCGCAGGTGACGACAGTGAAGAAGAATGTGCCGCCGGGGACAAAGGCCCGCGTGAATTCCGGCAATGCCAAGCCCTCCACTGAAGAGGCGGTCGGGTCTGTTGACCCGACCTGCCCCTCCCGGCTTCACCGAAGAAGAAGTCGGGTCTGTTGACCCGACCTACCACTTACCGCTTTTGCTTCGCGTAGAAGGTCTTCATCGACTCCAGGCTCTTGGCCTGGTAGTCGCCGGCGTGTCCGGCGGTGCCGAAGTCGCGCATCTTCGAGGCGATGAGTTTCTCGAGGGCGTCGCGGGCCGGGCCCAGGTACTTGCGCGGGTCGAACTCGCTCGGCTTCTCGACGAAGACCTTGCGGATCGCCGCCGTCACCACGAGGCGCCCGTCCGTATCCACGTTGATCTTCTGGATGCCGCGCTTGACCGCCTCCTGGATGGACGGGATCGGAACCCCCATCGCGCCGGGCAACTTGCCGCCGTACTTGTTCACCTCGGCCACGAGTTCCTGCGGCACGCTCGAGGAGCCGTGCATGACGAAGTTCGTGTCCGGAGCGCGCTTGCGGCACTCGGTGACCAGGTCCATGGCGAGGACCGGCTCGTGCTTGAACTTGTAGGCGCCGTGGCTGGTGCCGATCGCCAGGGCGAGGGCATCCACCCGCGTGCGCTTGCAGAACTCCTCGACCTCGTCGGGGTCCGTCAGGAGGACCTCGTCGGCGTGGGTTTCGTCCTCGATGCCGCCGAGCGTCCCGAGTTCGCCCTCGACGCTGACGCCGCGCGCGTGGGCGTAGTCCGCCACTTCCTTCGTCACGCGGATGTTGTCCTCGAACGACCGCGCGGGGTGCTTGCCGTCCGGCGTCTTCTTGTCGTAATCAATTGAGCCGTCAATCATGACGCTCGTGAACCCCAGGGCGATGGCCTCCTTGCAGAGTTTCAGATCCGGCCCGTGGTCCAGGTGCAGGACGATCGGAATGTCCGGATTCTCCTCGACCGCGGCCAGCATCAGGTGTTTCAGATAGATAAGGTTGCTGTATTCCAGCGCCCCGCGGCTGGCCTGGATGATGACGGGCGAGCGCGTTTCCTTCGCCGCGGCCAGGATGGCCTGGATCTGTTCCATGTTGTTGACGTTGTACGCCCCCACGCCGTAACCGCCCTTGCGGGCCTCCTCCAGCATCTGTCGCATCGGGCAAAGCGGCATCCGCGACTCCTTTCCGATTTTCCGGCGTTCGTGTCCGCTCCGGCGGCCTTGCCGCACCCGGAGCGCGGGCAATATAACACAAAGCCCGGGGATTGCAATCCTTGGTCGCCGTGGCGATCCCCAGGCTTTTGTGTCGCCGCCGTGCGCTGCCAGACCCGCTATTTCCCCAGCCGCACGCGATCTTGCTTCGCGTTCCGCCCGAGATGGAACAGGCCATCCGACAACCACTTCTGCTTCTGCCGCGCCGGCACCTGGACCATGTACTCCACGGTGTGATAGTCGAAGAGTTTCGGCGAATCCTCCATCGCAAACTCCACGTGCCCGCCGAGCACGTGACGGATTTCGACCTTGATCGCTTTCGCCCGGTAGTTCCGGATCTCTTCCTGCCATTTGCGCATCTCGTTCCAGCCGACGACCACGGGCGGCGAGGAGTCGAAGATGAAGTCGCTCCGCGCCAGGTCCAGCACCACCCGCTCGTACACGATCTCGTCATCGGTTCCGACGTTCAGTTCAATCTTCTCCTTGATGGGGATGTACTTCGTCGCCTGCGTCGTGTAATACGCCAGGCCGTCCTTGCCGTTGTCGCGGAACACGCGGATGACGCCGTCCGGCAGGGGCGACTCGCCCATCTTGTGTTCGGTGTCGTTCGCCAGGATGAAGAACCGCACCGGCCGCGGGCCGTACTGGTGCTCGCGCAGGCGGTAGAGGATCTCGAACGGCACCTGGCGGGCCTTGAACGACACCATCCGCTGCGCCCAGCCGTTCTTCACCGTCTGCTCCCCTTCGACCGTGAAGATGAAGTACTCGGAGAGGCCTTCCTTCACGATCCGCGGTGGGCGTGCGATCGCCGCGCCAGCCCCCAGGGCAGAATCCGCATCCGCGAAGAAATCCGCTTCATTGACAGCCCCGCGCATGGCTTCGTGTCTGAGGGCCTCCTTCTCGCCGTTCCTGGCGGGCGGTCGGCCGCGCGCGAGTTGCTGGATCTTCTCGACGAGGTTAATGACTCCCACGACGAGGCGCACCTGGGTCCCCTCGTAGTCCTCGCCCGAGTTGTTCACCACCGTCACGTACCCGTCGCACGCCATTTGCGTCTCTTCCGGGTTCGTGATCATCACGTAATCGGCGCTCCACGAGATGCCGCTTGTGAAGTACGACACCTCCACCTTCGCCTGCCCCTCGAACTTCGAGTCGATCTCCCAAATCAGGACCTGCGGCCGGTCCGCCGGGAACGTCGTGTCGAGCACCTCGATCTCGCCCTCGTGTTCCAGCGGCCGGAAGTACACGCTCGTCGGGTCGATGAGCGTCCCCGCCCACGAGAACTGGAGGCGGTTCGAGCCCTTCTTGAAGGTAATCGACCGCGTCTCCTTCACCAGCGTCAGGTCCTCGGAGTTGTAGATCGTCAACTGGACCGTGTTCCGCGGCGGCAGGGTCACCAGGTCGATGTTCCGCGCCTGGGCCGCGGCCGCGGCAAGAAGCACGGCGACGACGGCGATGGGCCATCGGCTCATCACGGGTTCTAATCCTTCTTCAACGCGACCCGGTCCTGCTTCTGGTTCCGCCCGAGATGGAACAGACCCTCACTCGTCCACTTCTGCTTCTGCCGCGCCGGCATCTCGACCACGTATTCCACCGTGTGGTAGTCGAAGAGTTTCGGCGAATCCTCCATCGCAAACTCCACGTGCCCGCCGAGCACGTGACGGATTTCGACCTTGATCGCCTTCGCCCGGTAGTTCCGCAGTTCTTCCTGCCACTTCCGCGTCTCGTTCCAGCCGACGACCACGGGCGGCGTACCGTCGAAGATAAAGTCGCTCCGCGCCAGGTCCAACACCACCCGCTCGTACACGATCTCGTCATCGGTTCCGACGTTCAGTTCAATCTTCTCCTTGATGGGGATGTACTTCGTCGCCTGCGTCGTGTAGTACGCCAGGCCGTCCTTGCCGTTGTCGCGGAACACCCGGATCACGCCGTCCGGCAGGGGCGACTCGCCCATCTTGTGCTCGGTGTCGTTCGCCAGGATGAAGAACCGCACCGGCCGAGGGCCGTACTGGTGCTCGCGCAGGCGGTAGAGGATCTCGAACGGGACCTCGCGGGCCTTGAAGGACACCATCCGCTGCGCCCAGCCGTTCTTCACCGTCTGCTCCCCTTCGACCGTGAAGATGAAGTACTCGGAGAGCCCTTCCTTGACGATGCGCGGGGCTGCCTCGGCTGGGACGGGCATGGCGGCGCCCTCGGCCTTGGCCACCGCCATCCGCATCGCCCTCGCGCGCAACTCGGGCGGCGGAGGCGCCCCCGGCGCGGGCGGCGGACCGCCCTGCGCGAGTTGCGCTATTCTTTCCACCAGGTTCACCACGCCGACGACGAGGCGCACCTGGGCCCCCTCGTAATCCTCGCCCGAGTTGTTCACCACCGTCACGTACCCGTCGCACGCCATTTGCGTCTCTTCCGGGTTTGTGATCATTACGTAATCGGCGCTCCACGCGATGCCGCTTGTGAAGTACGAAACCTCCACCCGCGCCTGCCCCTCGAACTTCGAGTCGATCTCCCAAATCAGCACCTGCGGCCGGTCGGCCGGGAAGGTGGTGTCGAGGACCTCGATCTCGCCCTCGTGTTCCAGCGGCCGGAAATAGACGCTCGTCGGGTCGATGAGCGTCCCCGCCCACGAGAACTGGAGGCGGTTCGAGCCCTTCTTGAAGGTAATCGACCGCGTCTCCTTCACCAGCGTCAGGTCCTCAGAGTTGTAGATCGTCAACTGGACCGTGTCCCGCGGCGGCAGGGTCACCAGGTCGATGTTCCTGGCCAGCCCCGCGCTCCCCGCGAGGAGCACGAGTGCCGTCGCCGTCAGTAGTGCGCGTTTCATGGCTCGCTCCTTTCGCGAGAGAGGGTTACCATTCGTTCCGGAAGAACAGGTGCAGGAGGAACACGACTTCGTCGGGCTTCTTGTCGGCCTCCTTCGGTGCGGCCGGCAGAGGGACGTGGATCTCCACCTTCTGGGCGCTCTTGCGTTCGACCTTGCCCTTGTCGGTCGTCTCGCCCGCAAGTTCCCACTGCGCGTCGCGGTCCTTCTTGCCGCTGCAGAACTCGTCGCGAAGCACGTTCATGTCCTCTTCGATGTCCAGCACGGCCGCGTCCTTCTTGAAGTTCTGCACCTTGTACTGGACGATCACTTCCTGGTGATACAGGTTGCCGTGGACCGGATGGTTCTGGTTGCGTTTCACGGTGCGTTCGACCTTCACGTCGCGCGCGAGGCCCAGGTACAGTTTCATTTCGTCGTCGATCGGGGTGAACTTGCCCCAGTCCTCGCCCGTGAACGCCTCGCCCCCGCGGCCGTCCTTCTGGAAGATGCGGACCTTGCCGTACGGCAGCGGGAACTTGCCCAACTGGTTCGCCTCGTCGTTCTTCAGAACATAGTGCATGGTGACGTACTTCTGGAAAGGCTCGTCGGGGACGGGCTGGCCCGTGCGCCAGTTGAAGATGAACTGTTTCTTGATGGGCACTTTCAGGAACTTTTCGAGGAGCATTTCCTTGGATTCCTGGAGGCCCATCTCCTTGCGGAAGTACTGGCCGATGCCCGCCCACACGCCGGAGGCCCCGAACTCCTCGCCCGAGAAGTTCCAGACCCGGATGTAGTTCCGCAGCACGAGCGACGATTCGTCGAACTCCGCCGTCGCACGGTAACTGAACGTGCGGTTCAAGTTCCCGATGAGGTACGAGATCCGCACGCGGACCGGGCCCGCCTTGTCGGCGAACACCTCCCACACCAGCGCGTTCTCCCCCGGAGGATACGCCACGTGGATCACGCGCACCGCATCGCCCACCTCCAGCGGCCGAACGAGGATCGTGTACTTATCGATCTGTGTATTCGACCACGAGAAGTCCACCTGGTTCGTCCCCTTCAGCAGCGCCACCACCCGCTCCTCTTCCACGAGCGTGGCGCTCGGGTTGTCCAGTTGGATTTCGACGCGGGACCGCACCGGCAGCGTCGCCAGTTTGATCCGCGCCTCGGCCGACTGGGCCAGCACCGCCGCCGCCAGCGCCGCCACCACCCACCCATACCGTTTCGCACGCATGACCGTCTCCTTACCTGGTTCCCTTCGCATTCGATGAGCCTTGCCTAACATGCCTCGCCCCTCAGCCCTCTTGGACGGGGGCCGGGGAGCGTTGGTTCCATTTTCCTCGTTTCCGAGGGGGCGACCAAACTATTTTTCGCGCGCCTTTCGAGCGCGCTTCCGCAGAAAGCCGTTCCGCCGGCCACAAAATCGCAGGGCCGGCCATCGCCATAAGCATCGCAAGCACAGGCACTTAGAGACGGTCCCCGGCCTCGTCCCCGCCCTCGATCGCCCCGCGATTTGACTGCCGCGCCCTCGCGCGTATATTTAATCGTGGCTGAAAAGCCCGCTTCCCCCGGTGCACGGGCTGCTGCGGGTCGTCCGGCATGCCGCCGGGATGCGACCGCTTGAAGAAGCGCCCAGTGCACCAGCGCGAGCAACGGCCCCCAGGGGGGCCTTGAAGGACAACTGAATAGGGACAGTACCCGTTGCCGGCCCCGCGCGAGGTTGGACGGACCGGGCCCAAGGCCCGGCGCCGACCAGCGGATGAACGCCTCCGCCCCGCGCGCCGGCCGGGCTTCGGGACCGCGAACCGGTCCCGCGCCGCCCCGGCCCCTGGCCGCGAGCGGCCCGACGGAGGCGTCCCGAGGGTCCCAATCCCTCTCCCGACCCGGCGGCAATGTGCCGCGAGGTAAGTCCCGGCCCCAAAGGCCCGGGACTTATCTTTTCGGGCGCCCGCCCGGAAAAAGGGGACGGGAGGTATTTTGTTAAAAACATGCTTTTTCTCCCCCTCTCCCCTTGCGGGAGAGGGTAGGGTGAGGGGGAATGAGGCTCGGCTGACGGCATGCACCCTCACTCCTTCCCTCTCCCATCAAGGGAGAGGGAGGACAAAAGGCTCTTTTGAACAAAATACTCCCGTCCCTTTTTCGCCCGCGCCGTCATCGCGGAAGCGTCTCGCCCGGAATGAACCGGGGACGAATCGTGACGTCCGCGGCCGGCTCGCCGCGCGCGAGCGCCGAAAGCATTTCGCACCCCGCCTGAACAATCTCGCGCGCGTCGAGTTCCAGGCGCGCCGGTTCCCGCACGAAGGCCGGCGCCGCGCCCGGCGGCGCCCACACCGCCACCGCCACCTCGTCGGGAATGCGCGCCGCACACTGCGCCAAGGCGGCGAGCGCTCCCTCCGGCTCCGTGCCGGCCAGGATGAAGCCGCGGACGCTCCCGTCCGCCAGAAGCGATTCCACCCACCGCCAACCGGCCGGTCCGTCCGCCTGCTCCGCGGGGCCGATGAGGTTTTCTTCCACCCGGAGCCGCGCGCCCGTCACCGCCCGGCGATACGCCTTCGCCATCGCCTCGCCAGGTGCGCCGGGCGCGAGTTGAATCGCCAGCGGCGCTGCGCCTCGCCGGACTTGTCCGCCGTAGCCCTGCGACTTGTCCCCCAAAGCCTTGGCGACGGCGGAAGCCTTGGCGGAGCAGAGGCAAAGGCGGATCATCTCGGCCGCGAGGTCGCCGACCGCCTCGCCCCAGGCGATGCGGACGGCCGGACCATCGCCCTCGCCCGCGAGTTCGACGAACGGAATGCCGGCCTTCTCGAGCACCGCGGCCGCGGCCACGCCTGCGCCGACGCCGAGCGCGCCCCAGATCCGGCCCGCCCTGGCGTCGCGCGCGAGCGCCGTCTCGTCCGACGCCGCCGTCCCCGCCGCAAGGTACGCCCGCGCGCCGCCCGGCATCCGGCCGGCCGACTCCAGCGCCAGCCTTGCCAGATGCGCCCGCCACCGCGGGCCCGGCGGGGCATGCGGCGGCCCGAGCACCACCGCCACCGATCGCCGCCCCAAGTCCGGCCGGACGAACGTCCCACGCCCCCGGCCGCGCTCCACCAGGCCCTCCAGTTCCAGCCCCGCCATCACCTTGTTGATCGTCGTCAGGGAAACTTTGTGCCGGGCCGCCAGGTCGCGTTCCGTCGGCAACCGGGCGCCGGGCTCGAGGCGCCCCGAGAGGATCTCCCGGCGAATTTCGTCTCGCAGAAAATCGCTTCGCGTGTCGGCCACCGTCCCGGCCTCCGGGAACACCGAGACCAACCTATCGCCGCCCCGCGCGGGCCGTCAAGACTTATCCACAAAACCCCCACGCGCCTGTGTGCCACCCTGGCACGGCTACGGCTCGTGCCGTGTGCCACGGCCGGTCTTGTCCGGCCGTGCGCTTCTCGAACCGTGTGCCACGGCCGGTCTTGCCCGGCCGTGCTCCTGTCCCCCGCGCCGCGATTCACTCTCCCTTGACGGGAGAGGGGAGGGTGAGGGTGAAACTTGGTTGCATTTTCTCCCCCTGTCGGCTAACCTATCCCCATGCCACGTCTTTCCCTCTCCCTTGATGGGAGAGGGCAAGGGTGAGGGTGAAATTCGTGCCGCCCAAACGTAAATCGAAATCCTCCTCCAAAAACCCCAAACCCCGCTCCCCAAAGGGTTCTGCGCGGCCGGCCTCCGAAACTTCCGCGCGGCGGGTGTCCCCACCCGCCGCGCCAACGCAGCGGCCCGCTACACCCGCCGCGCCCAAGCGTAAAACATCCTCTCTCCTCGACACCCGCGTCATCTTCTGCGGCGACAACCTCCAGAAACTCGCCGACTTCCCCGACGCCGCCGTGGACCTCATCTACATCGACCCGCCCTTCAACTCCAACCGCAACTACGAGGTCTTCTGGGGCGAGACGCGCGAAAAACGCTCCTTCGAGGACCGCCACGCCTCCACTGCCGCTTACCTCGACTTCATGCGCCCCCGCTTCGCCGAATTTGCCCGCCCCCGGCGGAAGGGCGCTGCGCCTCTGGCCATATCGGCGTCTGCCAAGACCGTGTGCGGCGCTTGACTTCGCCACGGGCAGGCTTTAGAATCTTACGTAGTGCCTTTGGCTGGAGGTCAATCGGCCTTGAGCGAAGCATCTGAGGCCGGAAATCCCTCCCATCGAGTAACCGCGCGGAGGCGGCGGCCCTCCGTGGGCCACACGCCGCCGGCCGAGGAGATGCGCTTTTACAGAACTTTTAGGACTTGACTCAACAGAGCGAGGTGTTTATGCTGACTCTCTCGTTTCTCAAGTCGATCAAGTACGAATTCCACGGCCCTGATGGAGTCGGCGATCCCTCGGCAATTAAGACGGTTCGGTGGAGCCGAGGATTTCGCGTGATCGACCTCTTCGCAGGGATTGGCGGCATCCGCCTGGGGTTTGAGTCCGTGAAAGGCCGTTGTGTTTTTTCATCGGAATGGGATCAGGACGCTCAGGACACCTATGAGGCGAACTTTGGCGACCGTCCATTTGGCGACATCACAAAGATACGCCCAGAGGACATCCCAGACCATGACGTCTTGCTGGCTGGTTTCCCATGCCAGCCGTTCAGCATCATCGGCAACGGTAAAGGGTTTTCCGACACGCGCGGAACGCTTTTCTTCAACATCGAAGAGATTCTTCGCGCGAAACGGCCAGCGGCGATCATGCTCGAAAACGTCAAGCAGTTCAAGACGCACGATCACGGCAGAACATTCGCGACCGTCGTTGAACGCCTGACCGAATTGGGTTATTTCACTCACACAGCCGTCCTCAACGCCTTGAATCATGGCGTGTGCCAGAAGCGGGAACGCATCTTCATTGTCGGATTCTTGGCGAACATCACCTTCTCATTCCCCCTGCCTTCAGTCAAGAGACCTAGCCTAGCCGACATTCTTGAGAAGGACGAAGATGTTGATCCGAAGCTAATGGCTTCCGAGATGATCCAAAGGAAGCGGCTGGAGAGGATCAAGCAGCAAGGGAGAGCCCCTTTTTACCCGTCGATCTGGCACGAGAACAAAGGGGGCCACATAGGCATCTTCCCGTACTCATGCGCACTCCGAGCCAATGCTTCCTACAACTATATGTTGGTCAACGGACGACGTCGGCCCACCGGTCGGGAAATGCTTCGGATTCAAGGCTACCCAGACTCTTTCAAGATAGTCGTAAATCACGCCGCTATCCGAAAGCAAGCAGGCAACAGTGTCGCCGTTCCAGTTATCACAGCCATCGCCAAGCAAATGCTGTCGGCTCTTCAATCGCCGAGGCTAACCACCGAACAACCTCAACAGGTGGCGTTGTTCGAGGGGGCAATATGACGTCTTATTCAGGCCATCAGCGTTCATTCACAAGGCGGATGCACCTGCAGATCGGGCGGAGATCGAGACAGATGCTTAGACTTGTCAGCATTCTGTCCGGTCATTGCCCTTGACGGAGAGACCATGTCTGCAGAACATGTAACGCTTTCGGAAGCAAAGACCCGCCTGGACCGGCTGATCGGGAAGGCCAGGGCTCTCCTATGCAAGCCGATTGGCATTGCGGAGACCTTGTATCGCCACAGGGTAGAGCAGACTGTGGACTTGTCGCAATTGGGGCAATACAGGCGAAGGTCCTACGACTGGTGCCAGGAGATTTGCCATGCCCTTTACGGGCGTAGGCCAGTGCTAAACTCGAGGTACTGGGACCAACTTTTTGACCCCGGAGTGATGCCGCCCGACTTCTTGGCCGTTCTTGGAAGGGAGAACCAACGGCAAGATGGAATCGTCGAGACGTACATATACGGGTACGTCTTTAACAAAGTGGAGGGCATTCTGGAGATCTTAAACAGTGTCGCGAAGTGTGCCCCAAAGGAGTTTGACCTGAAGTCCTTTCTAAATCGGTTTGAAGGAGATCGTCGTTTTCGCCGGAGCGTGGACAAGGCTTACGAAATCGTCGTTTACGCACTGTTCAGCACTATAACTAAATACTTGAATGCCACAATAACCCTTTCCGTTGATCCGAAAGGCGACATACTCAAGGACTTCCAGGAATTCGCAAAACTAGTTCTGGGTGTCGATCCGGCACATCCCAAGATTCAGCAGCCGGCCAGGCTATACCGCGTTGGAACTGCGAACGCAGCAGACGCCGGGTTGGACATGTGGGCAAACTTTGGCCCGGCGGTCCAGGTGAAGCACCTGTCTCTGTCTCCTTCGGATTTCGAGGGCATCTGCGGCAGTGTCCAAGCAGACCAAATCGTGATCGTCTGCAAGAGCGTTGAGGCCGCGAGCATAGAGGCGGTTCTGAGTCAGGTCGGCTTCAGTAGCAGGATTCGCGGCGTGATTACGGAGATCGATTTATCCAGGTGGTACAGGCTGGCATGCGGAACCAAGTACCACCAGACAATTGGCAAAGACCTCTTGCGGGCGATACTTGAGGAACTGGCCCTCGAATTCCCATTAACGCAAGCCGACCGGGTCAACGGGTTCCTTGCCGAGCGCGGTTACGACGTGAAGAGGCTTGTGGGGACTTGGGAAGTGCGCGGGGAAGAAGCCGAGGAGGGTGACGAATAATGTGGAGATTTCTCCGGCTGTTGGCCCCGAACTCGCCGGTCCGGTGCGCGCATGGAACGTCTTTCGCCGAAGCAACGTAGTGCCTTGATGGCGCGTATCCGAGGCAAGAACACGCGCCCCGAGATGATCGTGCGCCGCATGGTGCACAAAATGGGATTTCGTTTTCGACTTCACCGTGCTGACCTGCCGGGCAGGCCGGACTTGGTGTTCGTAGGAATTCGCAAGGCGATCTTCGTGAACGGTTGCTTTTGGCATATGCACGGCTGCGCCCATTGCCGTATTCCATCCTCGCATCGGCGATATTGGAACGCAAAACTACGGCGTAACGCGGCCAGGGACAAACGGGTTCAACGATCTTTGCGGCGGGCCGGCTGGGGAGTGATGGTGATTTGGGAATGCCAGACTCGTCCCGCTCTGCTGCAACGCCTTCGAGCGAGAATAATTGCCTATTTGAAAAAACCGCTTAGACGATGTCACAGTCGGCGACGCCGAGTTCCGAGAAACAGTTCGGCGAAATAGGTATTGCGTCCCCAAAATCGCCCAGAACTTAGATGACACTGTACGGTGACCACCACAAACCTGAAGTTGACCCATTGGTCGCATGGCCCTGGCTCTCGAGCATCAGCCGGGCAGTAGACGGTCTTACTACACCTTCTATGGTCGGAAGCACTCTCTATGTTACCTCGGACTACAGCGGTGACCAGTCAGACAGTAAGTACCAAGTGATCTCTGTGCTACTGGCGGACCTGGAACTCTGTTATGAATGGGAGATTCGCCGGCGAGAAGTCCGAGCCGCCTGTCTCCGAGACGGACGACGAATGTCCTTCAAGAACCTCAATGATAAACGGCGACAGCAAGCACTCGCTCCCTTCCTATGTGCTGCGGGAAGTATTCCGGGACTGCTTGTGACTTTTGCCATCGGGAAGAGAATTGAGTGGCTTGTGACCACACCCAATTCGCTCTCGGTGTGGTCCCGATTGGCACACATCAAGGCAGAGTGGTGCGAACGAGAGTTTGAGTATATGGCCAGAATCGCCTTTTTCACTTCATTCCTTGCTTCGCGGGTTCTGAAACCCCATCAAGACCTTATTTGGATATCCGATCAGGACCAGATATTTGCCAACCCACAAAGGGAGCAAGATGTTGCCAGGATGGCCGGGGCTTTCGCGGACTTGTTCTTCCAAGTTCCCGTTGGGAATCTGTTTCTTGGCACCACGGAGATCGATCCTGGCGACAGGGCCGAGGAGGATTTTGCGGCGATACCTGATCTTGTTGCTGGTGCGGTGGCGGACATTCTCTCGGTCTATCCCAAACTCCCACTCTGGCCAGTTACGCGTGACATCCCTGAAGGAACGAAGGCCAAGAGCGATTTCATCCTTCACTGGCTCGTGGAGGCCCCGAAAGTTCTCAAGCATGACTTGATTGCCTTTGCTTCTGAGGAATCCGGGAAGCTGAGAGTGGGCCGCGTAGCGTTCACCCGAAGATGAAATGGGGAAAAAGGTATTCCGGGGACACGTACAATCCTGTTCGGCACTCCGTTTGCTAAAGGCCGGAAAAAGAATTTTCAGATTCCCCAATTTTCCTCTTGCGCCCATCTTAACAAGATGCTTTGATCGTGGGCATGGCCCACAAAAAGCGACACGAA
>Ga0315288_10004812_pt1 | contig 17185 bp, 31 predicted proteins | sample YL17G11_20_MG_FD_203454 | JGI IMG/M metagenome (GOLD analysis project Ga0315288, IMG submission 203454) | Sediment microbial communities from Yellowstone Lake, YNP, Wyoming, USA - YL17G11_20 | ecosystem: Environmental > Aquatic > Freshwater > Lake > Sediment | place: USA: Wyoming | collected... | reverse complement strand
GTACGCACGATCCTTGAGGAGCGCCTACAGAGGTTGGTGGCCGTCTCCATCGAAGATCTGAAAAAGTTGACCCGCGCCGCAGAGCTCTGTCCACACGAAGCTGGCCTGTATAGCGGTCCAGAGATCCGAGAGGCCGTGTGGCATGCCAAGACAGCGTTGGCTGATGCAGGCGCGCCGCTGGCGGATCTTCCGAAAGAGGCAGACAGGATTGGCGGCTGAGTCTCGTTTTCGGTAGCCAACCCCAGATTCCTGATTATATTGCGAGGCGCGGCCCATTTGCCGCCATGTCTTGAGGGGTGCGCACCATGTCGCAAATTTTTGTGGTCACCGACGAATGGCTGACTGTGCAGGGGACGGATCGATCTCGCCTCGTAGGGGTCTACGACACGGAAGAGAAGGCAGAGGGGGCGATCAAGAGAGTCATCAAGCACTGGGAAACCTTTGATGGGGGCTCTCAAAAAAATGAGCACTTCATTGGGTACTTTGAGTTTGATGGGCCAATGAACGCAGTCATCATCCCTGAGTATGAGGATGCAGTGGGGGATGACGACGACGAAGATGAAGATGATGATGATGACGACGAAGAGGACGACGACGAAGATGAAGATGATGATGATGACTAATAAGAGGACCAGTTAAATGCTCTTAAATCCATGGCTCTGGGCTGCGGCCTTTCTAGTAAATTCATTCATGAAGAAGAAGTCTCAACCACAGGTGAGAGGCGCGCGACCACCTGCGCGTCCGCAACCTAGACCGCAAGGTAGTCAAAGGCCACGCCCACGTCCTGCGCCCCCAATCGTTCGTGCGACACGAGCGCCTGTTTCGCCAGAGGAGGAGGCTCCTCCAGAGGAGTTGGTGCAGCCAGAGTCGCCGCAGACAGAGGCCTCTGCTGCTGAACCTGCAGAGGCAGAGTCCGCCCCAGAGAGCGAGGAGACGCAGGCGCCAGATGTCTCGCAGGCAGAGGCGATGGCGGCGATGGTATTTGCTATGGCCTTGGATCTGGGCGCTCCCACAGAGACAGCGCGCAGCAAGGCCAAAGAGGCGTATCGCCAGCTGGTCGCTGATGATGAGGCCTTTCTTGCACAGATTGATACTTGGATCGCCCCGTCCGCAGAGGCCGCGCCAGAAGACGAGGCCGCTCCCAAGGACGAGGCCGCTCCAGAGAACGAGACACCACCTTGATCTGCCTCGGAATCTACGCCACAGCAGAGATGCTTCAAGGCCTCGCTAAGGCGAGACCCTGCTTACTGCTGGCCCAGGGCAGGATGGGTGGTGGCGAGCCTTGTCTGCTGTTTAGTGGACATGATGGAGGCTGCCTCTCCAAGGAAGATCCGCCAGGGGGCTTCTACGTGGAGCCTGCTCTCTGCTGCGAGTATGCAGGTTGGGGGCGGGAGGCAGACGCCTTGATGCAGATAGCCTGCCCCGTGCAGTGCCGCTGTCATGCCGATGACTGCCATCCGCGCACTAACATGAAGAGGCCGTATCTGCCTCCCATAGAGGGCGAAAAGATGGATCAGGGGTTTACCTTAGGCTGCTTTACGGCCTTCCCTGGGATGACCAATGAGGGCGTGCGACGACACTGGGAGATGCTGTCGCAGCTGCCTATGGGCTGGCTCTGGGTGGGGGTGCAGCCGCAGGAGAACCTGCTGGTGCCTGGGGTGGAGTATTTTCCCGACATCAAGCCCTTTGATCGGTATGGTCACATGCTCCAGCGACACTTTGTGGCTGCCATCCCGCCTGTGGTTGCTTAATGCGCGAGCTTGGCACCTTTGATGTGTATCGAGACTATACGCCGCCCACGTATGCGACGGCGCTGCAGGCGCTGCAAGGGGCTGCCGATGGCAGCTATTGCCTCCCGCTGGGCAGGGCATGGCGCGAAGAGGGAGATCCGCCATGCGTGCTGCACAACACCGCGCAGCGTCCCTTGCTGCTGAGCCGCATTGCTGTAATGCATGCCCATGCACCACAGTTTCGGCGCAACGGAGATAAGATCCCTGTTGCGTTCAAAACAGGGTGGATCTCGGAGTTTACGCTGCCTCCTGTCTACGTCTTTCAGTCTCCTCTTTACTTGGCAGAAGGAGATACGATCGAGGCTATTTTTCCGTTAGAAGACCAAGGCCCCGCCGCCGCGCTCTATGGCTGGTGGGTGCAAGCGAGGCTACCGTGCTGATTCTGGTTCGGATTCTGGGAGAAGATGTCATTCTCCGCTGTAGCTCCCCTCGTACATGGGGAGAAGTGCGCACCGAGGCGCTGATTAAAAGCCGCAATCTGGCGCGTCCTGCGGAGGATTTCGAGATCCGCAACGAGCGCGGGCAGCGGCTAGAGTCGTACCATGAGGCTTGTGCCTCTGCGCCTGGTGGGAAGATCTTTTTGTCTCTTAAAGTAGGAAGTGGGGCTGCCTCATGAACGCACAAGATACCTTAGCGAGTCTGAAACGTGTGGCTATCAATGGGCCGTATGTCCAAGCGGACTTGGCAGACTTACTTGAATCGGCGCGCAAACAGGCGCTAGAGATTCGCGTCTACACCGCAGCGCTTCCGTTCACGGGTGTGGTCATAGGTGCCTTTTTTGGGGGGATCATGCTGGAGGTTAGAAGCTCAACGCTCCCAGAGTTTGACGCGCGTTGGAGCGGACCAGAGGTACGGGTCATGCTTCTTCCGATCAGCAGCATCTCTGGGTTTGAGGTGCTAGGAAAATCTGAGCATCGAAGCCTACCTGAGGAGCCCCATGACCCTTCAGGAGCTTAGTTCTTTGGCAGGTGAGCGCTGCCATCTTGCGATCCTTACCGAGCCGTATCTGTCTCTTCTGTTGGCAGGGCAGAAGAGCATTGAGTCGCGCTGGATGAAACACAAGATCGCGCCCTATGGCCAGGTGCAGGCAGGCGATCTCATCTATGTGAAGAAGTCCAGCGGACCTGTCATGGCCAGCTTTCGCGTGGGGTGGCATCAGGAGGGGACGCTTGATGTCATGCTCCCGTTGGCGGTCAAGCATCAGGCGGCCATCTGCGTTAACGATGCTTATCTCATCCAGATTGAAAGCACGGGCAAGCGGTTTGGAGTGCTGATGGAAGTGCTCAACCTGCGACGGCTGCCAGATTTCGACGTGCAGAAGCCAGGGATGAGCGGCTGGGTGGTCTTACCCATGGGCGGCGCCTCCCATTTGGCTGCAGAGCAGACGAGTCTTCTTCTTTAGGAAAAAACTATGAAGCGAACACCGCCGCCAGACGGGCTCACCAACATCGCGCCAAAGGCGCTCGATCTAGACAAGGCACGCGAAAAGGTCTTGAGGGAGAGTGTCGAGACGCTGCGAGGCGTGCTGATTAATCTCGCCAACGCAGGCGCCTTTCACGAGTGCCACGAGGTCGCGCGCTGTGCCGAGCAGCTGCAGCAGAGCCTGCTGATTCCGCCTGATCCTGATGACTTCATAACAGAACTCCAGCGCGCGGGCCATCGTCCACCGCACCGACGATAAGGGAGGTTTGCATGCGAACCGATCCAAAGCGGCTTGCAGACCTCATCGAAGACGCCCGCGCTGCTGAAAGGCGGGGACAGATCGGCGAGATGCAGGAACTCATCCTAGATTTTGAAGATCTGCTGCAAGCAGCGTCCCCCGCGCTAGAGAAACGGCCAGAAAGTGGTGTGATGCAGTTTGGCGAGGATTGGCCTGGACTTTTTTTGCGTGGCGATTACGCCGTGCCTATCTCTTGGGTATTGGAGTCGCTGTTGGCTCGCTCCGCACATGATCCTGCGGTGTTCCAACTAACAGAGCTTGCAAAGTTCCTGCAATCCTGTGAAGTAAAGGGCCAGCCCATGCATCCGCAACGCGCGATCTTGGTAGGGGAAGGGATCGTCGCCACCAGTGGTCGTGGGGATGAAGAAGGTGACTGCGCGGGGCACGGTACCACCTGCGAAGAGGCACTTCAGAACCTAGGCAAGGAACTCGATCTCGTCATTGCGCAGCGCGGGGAGGCATATGAGGAGGCAAAGGAGCCGAGCAAGGCGTTAGATGTCGCGAAGCGGAAGCTGCTGCGTCTTTTCCCGCATACAGCGGTGGATGTGTTTCGCCATCGCTGTGGCCATTCGCAGCTTGCGACGTATCGACCTGATGACCGCGATAGCGCCTTGGTTTTTGCGTCCACCATGGACTGTGTCAAGTGCCGCCCGCATCCATGGGGCATGAGCGAAGCAGAGAAGATCGCCCTTGCCGCGCAGGAGCTGACTTGAACCGCAAAAAATGGATCAAACATCTTGATGATGAGATCAAGGCCACGGTCAAGCATGCCAAAAAGCATCTGCGCAACTTACGACGCCACCTGGCGCAGATTGAAAAGGATCTCGACGATCCTGAGGAGCAAATGCCGACAGAGAAGGTAGGGCGCGCCTACACGGAGTTCATGGTGCACATGAGCCAGCTGTTTCCGATGCGCGCCGATCGTAATTTTCTCCAGAGTGCACTGGACGTAAAGGATCTCCTCAAGAATCCAGAGACCCCTACCGCGCGCATCAAGCAACTCTGGAAGGGGTGGCACACCAGCAGCAACGACAAGTCAAAAAAGAAGGTGCTGCGCTGGCTCAGCAAGAACCCCGCGATCCTGCTGTATGGGCTGGAAGATCCTGAGTTTGGACGCGAGATGAATGAGGCCTTCGCGGCGCAGAGCATGCAAATGCCAAGCGCTGCGGAGAACACCATCGAAACGGCAGATGACGAGGAAGATGCGGCGCATCACCAGCAAGTCGCAGCAATTCTGCGCGTACGCCACCGTCATGCGTTAGAAGACACGCCAGAGGCTTGTGCAGAGTGCGGTCATGTCGTTGGCGTCGTTGATGCCATCCACGAGGACGAGCCAACGCCAAAGGCTTGCAAGACCTGCGGACGCTGGGGCCCCAGTCACTAACCGTTGACAATCGGCAAGTTTCGCGGCATCTTTCACCTCTAAAACAAGCCTTTGGAGTCCAATGAGCGACGATCCGACTAAGCCTACCTTGCCTTCGCGCCCTCCGCTCAATGCGAGCGCGCAGCTGCTCGACCCTTCCATGAACCCTGTGCTAGCCAAGAACTTGTTGCTGACGCCGTTTCTCAACAACCAAGACAAGCCGCTGCATACTATTGAGACCATGGGGGGCTATGTCTGGCTCTACCTGCAACTCAAAAAGAATGTGGCGATCGGCCCGCTGTTGATCCAAGACGATCTTCTGCGGGAGATTTCAGCACGATACGAGCGCTATGCCTTTGCGTTTCACCTCTTTGTGAGCGACAAGGTGCCGCACTTTGTCAAGCCAACGAATGACCCCCGCTTTGCCAGCACCAACTACTCAGAGACGCACTACGTCTGCATGGTGTGCCAACAGCTAGTGGGTAGAGAGGTCGCGAATCAGGGGCCATCGCTAGAGCGGATGATGCGCCAGATTGAGCGGCATGTTGAAGAGCAGCACAGCGTCTAAGTAGGGAGGCAATCTTTGATCCGACATTGTGACCCTGCTGGCTGTCTGCGTCTATGGGACAACGCCCCTTGCTCACGCTGCTGGCAACCTAAAAACGTGGTCTTCGAGGATGTAGGAATCGCCTACCGCGCCTTTCTAGATGTCGTCCTCGGCAGCGGCATCTCTTCCGAGGGGCTATGTTATCGGCACAAGGAAGGCCTCTGGACGGTCACCTACGACCACGGCGTATCCTTCGAGCAGATCTTTGCGTTTGGGAAAACGCCTGGCCAGGCCTTGGACGCTCTTATTTTGAAGGCCAGACAAAGGGAGTGTCAATAGATGGCAAACTATAGCCATGTTCATGATGACGACGGAAACTACGCGCTGATGCAATATCCAGCGCTCCATCAGCATCTAGAGACCCATCCTGGCTGCGAGATCGACTGTCGCTGGAGCATCTTTGTGCACAAGTGGCTAGCCTATGTCGTAGAGGGCGGCAAGCGTGTCTATGAGGCAGAGCATGTCGATCCGAAGACTGCCCTTGCTGCGCTGGATCACAAAGTAGAGTGGCAGCGGCGCAGCGTCGAGGAGCCTCATTTTGTCGCACAAAATTTGGTGATTCAGTCGCTCTTGGCGCAGTGCGGCGGCAAGGCGTTGATCGCCCTCCCAGCCGATCTTGATGGCAACGATCGCGGCAGTGTATTACGGGCGCTAGAGGCGGAGAATGTCTCGGCGCGGATAGACGGCAACACGGTCATCCTTCGCTTGGCACCGTCGCTCAGCGCGGAGTAAGCACATGCCTAGCTCAACATCCCCGCGATCTTGTCCTCTCTCTCCTGCTGTTTGGCTACGGCTGCGTCAGCGCGAGGATCTGCTGTATTCGGAGAAGGCAAATCTCTATTTTGCCATTGAGCAAGCGCTGCGAGAAACACAACAGGCGATTGCGGAGAGGCGACCTATAGCAGCGCATGCGCTCTTGCTTGCTGGGACGCGAGACTGGGAGCGCCTGATTCAGGCCAGCAGACACAGTCCGTTGCCTGACAAGATCGACTTTTGGGCGCAGCAGATCTGTGCCCTCTGGGAGACGACGGATCAATTGTCGCAGCAGATCGATGAAGAGGTGGCGACACTGGAGTCAAGGCTGTTGGATGACGAGGCGCTAACGCCTGTAGAAGAGGCGCGTCTTGCACAGCTAAAGACGCAGCTACCCATCACGCTAACAGCGGCGGTAGAGCAATCCTTGCGCGCGTTAGCGGTTGGCCTAGGTCAGTCATGAGGTTTAAATGCGAGACTCACTAGACAACAAGACGCTCTCCCTCTTTCCTGACGAGGCGCATCCAGCGCCCTACGTGCCACCGCCGCCATGGGCAACTTTCTCGAAGTGCTGGAAATGGCGCTATGCGCTTGGACGGCGATGGGAAGAAGGTGAGTCCGCATTATTCATCATGTTAAATCCATCCACTGCGGATGCGGACAAGGACGATGCTACTATTCGGCGCTGTATCTCCTTCGCGCGAGGATGGGGCTATGGAGCGTTAGAGGTGGTCAATTTGTTCGCATGGCGCGCCACGGACCCCAGAGAGCTTCGTCGTTGGCCCAAAGAGGTGATTGAGGGGCAGGAGAACGAGATGCACGTTAAGGAGGCGGCAGCACGGGCTGACCTCATCATCTGTGCGTGGGGCGATCAGCCGCGACAGTATCATCCAGAGCAGGTTGAGCGAATGATGAGCTGGCTCCCTGCGGATCGCTTCCTGTATTGCCTGAAGCTCACGCAGAAGTTTGCGCAGCCACAACATCCTCTGTACCTGTCCGCAGGCACCGCCCCCTTACTGTTTCGAGAACCACCCAAAAAGGCAGAGGAGGCCCTGTGAGCGATCCTAAGAAACTGATGGCCGAGGTCTTTGCAGCGCTGGCCACCAATAACGTCACCACGCTGCCAGGGCTGCCTGCGAGCGATCCGATGAAGAAGATTGGCGCGGCGATTGAGTCGATTTTTGGCGTGATGGTCGATGATCTTCGTCGCACAGCGACGCCTCCGCAGGTGCGGCAGCTGATGGCGCTGGCATGGGATCTTTTCGAGAATAAGGTCGTCGTCACCGCGATCGGTCCTGACGTGCCCTCCATCCACATGACGATCTATCGACAGGACGGCAAGATGGCGGCCATGGTGCTGATTCCAAAGCACTGGCTCCAGATGGTGCAGGCCAACCTGTATGAGCAACTTGGCGCGCTGGTTTTTACCGCGAGTCAGTGCGCGGACTTTTATCACGGGAAGGGGACGGATGATCGCGCGGATCTCGTCGCTAGAGCCAAGGCCTATGAGTCAGAGTACCTGCTTTCGGTGCCCAAGGCAGCCCTCAAACTCACGGGCTACCAGCGAGGTCTGCTGGACGAGTATCCCAAGGGACTAGCCAACCTGGCGACAGAGCTCGCCTATCCTCTCACGTCGTATCAAGCGAAAAACTAGCACAGGAGACCCATGCCTCTACCCACAGAAACACAGCAGATCGACCTTGGGGCACACAGCATGCGCAAGGGGCTCGTCCTTACGCTCGAGTGGGAGTCGCTGGCAGACTTCGAGATTGCATCTGTGGTGATCGATTCCGAGGATGTCGCCATCATTGATCTGCGCGTTGGGCTTGCTGATCTGCTGCACAGGGAACCTGATCCAGAAAAGCGTCGGTATCGCCTTGCCGCGCGTGAGCTGCGAGATCCTGCGTTTTGGCAGGTGTTGCCGTGCCTGCTGCAAGAGCGCATCACCTTTAGCATCACGATCAAGGCGCTGCAGGACACCTCGTTTCGTGTGGTGCTCTGTGGGAAGGATGCGGCATGACGCAAGCGCCTTTTCGCGTAGTGCATGTCTGTGGACACACGCAGGTGCATGGGAAGAAAGATCAGTCGCCAGAGGCTCGCGCGGTGTTAGCTGCGCGGGGATGCAAGGCGTGTCATCTGCGGCAGCTTGCTGCCAAACATCCAGAGCAAGCCACCGCGCTCACCTACAAGGCCGCGCTTGAGGATCTGAAGAATCTAAGGGAGGATCTTCCGCAGATTCTCGCGCTCGCCAAAGAGCTAGATAGCCGCTTGCAAGCGGTGATAGCGCATCCGCTGCCTAGTGTCAGCTTGATGCCAGAGGAGGCGAGGGAGCTGGCGAGGCAGGCAGGGCAGCTCGCCTCGCTGATAGCCCTGCACGAGCGTTAATTTTCCGTGTAGGTCTTGACAAACGGCAAGTGGAGAGATACATCAAGAGACTAGATACGCAAGGCTGTTACCGCCTCTGCCATGGCAGAGGTGCCCATTATGGGAGAGGTTCGGGCGTCTTCTATCCCCTTTTCTGACATGGGAGGTGGGTTATGTAGTCCTTCTCTTACATTCGCTTGCGGAAAGAAATGGGCCAACGGCGGAGTAAGCTACCGCTAAGGCCGTATGGGTGCGTCCGGTGACAAGGAAAAAACGAGCGGAGACGAGGTTGTAAAGATCAAGCGTTCCATGATGCGCGCTCCTTTCTTCGTAGGCTCTCCTCGTCCTAGACGGGTTCGACTCCCGAACACCCAATCAATAACGTCCCTTCCAAGGTGAGGCATGCAAGATCTCGATGAGCTCCTTGCTGCGCACGTTAAGGCAACCACTGGGCGGTTTCCTCCTCGTAGGATGCCAAAGAGCGCGATGCGGGCGGCCTATGATCTCTATGCCGCCGCTGTCGACTTTACAGCCAAGAGCGACCTCCACTATTCAGATATTCATGTAGAGGTGCAGAGCTCTGGGGCCAAGAGCTTATCGGGCGCTGTCTCTCTCGTTCCCACCAGCAGACTAAGCCCCTCCGTGCATGTGACAGCACTTCTCTTCTCAGGCAGCAGATGGGAGGTTCGCGCGGATTATCGTCTACCGCAGGAGCATACCGCGCGAGGCTGGGCATGGATTCAGATGGAGGACAAGCCCAGCGAGAAGGTGAAGCCCATCGCCATTCCACGGGAGGGGCGGCGTGGCGAGTTTGACTACCGCGTGCATGTCGCAACCTGGGAGGAGGGCAGCCAAGGCGTTGGCAAAGAGAAGCTTACTATCTTTGATCCGTGGGCCCCACCCTCTAGACTCTGGATCTTAGTCGCGACACAGTCCATGAGAGAGGCGACGTCCATCAAAGAGATCATCAAGATCTTGCGCACGGGCCTCTATGAGCGGTCAGTCTCGAATGATGAGCGCATGCAACTGATTGGACATGCGCAGATGCGCCTAAAGCATCCTGCGCTTGAAAATGCAAGGCGGGCACCTGAGTTTGGTATGCAAAACCAAGAGATACTGAGCATCATTGCCGATCAGTATGGCTGGCGTGGAGGCGGAGGATGAGCGACGACGATCTCTTCGCCACGCTGGTGGCGCGTGCACAGTTTAGACGAGATGGTCTACGGGGCATGCCAAGCTCTGGCATGCAGGCGGCGCCAAAGCTGTACGCCGCCTGCGTAGACTTTTGCCAAAAAGCCGAGCTTCCCTTCTCCTCCATCCGTGTGTCTGTGTTTGCCTGGGGTGATCGTGCGCATCACAAGAATCGGACAGGCCTGAGCACTGCGCTTCGCTTTGTAAAGGGAACGTGGTGGGCAGAGCTCGTGCCTCGGACGTCAGGCGCTAACGTCAACTATGCGACGGGCGTGGGCGAGCTTTGGCTGGACTCTCGGCCTGATAAGAAGCTGCGCGCTGTCAAGCGCAAGAACGAGGAGATCTATCGCGTGCAAGTCGCGACGTGGCGTGGGCAGCGCGATGGGGTGCCAGGCGATGCAAGGGAGACGTTTGGCACCTTCGATCCATGGGCGGATGAGGTGGCGAACCAGAGTGGAAAGCGGGTCGTCATTTCTCCTGTCAACCCAGCCCGCACCGCCATCACCATCACTCGGCTGGTGGAGATGTCCGAGGTCTTGGCGGGCCCTGTCGAGCTTTATTTGGACGAGGGGAGCACGGGATGGTTTGCCAAGATAAGCGAAGGGGACGTGCTTTCGATCAATAGATTCGACTTTATCGGCACAATCTCGGCGCAGCTGACGGGCAGAGGGGAGGCGACTCTCTCCGTCGTAGAGAACAGCGCTCGCAACGGAGAAGAGCGTCGTTCCGTCAGAGTGTTTGGTGCCTGACACAAGAGGGAAGATGCTGATCATCGAAGCCGAGGAAAGCCCCTTACCTCAATGTTTATGAGTCGTCAAGAGCGTCTTGCCATCTTTCGCGCTGCCGCCTGCGACCCCACCACATCTCCTGAAGATCTGGAAAAGGTGAAGGTGCACTGCCCGCTAGAGGTGGCCCTCAATCCTAACGCCTCGCAAGAGACCCTGCATGACTTTTTGAGCGGCGGCATCGGACTGCACAAGCGCCAGAGCAGAGTCAGTGGCAGACGTCTCGATTTTGCGCTCACCTGGGCCGTGCGGGAGAATCCTAACTTTGATATGATCACACTGAGTGACCCAGCTTGGGCGCAGGCTGTAGATACGGGCATCCAGAGTTGCTTGCGCCTCTGGCACATGGCTAGCCTCACTATGCGGGAACACCGCTGCATCATCGCCGATGCGCTTGGAGCCTGGGAAGAGTGGCTGCAGGAAAACAAGCTTGATCCAGCGCATTGGATGGCGGACTTTCGGAAGACCTTGCGCCAGGGAGACTGGCCGCAGCGATGGCGCGCGGCGCGTAAAGACAAGAGATGGCGACCGCCCTTTCAAAAGGCGAAGGGGCGCGGCGCTCGTCGTAAGAATTACTTGCTGGGTATGCTCGATGGCGTGGTGAGGATGGCGATGGATCGTCCATGCCTCAATACCTACGATGGGCTGACAGTGATGGCAGCCACACACGGCGGCGCCGTAGGGCTCGCCATGTTTCGGACAGAGATCTATATCGCGATGGCGGTAGAGCACGGGAGAGAAAAATGACCTGGAGATCCAATCACCGCCAAGAGCGCATCGACAGGCGGTTGGAGAGTCGTTCCGACAGACTGAGGCGAGCGAGCCTCGCGCCAGAGAGCAAAGAAGAGAGAGAGCGGCAGGCCATCGAAGGGCTCTGCATGGGGGCGATCCTTGCCTTTGAGGAGGCAGCCAAGGCGGTACCTGCGCCCATGCCGCCGTTGCCACCATCTCCACCCTTGCCGCAGTTACCACATGCAGAGCAAGAGACCGAGTATGTGTTTGATGAGCGGGCCACGGTGCGTGCGCATGAGCACCGCACGATGTCTCTCATTCCTCCGATGGGGGCAGATGGTGCCTTTCGCCTGGATCGAATTGAGTGTTGGAGTCCCCCTAAAGCGCAGGTATGGATCGTCGCTGTCTTTGCAGGCATCAACAAGATCTACCCCTCTTGTCCAGAGGAAAAGGACGTGCCGCTGCGGATTGAAGATCTCGCAGATGCGAACGTATTTTGTGACCTCTACCAGCAAGAGCACATTACGATCGGCCACTGTTGTGCGCTGCACTTGACCTTCTTTTCGGAGCAAGACGGGGAGGTGCAGATCATCCTTCGAGGGCGACGGCAATTGACAATCGGCATATAGTAGAAGTAAGGTTAAGTCCCCTGGCCGCCACGCAAGCGAGAGCGACCAGGGGGTTGCGATGTGGGAAGGGGGGTCACACCGCAGGCGCAACATAACGCAATCCGCATCATGCCGCAAGGGGGCCATTGGAAAACGCCAGTAAGTATCGTGTCACTGCACAGCTTGACGCGAACGACTATCAAGAATTTCGTAGTGACAATCTCACTCGCGCTGACAAGCTATTTCACAAGTGGGCCGCCGAGCATCCAGGGCATGATATTACGCTCTGGGAGTGGCTCGTGGATCACTGGGAGCTCAGCGAAATACACCGTGGCCAAGCCATGTAACAAGGACAACTCGAATGTCATCCAAAGAGGCCGTTGGCCTGACTATACAAGACCGCAGTAAGGTCATTGATATGGCGCGTAGGCGGGTTACAGGACGCGATGCGATCCGTGAGCTTAGAGAGGGAATCGGCCTGTCGCAATATCAACTCAGTCGGCTCCTCGGCGTCAACAACAGCACCATCTGTCGATGGGAGTCAGAGGGCGTCACAGGCAGAAACCCTCCCGTGACAGCGGTCATTGTGGTGGCGCTTCTCGCGTTTGAGGCGGCGGGTTATGTGCTCCCTGGGAGTATGCCTGTCTTAGCCTACCTCCAGATGCCCATCAATGCCCCTGCCCCTCCTCCACCTTCCATTCCACCTCTTATTTCAAAGCATCATCTAGGGGGCAAAGGATGACGCCACAAGAGCGCACCCAGCAACGGCTAGCAGAGCTTGCTGCGCTGCCTACGGGATGGCTCGATGGCGAGGGAGAGGCCTTAGACCCAGAGGGCCTTGCGTGGGCCTCTGCGCTCGTCCTAGCGCTTCAGAACCCCTGTAAGCCATATTGCTACCCCACGCCTGAGGGCGATCTTTCTGTGGAGTGGGATTTGCCAGGGTACTCAATCGACGCACGCTTCTTTTTGAAGGCACGGCGCATCGAGTCCAGCGCCTTCAACCTCCAGTACCCAGAAAATAGCCCCTCGTTCGACGAGGATCTGGAGGGACTAGACCTGTGGCTCACCGCCAAGATGCAAGTTGGGTAAGTATCTAACCAAGTAGTTTGACACGGTAATTTTTTGTTTCTGGCTTCAGTAAATAAAATTATGATTGACAATAACACATGGCCTACCCTACTGTTGTGCCTCTGGCAACAACACAGAGGCATGGCAGATGCGATATTACCGCTTGGTGCGCACGGGGAAACCAGACTTCAAGGAAAAGCTCGCTCTCCTCTTTACCGTCACAGATAAGCTTCCAGCCAGCCTGCGCTGGACTGAACTTACCGTCTATCGGACCCCGCAGCCTCGCTCTTTGGCGCCTACGCCTGCTCTTTATGCGCATGTGGAGTATCACACGCTCTGCGGCGATGAGCAGAGCCATGCCGACCTGTGGGAGGCGCATAGTCCAGAGGGATTACTGGACTATCTCAAGGTCTACGATGCCAGCGAGTGGATGCATCCTCGTCCTGTGGAGACGATAGATCAAATCAAGCGCAACCAGGCCTACAACCAAGAGCACCGCTCTCTTCTCTTGCGGGGGTGGGGCAGAATTGTCGCGGAAGCGACCGAGAAGTTGATGCCTAAGGCGAAGCGGGGGGTAGGACGTCCCACCAAGGTTTCCTTGGGTGGCGCGCCGCGCTCTGTGTCTCTTTCGACGCGAGTGACGCAAGAGGTCGCCGCCCAGTTTGATGAATGTCGTGGCGAGTTGCCGCGTGCTGCTTTCTTAGAGCACATCCTAGCCCAATACCTAGATCAACGGGATGCGAAAGAGCACGCAGGAGCCCCATGAGCCGAGTGGTAGACCTATCAGGACAGTCTTTTGGCGAGTGGACCGTGACGGGAGGCGTGCGCCTCCTTCCCTGTGGCAAGCAACAGGTCACGCGGTGGTGGTGCACCTGCTCTTGTGGAGCCGAGCAATGGGTGCGAGCGGGGCATTTGCGATCAGGGAGATCTCCTCACTGTGGCAAATCTATCCATCGTAACTATGTCTGGAATCCAGGTGATCAAGTGGGTGAGTTTACCGTCATTTCGATGCGACGTGGGGTCTCTGTATTGCGCTGTGTCTGTGGACGCATTCGGTCAATGACCGTAAACTTGACCTCCTTGACAAAGTTTCGCACTACCTGCGGCTGTAACGGGGTTGATGAAATCTTCATCGGTGGCGACCCCAACCTTCCTGCTGGGGTATCTGGCTATTGCGATCTCATTACGTGGGCGGGCTGTACGCACCAAGCGCACCATCAGCTGATTCACAAGCATGGCCTGCGTCATGCGCTTTTGCGCCTCGCCGCCGCCGCCGAGAAGAACCATCTTCGCGAAGGCTGGCGCGTGTTGGCCTGTGTACCTTGCCCAGCGGAGGGGCCGCCACCGAGGGTGCGACATCCGAATGGCGCAAAGACCTTAGCGCGGGTGATGCCTGTCATTCGAGAGATTCAATTCTCTGGGGTGATCACGATGCAAGGAATTGCGAACGAGCTCATTCAGCAGCAAGTGACTACCGCGCGTGGCCAGTTAACATGGAAGCCCGCCATGGTAGACTTTTTGTTGTACCAAGCAGCGCGTGATCTGATCGCGGAAGCTGAGGAACGCCACGAGAAGCGCACCAAGGCGGATGCGCAACTGGAGAAGCAGTTGTTAGCTAGCGCACCCACCGCAGCACTCGGATGAAAGAGAACCATCATGGCTTGGGTATACGTGCCAAAGAGCTCCGATACATCAGCTTGTTTTCTGGAGGGGGAGGACTCGAAATTGCCCTCCGCATCGCCATCCCTCACGCCAGATGTTGTTGCTACGTCGAAAAAGACCCCTTCGCGCAAAAAGTCATCCAAGCGAGGATCAAAGACGGGAGCCTTGACGACGCCCCCCTCTGGGACAGCGTCGAAACCTTTGACGGAAACCCTTGGCGTGGAGCGGTTCATTGCCTCGTTGGAGGCTTCCCATGCACGAACGTCAGTAATAGCGGAAACAGAGAAGGGCTCGCAGGCGAAGAGTCAGGTCTCTGGCGAGAGTATGTTCGGCTCATTCGCGAAGTACGACCGCGCCTCGTCTTCGTGGAAAACGTCGCAGCACTCCTTGTTCGGGGGGCTAGTCGCGTTCTCGGAGACTTGGCCGAGCTCGGGTATGATGCGGAATGGGGAGTGTTCAGCGCGCAAGAGGTCGGCGCCCCCCAGCTACGGCAACGATTCTTCCTCCTGGCCTACTCCCACGGCGACGCAGGATGGGAAGAGTCCCGAAGCGTATCTGGCGGAGAAGCTGCTCCGCGTGGGTCCAGGGCGGACGACGATCACCAACCTCAACGTCCGCGTCAAGACGTGGCCCACGCCTCGGGTGAGCAGCGCCAATGGGCCTTCAAGGAAGGAGATGGAGGAGGGCAACCCCAAGGTGCGTCTGGAGACGGAGGCGGCGCTCTGGCCCACGCCAGTGGCCTCCGCATCGGCGAACCACGCTCCGTCACACGGCACAACACACGGGCGCCTGTTGGCGGGAGAGGCGTGCGAGATGCTGTTTCCGACGCCCACGGCGCAGCGAGCCACGGGCTACATGTCGGGCAGCAAGAGCGATACGTGGCGTCCGACGCTGGACAGCTTCGTGCAGGGCAGGCAGCCAGAGTTGACGCCGAGGATGGCAGCGGCGGCGCAGACGCTGCCGTTTACCTGGACGACGCCAACGGTGCACGGCAACGACAACCGCAAGGGAGTGAGCGCGACGAGCAACGATGGGCTGGCGACGCAGGTGGCGACAGTTACGGAGACATCCCCCTCTTCCCCCCCATCCCCGCCGACAGCGACGGGTGGAGAGACCTCCTCGCCAGACACCCAGAGCTCGCACCCGCAATTAAATCCACGCTTTGTGGAGCATCTGCAAGGCTGGCCAATAAACTGGACCCAACTTACTCCCCTCGCACCGAACAACTCCGCGTCCTTGGTAATGGCGTCGTACCTGCAACGGCAAGTCTTGCACTTAGAGTGCTTGCTGCGAGAGCGGGGATTGATCTGAATAAGATTGGAGACTATTGATGTTTGAGATCTCCATCTCCTACTATACCCACAGGGGCCAACTGCCGTTGCCATTCTTTGCGATTGACGTGAAGGACGGCGCCTCTCGTAAGGACCTGAAGGGTCTCCCTCGCAGAAGGGAGCAGATGGTGCTGATCTGTGCGGCGGTGGCGGCTCGTACGCTGGAGGCGATTCGGCTGCGGGAGACATGCCTCGTCAGTGGCGAGCAGATGCTCGCTGGGATTCGCGTGACCAAGCTGTCGGATGACATTTATTGCGCCCGCGCTGGCATTAGTCACGCGTGCACTAGCGTTTCGCTGCCCTCGGAGATCTTTCGAGTGATGAATCTTTGGTCGCAGCAAATTCTGGGGATGCCCCTGCTAGGGAGTGTGCTCGCATGACATCAGGCCTATGGGCGGAGTGGGCGCAGTTTGTCGCGAAGACAGGCGCGCTGGAAGCCCCTATCCGCGCGTTTATGCTCTTGACGACAGAGGCGGTGGGCCACGATGCCACGCCCAGCCAAGCGGTGCTTCTGGAGGGTCGGGCACAGGCGCAACTCGTCTGGGACTCCTCCCGATACCATTTTGACGTGGACCTGCTCGCAGACGGCACGTTAGAGTGGTTTTTCAGTGATCGCACCACCAAGATCCCTGATGGCGGCGAAGATCTACCGCAGACCGAGGGGCTGCCTCCGCAGGCGCTGGAGTACCTGCGCATCGTGATTGGCGATCGGTTTAAAGAGATGGAGGTCGCCTCATGAGAATCGAGATTAAGATTGGCCGCGAGGATGCCAGCGTAGAAGAGCTCTTGCAACTCATCAGAGACAATATTGATCGCTGCGCCAAGATAGAGCCTGGGGAGCGCCTGACCCTGAAGAAATGCTATCACGATGAGACGCTCAAGCTGGTGGGGACAGGCCCAGCGCTGGGCACCATCGAGGTCTTCTATGAGTGAGAAGAACTCGCCTGAGATCGTCCTTCGCCTCCATGCCTTTCCCACGCAAGACGCGCGGGAAGGCTTGGTGTATAAAGGCGCCGATGGCCGCTTGCGCATCTGGCATGCGCCGAAGGAGGAGTCTCTTTTCGCCGATATGTTTAACACCGCCAAAAATCGAGAAAAGGCGGTCGCTGCAGCGGTGAAGGCTCCCACGAATCCTCGGAAGAAAAGATGATCCTCACAGCAGCGGAGCGGGAATCCATCAAGGCTGATCCTCTTGCAACCGAAGAGGCGGT
>Ga0315288_10004810_pt1 | contig 17188 bp, 13 predicted proteins | sample YL17G11_20_MG_FD_203454 | JGI IMG/M metagenome (GOLD analysis project Ga0315288, IMG submission 203454) | Sediment microbial communities from Yellowstone Lake, YNP, Wyoming, USA - YL17G11_20 | ecosystem: Environmental > Aquatic > Freshwater > Lake > Sediment | place: USA: Wyoming | collected... | reverse complement strand
GTCCATAAATACCTCCTTGGAGATCATCGGTAACACCTTCCTTTCCAAAAGAGGTGTTACCACATTTTTACCAAGGTGGTACACTTTTCATTCCCATTTCTGGTACATTATTGCATTCCCGGTGACATCCATTCGCATAGGACTATTTTCCGATTGTCGTCATTGTCATTTCCACCCATAGCCCAGTTAACCCATCAACAAAACCTCTAACCTTCTGGAGTGACGGATGAAAAGGAGTTATCGGAAGGTGCCAATATGAAGCCTCTAAGTGTAATCTTTGATTACGTTTGGAGGCTCCAGAATTATTTGATACGGAAAACGAAGCCGCTCGATCTAATCCCCATAGGTACCAGAGAGCGGCTTAGTTCAACCGATTGTATCCGGAATTCCGCTTTGCCCCACTCCGGATACAATCTTTATCGTTAGACAAAAGGAGGAGATATGAAAACACAATTGCGTACGAATAGAAATGTCATTGACCTTGAAAACCATGTTAATAAGGAGGGAAATGCTATGAAAACCAAGAATCCTTTAGGAATGGCATTGGTTACGGTTATTTTTGTTTTTGGGTTAGTCATCTTCCTTCCAATTGCGAAAGCGGAGCAACCTGTTGACTTCACAGACTACTTCTATGCGACGGTTACACCGTTATCGACCTCCCCGGAGTTAACAATTTTCCAATCCGAAGTAAAAGGCGTCATTCAGAATGCTTCTGGTAATAAAATTTTCGACAACTTGACCTCGTACTGTTTGCGTTTGGGAAAAGTTGTCGCTGGCAAAATGAGTTACACAACTTATACTAAGTTTACGGACCCTGAGGGTGATTATTTTATCACGGAAGCGACTGCTGAAGCCGTGCCGGCTGGAGTCTTTGAAGCAGCTTGGAAGTTCCTTCATGGAACTGGGAAATGGAAAGGCGTCAAGGGGGGTGGTACATCCAAGACAATATTTATGACCAGAGGCAAGCAGCAATTAAACCCAACGACGTTCCAGGGCTATCTTCGGATGACTGGAACGTTTGAATTGCCGAAATAAGAATTCTTAGTTTAGATTAAGCGGAGGCAATGAGGATCGGCCGTTGACAAGGGACGAAAGCGGTGATGGAAGCCATTAAAAATACAATTCAATGTAATCGCTTCTAAACAATTTTTGTCTAACGAAGCAATTCACCCGATCGCTTGCAGCGCCGGCTGATTTTGACGTTAGCCTCACTTTCAAGTCGTAATCCTCAGCTATGGAATATCGGTCCCACCAATGACTTGTAGGTAAACTTTTGAAAATTTAGCAATCGGGAGAATTTCCCTTATAGGTGCGAGGGGAAGGAGTCAAATCTTTATTCTTGGCAATAATACATCCCGGTAACATGAGTCCGAAATCATTTGTTCAAATCCTCTCATTGAGTGGAGATCAAGGAATTGACCCCATTTTCGCTAGAATCAGTTTTTCGATCGCAAGGAACTCCCGACAGCGTCCCCGCTTCTTGCAGCATCGAGCTTGGCTCTAGTCGGCCCAGGGTAGAAAGGGGGGAAAATCCCATCGTCATGCCCAGTCGAAGGACGGAAAAGAAGAATCAGCTGAAGATACGGGATGCTCGCAGTGAGGACCGCGATACCGCCCGAAAGATAACCCTTTCTGCTTTTCAGCAATATGCAGCCGTTATGCCTCCTCCCCGATGGGAAGGATACCGGGAGAATATCCTGGCCACGCTGACGGACGTAGCGCCGGCCGAACACATCGTGGCTGAAAAGGAAGGGGTCATCCTTGGGTCGGTTCTCCTGTACCCCCCGGGAACCGCTTTCTCCACTCCCGATGAGGGCCCGCTCACCTGCCCGGAGGTGCGCCTTCTGGCCGTCGCACCCGAGGCCCGGGGTCAGGGCATAGGCACTGTGCTCATGAAGGAGTGTATTCGCCGTGCGCGCCGGCTGGGGGCCGCCTGCCTGAACTTGCATACGACCGACATGATGCAGGCGGCGATGCGTATGTACGAGCGGATGGGGTTTGTTCGCGCCCCCGAGCTGGATTTCCATCCGGCCCCGAGCGTCACCGTAAAGGCCTATCGTCTCGAACTCGGTTCTAGGTGACGAAATCTAGGGGGCGTTCATTCCGAATGTGCTTGACAAAACTTCCGGAAGAATTTCCTGCTACATGTATCGCTGTACTCTTCCATCCCGAATAGTACTGAAAAGCTGATTGGGTTTCTTAAGCTGATCGAGGTGAAGACCAAACCTTGACGTAAAAGGAGGTGAAGTTGGGCGCCCTGGCACTCGGTCCATTCTCTTTCTGTTCGTGCCTTTTGGTCACGAAATGATCATAATATACCCGGCCAAAAAAAGAATGGAAGCGGTCAACCCAACATGATCTTGAGCATTGATTTCCTGTCCCCGATCGTTGTAATAAATAAGAAGTATGAAAAGGAATGCCCGTTTGCTGCTGCTTGTTTTGTTGCTCATCTCTGTGGCCTCCTGTGCCCATGTCATTTCCCGGGACCTGAGGGACCAAGCCGATCCCTTCCTGACGGTACATCAGGCACTCAATAATCCAACCGAGTACAAGGGAAAAATCGTCATCTGGGGCGGGGAGATCCTCCGCACGGAAAACCGCCAGGACGGCTCAACGGAGATCGAAGTCCTGCAGAGGGCGCTCGACAGGTGGGAGGAGCCCAAGGATCCCTCCGCTTCCGAAGGGCGATTTCTGGTCCGCGAACAGAGATTCCTAGACCCCTCCATTTTCCGCCCCGGGATGAGGATAACCGTGGGCGGCGAGCTCCAGGGAGTGGAGGCAGTCCCCCTTGGGCAGATGGAATACTGGTACCCTCTCGTGCTGGCCAGACAGCTCTACCTCTGGTCCCCTTTCGACTATCCTTATTACTACTCTTATTACCCGTACTCATATTCCTTCTTCTGGGGCGGATTTTACCGTGGTGTCGGGTTTTATCATCACCATCACGGTCACCGGGGCGGAGGAGGCCAGTGTGGCCGAGGGGGAAGACACAGGTAAATTATAGTAGATAGTCGGCTTTCCCTTCCGTTGCCCAAATCTTACCAGGTTGACTGGCGCAGCCCAACCTTTCTTACTGCGTGGCCAGCCAACGAATTATTGCAGCTGACGTAATGTATTCATGCAGAAACGTGGCCGCAGAGCCTTTCCTCGCCACCTGCGGGAATGAAACCAAATGAAACCTCGCAGGGGCGGCAAACACGGCTGAACACCGGTCGTGCCCATTCCCAATCAGAAATCCATGATCATCTAAGCTATCTCAGGCTGAAGAGCTGAGGTGAAATGGACGAATCTGCTAGCAGGGAGCAGGACTTTCGGGAAATGTGAGAAGTACTGAAAGAGTGATTTTGAAATTTTCTGCTGGGATTCAACATTTCAAACGAAAAGCAGCAAAATGGGCCTAAAAGGGAAGGAAATTTCCCACTTGACTATCCATTCGCATAAGAGTATTTTTTAATCGTCATTTTTATCCGTAGCCAAGTAAAACCAACAGCCTAAGTCCTAACCTTCTGGGTGATTTTATGATGAGGATTTTCAGGAAGATGCCGGTATGACTGCTCCTTGGGTTATATTTTCTTCTTTTTAAGGTTCTTTATTTTGGCTGTCTGTTAAGCAAGCAATTGCGAGTTTCCAAAGGGAAGGAACAATTAAGAGGTAGAAGGGGCCTTTGAGGAGGTCTGTGGCACATGGAACAGCAAATTCGCTTCTGTACCACGGGTGATGGAGTTCGCATTGCCTACGCTACGGTGGGCCAGGGTCCTGCGCTAGTTATCGCTCCAGGCTGGGTCAGCCATTTGCAGCTGCAGTGGGACTATCCGGCTGGGCGTGCCTATTTGGGAAAGGCGACTCGCCACCGTACCTTCGTGTATTACGACAAACATGGGTGTGGGCTTTCTGAGCGGAGCCGAAATGATTTCTCCATTGAATCGGAGATCCGACCACTGGAAGCTGTCGTTGATCATCTTAAACTCAAGCGTTTCGCGCTTTTTTCCTTTTCCCAAAGTGGGCCTATTGGTATAGCCTACGCGGTCAAACATCCCCGGCGTGTCTCGCATCTTGTACTTTTTGACACCTACGCCCGCGGTGAGGCGATAACCACGGATGAAATCAAGGCATCGTTTTTATCCTTAGTCCGAGCACACTGGGGAGTCGGTTCCAAGACCCTTACTGACCTGTTCTTACCCGAAGCTGAATTATCCGCAGTTCAATGGTTTACCCGGTTGCAACGTGAAGCGGCTACCCCTGAAATGGCCGCCCAAATAATGGAATTCACCTACCGCCTAAATGTGACCGACCTCCTTCCCAGAGTTCGGGTCCCTACCTTGGTGATGCACCGTCAGGGAGATCGGGCGATCCCCTTCCGGTGTGGGAGAGAGATGGCGGCTATGATCCCGAACGCCCGGTTTGTTCCTCTAGAAGGAAATATGCATATTCCCTTCTTTGGTGATGTCGATGCAGTGCAGCGTGTCATCGCTGAGTTCCTTGGTGATTCAATCGATGTTACTCCATCGAAACCAAATGCAAAACCTGACGCTCAAGAGCGAGATCAGACAGCGGGGGATGCTGCAGCCACGGAAGCACGTGCGCTGATTGCAGGCTGGGATGAAGTCGCGCTGTCGAGGTACCGCGTGGTTGGCAGTTATACTCGCTATGACGAGGCGGTTCGCAACACCCTGAAGGATGCGCGGACGAGGATCGCGGCTGGTTGCCTACAACCGAGCAGGAAGCGGGAGAATCATCTAATCTGGGCTGCACCTGGGAGTGGCAAAACATACTTCGCCCAGCAAATCGCCGCCTCGCTTCCCAGTACCATCCGCTATCAAGAACTCAACCTCGCTAAATGCAGTGAGCAGGAATTCCGTGTCGGGTTAAGCGGATTTGATTTTAAAGATGGCCCATGTCTCTGTCTAATCGATGAGTGTGATGCCAAGCCGCAGGAACCTTGGCCGTATGAGATACTTCTCCCCTACTTAGATGCTTCCGTCGAGCGAGGTACACCACTTGTGTTTGTCCTGGCCGGAAGCGGGGGTACGAATTTAGGTGAGATAAAGAAGCGGATTGCCGCCCGTCCCAAAGGGCCTGATCTTCTCAGCCGGATTCCAGCTGGTAATGAGTATGAGATCATGCCATTAAACATTGGCGATCGTATTCTTGTTGTTTTGAGCCAATTCCGGGAAGTCGGAAAAGAATTCAATCGAGAAATCAGCTCAGTTGAGAAACTTGGTCTTTATTATGTCGCTCTTAATCCTCGCTTGGCGAATGCCCGTCAATTACGCGAATTTGCCGTCCGCGCTATTGAACGCGTGCCATCCAATGACGATCGTGTAAAATATGACCATCTTTTTAGTGCTGGAGATCCGGAGAACAAAGCCTTCTGGGTTCAAGCACAACCCACATCAGTAGCTCTCGTGAACTCCTTTGCAATGCTGAAAGATTAGGTACCCAAAAACACACTTTCAACCCATAATCTTCAATTCTTGAACATTTTCTCGGCGAAGATTTGTGAAAGCGTCACTCAAGAATTACCCGACGACTGCCGCCAAATCAAATGGAGATTCTGGACAATATTCCCTCCGGATATCCTTTACCTAAACGTTGCATAAAAATCTCTAACCGCATCACCCCCACCCTTCCCTCCCCCCTCCGAGGGGGAGGGAAGGGTGGGGGGGCAAAAGGCACCCGAAGTAAGGTCCCGTGACCATCGCAAAAATCATTTTTCCATTATGCCTGGAAGGGCCCAAGCAATAATTCATGAAATTCTTATGCACCTATTGAGTTTATTTTGATTTTCATTCTTTCCCCAAGGTATAGCCTATACAATTCAAAAGCTGGTATGGGAAAAAATCCGAGAAGAGGCCCCGCAGAGTGAGCTTGTACAAGGCACACGGGGCTTTCTGTTGACAAACAAAATATTTTTGTGAAATATTATCCCCTGAATATCCCGATTTTCCCTACAAAAACAGGTGCCGATTAGAAAGGAGCCACGATGCCATTTGAAAAAGAGTTAGAGGATCTAAAGCGCCGCAAAGAAAAAGCCCTGCAGATGGGAGGGCCGGAAAAAGTTCAACGCCAACACGACCAGGGCCGGCTGACCGCCCGCGAACGGATCGAACAACTTCTTGATCCGGGGAGTTTCCTGGAAGTTGGGATGTTCAACTGTTCGGACATGCCCGGCATGGAGGATAAGACCCCCGGGGACAGCAAGATAGCCGGGTATGGCAAGATCAACGGTCGCATGGTCGCCATCATTGCCAATGATTTCACTGTATTGGCGGCAACTTCCAGCAGGGTCGCGGGAAAAAAGGAAAGAGAATTGACCTTTCTGGCTGAACGAAGGGGGTTCCCGATCATCTATCTCGGCGAAGCCGGCGGAGCTCGCATGCCCGATATTATGGGGTCGAAGGGCCTAGCCTCAATCGGGGGAGGCGGGTTCGATACATTCAGTCAGCATTTTAGCAGGATTCGAAATACTCCCACGGTAACGGGCATTATGGGCGAGTGCTACGGGATGCCCACCTGGATGGCCTGCCTGGCTGATTTCGTCGTCCAGGTAAAAGGAAGCGCCATGGCTGTTTCGGGACCTCGCGTGTTGGAACTCGCCATCAGTGAAAAAGTCACCAGTGAAGAGCTTGGAGGCTGGAAACTTCACAGCGAAGTGACCGGAATGGCCGATCGGGTGGCTGAAAATGAACGGGAATGTTTTGCAACCATCAGAGAATTCCTTGATTATATGCCATCTCATTGTGGAGAGCTCCCTCCGATGAAACCGGCGCCCGAAGGATCGGGAGAAGGAAGGGATCGAATCCTAAATATTCTCCCGGAAAAACGGAACCGGGCTTACGATATGAACCGGATTATCAAAATAATCGTCGATGAGAGCAAGATTTTTCAAATAAAGCCTTCTTTTGGCAGAACGGTAATAACCTGTCTTGCTCGAATAGGAGGGAGAGTCGTCGGCATTGTTGCCAATCAGCCTCTGGTGAACGGCGGGGCCATGGATACGGATGGGATCGATAAGGTTACCAGCTTTTATTGCCTCTGTGATTCTTTCAACATTCCTCTCCTATTCCTCCATGATATTCCGGGTTTCCTTGTGGGAAAGGAGGCCGAACGAAGACGGGTTGGCGCCCGAGTCATAAACAATATGAATGCCCTTGCTCAAGTAACCGTCCCCAAAATATCCGTCATTATCCGCAAAAGCTATGGAATGGCTTTCTGGAATATGGCGGGTTCAGGGTGTGCCACAGATTTCCTGGTGGCTTGGCCAACGGCAGAGATGAGTTTCGTGGACCCGGAGGTGGCCGTCAATGTGGTCTTCGGAGGAAAGGTAGAGCTTTCTTCAGAATCGAAAGCCGAAAAACAAAAGCTCCTGGAGCAAATGATTAAAGATTCAGCCCCCTATGCCGCGGCTGGGATGCATTACATTCACGACGTGATCGATCCGCGGGAAACTCGGCAATACATCATTCGGGCCCTGGAGTTTTGTCAGGAAACGAAGAAAAAGGGGATCGGGGAACATCGTCTGGCGAATTGGCCGACGAAATTTTAAGATTGGGAACTGAGCAAAAAGCGATCCTCGACCTATATTCCCCTGATTTTCCAAAAGGGGTTCTTTCTCCAAGAATCGTCATTCTTTCAAGGCATAATGCCATGCTTGTAAGTAACCGGAAGGGGGTTTCCCCGAATTGCTCCCAGAACCCGTGCTAAGCGATCCCGAGTTTCGTTTGGGTGGATGATTTCGTCCACCTGGAAAGACTCAGCGGTGGCAAAAACATCATCATAAGTTTCGTGACCCTTTTCCAGGTTATCCATATCAGCGCCGCCGGTCTCAAGGTCTCGATGATGCGCGGCGCGAATTGCGCCAGACATGGGCATGGTGCCGAATTTGGCTGTTGGCCAGGCCAGGGTTAGAACTTGGCCCATCCCCTGACCGCACATAGCCACCCCTCCCATGCCGAAGGTTTTCCGGACCACGATACTGACCATCGGAACCGTGCTTTGCCCCAGGACATAGGCGATCCTGAGGCCGCGCCGTAATATGTTCTCCCGTTCGGCAGTTCTTCCAGCCATAAAGCCCGGCACATCCGCAAAAAAGATCAATGGAATGTGGAAGGCATCGCACACCTGAATAAAGCGCGTCGCTTTATCGGAAGCGGCGGCATTGAGTACCCCCGCGTTAACAAGCGGCTGGTTGGCAACAATTCCTACGACATAACCGTCGATTCGCGCCAGGGCCGTGATCATGCTTTGAGCATAAGTCGGCTTAATTTCAAACAGACTCTCCCGATCAACGATAAAATTAAGGATCGGGCGCATATCATAAGGTCGTTTAAAATCCTTAGGAATGAGGCTGAGGATATCGCCAGGGGCTGGAGGCCGGATCTGCTCCGGGGAGGAACGGGGCGGGAGCTCCCAGCTGCTCTGGGGGAAATACGAAAGATAGCGCCGGACCATATCAAATGCCGCTTCCTCACTGGGAACCTCGTTATCTGCCAGCCCGGTCAGATAGCAGTGAATTTTGCTGCCGCCCAGTTCTTCTTTAGTGATCTTCTCTCCTATGGCGGCTTCAACGATCGGGGGACCTCCTGAGGCGAGCATGCTAATTCCTTCAACCATGATCAGAAAATCCAGTAGCGGAGCCATTAAAGCCGGCCCCCCGGCGCACGGGCCCAAAACAACTCCGATTTGGGGCGCCTGTCCTGATAACTGGGACATCTTGAGGAAAAAATCCCCACCGACCCAATAACCCCGAAGGTTCTCTTCCACCCGGGCGCCCACGCCATCCAACAACCAGATCATGGGGAGTTTTCGTTTCAGGGCAATGTCCAGAAGACGGTTCCTCTTAACCATCCCGATCCTGCCCTCAGATCCCCCCATCACCGTAAAATCCTCGGCTCCCAGGAGGACCTCACGGCCGGAGATCCGACCATACCCAACGATCAGCCCATCCGCGGCCGTATACCGGCCAGCCATTTGGATGCGATCGCTCTGGGCCGTCGCCAGGATTCCCAGCTCCAAAAAGGATCCGGGATCTAAGAGCTTTTCAATTCGCTCTCGAACGGTCAATTTTCCCAGCTCTTGCTGGCGGAGGACTCTTTCAGGCCCGCCCATGCCCAGGGCTTTTTTCCGGCGCTTCGCAAGCGCGTCGAGTTGCGGTTGCCATCTTGAAGAACTCATAAGAAATTCCCCGTGAAAAGGATCTCGTTCATCCCTTATGTTGGGCTGAGGGATCAGCTTCCTTGAGTTCGAGGAAGAAATCCCAAACTTTAAAAGGGATGACGGCTTTCCCTTAACCTCACCCGATCCATCTCTTTCTTCGCTTGTAATGTTTTACCTGTTTATAACTTTTCTTTTGGCCAAGCTGGCTGAGACCCAAATAAAACTCCTTGATATCTTCGTTTTCCTTCAGTTTTTCCGAAGGGCCGTCCAGAACGACTCTTCCATTCTCCATTACGTATCCATATTCAGCGATTTCCAAGGCTGCTTTGGCATTTTGCTCCACGAGAAGGATCGAGGTATGTTCCTCAAGGTTTATTCGGGAAACGATTTTAAAGATTTCTTTCACCAATAGAGGGGCAAGTCCCATCGAGGGCTCATCGAGGAGCATCATTTTAGGGCGAGACATCAGGGCACGGCCGATGACCAGCATCTGCTGTTCCCCGCCGGAAAGATAACCGCTGGTTTTTTTGCGAAGCTCCTTCAACTTGGGAAAATACTCAAACACCATAATGAGGTTTTTGTGTATTGTTGCGCGATTACGCGTGATCAGCCCGCCGGCCTTGAGATTCTCCTCAGTCGATAGGTGTTTATAAAGCCTTCGCCCCTCCATGACCTGGATAAGCCCCATTGTAGCTATCTCTTGCGGTCCCAGACGGTCAATTCTGCTACCATCAAACTCGATCATCCCGTGGGTTACTTCCCCCTCTTCCGTCTTAAGCAGTCCGGATATCGCCTTCAGGGTGGTCGTCTTTCCCGCGCCGTTGGCCCCGAGGAGAGCAACTATGCTCCCATCCCCCACCTCCATTGAGACGCCCCTCAAAACAAGTATCGCCTTGAGGTAAACCACTTCAATATTACTCAACCTGAGCATCTATCCTTGTCTTCCTAAGGAAATTATTTCCCAGCGATCGCCGCCTTTATGTCAGGGATTTTGATCCGGTCACTAATGTATCGCGCACCTCCTTTACTAATCTCAGTCACGATCACAGAGTCGGCCCCTACCCGTTTGTTTTCCCCGAAGCTGAGCGGAGTAGACCAGCCCAAACAGTCCTCATTCTTAACCCTCTGAAGAGATTTGTAAGTCTCCGGCCCACTTATGGCTTTGGGCCCTTTTTCGTCCAAGGTAATTTTAAGCGCCCGCAACCCGACGATCATTTCAGTCCAGATCAAGCCATGGCTGAAGGCGAATAACGGATCTTTCGGTATATCGACGCCGAGGGTCTTATAGAGTTTGGTGGGAACTTCTTCAGGGATGGATGAATACCACTGAGTACTCAAAAATCCATCCGCCAGTGGACCCGCATATTTGATCAGTTCATATAAGTTGATGGCATAGCTGGTGGCGAATTTTATCTTGCCACTTACCCCTAGCCTTTGAGCGTCTTTGAGAACGACTGACCAAGGGGAAGCATGTAAGACCCCAAAGGTGAAATCTGTACCTGCGTCCCTTATCCGAATCAGCTCATTGGTCGTCTCAAGGGGAGCCCTAGGAATAAACTCTTCGCCTACGATCTCTACACCCTTGATTTTTGCGTATTTGCGGACATCCGGGCTGATGACGCCCCTTCCGGCTGCCGTATCCCAGGTAAGAATCGCTAGCTTGGGTTTCCGCTCTTTCTTCCAATTGGCCAAAATCCAATCCATGAAAGCCGCTGTCTGGTCCGTGTAAAGCGGGGGCAGGCAAAATACCCATCCAGGCGGATCGATTAGCGTGACTGTACTCCCCTGACTAATCATCGGGATCCGGTCATCGGCAAGCATCTTTTTCAAGGTAGAGGCATCTATGGAAGAATTACTGATAATCAATGCCGCCTGGGCATCGCGCATCTGCTTATAAACCGATATAATCTTGCCGGCATCGTGGCCATGGTCCAGAATCATCCAATGAATCTTGATTCCGGGGAGGAAGTTGCTTACCTCTAGCCATTTATCCACGAGTTTAAAGGCCTCCTCAAAGGGGGGCCACATTGGAGCATAGGGGCCGGTCATATCGGCCAAGACCCCAATCGTCACTTTCACAGGTTTAGATGATTCCTCTTTGCCGGAAGCGGTCTGAATTGGCAAAATGATCATAACCAGAAATAGAATTGAAAGACAAATAAATCCGGTCCGCTTACCCATTTTGTACCTCCTCTCAAATTGGTTTATATTTTGCTCTGTCATAACCTGGCTCTCTATACAAACGGAAGAATGACCTCCTTGAGGAGAATTTCAGTAGGAGAAGGGCCACATGCGAAAAGACGTCTTCAGTAATCCCCATCTGTGGGCAAGCCCCCTCGGCTCGAAGATCAGAAATACGATGATCACAACCCCAAAGAAAATCTGGGCCATGGCGGCGGCCACGCGTCCTCCAAGAGCCGGCGCTATGGATCCCAGCATCGGACCCAGGAGGATCACCACCTCGCTCAGTCCCTTTAGAAGGACCACCCCGAAAATCGTCCCTAAAACGCTGCCCATCCCTCCGACAATGATCATGCCCAAAAACCAGATAGCATCCATCAGAGGAAATTGCTCCGGAGTTATTAATCCTAAGTAATTGGCCCAAAGAGATCCCGCAACTCCCGCGAACACCGCCGAGATAAAGAAGGCCGTCAGTTTATAGCGAAACACATCAATGCCCATCACCTCCGCGGCTAAATCGTTATCCCGTATGGCCACAAATGATCTTCCCAACCTCGTTCTAGCTAGATTCCTGGCAAAGTAAGTCATCCCCGCTACGAAGATGAGATTAACATAATAAAGACTCCTCTCGGTCATCCCTAGGCCGGCTATTTGAAGGCGTGGGATAATCAACCCATCAACGCCTCCGCTAAACTCAGGGGCATGGATGATAATCCAGAGGATAATAAAGTGAGCAGCCAAGGTGGCCATGGCCAGATAAAATCCCTTAAGCCTCAAAGATGGCAGTCCAAAAATGAGGCCCACCACACCCGTACTGAAAGCGGCGCAGGGCAAGGAAGCCCAGAAAGGAAGCCCAAACCTTGCCCCCAGAATACCGCTTACATAGGCCCCCACGGCCATAAAACCTACTTGCCCCAGGCTAATTTGGCCTGTGTATCCAGTAAGAATATTTAAACCATGAACAGCGATGATGATAATGAAGGCGACGCTCAAGACACTCAAGAAGTACTGGGAAGCATACAAAGGGGTTGTCAAGAGGAGGATAAAGAGGAGCAAAAGCATAAACTTATGGAAGCGGGTTCTAAAGATCGCCAGCGTCTCCCTGTAACTTGTATCGAAAGTTCCCCCGGGGCGCCACATATTGCTATATCCTTTCTATCCTTTTTTGCCCGAATAAGCCATAGGGTATAATGACCAAGACCAGGAGCAGGATAATGTACGGAATCAGTTCTTTCATGCCCCCGCCAACCAGGGGGTCTAAATAGCCTGAACCCAGCCCCTCTAACATGCCCACGCTTATGCCACCAATAATGGACCCAGGAACAGATTCTAAGCCCCCAAAAAGGACCGCGGGGAAGGCCTTGAGGCCCATTTCAGTCACTGTCGGCGAGACTTGATAAATACTGCACAAAAGGACTCCCCCGGTAAAAGTCATCAAAACAGCTATGATCCAGGTTACACTAAATACGGTCTTCACATTGATCCCCGAGCTCTGGGCGAGTTGGTGATCCTCTGCTGTAGCTCTCATAGATAACCCAAGAAGGGTGTATTTAAAGAAAAATATAAAAACACCAAAGACAATCAGGCAAATAATAAAAGTCCAAAGATGTTGCTGCGAAACCATCAAGTCGCCAAAACGCATCGGCTCTGAGGATATAAATTCTGGGTAGCGTCTCCCCGGTCCTGGCCATACGAGTGTTTGTATCCCCGCAAGGATCTGGGCCAGGCCCAGGGTTGCCATGATTGCGGATAGTACGGGTTGGCCAATCAGAGGACGCATGATAAGTCTTTCGATCAAGAGGCCGAGCAGACAGCCCGATGCTAAGAGGAGCAAAACGCTGACCGAGAAAGGGAGGCCCAATTGAACAAGAAAGGCCCAGAACAAAAACCCCCCGATCAAAACGAACCAGCCATGAGCAAAATTGAAAATGCCCGTGGCTTTGTAAACCAGAATGATCCCCAGCGCCATGAGTCCATAGATTCCTCCGACCATGACTCCCGTTAACATCATCTGCAGGAAAGTAGCCATTTTGCGCACCTCATGACTCAAGCGACCGAATATGAAGATCGGTCACGAGCATCCCTTTTCGACCATCTCGATACTGAACCTCTGCTTCTACGCTGACTTTTTCCTTCCCCTGATAGATCGCCTCAATAATGTCCTGATACCGCTTTTCCACGAAACCTCTTCTTATTTTTCTTGTCCTCGTCAGCTCGGCTTCATCGGGGTCAAATTCTTTATGCATGTTTACAAATTTTTTTATTCGCGAGTGCTCAGGCAATGTCCGATTTACCCTTTCAATGTCCCTCTGCACCAAATCGCAGACTTCCGGCTTCTGGGAGAGATCAACAAAAGTGGTGTAGGAAATATGTCTTCTTTCCGCCCACCGACCTACATTCTGAAGGTCAATGTTAATCATGGCGCAGACGAAGTCTCTTCCAGCTCCAACAACCATGGCATCTTTAATAAAGGCGCTAAATCTGAGCTTGCTTTCGATATACCCGGGAGCAAATTTCAATCCCTTGGCGAGTTCCATTAACTCCGACATTCTTTCCAGGAAATAGAAATAACCGTCAGCGTCAAGGTAACCAGCATCTCCCGTGTAATACCAACCGCGTCCAAGGGCCTTTTCGGTAGCCTCTGAATCCTTGTAGTAGCCCGAGAACATATACTTGTCAACTTTCACTAGGATTTCACCCTCATCGGACAACTTCATTTCTCTGCCGGGCAGCCTTTTCCCTGCACTCCCCAGCCTCATGGACCCATTATATTCCATGGAAATACTTCCGAGTTCGGTAGCGCCATAATAGGTAAAAAGAGGAACGCCGATGGCCTGGTAGAACCTAAAGAGCTCTGGGCTGAGCATCGTGCCGGCCACCATACAAAGCCTAGTCTTTTTCAGTCCAAGCCGGTCTCTCAGGGGCCTGAAAACCAACCCATTCCCGAGCAGATAGATAATTCTCCAAGGCAGAGGAGGCTTTTTGTTCTCGTATCGATAGTCGGCTGTCTTGTAGCCAACCCGGAGAAATAGATTATAAAGAAACCTCCTAAGCAGGGTTGTGTCGGTGATCTTTGACTGTACCTCTCGCGATAATTCCTCCCAGAGTCTCGCCCCGGAAAACAAGCATTGAGGGGATATCTCCCTCAGGTTTTCCCGAACCGTCTCCGGTTCTTCCGGGAAGTTAACAATGACCCCCTTCATGAGGGCGGCGGCGAACCCAATCATCTGGTCTGTGGCCCAAGCTGGACAGAGAAAGGATAGATACTCATCTTTCTCATACCAAGGATGGACCTGCCATAAACTCTCAGTCCAGGCGAGAAGAGTCTTGTAAGAGAGCATGGCTGCCTTTGGCAACCCCGTCGTGCCTGAGGTATAACAGATGACCGCGATGTCTTCGGCCTTCCCCTTGGCTAAATTCTCCTCAAAAAACCCATGATGATCCTGTTCGAATTGCTTCCCCCCTTCTAGAACATCTTCAAAGCCCATAAGAAAGGGATCATCATAGGCCCACATTCCTTTGGAATCCCAGTAAATAACCTTTTGCACCTTGGGGATTTGCCCTTTGATCTCTAAAAGCTTGTCACATTGCTCCTGATCCTTCGCCAACACAAACTTCGAATCGGAATGATCGACAATGTATTGTAATTCTGAGGGCAAGCAGTCGATATACAACCCCAGGGCCACGCCCCCAGCGGCTTGCGTGGCGAGTTCACCGATCCACCACTCGGGGTCGTTATCGCCGATGATGGCCACCTTGTCCCCGCGCTCCAACCCAAGGCCAATGAGCCCGAGGGAGAAGTATCTCACTTTTTCATAATAGTCTCCCCAGGTGTATTCATTCCACAGACCATAACGCTTCTTCCGCAACGCAATGGATTGATCTCCGCACCTCTCATAATTTTTCTTGAGCAATTGAGGAAAAGTTACATAGTCGGTATCCATTTCTTCCTCTTTGAGAAGTTCTGCCTTAACCTAAACGTTGCATAAAAATCTCTAACCGCATCACCCCCACCCTTCCCTCCCCCCTCCGAGGGGGAGGGTTAGGGTGGGGGGGCAAAGGGCACCGGGGGTGAGGTCCCGTGAACATCCCAAAAATCATTTTTCCCCTATGCCAGCAAGGGCTCAGGCAATAATTCATGAAATTCTTATGCACCTATTGAGTTAACTCTCCTCCCCCAGATACGCCTTGATCACCCTCGGTTCCCGGCTAACTTCCTCGGAGAAACCATCGGCAATCTTTTGTCCAAAATCCAAGACAATGACCTTATCGGATATGTCCATGACCAGCTCCATGTCATGTTCGACAAGGGCGATGGTTGTACCGCCTTCCTCTCGAATGTCGAGAATGAATCTGGCCATATCCTCTTTCTCCTCTAAATTCATACCCGCCATCGGTTCATCGAGGAGAAGCAATGTCGGCTCTAGAGCAAGGGCTCTACCCAATTCGACACGCTTTCGGAGACCATAGGAGAGGGTTCCCACAACCTGATCCCGTATCGTCTCAATTTCCAGAAAGTCGATGATGCGCTCAATCACCTTGCGGTGCCTAATCTCCTCTCCGAGGGCTTTTCCGAAAAATAGAGCGCCGCTGATCATTCCTGTTCGCATGAAAACATGCCTTGCGGCCATGAGATTATCTACCGTGGTCATCCCTGTATAGAGTTCAATGTTCTGAAATGTTCTGGAAATGCCAAGCTGGGCGATCTTATGGGGTTTCAGCCAGGTGATCTCTTTCCCCTGGAAAAGTATCTTGCCTCTTTCGGGACGATAAAAACCATTGATACAATTGAGAAGGCACGTCTTGCCCGCCCCATTGGGGCCAATGATCGCGGTGATATCGCCCTTTCTTATTCCAAGATTCACCCCCGCTAAAGCCGTAACTCCACCAAAACTGATGCGAATATCTTCGATTTCCAGAATATTATCATCCGGCATGGCAACCACCAAAGTAAAGATGCAAGAGAAATTCTAACGGACAAAACAATCTTTCGCGCTTAACTTCTTCGGCCTTCGGAAAGAGTTTAGAGTTTTTTTTATATTATTCACCTCACGATGTCAAGCTATTTTTGGCCTTGCCACCGCTCACCCTCCCTCTTTCCGCCGGGGGTAAAGGATTGGAAGGCCGGAAAATAGGCTCGAAAATACTTTTCAAGGGAGAAATTTGTTTTCCTGAAAGGGGGGATGAGCGGCGAGGCCAGTGGATTCTTGTAAATTGACAAAATTTGAAGCTTTATGCTAATAAGGACCGACGGTTTTTTCGGAAATTCAGGGACCACAAGGAGACTCTGGAATGAAGCGAATGCTTCTTTCATGTAGGGGAAGGTCTCCACAGTTTGGAAGGTGCTAAATCCTTTTCTGAAACGTGTCCCCTTAAATTCGCGATCAAGCTGGGCCAAGTCCCCAGTTTCGGCCGTAGGGGAAAATTTTTGCATCTCACAACCCATGCTCCTCAGCTTCATGATAAACCCGCTTCCATCATGGCGGCGAACGGGCGGAGTTAGCGAGCACCGTCTGGCCAACTGGCCGACAAAATTTTAGGGTAACAGATTGTTGACGACCTCGTAAAAAGTCTAAAAAGACGTATTTCTGTCATTCCGGCGAAAGCCGGAATCCAGTTATTTCAAATACTTAAAAATTCTCTGGACTCCGGTTTCCACCGGAGTGACGACTTTTTACGAGATCATCATTGTTGCTGAATTCAACTTTCTTAATTCCGCTTCAGATTTCGGGCCTGCCCAAACAAGGCTTTCCATCACTTTTGGGGGATAAACCCAACATAGTATTTGCGCTCTCAATTAGAATGGGATAAACTTTGATAACCTTGATTACCTTCTGCCATAACATCCTCC
>Ga0315288_10004809_pt1 | contig 17188 bp, 9 predicted proteins | sample YL17G11_20_MG_FD_203454 | JGI IMG/M metagenome (GOLD analysis project Ga0315288, IMG submission 203454) | Sediment microbial communities from Yellowstone Lake, YNP, Wyoming, USA - YL17G11_20 | ecosystem: Environmental > Aquatic > Freshwater > Lake > Sediment | place: USA: Wyoming | collected... | reverse complement strand
GGTTGCCGAGCATCTTCATGTTGTACTTGCCGGCCTTGTTCTTGCGGATCCCGCCGTCGTCGCGGATGCCAGCCATCGTCCGCAGCGCGATCCACTCCGCCGGTGAGATCGTGCCATCGTTCGCGGCTGCAAGGAGCTGCGCGAACGCGTCGTATCGGGCAGGCGAGAGGCGATCTTCAATCGAGAGGATGGCGTCGTACACGTCCGCGTATTCCGCCATGACTGCCGCGTGGTCCTGGCGGAGCGCCACATAGAGCGCCGCCTCGCGCGGGTCCGTCGGCATCGCCTCGATGTAGCCGGTGTTCGCCCTGTGCCAGCGGGTGATCGCCGCGACCGTGTCCGGTTCGTGCAGGGGCGACTCACCAACCGTTCGGGCGGCAACCTCGTTGGGAACCTCCTCGACCGCGAGGGGCTGGCTCACGACCGTCGGGCCCTCGATGGCGCCGAGCGCGTTCTCGCGGACGCCGATCGTGAGCGGGATGTCGTAGGGCGCATCCGTGAGCGGGAAGTAGCCGACCTTCTTGCCCTCGGGCCTGATCTCGTTCCACGCCCTGACGCCTTCGTTGAGGAGCCCCGTGTAGCCGACCGGGGGAATGTCCCCGAACAGCGCCTCCTGGCCGACCACGGGGCCCTGCTCGGCTGCGGCGGCGACGGCCCGGATGAAGGTGCGGATCTCCTTCTGCGTCGTGGATTTCGCGAGCAACAGCGCCATGTGGGTCTGGACCGGCGTCAACGCCACGTCCGCGAACGCCTCGACCGTAGCGAGGCGCTCGATGATCTTGCTCAACGCGAAGCCCTGCTGCTTGTACTCGATGATCCGGGCGAGCGCCGGCGCGAGGTCGTCGCCGAAGGTCAGGATGTCGGGGAGGATGCGTCCGTTCTCCGCTTTGGCGTATGCGCTCACGACCTGGCCGGCAGCTTCGGCCAGCCCACCGGCGATGCGCCGAATGTCCTCGCCACCCTGCTCGGCCATCTGGAACACGACGGCCCGGGCCGCCTCGAAGCCCGGCGCCGCCCGGTCGTCGGCCCGGAGCACTTTCGACAACAGGACCGACTCGAGGAGCTTGACTCCGGCCTCGTTGATCCCGGTCTTGGGGTCGTAGTAGCGAACGTGCCAGTCGAGCGGAAGACGTCCGACCATCCTCGCGACCGCCGGCGCGTTCGACGGCCCTGCAAGGGCGTCGGTGAGGCTCTGCTCCCCTCCGATGTTCAACCGAAGGATGTCGGTCGGCGTGAGGGCCGCGGACACCGAGGGGCCGAGATCCCCCAATGGGATCTCGGGATTGAGCTGCCACGCGAGCCTCTCGGCGGTGGACTCGTCAAGGCCCTGTGCTTCACGGACAAGCATCGGCCGCTTCATGCCGGCGACGTCGGCCGGCGTGTAGCCGTACTTCGCCGCCTCGCCCTCGATGGCGCTTCGATACTTGCCGTACTGCGTCTCGTCGGCCATCCGAAGGGCCATCGTCCGGCCGTTGCCGGCGAGGACGGACCCGTCCGGCAGGACCACCGGCATCCCTGTGTCGCCGCCCGCGCCCGCCTCGGTGAGTAGAGCCGGCTGGATGGCGTCCGCGTAGGACCGGACCTGTTGGTTGGAACTCGCTCGGACGCCCCGGGCGCGCGGCTGGAGGTTCGGCGGGAAGCCTGGCCGGTCGGACGTGTTGAGCGCGTCGGCCTCCACGAGCACGACGCGAGTCGGGATCTGCGTCTTGTTGTCGCCCGGGTCGAGGAACGAATGGTCTGCGTCCGCCCGGGCCATCGCGCCGACCGCGTCAGCGGACGCCGTGCCTGCTGGCTTGACGAACTCGTCGAAGTGGGCGTTGAACCACGTCGGGACATCGCCGATGGTCACGCCGTTGGGGTGTTCGGCGAGGATCCGCTCGACGACCTTCGCGAGCGCACCCGGCTCCATCCGGGCCACGGCCGCGACGAGCTGGGCATCCCAGCGAGCGGTCTTGATCGCGTGGCGGATACCCTCGACGACGGTGTAGCGGCTGTACCACTCGGCCGCCTTGGCATCGCTCTGACGCTCACCGAGCCGGGTCCGGGCCTCGGCGATGTCGCGGTCGAGCTTGACGATGCGCGAGAGTCGGTCGTAGTCCCGCTGCCACTCCCCTTTCGCGACCGCGTTCTTGGGCTTCGGCCCCAAGTCATTGAGGTCGGTGAGGGCCTCCTCGGGCGTCAGGTCGGTGGAGGCATCCTCGCGGGTGGCTGCCCGCTGCTTCTCGAGCTTCGCCAACGCCTTCTTCTCGTCGGCGCCCCGGAACCGCGTGGCCTCACCCTCGGCCATCGTCGCGCTCTTGGCGAGCGTCTCCTCGAACGCGCTGATCTCGGTCGCGCTGATGGGCCCGGTCGGGGTGTCGATACTCGCGGGCGGCGTGGCAGGTTCCATGTAGTAGTCACCGCGCGTTCCGTCGGAGAGCTTGACCGCCCCCTTGGTGATCTTCGCGTCCTTGCCGCCGGTCGACGCCTGACTGAACCGCTCCGGGTGTTCCGCTGCGAGACGCTCAACCTCGGCGTCACCGAGTCGGGCACGGAGGTCTGTGACCGTGACCCGCTGGTCAGCGGTCGCAGCCTGTCCGAGCTCGACCGCTCCCTGCGCCGGCAGGACGCGCCCCGCCTGGTACTCGGCCGTCGCCGCCTCCCGCGCCTGTGCGTTCGCCACTTCCTCACGACGGAACGCTTCGGCCTGCGCCTCGCGGACGCGTTGGGCCTCGCTGATCTGCTCGACGATGGGCGGCGGAGCGGGTGCGACTGGCTCAACCGGCGCCCCGCTGCGCTTCGATACCTCCGCCGCAAGGATGGCCGCCTGCTCCGGTTGGGTCCGGTTGTTGACTTCTTGCGCCAATCTCTCGTCGGACCACTTCGAGGCATCGTAGACCAGCCGCGGATAGCCGGCGGATGCGTCCTGGATCGTCCCCGCGTAAGCGATCGGGTCGCCGGTCTGTGGGTCCAGCGGGATACCACGCCGGGCAAACTCGGCCTCGATCAACGGAGCGTCGAGACGTGCCTGCTCGATCCTCCGTTGATGACGGGCCTTCCGGTCACGGATGAACTGCTGCATTCCAGCCTTCGCCTCCTCTGCCGTGGCATACAACCCGCGGCCGCCGGAGGACTGATTCGAGTAGTTCATGCCATCGCCCAATGAGAAGCGGTAGCCCGGTCCTTGGACTCCTCCGACCTTCGGTACGCGTGACACCTTCGGTGGAGACGTGAAGGTCGGCTCGCTGTCGAGCGACATTTCGGCCAGCCGACGCGGGACGTACATATGCTCGAAAATGAGCTGCTCGTCGGTCAGATCGGCTGGGGCCCGATGTTGGTAGTCGTGGGTCAAGAGGCCGCGACTGTTGAAGTCGGCGTCAGGCAGAGACACAGGCGCCTCACCGGGTAAGGAGCGTGTGACGGGAGGCGGACCCGGCGGTGTGACGGGCGGCGCCTCGACAGGCGGGGCGAACCCGGCGTCCTCGAGCGCCTGGCGCGACTCGGCGGGCATCGCATCGTAGGCGGCGCGATCAAGGAACTGGGGCCCGACGGCGCCCGATGGCTTCACCGCGCCGCCCGACTCGGGTGTGCCACCGGCGGCCACGCCGACGTCGACGTTCGCCTGCTGACTGGCGGGCACGTCCTCGGGCGCGATGGCCGTGTCGCGCGTTGTGGCGGCGAGCACTTCCGCCGGTGTCGGCTCACGGGGCGTGTACTCGCCCTTGAAGATGCCGAACCACCTGCGGCCGCCCCTCGGGCCCGGCACGCCCTTGACGACGTAGATGGAGCCGTCAGGGGCCATCTCCCGGGCGGCTGCGAGGGCGGCTTCCTTGCCATAGATCGTCTGCACCGGCTTGGCGTCAGGGGCGACGGTAATGTCGCCGAGGTCGAACTTGCTGGAGCCCATGCCCGAGACGCGCCGGTACTCGGCATCCGCCCGCCCGAACCGGACTGTCGCGTCGGCGAGCTTGGCCTCGAGCCGTGCTCGGCTGTTCTCGATGGCGGCCGTCGATGTCGCAAGTCGTTGGCCGACCGGGGTGAGCTCGACGGCTCGCCACACCGGAACCTCCGCGCCTCGTCGCTTGATCGACCCGAGTGCCAGCGCACGCGTGACAAAGTCGCGGAACTCGCCGCTCAGATGGGCCGTCGGGCTCATGGCGATGACCTGCGCGAGCGACCGCGCCTGCGTCCGCAGCGTGTCGAGCTCCTCTGCCGACGCGATGGCCCGCTTCGTGACTTCCGCAACGGTGTCACGGGTCGCGACCGCCGTGTCATCGGCCAGGACTTCCTTGACGATGCCGTCGTAGGCGATGTCGAGCGGCGGCGTGCCGCGCAGACGCGCGCTCTCGGCATCGGTCATGGGGAAGTCGGCCGGGTGCTCCGCCACAGCTTCGCGGATCGCCGGCACCTTCTCGAGCGGATGAGCGGCAGGGTCCGCGAGGATGGCGAGCGCCTCGGGGCTGAGCCCCTCGACCGTGCTGGCGCGCGCAGCCAGAGCGCCGATCGCGTTGGCATCGCCCGCGGTGAACCCCGGAACCTCGACGATCTGTGTCACTCCGTCGGCCGTCGTCACCACGCGCAGCGCACGTTCCGGCGCGTTCAGCCAGTTGGACATCGTATCGGTCCATGTGGTGAGTGCGGCCGTGCGGGTCGCGGCTGTCTCTGCCCCGACAGGCCCCATCGCTTCCTCCGGGCGGTAGGGATGCGTGAGCGTCTCGTTGATGCGGCGCAGCGCCTCAGCGTCGAGTCCAGCCTCGAGCGTGCCTGCGTAGCGAGTTTCCACGATGCGCCCGAACTGATTGACTTCGGCAATCGTTTGCCCAAGCTCGACGGCGTCTTGATAGCTCGTCTGCCACCAGTCGTAGGCGCGTCCCCAGGCGACCTCTGGCCGCCGCCGCATTTCATCGGGCGACATCCGGTACAGGTGATTGACCAGTTTCGCAAGGTCCGGCGGGAGCTCGCCCACGAGATCCTCGGGGCCCGTGGCGGCGAGGAGCCGTTCGACCGTGGTCTGATTCAGCGCGAACGCTTTGGCGATCTCGTGGTTCTTGGTCGCGTCCTCGGGACGTAGCGCCGGGATGCCCTCCGACTGTGGGCGGGCAGTCGCGAGGTCGACCCTCGCCTGTTCACCCTCGGCGGAGTCGAGGATGTTGCTGAGTTGGCGCACGGTGATCTTTGGCACGCGGTCGCCGCGTCGCTTGAGGATGCCGCGCTCGTACTTCACGATCGCCGGCACCCCCATGCGGAGCTCATTGAGCATCCGCGCGGGAACAACGTCCGTTGGCTTCATCGTCGCGAGCGTCTCGCGGTAGCTGGCGACGAACTGCTTGTTGAGGTCGGAGCGCAGCTTCAAGACCTCGCCCGCCTGGTCGTAGCCCTGAACCATCTTCGAGACGCGCAGCCAGGACGTGAACTGGTAGAGAGCGATGGTCCCATCGTAGGGACCGATCATGCCCTCGCTGCCGAGCTCGCTCGCGTCGATGAGATTGGCGCGGTCCCAATATTCCTTGGCGACCGCGTTGACGATCTTCGCCCGGGCCTTGTCGTTGCCTTGGATCGCGTCGGTCAGAAGCTTCACGGCTTCGTCGCCGTAGGCGTTCCAGAAGGCCGCGTTGCGTGTCACGGTGTCAGCGGTCGGCTCCATGAACCGGAGGCGCGTCTCGTGCTCCCCCCGCACGACCTGTGCCGCTTGGTACAGCAAGCCGTTGAGAAGGTCCAGCTTGCCCATCTTGGTCTTGGCATCCTCACCGAACATGCGCCCCACGCTGGCCGCGTCCCAGCCGAGCGGATCGAGCAGCCGCGTTTGCAGCGTGTCCATCGGAAGATCGGCCAGCGTGCCGATGTTCTTGGTGACGAGCGGCCCGGCCTCGAGCATCCCGCCACCGAACGAGTGCCATTGACCCGACGCGTCGACCCCCGCCCCGATAGCGCGCCGGGTACCCCCGAGAATGGCTTTGCCCGTCCGCAGCGGATGGATCGCGAACGCGTCGAGGAGCATCAGCCCTGGCGTGTTCGATAACGGCATCTCCCACAGCCAGCCGTCCATCATCTTGACCCCGGCATCGTTGCCTCCGAGCTCGAAGGCTTGCTTGAGCCCCCACTCCCCGAGACGGACGCTCGTGCCCGAGATGAGGCTCCAGCGGTTCGCGGCCTCGGCGATCTGCACCGCGCGCCATGCCTTCGGTAGCGACCATGCTCCGATCCGGTCGGCGACCACGATGGGTCGGCCGATGAGTCCGGCGGTGCGGATCCCATCGAACGAGTCGAGTACCGCTGCGATGGGTCGACCGACCTTGGCGGCGACGGCCACGTTCTCGAGCGCGCCGAGCCCGTGGGCAAGAGCTCGCGCACCGAGCCCGGCCCCACGGACAAGCCCACCGCCGACGACGAGCGGGGCGATGTTCGCGACGAGCTCGACCGCGACGTTGATGCCCGGGTCGTAGCTGAATGGCTCGTGCTTGACGAGTTCCTCGAGCTGCTGGTCGGTCATGGCCGGGTTATCCATGATTTGTTGAACGATCTCGGGTTTGATATCCCATAGGTCGGCGAGAAGGGCCTCCGGCTTGATCCCCTGCTGCGCTGCCGAGGCCGCGATGTCGGCCATGTGGAACCGCCTCATGTCGCCCGACAGCATCGAGCTCGCCCAGGCGATCCACGTGCCGGCGGTCTGCCCGCGCTGGAACAGTTCGCGGACGCCCTTACCGCGGTCGATGGCGTTTGCCTCGCGATAGAGGTTCGTCGGGACGGCGACGGCATCACCGAGCGCGTTGCCGCCGGCCACGACGCCGTCGATGACGTTGTCGAGGACATTGCTCCAATCACCCTGGCTGATGTTGGTGAGGATGTCCTCGTTGTTGACGGGCCCGGTCGGCGCCTCGCCATTCGGCCCCTGCTGGTACTTCCCGCCCCCGAGCGCGTAGGTGACTCCCGCTAGGACTCCCTCTCGAGCGTAGGTTCCGAAGTTCATAAAGTTGACCGGCGCGGTCGCAACCCCAAACTGCCCGAAGCCGGTATCGACTGACGCGACCCCGCCACGCTGACCTCCCGGCGTCCCAAGGAAGCCGCGCCCGACGGCCGAGTCGGCGGCGCTCGCGATCGACTCGCCGAGAAGGTTGACGCTGTAGCGTTCTGGCGGCGCGGACGGCTGGAAGGGCGGCGCGCTCGCCGAGGCGTTACCGCGCGGGGCGAACGGGTTATACGGCGGCGGACCCTCAAGACGAGCCACCTCGTTGAAGTCGACGAGTGGCCGCTGCGGCAGGTTTGCAGCCCCGTCGAGAAAGGACTGGAGCGCCAGGCCGGGGTTCATCCTAGACGTGGCGGCCGTGGTCCCGCTGTAGTCCCGGCCGAAGCCCGCATCGAGCTGGTCGAGGAAGTCGGTCATTCTGGCGCTACCTGATGCGGCACCGACTTGGTCTTGGTTGCGGCGTCAGCCCGCGCTTGATCGGCTGCCCGTTTCGCGGCGGCCTTTCGCTCGGCCGCTTGCCTCGATGCCGCCGCTCGATCTCGCCCGGCCTTGCCGGTGTTGCCGCCGTAGGTCTGCTTCTTGATGGGCGTGAGGACTGGCTGCGTGATCGGACGCAGACTGATTTCCGCGCGGTCGCCGAAGTTGGCGACGGGAGCGAGGTCGGCCGTCGGTGCGGGCCGCAGGGTTGGAGCTGGCTGGCCGATCGGTACGTCGTCGAGCGGCAGCCGGTCGGGCCGCCGACCCAAGCCAATGTTTCCGACCAGACCGCCACTCGTCGTCACCGGCGTCGACGTCACCGCCGGTACGAGTCCCTGGTTGACAGCGCGCAGATGTTTGGGCAACAGGTCGCCTGCCCATTGGTCGCTCGGGCGGTAGGGGATGTCCTGGGGACGGAGAGCCCCCTCGGGGTGCCGCCCGACCTCGGCGAGCTTGTCCTGCCGACGCGACTCCGCCAACGAGGCGGCCGCTTGAGTGTCGGTGAAGTACGACTCCCGAATGACGGCCCGGTCCTCGGTGCCGTAGGTGAAGATCGCCTCTCGCTTGCCCGATACGAGCGAGGCATTGGAGCGCGTGTCGATCCGACCATCGGCGCGTGCATCGACCGTCTGGTAGTTTCGCAGCGGCGCCCCCTGACCCCACGCTGCGCCCGACGCGCGGCTGTCATCGTTTGTCCACCAATGGGCCGACTTCTGAACCTCGGCGGCATCGACCGCGGCACCGCCCTTGAGCCATTGCTTCGCCTTGGCGTCCCACGTGTACTCACTACCGATGACGATGCGCGGCGCCGTGTCGCCGTCCTGGTAGCCGACCCAATGCTGGCGATCGAGACTCACCCAATGCGTCGTGCGTCCACCTTCGCGGGTGCTGAACTCACCCAGCGGCAACGTGACCGCTCCGTTGGCCTCGTGGTAGGGCTCCACGTGAAGGCTCTGGCCCGGGATCTGCGATACGAGCCGGCCCTGGCCGAACCCCGCACTCGGCGAGCTGGCCGCCCCGGTCGTTGAGTGGTATACGGGGATCGACGTTTCGCCGATCGGCTGCCAAACATCTATGTCCTGCCCGGCGACATGGACGACGGCGTGCGAGTTCGCCTTGGTGTAGACCGGAACGTTCTGGAGCATGGCCTCGTCGTAGACCTTAGTGGTTTCGTCTGAGCGATCGACCCGGACTGTTTCGACCACGCCATCGCTACGCTGCGTGCGATAGCCCGCGAAGGGGTCGAGGGTGCTTTTGACCGCGACCTTCTCGCTGTCGTATTCGACTTGGATGTCTCCCTCTTTGATCATTTGGAGAATGACATCGCCGGTCGGGTTGTACGTCTCAGGATCCGTGGCGTCGGGCTGGCGTGGCGCGGCGGCGGCGAGGTCGCGGGCGATCCGAGCCTTCTGGTCCGCGGTCAGGTAGGGGTTGGTCGAGGCCGAGACATCGAGGGTTCCGCCGAGGATGAACCGGGCGAGGTTCGCCTGTTGCACGACGAGGTTGTGGTACTCCGCGTACCGTCCTGCGGCGGCCGCAGTCTGCTTGGCCGCCTCGAGGTCGCCCCATGATTTCGTGAACATATCCATCGTGTACTCGCCACCCCGACGCTTCGCCGTGTTCGTCGCGGTGATGACCCGGCTGAGCCACATCTGCTGGTCCTTCGCGGACGTGGCGGAGGAGAGTCCCTGACGCATATAGCTGAGGTTCATATTGTCGAACTGGTGCATCATCGAGGGGTCGAAGGCGAGCTCGTGGGGATTGTTGGCCTTGTCGTAGTAGGTCCAGGTGCGGGCCCCCTTGTCGTGGAACGCGGCCGCGATGGAGCGCAGATTGTTGTCCCACCATCGACGGCTTGCCAGCGAGCTCATATCGACCCGGAACAGGTCGCCGAAGTTGGGCGGAGCCGTCTGCCCACCGAGGATGTCGTGCAGGGTAGAGACACCGCTGATCTGTTTCGCATAGGCGCCATAGCCCTTGCCGGCCCGCCCACCACCGCCGCCTCCGCCGCCGCCACCGCCACCACGGGCGAGCGAGTCGATCGTGAGCGTCAGGGCGCGATACCGCTCCGAAGCCGGGTCGGCACCCGCGCGATAGCTCTTGTAGAACGCGATGAGCGACGAGACGGGCTTCTTGCCCTTCTGCACATCGAAGCGGAGCTTGTCCTCGGCCGTGCTGAATACGGCCTCCCATAGACGGTTCCCGGCCTCGATGGCCTCCGTCGTCCCCGCTGGCGCGTTCTTGACCTCGTCGCGCAGATACTTGATGTAGTCGGAGTCTTTGACCGCTCCCTTGTTGCGCTTGCCGTTCATCGTCGCGGCCGCCACCGCGCGAGCTGAGTCGCGGACGTTCTGCGCTAGATCCTCGCGCTGCCGGGTCAGCTCCTTCCACGCAGGGCTGCCCTCCTTCATCGACACCAACCGGGCGTCGACCTTGGCGAGTAGTGCAGCACCCGTCATCCGGTGATGCTGATATGCCTGGTAGGCATCGGCCATCTTCTCGTCGGCCAGCCGTTCAGTCATGCTGATGACGGATTGCGTCCACGTATCGGCATCGGGGTCGGAGCCAGCCGCCTTCTTGAAACTCGTGACCATCGCGAGGAGCTGCTCGGTCGTTGCCTGGCCGGCGTTGGCCTTGTTGACGAGCTCGCTGTACTGAGCCTGGCGAATGTCCACGCGTCCACCGGACACCCGATCGAGCTGCGATCGGTATGCCTCGTTGTCGGGCGTCATCGTCTTGAGTCGCGCCTCGTCGTAGGCCATGAGGGCGCGCAGGGCCGTCGTCCGTTCCGTGGGCGTGTTAGCCGCGTTCACCGTCCGGGCTAGGCTGTTCCGCCCGATGCTGTACTTCGCATCCCCGAGGCGGTTCTCCGCCGTGATGCGTTCGCTCGTGCCCACATTGGCGAGGTCGACCTGCTTCTGGAGGGAAGCGAGATACTCCTCGTCGCTGGCAGCCCCGTTCGCCCAGGCGACCGCAACGGCATACGCCTCGTAGTCCGCGAGCGACTGGATCGTGCTGCCCGACACGTTGTAGCGGCCGAGGCCGCCACGACTTGTGCCGAACGGATCGAGCGAGTTGCCGAAGCCTCCGCGCCGGGGCATCGACCTATTTCCCTTGCTGCTTGCGCCGCTTCGGGTCGCCCATCTTTGTGAACTGCTTGACCGAGGGCAGCGACTTCGAGGGCCGGCCCGGGGGCGGCACGTTCATGTGCCCCGTAGCTAGTGACCGACCACCGAGCCGAAAGGGGAACTTGAATGTCTGACCCGCACCCGGAGCTCGATACCGCTTCACCGCAGTCTCTCCACCGGAATCGCGCCGTGCGCGCTGCCGTGCGCCTTGCGGTAGGCATCGGCGGCGGAGGCGGCGGCGGCTTGGCGCTTGGCCTTATCCGCCATGATCTGCTTGCGGTTCGATGCCGCCTGACCGATGTAGCCGCGGAACTGACCCTTGGGCTTGAGCTTGGGCTTGGGCTTGAGCTTCGGCTTGATCTTGGGCTTGGAAACCGGCTTGGGCACGGGCTTCGGCACGGGCTTCGGCTTGGGCTTGGGCTTGGGCTTGGGTGTGGGCGTCGGCTTCGGTTTCGCGTTGGGGTCGCTGGTGAACCCCCCGATCATGTAGCGCGAGAGGTCGCCTGCGGAACGCAGCGGTCGACCCGCGAACGCGGCCGCTGCCTGCCCGACTTGCGCCTGTAACCGGGTCTTGCCCTCGGTGACGGCATATCGGGCGGCGTCGCGTGCGTCCTGCTTGGCCTGCTTCTCATCGGCGGTCGCCATCAGAACCTCCGCGTCTGAACGAGTTGATTACTGACGTTGCCGTTACGCAGGAGTGTCCCTGATGAGAGGGCCTCGCCTGGAGCGCCGCCGGTGGCGCCCGGTGAGAGTGCAGGACCGGCGCCCGGCGGGGCGCCCGGCGGGCCCGAAGTCGCGTTACCGGCTGCGCCCGGCTGCGTTGCCGGCGCGGGCCCGGCAGTTGGCGGCGCGGCAGCCTGTTGCGCACTCTCCGCCTGACGCGCCATACCAACGGCTCCCGCGATCGTGACCGGATTGACCGCGGCGCCGCCCTGCCCACCCACCATCCCGCCGCCCGAGTCAAGCTGGATCCCGAGCTGGTTCGCATACGCGATGTTGTCGAGCTCGGCGCGCTGCGCGAGGAGGAACGCCTGCACCTTGTCGGGGTGCGCGAAGATGTTGAGTGCCTCGGCGAGCGTCTCCTCGTAGGTATCCTCTGCCGCCTCATCACCCATCGCCCGGATGCCCTTGAGCGTGGTCGTGAACCCGGCATCGCGCTTGGTGATCTCGTTCTGCGTCACTTCCATGAAGTCGCGCGGCTCCATCGGCGGGAACTCCCACCGGAAGTCACGGAACAGCTCGCCCTCGGCGTCCTGGTAGAGCTCCTTCGCCCCTCGCCAGTTGTAGACGGTCGCGTACTGGATACCAAGGTCGAGATAGTCGTTGTAGGACCGCTGGTTCCGCATGAGCTTCGGACTCAGCCGCGCCTCTGTGGCCTTCCACGACGCCGAGAGGGCGCGGCCCGATGTCTGTGCGTTGGCGATGAGCCCCCACACAATCGGCGGCAGGCCCGTGACGCGGTGCAGGAGGTCGGTCAGGATGTTGAAGTGCTGCTGGGTCGGGAACGTGTCGATGCGTGTGAGGATCTGCTCGATGCGCTCGGCATCTTGGAGACTGATGAGCTCGAACGGCCCGGGCATCTCGACATCGCGGCCCGAGAAGCTCCCGAGGAGCTGGAACCGGGGGGCGGAGTACATCCCGATGATGTCGCCCTCCTGGCTCAATCGTCGGTTGAACTCGTCGTTGATGTCGATGACCGAGGCGATGTCCGACCAGCCGAACGCGTCGCGCTCATCGGTGTTCTCCCAATAGACCCAGGGCAGCTTCCTCCAGCCCGGGTAGACGGAGCTCTCGACGATCTGGTTCGTGACACGCTTGACACAGGCCACAGCCGAGTCCGTAACGTTGCCTTCGCGGTCGAATGTCTGCTCGCGCCACCAGAACTCCTCGACCCACACCATCGTCCGCGACGAGTCGTACCACGACTCGCGCACTTCGCGGTAGCGACCGCTGTCGGCCCCGCGGGCGATCCGCCCGTCCTTCGTCTCGATGCCGAGGCCGAACAGGGCATTGGCCTTGTTGACGTTCATCTGGTAGGCCACGAGGACCATCTCGAGCTCGCCTGGCTCACGGCTTGACCAGATGGGGTAGACCGTCGTCGGATTGTGGAGCGTGTGACTCGTGACGCGCTTCTCTGCGCGGTTCGGCCACACCTTCTGCCACGAGAATCCGTACAGGTTCTTCTTGCGGTGGGCGAGGAACGTCTTGTACGCGTAGTCGTCGTCTCGCATCCAACCCCGGATCACGTCGGCGCGCATCTTGGCGCGCACACCCTCGACGGTCTTGCGCGCCTCCGTCGTCAGGCGCCGGCGGAGCACTTCGCCCTGGTCGAACGACGGCGGCGCGGGGGCCACGCGCTCAGGCTGGGCCCAAAGCGTCGGCGGCGAGTTCGCCTCGAGTGCGGTCCAGATGTCCACGACGGCTCGCGCGATCGGGAAGTTCGCCCGCGTCAGGCCGAAGTTCTCGGCCTTGAATGGCTCGACCCACGCATCGTGGGTGCCGAGCCGTGTCTCGAACGGCGGGCTGTACCAGTTGAGGTAGGTCCGGGCCCGGACGCGAACGACCTCCATCTCGGCGTCCATCGCGATACGACAGTCGTCGATGCGACCGTGGAGCTGCGTCAGCTCGTCACGGCTCTCAGGCTGGACCGGAGCCAGCGAGAAGGTCACGGGAGGATATTGACGCCGACGCTATAGGTCATCGAGTTCGCGTTGTTGTGGACGATCCGCACCCTCCATTGTCGCGTCAGATGGATACCCGTCCGACTGTTGGCGACATCGGTGATGCCGGGATACAGAACGTAGAGGTTCGTGACCGCTGTGACGATGGCTCCGCCAGCGAGAAGCACCACCCACTTGCTCGAGGCGACATCGAAACCCTCGAGGAACATGGTGATCGAGCCCGTTCCAGCCGTGGTCACATCGACCACGACGGCGGCACCGGCTCCGGGCTCCGAGGACGTGAAGGAGGCTGGGGTCAGGGTCGGATCGGCAGTTCGTGGGGCAGAGGGGGCGAGGGTCAGTTCGACAGCGCGACCGGATGCTGGCATGGGCTACCTCCGGGCCGCCGCGAACCGGCGGCCTCGTGTTGGGCTGGCGACGATGTTGAAGGGGCTTGACTTCGGCGCATTGGCGTGGCCGACCAGCTTCCACAGATACCAGGCGAGCATGACCAGCGTCATCGCTGCATCCTGACGGAGCTTCTCGTCCTGTCGACGGTAGACCGCGAGCTGGCGCCTGAGCTTGAGCCACGGACCCGTCGAGGGGAACCGCAGGATCCCGTACTCGAGCCCGGCTGGGATCGTGGGCCACGTGTCGATAAAGCCGGTCGACGTGTCCACGGGGAGGCCGTAGGCGAGCATCCGTTGGAGTGCCTGCAACCCAAACTCCTTGTTCGTGACCCACTTGGCGGCACGACCCTGGAGGTTGCAGTCGACGGCCGGGAGTCCTTCCTGCAACGCCTTGCGATATACCGACAGTCCACCTTCGCCAGTCGAGTCGATGATCGCGGCTCGACTGCGGTAGGTTCGCACGTCGCGTGAAAGGTACGCTTGTTGCTCGTCGGGCGTCAACGTGCGTCCTGACCGCACAAGCGACAGGTTGGCTCCCACGATGGGGTTCAGCGGGTCGATCGAACGCGGCGGCCACGGCACGTCCAGCGTGAGATAGACGTTGTCGTCGTGTGCGAGCGCATGGTCATAGCCCGTCACGAACGCGTGTGACTGTGAGTACGTCTGCCACTCGAAGTCATCGGCCGGCGGCGCCAGCCGCTCTGGCAGGTCGCGGAAGGCATTGTCGAGGAGGAAGTGCGGGAACATCGAGTTGGCGCCACCACCAAGGGTGCCGTCGAGCGAGCGGGCCGCAACATCCTTGTTGATCGACACCCGCCGCTGACGGTCCTGGCTGATCTTGGTCTGACTGTAGTTGGTGGACCGAGCGGCCTCCGTGAAGTTCCAGTCGGTCGGGTTCGCCGCCGCCAGCTCCTCGAGCTCCGCGTAGATGTACTCGCTCTCGACGGTGGCGGTTCCCGCGAGGATGACCGGGGCCATGAAGTCTGACGAACGGGCCAGCATCGTCTGGTCGAAGATCGTCGGAATGTCGTCGGAGGGCTGTTGGCGCGGAAACTCGTCCCATCCGATGAGCCACCACGCGTCGGACTCGAGGCGGGCTGCTTTGCCCTGAGTCGAACGGAAGTCGATCTGCGAGCCGTTCGCGACCGTAACGACCGGACGGTCGACATCGTTGACATCGACGAGCTTGGTGGCGTGGTAGAACGGGGCCAGGAGGGCGGGCCGCTGGAGTCGCGTGATCGGGCTGCGCTGCTGGTAGGCGCGGCCGGCGATGAGCTCGTCCATGAGCCCCCACGCTTTCCCAGCGAGTTCGGATAAGGGGGCGGCGTGCAGCACCTTGTAGCCATACGGCAGCCAGCCCTTGTCGAAGTCGGCGTGCTCGAACCGCCACTTGTACCAAGTCGACCACAGATAGAGCAAGTCGAGCCCGGTGGTCTTGCCGGTCCGGTTCGCCCATCGCCACACGTGGATCGTGCCCGGCGGCCAGGTCAATACGGCGTTGATGTGCTCGAGCTGCGCTGACGTGAGGACAACGCCCCACCCGTAGAAGGCAAAGAGCTCGATGTCGCCCGACTCAAGCCACGCCCGGTGCTTCGCCGGGAGGTTGGCGATCGCATCGAGGTAGTCGCGGCGCTGCTCTGGAGTCATCCAGCCTCCAGCGCGAGGCGCTCGGCGGCAACCTCACCGCGCATGGCATCGACGGAGTCGCGTGCCTCGTCGTCCTGGTCGGTGTCGAGCGACGGCAGGAAGCCCGATGAGTGCGCGAAGATCGCCATGACATCTATGGCTTGCTGATTGCGCTTGATGCGGCTCGTCTCCTTCGAGGAAGCCGCGGCGATCCCCAGCTTCGCGATGGAGACAGCCTCCTTGGTGCGGAGCGCCGCAAACGCTTCGGGGTCACGGCGGATCACGTCGCGCAACCCACGCATCGACATCATCCCGAGCTCGGCACCCGTGTCCATGACATTGCCGAAGTCATGTGCGATGGGAACCTCACCGTCCTCGAGCCGCTCGCCGGCGGGAAGATCCCGCCAGGACTCCTCGACGTGGTCCGCGTGGCGGCTGATCGTCTTGGGGTCGAGCTCCTTGTAACGGTCCGCGTCCGGGCCGATGGTGACTGCAACCTGACTTGCCGCGCGCACTCCAGCGGCGCGGTAGTTCGCGGTGCGAACAGTCGACCCTTCATGCCACACGGCGATGTTGACGGCGACGCGGATGACCTCGGGAGCCTGACAGACGGTGCAGCCACCCTTCAACCGGGCGGCGCGCATCAGTACAGCTTGGATACGCCGGTGGCGGCGACCGCGCCGTGCGGAACCCGCTTTCTTCCGTGCTTCGCCGGCGTTTTCAACAGCTTCTTCACGACGGGCATCGTCCTCTTGACGGAGCGCGTCCGAGGCTTGGGCTTCGCCTTGGGCTTCGCCTTGGGCTGCTGCCGGAAGATCATGTCGGCGAGATGTCGCGCCTTGGCCTTGTCTCCGCCCATGCCCGACGGGCTAAGCCGCTTCTTGGCAGACACCACGCCCGACGGGCTAAGCCGCTTCGTGGCGTGGCCCGTCGGCTGTGTCGGAACGCCTTGCGTGACGGCCCGGCCGCCGCCCTGCCGGTGGACCTTGCCGTGGGTCGGCTGTGTCGGAACGCCTTGCGTGACGGCCCGGCCGCCGCCCTGCCGGTGGACCTTGCCGTGGGTCGGCTGTGTCGGAACGCCTTGCGTGACGGCCCGGCCGCCGGTCAACGGTGTCCCTGTGAGCGACTTGCCCGTGGGCGGACGCTTGAGTGGCTTGCCCTTCCAGCCTGGGCCGACCGGCGAAACCATCTTGCCCTTCCAGCCTGGGCCGACCGGCGAAACCATCTTGCCTGCCATGCGATGCCGCCTTTCCTAGCGATGCTTGCCTGCCATCGGCTTCGATTTGTGACGAACAGGCGCCACCGTTACCGGCGCCAGTCCTGTCCATCCCGGCCGAGCCCTGCCCCGCTTCAAGGAGTAGTCGATCCGGCCGCTGTACGTGCCTCGCTTCACGTCCTCCGCGTCCCCGAACAGGGTCGTCTCCGAGGCACGTGGCACACCGACTCGCTTCTTGAGCTTCGGTTTCATATCGTCCTCACAGTCCCGTGATGGGCTGACCCAAGACACCGACCGATTCGGCCGGGGTGTGCCGGATCACCATATCAGCCCGGCTCTCGAGTCGGAACAACCGGCAGTCGTCCTCGACGCACGCCATCTTGGCCGGGCAGTAGTCCTGGCAGAACGCAGCCACGCTGGCGATGGTGTCCTGCGCCTCAGCGTCGCTTCCGGGCGTCCACGTCTCAAGGTCGGTGCGGCCTGCGAGGATCCCGGTGAGCTTGTCACTCGATGCCGTAGGAGCGGGCGACTCGGTCGAGGATGGAGCGGCCGTAGGGACCACCGGCGTTGGGGTCGCTGCGGGCCGGGAGCCGGGCGCGGAGATCATCGTCATCCGCCTCCGAGGACGGCGGCGTCGGCATCGGCGTCGAGTGACTCGCCGCTACCGGATCCGGCGGACTGGACGGCGCGTAGAGGGGCGCGTCCAATGCCGCCACCATCGCCGCCAG
>Ga0315288_10004807_pt1 | contig 17192 bp, 16 predicted proteins | sample YL17G11_20_MG_FD_203454 | JGI IMG/M metagenome (GOLD analysis project Ga0315288, IMG submission 203454) | Sediment microbial communities from Yellowstone Lake, YNP, Wyoming, USA - YL17G11_20 | ecosystem: Environmental > Aquatic > Freshwater > Lake > Sediment | place: USA: Wyoming | collected... | reverse complement strand
TGAACACTTACAATGCCCCGGTCATGCCCCGGGCATGACCTGTATATAATGTTAAATACTTGAAATAAGAATACTTATTGATTGACTGATGGGTGCAACCCGTAAAATTACCAACTTACAGGTCCGACCTGTTGTTTTCTCCGAAAATCCACGAAGGAAGAAGCCACTGATATACACAGACGCCGTTCCGAGTGAAACGAGGAATCTCAATTGGAGATTGCCACGCCCGAAACGGGCTCGCAACGACATCTGTAGCTAATTTCTTTTTCGTGCTTTCGTGGTAATCCGTGTAATCAGGAGAGCGAGTTTTTCCGATCTCTCTATAATTCAAACTTTGATGGGACAAGACAAAATCTTGCCCCATTTGTTATATATTAAATTTTAGCAATTCTCTTTGGAATCTCTAATGGGATTGACAGACTGAATGTTTACAGTTAATATTCCTCAGAAATTAAATACAGGGGGAGTTATGAGTAAAATAATAGTGGTATTATGTATCATAATGTTGTGCGGGATCGCCTTTGGTCAGTGGGAACGAGATGTGCGGTTGACTAACCAGTCCGCTACTTCCTCAGGCGCATACAATAATGCTAATAAAGTTGCGGTTTCAGGTAACATTGTTCATGTTGTTTGGCACGATGAGCGTGCTGGCAATGAGATATATTACACACGTTCAACCGACGGTGGAACAACCTGGCCTGCTAGTCCGGCAGGTGACATAAGACTTACCAATGCTACTGGAACTTCGAATTATGCTGCGGTTGCCGCCATGGGCGACACGGTCCACGTGGTCTGGGAGGATATTCGGGACGGTAACTATGAGATTTACTACACGCGCTCGATTGACGGCGGAGTAACCTGGCCTGTTAGTCCGGGTGGTGATGTAAGACTCACAAATGCTACAGGAGCTTCCGAGTATCCTGCGATTGCGGTTACAGGTGATACGGTTCACGTAATTTGGCAGGATGCCAGGGAAGATGCTAGTAGTGAGGTTTATTACAAGCGTTCGGTTGATGGCGGAACGACTTGGAGCAGTGATACCCGACTTACCACGAGCGTCGGTTTTGCCTCGTGGTGGCCCTCGATTGCGGTTTCGGGTAACAATGTCCACGTGGTATGGCGCGATAACCGTGATGCTAATATTGAAATTTATTACAAGCGTTCGATTGATGGCGGAACAAACTGGAGTAGTGACATAAGGTTAACAACCAACACTGCCGAATCCTGGAATCCATCAGTAGCAGTTTCGGGTGATACTGTCCATGTGGTCTGGAGCGATAGCCGAATATCCGGCTCCAACTTTGAGATCTACTACAAGCGCTCGATTGACAATGGAACGACCTGGGGTGCTGACACCCGACTCACAAATGCTACTGGTGCTTCGCACTTTCCTTCAGTCGCAGTTGAAAGCTCAAATGTTCATGTTGTCTGGCAAGACCCCCGTCCTGGTGCCAGCAACGACATCTTTTATATACACTCAGCTGATAATGGAACAACATGGGGTAGTGATACTAACCTGACAAATGTATCTGGCACCCAAAAGTACCTTCCAGGAGTTGTGGCTGCAGGTGGTAATGTTCATGTGGTCTGGCGCGATTTGCGCGATGGTTCCAGCGGTGAGATGTATTATAAGCGCTATGTTGGGACAGTGTATTATACAATTACCGCAACCGCTTTTGGCGGAGGTACAATTACTCCTTCAGGATTAATCGTTGTTCCAGGGGGAACTGACACAACTTTTACCATCACAGCAAATCCTGGTCATAATCTTGACAGTGTCGTAGTTAATGGCGCTAATCAAGGAGTAATTACCAGTTATACATTTTACAATGTTTCTGCTAACCATACCATCAAGGCATACTTTTCACCGGTTAGTTTTATAATGAGTGAAAATACAACAACACTTAAGTTTAACTTTAATGTCATGCCTAATCCATTCCGTAACCTGACGACAATTCGTTATACAGTTCCGTTGTCAGGTAAAGTCTCACTCAAACTTTATAATGCAACTGGCAGATTGATTGAAATTCTTAATAACAGCTATCTCAATACCGGAAACTATACAACGACACTTTCTAACATCGCTAAAGGCGTGTACTTCTTAAAATACGAAGATGCTACAAGCAAGAGCGAAGTAAAACTGATTGTGCAATAAAATAAAATCCCCCTCACCCAAACCCTCTCCCTCGAGGGGAGAGGAGAAAAGGAGAGGGTGATAGTCGAAAGGGGACTCATCAAATGATGGGTCTCTTTTCTTTTTTATAATGAAATTCTACAACTGATTTTTAACCACGGGCGAATTCGTCCCCTTTTTTATATAACCATGAATGAACCCCGCACCAATTTATAAAATTGGGAAAATAAAAACTTTAACCAGTAGTATTTACTCACAACAATCTAAAAATAGGTGCGGGGTTGACTTTGCTCGATTATTTGGCTATAATTCAATTTAAGAAATTCTGTTCTTTGTAATAAAATTTTCCTATAATTGTCTAAACTTTTAGACTTCAAAAATAAAGATAATTTTAAATTAATATTTAGAGAGGAGTTCTATGCAAAAACCTAAGATTGTAACAAAACTACCTGGTCCTAAAGCACAAAAATTATTAAGAAAAGACAAGAAATATATTTCCCCATCTTATACAAGAAGTTACCCGGCAGTAATTGAATATGGCGAAGGATGCTGGGTATGGGATGTTGATGGTAATAAATTTTTAGATTTTAATGCAGGAATCGCAGTCTGTTCTACCGGTCATTGCCACCCAGAAGTGGTCGAGGCAATAAAGAAACAAGCTGGGCGTTTAATCCATATGTCGGGAACCGATTATTACTACCCATTACAAACCCAGTTGGCCGAAAAATTAGCCGAAATTACACCGGGTGGAATGAACAAAAGAGTATTTTTCGCTAATTCCGGTGCGGAAACAGTTGAAGGTGCTTTCAAGTTAGCCCGTTATATGACCAAGCGTAAGTACGCAATTGCATTTCTGGGCTCATTCCACGGTCGGACAATGGGAGCGTTATCGTTAACCGGCAGTAAAGTCACCCAAAAGCAGGGATTTGGTCCGCTTATCGCAGGAATATATCATGTACCGTATGCATACTGCTATCGTTGTGCATATAATTTGGAATATCCGGGTTGTGATTTTGCTTGTATAAAATATATTGAAGAGCAGTTATTTAGAAAAGTACTTCCACCAGAAGAAGTTTGCGCAATTTTTATTGAGCCAATTCAGGGCGAAGGCGGTTATGTTGTTCCGCCACCAGGTTATTTCCAGAAACTCAAGGAATTGATGCAGAAATACGGAATTCTGATGATTGCCGACGAAGTTCAATCCGGTATGGGTAGAAGCGGTAAGATGTTCGGCATGGAACACTGGGATACAATGGCAGATGTCTATTGTCTGGCAAAAGGCATTGCCTCGGGAATGCCCTTAGGCGCTTTTATCTCCAGTGCAAGTTTAATGAGCTGGCCACCGGGTGCTCATGCATCAACTTTTGGCGGTAACCCGGTCTGCTGTGCCGCCGCAATAGCGACAATAAAACTTTTAGAGAACGGTTTGATTGAAAACGCAGTAAAGGTTGGCGCGGTGATTATGAAACGATTAGAGACACTCCAGGCAAAATATGAAGTTATTGGCGATGTCCGCGGCAAAGGGTTAATGATCGGAATGGAGCTTGTTGAAGATTCAATCAGCAAGAAACCGTTAACCGAGAAACGCAACGGCATCGTTTATAAATGCTTTGAAAAAGGTCTTTTAATGCAAGGTTGTGGTGCAACCGCAATCCGATTCTCGCCGTCACTTATCGTTACTGAAGAAGAAGCGCATACCGCATTAGATATCTTTGAATCAGCAATGAAAGCAGTACTTAGATAATAAAACAAACAATTCTTAGAACACGAATAGCACGAATGGGCGAATAGCACGAATATGTTATATAATTCTTTTCTTTTATTCGTGTCATTAGTTTTATTCGTGTCATTCGTGGTAATCTTTTTCCTTTAGGAGAGAGTTACGAGTAATTTAAACTCTCTCCTTCTTTTTTATATTCGTTATAAATGAACGATACATTTGAGAAAAAAGTATTAACCACAATCGAAAAGTTCCAGATGCTCGATAAAGAGGATAGAGTCCTGGTTGGGTTTTCCGGCGGACCGGATTCAATGGCTTTATTAAATTTCCTGAATGAGATGAAAGGCTTATTAAATATTAAAGTCTATGCCTTACATATTAATCACCAGTTACGAGCCAAAGCCGCAGATGAAGACGAGCAGTTTACAATTAAAGTCTGTAAAAAAATGGACATTGCTATTAAAAGTAAAAAAATTGATGTGATGAAATATGCAAAAAAGCACAAACTGTCAATTGAAGAAAGCGCTCGGGTTTTAAGATACGAAGAACTTTCTAAACAGGCAAAAAGATTACGATGCAACAAGATAGCAGTTGGGCATAATGCTAATGATAATGTTGAAACCGTAATCCTTAATTTAGTCCGCGGGACCGGGCTTGCCGGATTAAGCGGTATTCCACCAACCAGAGACAAGATTATCCGACCGTTAATCGAAATAGAACGAAAAGATATTCTCGATTATCTAAAACAAAAGAAACTTGAATATTGCCACGACTTAACCAATATTGAATTAGGTTATCGGCGTAATTATATACGCCATAAAATTGTACCAGTGCTTTTAGATATCAATCCCAACTTAATTAATACGATTTTACGGACCTCAGAAATTATTCGCGATACAAATAATGATGTTATGAAAATGGCGGCTCAAGCAAAAAAGAATGTAGTGCTCAAAGCTTCTAAGGGTCGCATCGTCCTTGACATCAAAAAACTTTTATCCTATAATCTTCTAATTAGAAGAGAAATCATTAAGACGATACTCCCCCGACTGGAGTTTGAGCAAATCGGAGCGATATTAGCACTTGTTAATAGACCGTCAGGAAAAAGACTTGAATTAACAAAAGATTATATTGTCTGGAAAGAATACAATAAATTAATTTTAGCGCAGACCGAAGAGAGAAAGGTTAATCTAAGTAATAAGGTTTGGAAAGTAAACATTGGCAAAATGACAAAAATTCCTGAACTGGGATTAGAATTGACTGCTGATACAACGAATATTATGAATGCCACAGAGGCGCAGAGAACACCGAGAAAAGAACTCGGAGATGCTAAATTAAGTTCAGCACCTGTCTCTGTGAGCTCCGTGTCTCCGTGGCAATCCTATGCAATGTTTGATAAATCTGCAATTACTTTTCCTTTATCGATACGCTTGCGAAGACCCGGCGACCGATTTATTCCGTTTAAAGGTAAAGAAAAGAAACTAAAAGAAGTATTGATTGATGACAAAATTCCGGTTCGGACGCGCGACCGATTACCGCTATTGTGCGATGCCCATAATATTCTCTGGATTATTGGATCCCGTCGCTCAAATATTGGTCTAATTACTAATAAGACTAAAGAAATGTTAGAAGTAAAGATTATAAAAAACGGAGAAGAATGAAACCACGAGATTCCACAGATTAACACGAGAAAAAGAAAAAAATCTTGTGAAAATCTTGTGTAATCGTGTGGTTAAAAATAATTAAATGTAAAATGGTAAAACCACCAAAACGAAACCCATTAATAAGCAATTTCCTTATCTGGATATTGGTTTTCCTTGTTGCCTGGGCTGCATGGAATTTTCTGGTATTACGTAGAAGCGGTAAAGTCTCGATTGAATACTCTCAATTCATTAAGGAACTTAATAATGGCAATGTAAAATCAGTAACAATCACGGAAAAAGAAATATCGGGTAGTTTAAAACAGGAATCGGTAATCGCTGATTCAAAAGGAAAAAACAAATTTAAAGAATTTAAAACCTATATACCATTTGATGACCCAGACCTGGTTACTAAATTGCTTGAATACAATGTTACAGTAATAGCCAAACCATCATCACCCTGGTCATCAATTCTTGTTGCTGCAATCCCCTGGATTTTATTCATCGGTATCTGGATATTTTTTATTCGTCGGATGTCACAGGGTTCGGACCGAGCGTTCAGTTTTGGTAAGAGTCGAGCAAAATTACTGACTGCCGACCGACCTAAAACAACTTTTGAGGACGTTGCGGGTGTTGACGAAGCAAAAGAGGAGTTAAAAGAAATAATCGAATTCTTGAAATCTCCACAGAAATTTCAGAAGTTAGGCGGTAAGATTCCTAAAGGTGTACTTTTAGTTGGTCCAACTGGAACTGGCAAGACTCTTTTGGCTCGAGCAGTAGCAGGTGAAGCGGGTGTGCCATTTTCATCAATATCTGGTTCGGATTTTGTTGAAATGTTTGTCGGAGTTGGTGCATCGCGAGTGAGAGATTTGTTTGAACAGGGCAAACGAAATGCGCCCTGTATTATCTTCATTGATGAAATTGACGCAGTCGGACGTCAACGCGGTGCGGGTTTAGGTGGCGGACATGATGAACGGGAACAGACTTTAAACCAGCTCTTAGTCGAGATGGATGGATTTGATACCCAGGAGGGTGTAATTATTATGGCGGCAACTAACCGTCCGGATATTCTTGACTCGGCATTATTAAGACCAGGTCGTTTTGACCGCCAGATTGTTGTCGATAGACCGGATGTCGTGGGACGTGAAGGAATTTTGAAAGTACATATCAAAAAAATTCCAATTGCCAAAGATGTTGACTTAAAGATTTTAGCTCGCGGCACACCGGGATTTTCCGGTGCGGATATTGCCAATATGGTTAATGAAGCGGCATTGCTTGCTGCACGTCGTAACCGAACCGAAGTCGTAATGAAAGATTTTGAAGATGCCAAAGATAAAGTCTTAATGGGCGTTGAACGACGAAGTCTTCTGATTTCAGAAGAAGAAAAGAATTGGATTGCCTATCATGAAGCGGGTCACACTTTAGTATCGAAACTTATTCCAGGAACCGACCCGATTCATAAGGTGACAATTATCCCGCGTGGTCATGCGCTGGGCATTACTCAACAATTGCCAATTGACGACCGCAAGATTTACTCAAAAACTTATTGCGTTAATCAATTAACGGTAATGTTGGGTGGCCGAGCCGCGGAAGAATTAGAATTCAAGGACCTTTCTACCGGTGCTCGTGACGATATTAATCGAGCAACGCTATTAGCACGCAAAATGGTTTGTGAATGGGGGATGAGTGAAAAACTCGGCCCAGTGACCCTAGGTAAACAGGATGAAGAAATTTTCTTAGGACGTGAAATGGGTATGCACCGCAACTTCTCTGAGGATACGGCACAATTAATTGATAATGAAATTAAACGTTTTGTTGATGAAGCACATAAGTTAGCCCAGAAATTACTTAAAGAAAACTTTAGCAAACTTGAGAAGATAGCACGGAAACTATTAGAAAAAGAGATACTCGACGGTAACGAAATCGATAAAATCATAGAAGAACCGATTTAACCGCAGAGGTCGCAGAGAACGCGGAGAAAATGAAAAAAATCTACGGCTCGATTGTAGCTTTGGTTACACCTTTTAACCAAAATAATACATTAGATTTGGTTGGTCTAAGAAAAAACATCGAATTCCAACTCAAGAACAAGACCAATGGCTTTGTTCCATGTGGAACAACTGGCGAATCGCCAACTCTTACTGAAGCAGAATGGGAACAAGTAGTAAGAACAACGATTAACACAGTTAATGGAAAGAAACCAGTAATTCCAGGCACTGGCACTAACTCAACCGAGAAAACAATCCATTTAACTCAAAAAGCAAAAGAACTTGGGGCAGATGCATGTTTAATCGTCACGCCCTATTATAATAAACCTCCTCAGGAAGGATTATATCAGCATTACAAAGCCATTGCTAAATCAGTAAAATTACCAATTATCATCTACAACATACCAGGTCGAACTGCGGTTAATATGCTACCAAAGACAATGGAACGATTACATAAAGAATTTCCTGATATAATTATTGGTGTAAAAGAAGCATCAGGTAGTTTAGACCAGGTCACTGAAATTATTCAGCGCGGCGGGAAAGATTTTATTGTTCTCTCCGGCGATGATTCGCTAACTCTTCCAATCTTATCCGTTGGTGGCAAAGGTGTCATCTCGGTAATCGCTAATATTGTCCCAAAACAAATAGTTGAGATGATGGATTGTTATTTTAAAGGTGAAACTAAAAAAGCGAGCGAGCTAAATCAGAAATTATCTCCTTTATATAAAACAATGTTCATTGAAACCAATCCCATACCAATAAAATATGCAATGTCGGTTCTGGGAATGCCATCGGGTAAACCAAGATTACCACTAGTCGTACCGACAATGGAAAGCCAGAGATTTATAAAGCAAACCTTACAGCAATTCCGTATATCAAAAATCAAATATTAAAAATCAAAATGTAATGTAAAATGCAAATAGTCACATGTGTGTCATTGCGAGCGTCAGCGTGGCAATCCCCAGATGTTGAGTGCATTAGTTTTTCAAGATACAATAAGAAAAAGTGGTTATTTATAATTGCAGTATTTTTGCCACTTTTGATTTTCAGTCAAACCCCAATAACAGAAAATGTAATTCAAACCGACGCAGTGGAAAAAGTAGAACTTTATAACATCAAGGCTATTGCTAAAGGCACTAACGCTCAATGGTCGCCCGATGGCAAAAGCGTTGCTTTCTTGGTATCGAAAAGAAGTGAACCCCCTTCAGTTGCGGCTATCTGGCTGGGTGGAGATATCTGGGTTATAAATTCTGATGGCAAAAGAGAAGCCAGACAATTAACTTCCTGCGGTTTTATATTGGATTTTGTTTGGTCGCCGGATTCAAAAGAAATTGCCTATATATCAAATGAATTTGGAACTAATCCACAGTCATGGTTAAATGTCGTGAATATAAAATCAGAGAAGATAAGAACAATTTATGGTCCGTGGACTCCTCATACTTTTTATTTAAGAGAAATTCGATGGTTGAAAGATGGCAACATCAGATTCTTTGAAAAGGTAGAAGCTTCCTTAATGCCAAACTGGGTAGTAATTGATAAGTTTGGAAAAATTCCAAAGAAAATAACAAGCAGTGAGAAAATAGTCTATTCAGATTTTAATGAAGCATTGTGGATTATGAATGCCGATGAAACTGAGAAGAAAAGGCTGATATGGTTTGAGAAACCAAATATTAGTTTTGGCGAACCGATTTGGTCTAAAGAAGCAAAGAAAATAGCGGTTAATGTAAAGGATTCAAATGCCATAAAAATAGCAATAACTGATGAAAATGGAAAAATGTGGCATATTTTAGCAGATAGTGGAGTAGGTCAAGAATGGTCGCCGGACGGTAAGTGGATTATCTACGGTGTCTTTACTGGACCTTGGATAGATAAATTTCGCAATGTAGATCTATATCTCGTAAGCTCGGATGGAAAATATAGATCTCAACTTACTAAAACTCCAGATGTAGTAGAAGCAGGTGCCCATTGGTCACCTGATGGAACTAAAATCCTATTTGAATCACAATATCCATATAGAGATAAAAATATATTTATTGCGAAGATTAAAATACCTAAAAACAGAGAATGAAATGATAAAAGTAATTGTCGTCGGTGCTTGTGGTAAAATGTCAAATGCGGTAGTGTCACTGATTGATAATGAGAATGATATTAAAATTATTGGTGGCATTGAATCTGCTGGACATCCTTTGATCGGTCAACCAATCGGCAAAGGTTTTATTCAAGCTAATCTCAACTCAATAATTAAAGATGCGGATGTAGTTGTTGAGTTTGCCATACCGGAAATTACTTTAGATAATATTACGATTGCTGCTAAATCAGGAAAGCCATACATTGTTGGGACAACCGGGATAAAAGATATAAAGGCAATCAAGAAATATAGTGAAAAGATTCCAATTCTTGTTTCAGCAAATTTCTCATTTGGAGTAAACCTGTTATATAAACTGACGGAGAGTGCAGTAAAGTTATTAAAAGATTTTGATATAGAAATAATCGAAGCACACCATAAGATGAAACGTGATGCACCAAGTGGAACGGCAAAGAAATTAGTCGAGATTATTAAAGACGCAAGAGATAAGAAGCAAGAGATAAAAGTCCATTCAATTAGAGCCGGTGATATTGTCGGCGAACATACCGTGATGTTCATAAGTAACGGTGAAAGACTGGAATTGACTCACCGTGCTACTAGTCGTAGCGCTTTTGCTTCAGGGGTAATAAAAGCGATTAGATTTATTGCTAATCAGAAACCCGGATATTACTCGATGGAAGATGTAATGGGTTAATTATTCTAAAGTCTCAATTACAATCTGTTGGTTTGTATGTATGTTGATTCCTGCGGCAATCTTGATTGACTCGGATACGATTGTTTTTGGCTCTAAATCAGTGTATTTTACTAAAGCCCTTGCTGAGGCTAAAGCGAATGGTCCGCCTGAGCCGATTGCGACAATGCCGTCATCAGGTTCAATCACATCACCGGAACCAGAAACTATATATGAATGTTCTTTATCAAGTATCGCGAGCAGTGCCTCAAGTCGTCTCAAAACTTTATCCTGTCGCCAGTCTTTGGCTAATTCTACAACCGCACGGGGTAAATTACCGTGAAATTCCTGTAACTTATTTTCAAATCGTTCAAATAAGGTAAAAGCATCAGCTGCTGAACCGGCAAAACCAACTAGAATTTTATCGTTAAAAACCTTCCGAACTTTTTTTGCAGTTTCCTTAACGATGGTATCACCTAAGGTTACTTGTCCATCACTACCCATCGCACACTTGGTGTCTTTTTTTAAACCAATTATGGTTGTTGAAATAAACTTATTCATATTTTCTCCTTTTAACCACGAGATTCACACAAGATTAACACAAGAATTTCTCACCACAGAGACACTGAGTCGCAGAGGACACAGAGTTATTTCTCTTTTTTCTCTGTGTCTTTGTGCCTCCGTGGTATATTCTTTTTCTGTGAAATCTTGTGGTTTCATTTTACACACCTGCTTTTCTTAATTCTTCTTCTGACAGTCCGTAATAGTGCCCGATTTCGTGCATAACGACTTTGCGGACTAACTCCTTGATTTCTTGGTCGGTGTGAGCAATGTTTTCAATCGGTTTTTGATAGATTATAATCTTGTCGGGCAAAGTATTCCCATACCAAAAACCTCTTTTTCGATAAGGGACACCCTGATAAAGTCCTAAAAGCTCATACTGACCATGTTTCATCTGCTGTTGTATCTCTGGTGAAGGAAAATCTTCAATGATAATACTAACATTTTCTAATTTCTTTCTAAAAAATTTAGGAATGTCTTTCAATGCTTCAATAACAAATCCTTCAAACTTACTTTTTTCCATAAATTTTTGCCACAGATATACACAGATGAAGATTATTAATGGTCATTTATAATATGAATCTTTTATATTCAACTTTTTCTTTACCGAAGTTTAATAGTAACGCTAATTTCAGCATATCTTTGGAACACGAATAGCACGAATTGACGAATAGCACTAATAAAAAATAAAGACTTTTCTGGTATTCGTGTCATTCGTTTATTAGTGATATTCGTGTTCTCTTGAGGCGTTTTCATTTCTGTCTTTGACCAAAGATTGCGGTTCCGATACGAATCATATTCGAACCTTCTTCAATTGCAACTTCAAAGTCTGATGTCATCCCCATTGATAGATAAGGTAATTTTATTCCAAATTCAGTTTCGCTCTTCTGACGCAGTTCGTATAAAAGCCTGAAACAAGGACGGGATTTTTCTTTATCCTCAATTGCTAAACCAGGACCGATTGTCATTAAACCGGAGATTTGAAGATGACTTAATGGTAACATATCTTTAATTAGACCATAAAGCTCGTTAGGATTAACTCCGAATTTTGTTGCTTCTTGCGATGTGTTGACCTCGATTAGAACCGGAACCGTTTTGTTTAAGGCATTTGCTCGTTTTTCGATTTCTGCTGCCAGGTGTAAGGAGTCTATGCTCTGAATCATCGAAAAGATTTCCAACGCCTTTTTGACTTTATTGGTTTGTAAATGTCCGATTAAATGCCATTCAACTTTATTGCCAATTAAAGAGAATTTTTCTTGTGCTTCTTGAACCCGATTTTCTCCGATTGTTTTTATCCCAGCATCAAGCGCAAGTTCAATCGTCTCAACCGGAACAGTTTTGGTCACCGCTATTAAAGTAATTCTGTGAGATGGGCGTCCCGCTTTTGTACAAGCATAGTCGATTCTTGTCTTTAATATCTCGAGGTTTTGTCCGATTAATTTTATCAGGCTCTCTTTGGTATTCATTTCCATTGCATAATCATTATATTATTACGATACTGACTGTCAAGTTAAACCGCTCAAGAATACAAAAAAATCTTTTTACTACTTCACCCCGCACCAATTTCTGATACAGGGATTGTGAGATATAACCAACCAATCCTTTCTGCAAGGAACTTGAAAATTGGTGCGGGGGAACGACACGAAAATATCTAATGAATTGAAAATGAATTTATTACTTTTTCGTATTTTCGCCAACTTCGTGTTTTCGTAGTAATCTTTCTAATCTTCCTGTTTCTGCGTTTTTTGCGTCCTCTGCGATAAAATGTTCAGATTTTTCCACCCCTTGACATCTACTTAAAATTTGCTATACTAAAATCGATAGAACTTAGTAAAGATGACCAATAGAAATCCATAATTAAGCGTTATAATAAGAAACAGTTGGATTTCAAATTGGCTTAAGTATTAAGTTGGGCGATTAGCTCAGTCGGCTAGAGCGCTTCTCTTACAAGGAAGAGGTCACCTGTTCAATTCAGGTATCGCCCATATTAAGAATTATAACTATTTTACTCATTAATGATTTAGTGTAGAGTTAATATTATAGAAAGGATTAGATGCCAACACAACGTAGCACGGAACGGTCCAGAACAAGACCAAAATTTAATGACCCGTATCTTTTATCAAAAGCTTATCCTGAACCAACTATCTGTCCGATTTGTAGTTTAGTATACCATAAAAAAAGATGGGTACGCGATGAAAATCTTTTTCACACTATCAGCAATACTGCGGAAAAACACAAATGTCCTGCCTGTCGTAAGATTGAAGACCATTATGTAATGGGTCTTATATCGATTACCGGGACTTTTTTTCCGACCATTAAAAGCGAGATTATCAACATTATCCATAACCACGAAAAAAAGGAAGCAATTCGGAATCCATTAGCCCGAATTATGAGTCTAAACAATAAAGACAATACGATTGTAGTTGAAACGACGAGTGATAATTTAGCGATTGCGATAGGTAAAGCACTTGAACGTTCTCACGGCGGTGAATTGAACATTCAGTTTGGTAATGACGAACAGATTGCGCGGGTTAATTGGCATCGAGATTTAGAAGTTGGAAATAAAACAACACACAAGTAGTATCATTTTTAAATCATTAATGGCATTAATAAATTATAAAAATAACATGGAGGTAGTATGAAGATAAAACCATTAAGCGACCGTATTGTGGTCGAAAGAATCGAAGAAGAAGAAAAAAAAGGCAGTATTATTATTCCGGATACTGCTAAAGAAAAACCTCAGCAAGCTAAAGTAATTGCAGTTGGCGATGGTCGATTTGATGAACATGGTAAAAGAATTCCGATGGACGTGAAAAAAGGCGACATCATTCTTTTTGGCAAATACTCTGGTAACGAAATAAAAGTTGAAGATATCGAATATCTAATAATGCGCGAAGACGATGTCTTGGCGATAATTGACAAAGAAAAATAAAGAGGAGGATTAAATGCCCGCAAAAGATATAAAATTCAGTGAAGATGCCCGCAAAGCAATGCTCAAGGGTGCACAAATTCTTTCCAGTGCAGTTAAAATAACCTTGGGTCCCAAAGGACATAATGTTATTATCGATAAAAAATGGGGCGCACCCACTGTTACCAAAGATGGCGTAACGGTTGCGAAAGAAGTTGAGTTAGAAAATAAATTTGAAAATATGGGTGCGCAGATGGTTAAAGAAGTTGCATCCAAAACATCAGATGTTGCCGGTGATGGCACAACAACCGCAACAATCTTAGCCGAAGCGATTTTCCGCGAAGGTTTAAAGGTTGTATCGGCTGGCGCCAATTCGATGGCGGTCAAGCGCGGTATTGATAAAGCAGTTGATAAAGTCGTTGAAGAACTTAAGCGAATATCGAAAAAGACCAGCGGCAGAAACGAGATTGCACAAGTTGCATCAAACTCCGCGAATAACGATACTTCAATCGGCAATCTGATTGCCGATGCAATGGAAAAAGTCGGTAAAGAAGGCGTGATTACAGTTGAAGAAGCAAAGAGTATGGAAACTACTCTGGATGTGGTCGAAGGTATGCAGTTTGACCGCGGTTATCTCTCGCCTTATTTCATTACCAATCCGGATAAGATGGATGTTGTTTTAGAAGATTGTTATATTCTTCTATACGAAAAGAAAATTTCGGCAGCGCGTGATATGTTACCATTGCTCGAAAAGACCGCTCAAAAAGGTAAGCCGATTCTAATTATTGCCGAAGAAGTGGAAGGTGAAGCATTAGCAACCCTGGTCGTTAATAAGATTCGCGGTACTTTGCAATGCTGTGCAGTGAAAGCACCAGGTTATGGTGACCGAAGAAGAGCAATGCTTGAAGATATCGCTACTCTTACCAATGGCAGATTGATTACCGAAGACGTCGGAATTAAATTAGAGAGCGTTGCGGTCTCTGATTTAGGTGTGGCAAAACGAATTACAATTGACAAAGATAATACAACAATTATCGAAGGCGCTGGTGCCAAAAAAGATATTCAGGCACGCATTGACCAGATTCGCAAACAGATTGAAGATACCAAATCAGACTACGATAAAGAAAAATTACAGGAACGGCTAGCAAAACTTGCCGGTGGCGTAGCCGTGATTAATGTTGGTGCAGCAACCGAAGTTGAAATGAAACAGAAAAAAGCGTTAGTTGAAGACGCTCTCCACGCAACCCGAGCCGCAGTTGAAGAAGGTATTGTACCCGGCGGCGGCGTTGCTTTAATCCGATGCATTCCAGTAATAGATAAGATGAAGTTGCCCGGTGACGAGCAGATTGGTATTGAGATTATTAAGAAAGCTTTAGAATCGCCATTAAGACAATTAACCGAAAATGCCGGTATCGAAGGTTCGATTGTCTTTGAAAAAGTTAAGAACGAAGCAACTAATGTTGGATTCAATGTCGAGACTCTAAAATACGGTGATATGTTCGAGTGCGGCGTCATCGACCCAACCAAAGTAACTCGTGCGGCATTACAGAATGCGGCATCAGTTGCGTCATTACTCGTTACGACCGAAGCGGCAATCGTCGAACTTCCGGAAAAAGAAAAAGCTGGACCTTCAATGCCACCCGGCGGCGGCTACGGCGGTGAATATTAATAATGAATTTAAAAAAATACCACAGAGACACAGAGATACAGAGGACACAAAGAAATTTCTCTCTGTGTTTTTCTCTGTGACTTCGTGCCTCTGTGGTTCTTTTTAATAAATTAAGATAATGCCGACTTACGAATACGAGTGCGAGACCTGTCATCATCACTTTGAAGAGTTTCAAACGATGACCGATACTCCAATTCAGAAATGTCCAAAGTGCGGAAAGAAAGTTAAAAGATTAATTTCTTCCGGCAGCGGTTTTATCTTTAAAGGCAGCGGATTTTACATTACTGATTATAAGAAAAAATCGAACTCACCAACCACCACCGTAAATGCAAAAAAAGAACCGCAGCAAGAGAAACCGAAACAAGGAAATAAAAAAAACACTTGACAAAGTTTATAAGTTTAATATAATATTGATACTCTAAATTTACAGTTCTTTGATAATCTGGAAAACAAACATTAGCGTGTTTGGATAGCCATTGTTAGAATAGTTAGAATAAAACTCTTCAACTCATTGAGAGTTTGATCCTGGCTCAGGACTAACGCTGGCGGCGTGTCTTAGACATGCAAGTCGAACGGGATTTAATTTGTAGCAATACAGGTTAAGTTTAGTGGCGAACGGGTGAGCAATACAAGCACAATCTGCCTTAGAGCGGAGCATAACTCCGAGAAATCGGTGCTAATTCTCCATATACTCTTACCGACGCAAGTTGGTGAGAGGAAAGATGGCGCAAGCTATCGCTCTAAGAGGAGTTCTTGTCCTATCAGCTTGTTGGCAGGGTAACGGCCTACCAAGGCTTTGACGGGTAGTCGGCGTGAGAGCGTGACCGGCCACATGGGAACTGAGAAACGGTCCCAACTCCTACGGGAGGCAGCAGTCTAGAAAATTGGGCAATGGGCGAAAGCCTGACCCAGCGACGCCGTGTGTAGGATGAAGTCTTTCGGGATGTAAACTACTGTCAGAGGGAACGATGCCAATCGGTAGTAACTGCCCGGTTGGTGACGGTACTCTCAGAGGAAGCCCCGGCTAACTACGTGCCAGCAGCCGCGGTAATACGTAGGGGGCAAGCGTTGTTCGGATTTACTGGGTGTAAAGGGTGAGTAGGCGGACTGGAAAGTCGGGGGTGAAAGCCTTTGTCTTAAACAAAGAACTGCTTCCGATACTTCTAGTCTTGAGGACAAGAGAGGAAGATGGAACTTCCGGTGTAGCGGTAGAATGCGTAGATATCGGAAGGAACACCGATAGCGAAGGCAGTCTTCTGGAATGTCCCTGACGCTGAATCACGAAAGCTGGGGGAGCAAACAGGATTAGATACCCTGGTAGTCCCAGCCCTAAACGATGTTCACTAGGCGTCATCACTTTGGTGGTGGTGCCGTAGCTAACGCATTAAGTGAACCACCTGGGGACTACGGCCGCAAGGTTGAAACTCAAAGGAATTGACGGGGACCCGCACAAGCGGTGGAGGATGTGGTTTAATTCGATGATACGCGAAAAACCTTACCTGGGTTTGACATGCCAGTGGTAGGAGCCCGAAAGGGCAACGACTGAGGAGTAATCCTTTGAGCTGGCACAGGTGTTGCATGGCTGTCGTCAGCTCGTGTCGTGAGATGTATGGTTAAGTCCCGCAACGAGCGCAACCCCTGTCGTTAGTTGCTAACTATGAATTTATTCATAGTGCACTCTACTGAGACTGCCCGGGTTAACCGGGAGGAAGGTGGGGATGACGTCAAGTCATCATGGCCTTTATGCCCAGGGCTACACACGTCCTACAGTGGATGTTACAATGAGAAGCAAGCCGGCGACGGCAAGCGGATCTCATAA
>Ga0315288_10004806_pt1 | contig 17195 bp, 15 predicted proteins | sample YL17G11_20_MG_FD_203454 | JGI IMG/M metagenome (GOLD analysis project Ga0315288, IMG submission 203454) | Sediment microbial communities from Yellowstone Lake, YNP, Wyoming, USA - YL17G11_20 | ecosystem: Environmental > Aquatic > Freshwater > Lake > Sediment | place: USA: Wyoming | collected... | reverse complement strand
ATGGGTGCGAGACCCACCAGGCTGGCGATCTGTCGCCGGTTAAGCGTACCCAGTTCCGGCAGTGCTACGACCAGCAGGGGAGCGGTTGTATTACCTATGCCGGGTACACTTTTCAGGAGATTGACCTTCTTTTGCCAAATAGGGCTTTTGGTGATGCGCTTTTTGATTTCACGGTCCAGGTTACAGATTTCGGTCTCAATGGTATGGAGTATAAGCTCGATGCTGGCCGATGCTCGTTCCGACCGGAGCATCCGCTGCCGGTTGGACTCCATGGTCCGCATGTCCACTAGCTGCTGACGACGGGTAACAAGTTCCCGCAGGGCGCGTATGCGGGCGTCGGGCAACGGACGGATCTCCGGCCGCACCCTCTCCGCAAACAGGGCCAGCACCCGTGCATCGATGGCATCAGTCTTGGCTAAAATGCCCATGGCACGGGCGAAATCACGGACCTGCCGGGGATTCACCACCGTGACTGGAAGGGCGGCGGCGACAAGTTCTGCTGCCACAGGAACCTCCAAGCCACCAGTGGCTTCCATAACGATCATTGCGGGCTTGATATCCTGCAGTCGGGCGATAACATCATCCATGCCGCATATCCCGAAGGTGCTCTTTTCAGCCGAAGGATACACGTACATGTCACAATGATCTTGGGCAACGTCAATACCAACGAATATATCACTCATGCGTCTCTCCCTTCCTTGCAAATGCGGGCTCTTCAGGCCCATGCGACTGTTCGGGATGCGGGCGCATCAGCGGGTGAGGATCACGCTCTCTTACGGTTTCGGAACCGGGGGGCTTTCGATCTCTCACCCGCTGTCCCCTGTCACCCGGGGGACTCCGGATTACTAACTATCTATCAGGTTCATGTCCATATTATAACAAACTAATCTCACCTTTTCAATATACAAGGGGGCATAGGGGTGAGCTCAAAACCTTTAATAGTGTCAGGAGCACAGGGCTCCCGACCTACTTGACTATATCTTCACGTCAAGAACATCGTGCCGTCTTCGCAACCTGGCGTGACACGGCATAGACAGTTTTGCTGTCATGCCACGTGAACGAGAACCTCAAGCCCCAACTGCGAAGTTCCGGGTCTCTGACCCGTCTGATTTCTTGATTCATTTCGTACGTCTACTCTATAATAGGGACTGTTGAAAAAGTTGTTTTGGAGTGTCCAAATGGGCGATTTTTTTGAAATAAAATACTATTGTACCCCAACAACTTAATTTTCAAGAAAAACCGCGCCAGCAAGCTGGCGTACTCCGATTAGGGGTATTTCAACAGTCCCTAATAGGCTGCGGTCAACGTTTGAATGGCAACGGTGAGCTCCGGGGAAGCTCACGATGTCCGCGACTGCAACAATTTAATTTGAACCGGCTTGATCTTGCGCCGCCTTTTTCAGCTTTTCGTTCGCAAAAATGGCAACTTCAACGCGCCGGTTTTGCTGACGACCATACTCCGAATCGTTTGAAGCGATTGGGTTCATCTCACCCAGGCCGACCATCGAAATCCTTGAGCTGGGAACATCAAGACCCATTAGATAGTTGGCAACAGATTGAGCACGACGTTCGGACAATTTTATATTATAGTCTTCGCTGCCGGTGCTGTCCGTATCTCCTTCAATGAGGATGTCCGTGTCGGGGTATTTGTTCAAAATCTTGGCGAGACTCTCGATGTTTGTTTTTGCCAGCGCTCGCAAGTCCGATTTATCCCAATCGAAAAGAAGGCCCGAATCAAAAGTTATCTTGATTCCTTCGCCGATGCGCTCGATCCTCGCTCCCTGCAGATCCGCCCTCATCTCTGCGGCTCGCTTGTCCATCTCATTACCGATCAGAACCCCGGCTGTTCCCCCGACTGCTGCCCCGATGATGGCGCCAAGGGCAGTGTTTCCTGCCGCATGTCCGATAACACCGCCAACAACTCCTCCGGCGCCTGCGCCGATCGCTCCGCCCTTGGCTTTGTTACTCCAGGCGCACCCCTCAATGATGGTAAGGAGCAAAGCCCCACTCAACAACAGAATGACTGCTTTTTTCACGGTGAACACTCCTTTGAAAACGCGTTCTTGAGTTCCCTCCAACTTTCTTTCAGATAAACCTACGCAATTAAATTAATGTTTTCTTACATATCACCCGTAACATAAAAATTTGATTGCCTCCAGCAGACGACCTTTCTACTTCTTGATTGGTTCCAAGGTTGGGACATACGTAATTTCACTCTCTCTTCCTCCAACATTCCCATCCAGAATGGCTCTGTTTGTGCTTCAAGCGTCCGAAGCGCGGCGGGCGGTAGAATACATCTACCCCCTTGCTCATCCCCGGCAGGAAGTAGGCAGGGTCTTCGGCGCAATCGCAGTGCTCAATGGATGCCGGTGTTTGTCCCTTCAATGTGGTCAAAGCCTGATCGTAGACACTGTCGACGGAGTGCAAGAATCCCTGCACGCGATCCACATCGTACACGGTAACAGTGACCGCCGTCTGGATATCTTCTGTCAGTCGGTCGAATGCATGCTGAGCGAACATCTTCGCAAATGCAGACACATCTCCAGCTGGTAAACCGACATCCAGCTGCTCCAATGGACCGAGATCGAAGTAAGAAAGGTGAAGATTGTCGGGAGAAGCGATGATGTATCGCCCGTACGGAGCAAGCGCGGCGATGGTGTGGGGTGTGCCGTTGAAACACGTGGAGAGTACGATGAGATCGAACTTCGTGGAATCGCCGGTGATGCGTATCAATCCGTCGGCCAGGTCAGCTACCGTGAACGTCCGATGCGAGTATGATGCATCGTAGCCGGCGCCGCCGAATTCAGGGATTTCGTGACCAAAGTAAAGGAACAATCTCACCAACTCAGGTCGCTCCTCCGCGCGGAAGCGGTGATAGAGCTCCACTTCAGGATCGAAGCGACATAGTCCCTGACCGCGCCAGTACGATTCTTTGGCAAGGAGCCGTCCGTTTCGGTAATAATAGAATTTTCCGTCACGGAGAGGAAAAAAGAGTAAGAGATGCTTCCTGCGTCTTTCATGAAAGATGAACACCTCGGCTTGCGTGTTCCGCTCAGCGACCGTTTTCGCTTTTGTCAAAGCCTCCTCATCTGCTCTGTACGCATTGCCGCGGGCGTCATGATAGAGGTAGCCACCATCGCCGTGAATGATGCATGCGATTGAGTAGCGCGGCGGGAGCATACTCTCCTCCCCCAGCGGAGTTACACGGTGAGCCGGGAGGATGGAACTGCACGAAGAAAGAAACAACCCGACTGCCGTGCAGCCGACGCCCACAAAAAAAATCGAGCATCTATGCGTGGTACTCGCGAAAAATCGTTTGAGAGAGTGCATACCAAGATCGATAATGTTTGCTCTCTGGAGAGACTACCCCGCCACGAGGATCACAATGATTATGATCAAAAGTAACGCGACTAGGCTGATGGTTACCGTCTGGGTGGCCTGCTCCATATCCTGCACGACATAAAGAGAGAAAGCATCCAGTTGATCATCGCCGACGCTATCGTAGCCATTAAGGCCCGCGAGCTCATCTTGTTTCTCTTGAAGGGTAGATTTTAAGAGAGCAATGCCGGCTTGATCTTGTTTCGAAATCAGTCCTGAGCTTTCGACTTTGTCCAACGCTTTGGACATATTTTCAAATGATTTGTTGAGAATTTCACGTTTCTGCAAGGGATCGGTCGTCGCTTTCACTTTGAGTGAGGCGTCGTTGAAGTACTTTTGAATATTGTCTGCCCCTACCGCGTTTCCCGTTTGAACCAGAGTAAACATAATGATTATTACTCCGACAACTGTTCGTGCTAACATGGTTTTTCCTCCATAAAATTGAAAGTAAATTGATTGGTTATCTACACCGCAACAACGAATTTTTGAGGGAGTGGCAAGCCTTAGGTGGTCTGTTCAATTGACCGAAGGCTCCCTCACCCCCACCCGAACGACCGTTTGGGCGGGCGCGGGGGTAATCTCCCCAGGGGATGTTTTGTTTGGTAACCAGTATTCTGCATTTTGAAGCATCTCCTCTGCATCACGAGGACACTAATGTCCGTCAAGCTCCCGCAGGTAACGTCCAACTGCATAGGATTGCCATTTTGCACAACCCCGATGTTTGCAGACCCTACACCACTTGTGGTCGCTATGTTTGGTTTGGGTTATCGCCGTCACTCCGCGCCGAATTTTTCTCCGATCACCATCTTAACTCGATCACCCGCCTTAAAGCTGGCATTCGACTCAGCCTGATTGATGATCGCCAGCGTCTCAAGCTGCACCGGAGATCTCTGCTGCTTGGCCAACTCCTCCAAAGCTACCCGCTGACTGACGGTAATGATCTTGACCAGCATCGGTTGTACTTGAAGTATCTTCGGGTCGGTCAGGCGCCGGAAACTCTGTATCGAGCCAACGATGGCATCCCGATAGCCCGGCCACTGACGCTCGCCGGTATAGGCGAGAATCCGGTAAGTCCGTCCCTCGTGTTCGACAAACGCCGCCTTGCCGTGTAATACTCCTTGCTCAGTCTGCGCACTAAATTGCGCTGAAACAGCCGGTAGGCCGTTGAGATTGCCTGTCTCCTGACGCTCCGCTTGCACACCTTCCTGCCCGAAGAATTGCCTAGCCGCTTCGCCGCTGGAATTCGCGTCCGTCACGGTGATTTGCATCACCGCGTCCTGATCGCGACTGACCGCTGTGATCGCCTCCTTCAGATTCACCGTCTGCCAGCCGGATGGGAATTCGTAAGCGAAGGCAAGGTCGGGGTGGTAGAAATAGTTGTCGCGGAAGAATCCTTCACGCGGGTTCTGACCGAACACCATGCCATCGATAAGACTAAGATAACTGTTCTGATTCACCGAAAGGCGGCTTGGATCGATCTTGAGCGTATCAAGCTCTTTCTGGATGCGCCCGCTCCTGTTCGCCGGATTTGGATGTGTCTCCAGCCATTCCGGCAGGCGTCCGCCACCGCTCGCCTGGCTGACACGGTTCAACATATCGAACACCGGCACCATCTGCCGCGGATCATTCCCCGCCCGCACCATGTAACGAATCCCCAGGTGATCCGCCTGACTTTCATCGTCGCGACTGAATTTCAAAAACAACAATCCCAGCCCGGCGTTGACAAACTGTTCGTACCGCTGAAGCTCCGGCTTGATCATCATCCCGGCCGTCACGCCCAGCTGTGTCACCTGCTGGGTGGACATGCTGTGCACTGCATGTTGCGCGGTCACGTGACCGATCTCATGCCCTATCACTCCGGACAGCTGTGCCTCGTTCTCAACATACGTCATCAACCCGCGGGTGACATAAATAAAACCTCCCGGCAATGCGAAAGCGTTAACCACCGGGTCATCGATTACTCGAAATGTCCAAGGGAGATCGGGCCGCTCAGAGGTCTGGGCAAGCTTGGCGCCCAGCTCCTGCACATAGCGCTGCAAGGCTGAATCCGGGTAGAGCCCGAGGCTGGCAATGACCTGCGAATCCGCCTGCTGTCCCATCGAGATTTCCTGCGATTGGCTAATAAGATTGAGGTGTTTTTCGCCCGTGGCAAGATTACTGGCGCAGCCTGCAATGATGACAGCGATACTTAGTGCCAGCAACCAGAGGCAGGACAGCGCACGGTGTGAAAGATAGCCTGCGCCGCGGTCGCCTGTCCAACCCGACCAGCGACTACGATACCCGAACGAACTGTGTCTGTTATTCATCTTTTCCTCCAGATTAACCGCCGCAATGTAACCGGCCGCACTCATACCGTTCCCCCACGAGGCGTCCATCGCCGCCCAACGATCACCAGTACGACCCCAACTGCCACTGCCGCTGCACCAAAAATCGGAGACAGGGGGATATGTTCTTTCTGGTCGACCTGAATCTTGAGCGCTCCGATGTCGACGACATCTTTCCTTGAGGTATAGGTTATACCTCCATAAATAAGCCCTACCGCCCCCAGCACAATTAAAATTATGCCTATTAGGGTTAAGGTATTCATAGATACTCCTTTCCTGGCGCAGTTCGCGTCACATCGGCCTTCTGCCGGTAATGACCCGGACCAGCACGACCACAATGGCGATCACCAGCAGAATGTGAATGAATCCGCCCATCGTATAGCTGGTAACGAAACCCAGCAGCCACAGAATCACCAGGATTACAGCGATAGTCCATAGCATTATCGTCTCCTTTCTTTTACGACCTCATGGTCGCAGGTCTCAGGTTAGCGATTTGTCGCTCCAGTACTTGTGTTTGGATCTGCCACCGAAAGCTCCTGTTTTCCCCGAGCCCAGGGCTCCCAACCTGCTTCGCATGGACTAATTGCCAAAAGTCCAACCGACCGTGACCTTGCCGTCAGGGGCGTCTGCGAGACCAAGCTTGCCCTCTAAGAAGAAATGTCCCGTTTTACTGCCTGACGACCCTCTCCCAATGCCAAACTGCAGATAGATGCCCAGCTTTGATGTACTGCCGCCGCCGTGTTCGGCCGAGTAGAAGACCGGTCCCATGCCGCCACCGAGATATGGCGTCCACGCTCCCCAGTCGGAACGAAAGCGATAATCCAGCTCAAACGACGGGGCGATGGTGGTCAGGTCGTCGCCAAAACCTACTTCCAGATTTGGAAGCATCATCAGATTCCCGGCGAGGTCGCCGAAATCGATATGACCACCAAAATGGACCTGATCGGGGTTGATCGTAAGCCCGACTCTCGGTCCTATGCCGCGAAACCCGACGCCCCGATTGCTGGCCAAAGCCGGCAGCGTAAATAGCAAACCGATCATGAGTGAGAGAGCGATAATCTTTTTCATTTTTCATTCCTTTCGAAATGTATTTAGTCCTTATGTACAACGGACCGTTTGTCGACATGCACTTCCGCTATTTCAATGTGACCTGCGTCGGTTGCCTTAGATAGAACACGGCTCCGGTACCGACTGAATGAACGATATCCTTCTTGCCGGTCGCGTCGGCAGCTATGAGGCCAGCAGCTGCACCAGTAGCAGCGCCAATTTCGGTACTGCCTTTCTTGTCAATTATCTTGCCGATGATGCCGCCAACTATCGCCCCGCCGCCGATCATCGCTACCTCTCTGTTCGTATGCGAACCCTTCTTCTGCTGGATCGCATAGGTGTTGATATCTATCCACTGCCCACTTTTATCCTGAATAGCGGTCAAGCTGTAGATCAGCTCAGCCGGAGTTTTGAGTCGACCAGATTCAACGACCTTATTCAACACGCCTCTCACCGCAGCGCCTTGGTCAAACAAAGTGTAACCTTTCACCACAATGGACTGTAACAGCTTCGCTCGAAATTCCATGCCCGTTTGATGGATGTCAGTGTCGATCGAATCGACGAAAATGATGGCTATGGCCGTGCTTTCCGGCATGGTAACATAAGTGGGCGTTTTCACCACCTTTTCGGCTGGCGCCTTATCAGCCTGCTTTTTCGCTGCATTTTCCTTGTTGCACGAAACCACAAAAAGCATCAGCAGAACTGATATGAATAGAATGAATAAATTTCGCATATTAACTCCCCGGTTAATTGGTTAATTTTAGACTGTTTTCTAAACCGTGACGATAATTCTCAAGCGCGGAACCGCTGCCTTACCCGACTGGCCGTATCTAGCTGGCAGCTTGGGTCGAAAGCTCTGAAGACATCGTTCCCCGTGAAATCGATGGAGGAGCTCTCCTCACGAATACCTACGACTGCCATATATATCTCATCCTCACTCTGCCTGCCATCATTTCGGAGATTCCTTCGCGCAGAAGGCGATTATCTTCTATTAATAATACCCGGATTTTTGGCATTAGAAAAAACCTCCTTCACCCCCTATTGAACCGCAATTAGGTGGTTTGGTTTTTTCTCGATCACTAAATAGGGAATAATACGATCCCACCACCATAATATTATTATAGTAGGAGCCTTCGGGGCTGTCAAGTTTAAAAATAGTTTTATCCCAAATTATGCATTAGAAGCGAAGCGAGCTAATGCATTAGTTGGGTTTAATCCCGACTTAGCAACAACTGGCTTTCACCAAAAAGGTTTCTTATGATTCTTTGAAAACTAAAGTGTTGCTTAGTCGCTCTGAAGCAGAAAAAATGCACATGCATTTTTTGGGTTTATACAAAATTCTTTGCGCTGCCACGCTTTCCCCTCCCCTTTCAACTCTCCTGTCCAGTTGAGTAAGTCAAGCGCTCTAATACTTGACAAGAACGTCAACCGCAGGCGGGCTGACCTACTCGCCTAACCTCTTCCAATTATACTTCTTCAAAACTTCTATTTAAATGCTGCTTTAATTGCTACATAGATAGCAGACACAGCTCCGGTTGCGGTCAGGAGATCTCTTATGGTATGTCTTTCCGGTTTCTCCGGAACCCAGATAACATCTCCAGGCTGTAAATTCTTGTCAGGTTTTACCCACTCTCCAGTCACTACCTTGATCAGTTTAATTTTATCTGGGTCTGCCCTCCAGGAAAAGCCACCCGCTTTATTTATATAATAAAGATAATCCTTTCCCGGCTCATAAGTCAAAAACCCGGGATTAACCACCTTCCCTAAAACTCTCACCACTAAACTTTTCTTAGGCACAAAGACCATATCCCCATCTGTTAACAGGATATCATACTTCTGATCTTTTCCTTTAAAAAGTCTAACAAAATCAATCGAGACCCGGCCCGAGATTTCCCTGGATTTAGCTTTAAAATACTCGTACTCGTAGCTTTTCATATCCGCAACCGGGATTTTCTTAAGTCTTTCATATTCCAGATCGCGTTCCTCACCACTGAATTTCCTGGTCATCTCTGCTTCTTCTAACGATGCCTCTTTCGTAAATCCACCAGCTAATCCGATTAAATCCGTAATTTTTGTCTCACCCTCATTGATCACATAGACTCCGGGACGTAAGACCTCTCCTCTAAGGGTAACCTGTTTTTTTTCCCTGAAATGAGGAATTGCGCGAATAATAACCCTATCATCCGGCAGTAAGGGTATATCTTTTCCCCGAGGATCAACTGAAAATAGCGGTTTTAAATCCTTTTTTATAGTCTGGGTATTCTTATTATCAGGACTAAATCTGACGATCTCAGCTGAAGACAAATCTGCATCCGTAGTCAATCCTCCGGCTAACTTAATCAGGTCCACAAGGCTGTCACCTTCGAAATATTCATACTCCCCAGGTTCTTTGACTGCACCATAAATGCCGCAGATGTAAATAGAATTTTCTTTAAAGGGAACATAGATTATATCCCCGTCCAAAAGATAAGGGTTGCGGTCATTTTGACCGGTCCTTAAAAACCTCAAGATATCCGCTCTCTTCTCTGAGCCATCTTTCCTCTTAAGAATTATGTTTCTGGTGGAAGAGTTTTGTAACCCCACTCCGGTCTTCTTGATTATCTCTGAGGCCCTTTCATTAGCATAAGCTGAATAAATCCCAGGGTTTTTTACTGCTCCGGTCACTGAGACTTTAAACCTCCTTAAATTGACCAGACTAACCGTTACCTCCATATTTTTATGTTTCTTCAAGACTTCTTCCCTAACTAACGACTTAACCTCTTCCAAGCTCTTCCCGGAAATAAAAAGAGTACTTATTCTGGGTATTAAAATCGTTCCCTCGGCGGTTACCTTCAATGAATAATTTGTCTGGAATTCATCCCAGAGCACAATTGAGATAACGTCACCTGGTCCAACTATGTACTCCTCTGGATCTATAGCTTCTTCTAAGGGTGGTTCTGTTTCATAAATCTCCGTTGGCTTGGAAATCAGAGTATCAGAGTCGCTCATTCCGCTCTGAAGTTGACCGAAACACTTCGAATAAATGGATAGCAGGATTAAAAGACTTAGAATGAATTTTGATCTCATCTTTACCCCTTTGATTCCCTATCTTAAAGATCCTCTGCCAGCTCTTCCGGGGTCATATTTAAAGTCTGGTTGGGCAAAGGAACCCAGCCTATGAATCTTTCTTTTTTTATGTCAGGCTCACCCGCCTTCATCTTCAGATGTTCCATCTCCTTCACCCCTATTGAACCGAAATTATGCGGATTGGTTTTTCCTAGACCACTCAACATGAAACAATCCGATCCAGTTACTATATCAGTATAATTATTATTCGAGACTTCGGGGTTGTCAAGTATAAAAATACTTCCCTTTCAACTTCTCTGCTTTAGCTCTCAAAAAAGGATCAATCACTTTCGCCTTCTGAGCCGCTTCAATCATCCCCCACTGCAGGTAACGATTACATTTTTTACCTAATCGGGCGGGGGTTCCCAGACGGGCACGTTCGTGCAACCCCCGCCCGAACCAATTCGTCGCAGATACGAAAAAGCCCCGCCGATGGCGGGGCTTTTCTTTAGCCTATTTTTCTATATCATATTTGATGCCCAGCTCATCACCAACTTTCTTCATGGAGTCGCACACCTTCGCCTCGATGGGAACGCCGTTCTTTTTGTATTCGTCGTATCTGTCAAACTCCTTCTCACCGTGAATGAAGATTCGGCTTGCACTTTCGGCTTTGTTTGAGTTTTTCAAGCCTTGGATCATCTCATCCATGGTGGCTTTGAATCTCTTCATAGGCATGAAGTTTTCGATCTTTATGGTACCGAAGAAGTGACCCACATTATGGTGACCTCTGGTTCCATCCTTTTTTAGAGGTTTAACCCAGGGACCATAGTCCGCACCAGACAGCACCCCGGAGAAGATGTCCACCAGGACTGAAAGCCCGTAACCTTTATGTCCGCTCAAATCTTCACCTGCACCTCCCAGAGGAAGCACTCCTCCCCCGGCGGACTTAGTCATGTTCTCCAGCACCTTGTGTGCATCCGTAGTAGGCACACCCTGCGTATCCACCGCCCAGCCCAAAGGCATCGGTTGGTTGATACGATCCAGAACCTCCAGTTTTCCTCTGGGCACCACGGTGGTAGCCATATCCAGAACATAAGGTCTTTCCTTGCCGCAGGGAAAGACTACGCTTATGGGATTAGTCCCGATGACCATATCCCGACCAAAAGTGGGGACACCCAATGGGGCAGAGTTGGTCATGGAGATGCCGCAGAGATTGTCTTTCAATGCCATCATGGAGTAGAATCCGGCAATTCCATAATGGTTGCTGTTTCTCACCGTCACAAAACCAACCCCACTTTTCTTAGCCTTTTTGATTGCCAGATTCATCCCAAAGTATCCGGCGGGCTGACCCAAGCCATTTCTGGCATCTATCGCGGCCGTGGTTGAAGTCTCTTTTATGATCTTAGGTTTTACCTTGGGAAGCATTTCCCCTTTACGAATGCCATCCACGTATCTCATCAAACGTGCCACCCCATGCGAGGGGATCGCTCTCATGTCTGCCAGCACTAAGACATCGGAGGTGATCTGAGCATCTTTTCGGGGAACGCCCAGCTTCACAAAAATCTCAGTGCAGTAATTGATCAATCGAGCGTCATCACAGATTCTGACATCACCCAAAATAATATCAGCCATCTTGGCTCTCCTTGTTTAATATGGTTAATGGTTACCGATATAATTCTTTTATTGTTAATGGTAAATAGGGTTCAAGAGTTCAAAGGTTCAAAGTTCAAAGGTTCAAAGTTTCAAAAGTTCAAGGGTTCAAGTGTTCAAAGGTTCAAGAGATCAAGTAAAAGATCATGTTTAAAACCTATGATCTTTTATTAGTAAATGATTCACCCGACCACTCGAATCCTCGAACCTTTTCATTCTTGACACGGATAAATCAATCCCGCCTGGGGCATGATGTATGCTCTAAAGTTCTCACCGTGCTTTTTCTTGACCCACTCTATGGCTGGTTCTATCCCTTCTGCATATTTGTAAAATCTCTTCTCCAACTCCTCCTTTTTCATATTGGAGACCACCAAAATGTCGAATCTTTTCAGCACTTTGGCATTCCCTACAGCGGTGTGTCCTCCCACCACTATTTTGGTAGGATCAGTATTCAAAAGCTCATCTAAGGACGAAGCTTCTAAAAGCCATTTGGCAAAGGTGTCTGAACCGATACCTTCTCTGCATTCGGAGATTAAAACGATGGTTCCTCCCTCTTTGAGCACGAGCTTGGCGTTATTTATGGTCTTCTGGGACTGATATAAGCTCACGTCTTTGGGATAACCTCCGGCACAGGCAAAAACTGAGTCAGCTTTTTCTTTGAAAGGAACTAAATAAAGGTCCCGACATGCCTTCCACCCTTGCTCATAAGCTTTATCTAAATCGCCGCCGACGATCTTTACGATCTCCTTTTTGTCGTTTATCACCACGTTCAGTATGAAATCCACCCCCGCTTTCCGTGCGGCTTGGTCCATTTCGTCGGAGATCGGATTCCCCTTGGTTTTGGCGATATCCACATCCGGATGAACGATCATGGCGTGGTTTTTTCGGATAGTTTCACGCGCAACGATTCCCGGAAGAACTCCCTTTCTTCCACCAGAGTAGCCTCCGAAATAATGCGTGGTGATCAAGCCGGTTAAAATCCGCACGTCTGAATCCACCCAAACCTTATCAATCAAAAGCTCGTTGCCGGTGGAGAGCTTTCCCAAAGAGACGTTGTTCTTGTCGCAGTCGTGGCTGATCACCTCATATTTTCTTACAATCTCTTCACCAAAATTATCCACGTTCTCTTTGTCCGTGTGTGCTCGATGTGCTCCGGTTCCCACCAGGAATTTAATGTTTTCATCTTTGATTCCACCCGCATGCAATTCATCCATGATGGGCAAAAGCAGATTGAAATTCGGTCGTCGGTATGGCGTCCCCCTGGTGTAGTCTGCAATCACCACGCAGGCGGTCTTTTTCCCTTTGGCGATATCTGAGAGTCTTTTGCATCCGATGGGATGAGCTAAAGCTTCAATTTCCGCTTGGATAACGTCAGGAAGTCCGGGAGATTTCCTCAATTCCAAAATCCCAATTAGATTTTCATCATCCAGCTTCAGTGGCTTGTGTGAATCACCGTATTTTAAATCGATCTGCATACTGGTATTCCTTTTTAAGAGTTTCTCATCCTAATAAATATAATAAAGCCAGTCTTTAAAGCAAGACTATTTTATAAAATTCATGGGAAAAGGCAAGGAGAAGGTATCCCCGGTAGTGTCCCCAGGATTTTGAAATGGTAGCAGCACTTGTCGAAACTGGGCTTATAGCACTGTTATCAAAAAAAAGGGGGGGGTTGTAGCCGAAGGCTTTAGGGCGTGTTGAAAAACCCGTTATTGAGGAATTGGACTTCGTAGGGACAGGGCTTGTCCCTGTCCTAACTCCATAGCAGACAGCCACAAGGGCTGTCCCTACGAAAACCCATTTTTTCTAACAGGCTCAATAGGATACTTTTTCAACAGCCCCTTTAGCCTGCGTGGGTGAGGTGGAAAAAATGGGGATACTCCAAATAAAGCATAAGCTTCCCCCGCACCTTTATCCTCCCCTACGGGAGGAGGATTCTTCCTCCCTCCATAGGGATGCGTATGCATGTGCGAATGCACTCATACGAGCTTCGCAGGGTCAGGTGAGGGGGAATCCCAATTCATCGAAGCTTCATCTGCAGTAAATTTGTATCAGTTTGATCGGTGAACAAAAGTGAGAAATTTCTGGTTATCCATGTCTTTTGACTAAAACCAAATCGAGCGGACCAACTATCAATCCATTTTTTTGATTGACAATTTTTCTTTTTGAATTAATATTAAAATTATGAAGAAGCCAAAAACAAAATCCGTCTTGGACGAAATTGAGGAGAGCATTCAGACGCTGAAATTGAGCGGCTCGCGGAATCTCAAATCGATCTTCCGGGACATCCTGAGCCTAAAAGAAAGCTGGGTTAGCTTAAATTCGAATACGACTTCGGATAAACTAACTGAAGCCATGGAGAGGTCTGCATCATTTGTAGACAATATCGAGAAGAAAGCCATCAGCTTAGAGAATTCGCTATCAGAGAATATCTCCAAGCTGGATCAGGAGTATCAGCATAGTAAATCCGAATCCAAGGAATTAGAAGAGGAAAGAAGAACGTTTAAAACCTTATACGAGCTTTCTAACATCATCTACTCGGAGCGGGACGTGAATGCTCTTTTGGAGGAGGTGGTCGATGCGATCATAGAGATCACCTCGTGTGAGCGCTGCTTTTTGAAAATATTGGACGAGAGCAGAAACGTAAAACTGGCGATCGCCAAAGATAGTGAGAAAAAGGAGATAGACGAAGAGAGTGAAAATATAAACGGGAAGATTATAGAAGTAGTTACGGAAACCGGCAACGCCATTTGCATCACTCAGCTTTTGTCGCAAGATACGGATGAGGAAAAGGAGGACCAACCCTTACCGGTCGTCTCCATCCTTTGCGTTCCTTTGAAATTAAAGGAAAGGGTATTGGGCATCATATATCTGGATGATACCAAAGCTGACTCATTCTTCGTCCCGGAAGATGCCGGGCTTTTGACCTCCTTAGGGGACAGAGTGGCGGTGGCTTTGGAGAACAATTTATTGTTCACCGAGCTTAAGGAATCTCAGGAGAAGCTTTTACAAGACCTTAGAGGAAGATTCAAGTTTGACGAGATTTTGGGAAACAGCCCCCAGATGGTGGAGGTGCTGAAGACCGTGGCGGACGTGGCTGCTACCGACGCTACGGTATTAATCGAAGGGGAATCGGGCACGGGAAAGGAGCTTTTGGCCCGGGCGATTCATTTCAACAGCGATCGTTCTAAGAAATCCTTCGTTCCCATCAACTGTGCCGCCATCCCAGAAACTCTACTGGAAAGTGAGCTTTTCGGATACGAGAAAGGCGCCTTCACCGGTGCAGTGCAGAGAAAGCTGGGAAAGTTTGAGGCGGCAAATGGCGGAACCATCTTTTTGGACGAGATCGGAGAGATGAGCCCGCTTCTGCAGGTGAAGATTTTGAGATTCCTCCAGTCCCGGCAGTTTGAGCCTTTAGGCTCTAACAAATTGAAAAAAACTGACGTTCGGATCATTGCCGCCACCAACAAAGATCTTTTCTCTTTGGTCAAGGAAAACAAATTCCGGGAGGATTTGTTCTATCGGATAAACGTGATCAATATCAAGCTCCCGCCCTTGAGGGAAAGACGGCTGGATATTGCCCCTTTGGCAGAATCCTTTGCTATAAAATTCGGCAAGAAAAACGGAAAGAAGATAAAGGGGATCGATCCGGAAGCGTTGAGCATTTTGACCCGTTACAATTTTCCCGGCAACATCAGGGAATTAGAGAATATAATTGAGCGCGCCGCCATTTTAGCTCAGAGTGAATGGATCACCAAAGAGGATTTTCCGAAGATTATATTTGAAGGAAATGGTTTTGACTACAAAACCAAAGTCCCGGAAAATTATGGGGAGATGCGGGCGTTAAAGAAGAAAGCCATCGAGGAGATAGAAAAATCTTTCTTGAATCATATTCTATCTAAACACAGCCACAATATCTCCCAGGCGGCAGAGGAAGCACGAATGCACCGGGTGGAGCTGCACCGATTGATTAATAAATACAAACAGGACTTTAAAGAATCAAGAAAGTAAAAAATCGAAGTTTCTCATCATTAAATCTTTCACCCTCTTTTAGGAGATAAAAGTCGGGAAATGAGAAAATGGTAAAAGACGTTATAAAAAAGCAAACGCAGGATTATGAAAAATCGCTTGCTTCTATCATCCAAAAGGTTGAAGAAAACAAGCACAAAGCCATCACCACTGTAAATAAGTTATTGATTGAGCTTTATTGGTTCATAGGCGAAACAATTGTAGGGCTTCAAGAGAAGAGCAACTGGGGGGATGGGGTGGTGGAAGAGCTCTCGCAAGATTTGAGATTAAAGTATCCTGATATGAGTGGTTTTTCCTCAAGGAATCTGTGGGATTGTAAACGATTTTGCCTTACCTATAGGAATTACCCAAAACTGCGACCGCTGGTCGCAGAAATAGGCTGGACAAATAATCTTGTCCTTCTCAATTACACCAACACCATGGAAGAGAAGGAATTTTACGTCAAGATGTGTATCAAGGAGCGCTGGAGCAAACGTGAGCTTCAGCGTCAAACAGACTCTGCTTATTTCGAGCGATTTATTCTTTCGCAAAAGCCGGATAAACTGATGAAGATAGAACAGGAAAAACTTGCTATTCCGTTGGATGACATTCATCGTCATCTGAAAGACGAATATATTTTGGAATTCCTGGATTTATCAAAAACGTTTTCTGAAAAAGAACTGCGCAAAGCAATTTTGGATAACTTGCGAGATTTCTTTTTGGAATTTGGAAAGAATCTGTCTTTTGTCGGCGAGGAGTATCCGCTGGTGGTGGATAAAGAGGAATTTAGAATCGACCTGCTTTTCTTTCATCGAGAGCTTAAATGCCTGGTGCCGATCGAGCTTAAAATAGGTGAGTTCAAACCCGAATACGTGGGCAAAATGCAGTTCTATCTTTCCGCTCTGGATGAGCAGATAAGACTACCACACGAGAATCCCTCAGTGGGTTTAATCCTTTGCCGCTCCAAGAAAGAGGCTATCGTTCGTTTTACGCTGAGTAAAAGCCATAAACCCATGAAGATTTCGGTATATCAAACTAAACTTCCGAACAAGAAGCTGATTCAGCTAAGATTGGAACGAATAAAACTACCTGAATAAAATGCGTTATGTTATAAACTACTCCCGACGCTAAAGAATCCCCCTGACAAGGGAGAAACAGGGGGTTCGATGAATCAATCATCGCCAAAAGACAAGCACACACCCAACGACAAATTCGACTTTCTTCCTTACAAAAAACGTCTGGTTAAGTCAGCACGACAAAACAGGAATAATCCCAGCTCAGCAGAAAATAAAATCTGGTATGAGGTGTTGTCGCGAAAGCAATTTGAAGGATACAAATTCACTCGTCAAAAGCCGATTGGTGATTTTATTGTCGACTTCTACTGCTCCAAGTTACAATTGGTGATTGAAATTGACGGTGATTCTCATGCTGAGAACGCAGAATATGATGAAGTGAGAACTAAGATACTGAACCAGTATGGATTGAAAGTTCTACGATATACCAATAGAGACGTGTTGAATAACATTGAGGGTGTATATCGAGATTTGATGCAGTTTTTAGAACCCCCCTACCCCCTTTGTCAGGGGGGCAAAAAACAAAATCCCCCTGATAATGTGGAAACAGGGGGTTAAGGGTTCGTCCCCCTGATAAGGGGGATTTAGGGGGTTGCAAAACAAACCAACCCCCCAACCCCCCTTATCAGGGGGGCAAAAACAAAAGCCAAATCCCCCTGACAAGGGGGATTTAG
>Ga0315288_10004805_pt1 | contig 17197 bp, 24 predicted proteins | sample YL17G11_20_MG_FD_203454 | JGI IMG/M metagenome (GOLD analysis project Ga0315288, IMG submission 203454) | Sediment microbial communities from Yellowstone Lake, YNP, Wyoming, USA - YL17G11_20 | ecosystem: Environmental > Aquatic > Freshwater > Lake > Sediment | place: USA: Wyoming | collected... | reverse complement strand
AGGGGCAAGAATCTCTTTGTAAGCAGAGATGCTTACAGAAAGAATGCTAAGCTTAGGACCTTGTGGCTTAGTGCCCGCGTGGGTTCGAATCCCTCACCCCGCATTACTTTTTTCTCTTCTTTTTTGGGAAGAATTCGTAATAAAGATTTATACAAGTCTGGGCTAAAATTATGCCGTTAACGATTGAGAACACTAATTCATTTATTAAAACCGCATAAACAAAAAGCAGAAGCGAACCTACAAAATAGAAAATTGAGAACTCTGGATTCAATCTTGATCGTTTTTCGCGTATTATCTGGATGGTTTCTGGGATCCAAGCAATAGCTAAAATTATTGCTCCAATAATTCCAAGAATGACTACTACCATAGATTAACCCTTTATTTCTCTATGTTTAACTCGAAGCTGTCTTGAACCGCAATTCCTGCACTTAACCATACCTAGTCTTACCTTAACAGGTTGCGATCTCAATTTAGATTTGCAGACTCTACAAACGAAAATATTTGTGTAAAGTCTTGCCATTGCTTCCTTGAACTTTGTCATAGATTCAAAAATAAGAAACGGGTTTAAATGCCTTTTGGTTAATAACAAGACAAATAAAGTTTGATTCAATAATAATTTATATGGAGATAAGAAAAATAGCGAAACTTATTGCTCTGGTAATTTTATGTATATTCATTGGTTCCATAGGCTCAATCTTTACAATACCTTCTATTAGCACTTGGTATGATTCTACAAACAAACCTTCGTTTACACCACCAAATTGGTTGTTTGGTCCTGTGTGGATTGCTTTGTTTACATTAATGGGAATATCATTATACCTTGTTTTAGAAAAAGGTTGGAAAAAGAAAAAGGTGAAAAATGCAGTTACTATTTTTGGGACTCAATTCTTCTTTAATGTATTATGGTCAATACTTTTCTTTGGATTAAGGCAGCCATTTTATGCGTTAATAGAAATATTAGCGCTTTGGGTCACAATTGCTTTAACAATAATAACATTTTACAAGATTGACAAAAGAGCAGGTTGGATATTACTACCTTACATAATATGGGTAAGCATAGCAACATTGCTTAACTTTTATGTTTGGATACTTAATTCTCCTTAAATGTACTTTTAATGCATCTTAAACGCACTTCTGGAAAACCAAATAAATACACTTTCTCTTTAATGTTGTATGACAAAAGGAAAACCTTGGTCTGAAGAAATTAGGAAAAAATTAAGTGAAGCTCATAAGGGAAAGCATTCTCCTATGAAAGGAAAACATTATTCTAAAAAAATAAGAAAAAAAATGAGTTTGGCTCAGAAAAAAAGATTTGCTAATCCTGAAGAAAGAAAAAAGATTGGTGAATTTTTTAAAGGGAAACACCCAAAAAGTGAATTTAAGAAAGGACATAATCCTATAGCGCCTTTCAAGAAAGGAAATATCCCTTGGAATAAAGGAAAAACTGGAATATATTCTGAAGAAACAAGAAGAAAGATAGGTCTGGCTGGAAAAGGTAGAATACCTTGGATGAAAGGAAAGCATCAAACTGCTGAAGCAATAGAAAAACAAAGGAAGTCTTGGATGAAGACTTTCATTTCTAATCCTAAAACAAGACAAAAGATGAGTGAATCTCATAAAGGGCAAATCCCAACCAATCTTGAACAATTACGACGACTTAGTATAGGACATAAGGTAAGTGAAGAAACAAGAAGAAAGATAAGTCAATCTAAGAAAGGATGGCATCCTTCTAAAGAAGCAATAGAAAAGAATAGATTAGCTCATCTTGGAAAACCTGCTTGGAATAAAGGAATTAAAATGCCCGAGATTTCTGGAGAAAGACACCCTATGTTTGGCAAAACTCATTCTGAAGAATCAAAACTGAAAATGAGTGCGTCACACAAAAAACAGATGTTTAATCCAGAATTCAGAAAGAAATTAAGTGAGATCCATAAAAAAAGATTGTCTAATCCTAAGGAAAGAGAAAGACAAAGCAAAGTGAGTAGAGAGACAATTTTGAGTTTATACGAATCTAATTCTTTTCCAAGGCAAACAGATACAAAACCTGAAAGACAGATAAAAGCAGAACTGATAAAAAGAGGGTATAAAGAAGGAATCGATTTCGTCCACCAATATAAATTCATGAACAAGTTCATGTGTGACTTCTGTTTTCCTAAGCAGAAAGTTGTTGTTGAAGCTTATGGCGATTTTTGGCATGCAAATCCAAAGAAATATCTAAATCAAGCTAATCTTCATGTACATCAAATAAAAGGTATAGGGCGAGATAAATCTAAGGAAGGATATATTACTACAGTAGACAATCGTTCTTGGACTTTTCTTATCCTTTGGGAAAGCGATATTAAAAAAGATGTTTCTAAATGTGTTGATCTAATTGAACAAGCACTAAAGAAAACCAAACAAACAGGAGTTAATACATGAAAGGGCGCCATTCAGAAGAAAGTAAAAGAAAGATAAGAGAGGCGAGAGCTAGACAAGTAATTACAGAAACAACCAAACAAAAGATACGGGAAACAATATTAAGAAAGGGTATAAAGCCACCAGTTGGTTCACATAAAGGTTTTAAACATTCTGAAGAAACCAAACAGAAGATTAGAGAAAAAAGAGCAAAACAAGTATTTACAGAAGAACAGAAACAAAAACAAAGAGAAGCTGTAAGAAAAAGACTGCTAAAAAATAATCCTCAAGCATTCAAGAAAGGAAGTAAAATCAATTTAGGTAGAAGATTAACTGATGAAGAAAAAAAGGTGTTAAGCTTGGCACACATAGGTTTACATACTGGTGCAAAGCATTGGAATTGGAAAGGTGGGATTACTCCAGAAATGGAGCGCCTAAGGAAAAGCCTTGAATATAAGCAATGGCGTAAAGCAGTCTTTGAAAGAGACAATTACACATGTCAGTCTTGTGGTGTACATTCTAGTATGGGCAAAGCAGTATATCTTCATGCTCACCATACTAAACTCTTTTCAAAGTATTCTAAATTTAGATATGATATTTCTAACGGTGTCACTTTATGCAGTGTTTGCCATAACATGTTGCATAATCTATTGAAGAAAGCCAAATAAACAAATATCTATTCAAACTATTTAAATTTAAAATTGTTTGGAGTTAATATGACATTCGAAAAAGTACAGATCCCTTGGAACAAGAGATTAACTAAAGAGACAGATGCAAGAGTATTAAGTTATAGTAAAAAGAATAAAGGAAAACATCGTTCTGAAGAATTCAAGAAGAGAATGAGTGAATCACATAAAGGCAAAATCCCATGGAATAAAGGCAAGAAAGGTTCACAAGTTGCTTGGAATAAAGGCAAGCATGGAATATACACTCCAGAACAATTAAAGAGAATGAGTGAATCACATAAAGGCAAAAAATTATCTGAAGCACATAGAAGAAACTTGATGGGGCGCATACCTTGGAACAAAGGTATTAGTAAAAAGTTTACTTTAACTTGCAAAATTTGTAAAAAGAAATTTGAAGTTCCTTATGGACACATAGACAGAATTTATTGTAGTGTACCTTGTGTACATAAAGACCCTGAATGGAAAAAGAAAAATGCTGAAGGTGTTAAGAATGCATGGTCTAATCTTGAACTAAGGAAAAGACAAAGTGGTTCTCATAAAGGGAGACATTTATCTTCAAGAACAGAATTCAAAAAAGGGGCAACTCCTTGGATAAAAGGAAAACATCACTCTGAAAAATCAAGAGAAAAAATGAGAGAATTTCGTTCTACTCCTGAAGCAAAAGCAGAGTATAGAAGAAAAATGTTAGAACAATTTAAATCAGGAGATTTCCCAAAAGTAGAAAACACAAAACCTGAGAGACAGGTAAAAGAAGAACTGCTAAAAAGAGGGTATATAGAAGGCAAAGATTTTATTCATCAATACAAATTCATGAATAAATTCATGTGTGACTTTGGTTTTCTTAAACAGAAAGTTGTTGTTGAAATTAATGGGGATTATTGGCACTGCAATCCAAAAATATATCCTTATCCCAAAAACCAACAACAAATAAAAGGTATAAGAAAAGATAAAGCAAAAGAAGCTTATATCACTACAGTAGACAATCATTCTTGGAAGTATATTACTCTTTGGGAGAATGATATTAAAAAAGATGTAGTCAAATGTGTTGATGTAATTGAACAAGCATTAAAGAAAGCAAAATAAAATAAATATGGAAACCAACCCCGAGCCCAAAAAAGACTGGAAAACAATAATGAGAGAGCGAAGAAGAGCTATTTATGATAAAATGAAAGCCAAACGCAAGGAATATCTTGCTCGTCCTGAGGTCAAAGAAAGGATGCGGATAGCCAAATTCAAGGCAAAAAACAAGCGAAAAGCGTTCATGAAGAAGTGGAGAGAAGAAAGAAAGTGTAATTAACTTTTATCTATTGCTTTTGTGCAGTACTTTATATTTATTTTTGAGTATATCATAATCTATTCTGTTCCATTCTGTTTCTGGTATTTTTGATAAATGTTCATTATACAAATAATGAATTCTAGAATAGAGCAAAGTTTTGTCTTTAAATTTATTATTCATATATATAGGTTTATTATAATAACATTCTAATTCATTATACATTTTAACTTTTGAACCAACTGTTAATAAAATGAATATATTCGGTAATTTAATGTATATTGTATTTGTTTCAAACAATAAAGTAATGTCTATTACTCTAGAAATATACGCTTTAACCCCCAATAGTTCTTTAGAATAATCTTTAGTATTTTTTATTAATTGAATACAACAAGTATATCTATCATCTTGTTTTTTCTCATTTAGTAATTTTCTAAAATATTCTTTTACTCCATAAAATTTTGTTAATTTGTTATTAATTTCATTATTAATAGATGCTGTATATTCATACGAAATTAAATTATCCTCTAGAAATCTCCACGCTAATGAAACTATAAAATATTCTACCTTTTCATTATACATAAATTTTTTATTTTTTTTATCAAGTAAGGGCTTAAATACCCTTTCTGCAAAATAGCCTTCATAGTTTGATAGTTTTTCCTCACATTTTTTGCATAACAATTTCTTTGTTTCACTATCCTGAATACGTCTTGTTGGATCATATCCATCCCGTAAATAACCAGATCCTCTCGATGTTTTTTTAAGCCATTTAGTTACAAAACTTGGGATAATATGGCTATTTTCTAATTTTTCGAAATTTTGTTTACATAAAGCACATTGCATACTAGATAGAATCAACTAATTTTAAAAAACTTTGTTATAATTCAAATTTATTCTTAGTACAGCACTCTTTAAATATTTGGATAGTACAATAAGATATTATGGTAATAGGGAATAATACATACTCATATACTGGGAATATCCCCGCAATTATTTGGGTTCTTATTGTTGGAATAATCTGTATAGGTATCGGATTATATAAACCAGACCCATTCATGTTTTTAGGGATTATCGGGATAGGGCTAATATTTTTATTTGTTTATCTTGCATTTAAAGAATAATAAACATAATTTATAATATCCTCTCTAAGTACAGCTTTACCCATTTTATTACAAAAAATAAAAAAACAAAAGTTTAGTCTCTCAGCTTTAGCATAACCAATCTGTAATTGGTGTTATCAATGTCTGCGCTTCCGCTCCAGAATGACCAGAACAGCGGATTCATTGTAATTGTTCCCGCGCTTGCATTCGCAAATGTCAAATCCCCAGCTAAGCTCGAATTTTCAAAGTTAACGTTAGTGACCCAATATGTCTTGTTGTTCACGTGCAGATATCCAAATGTCTCATAATAATTGCTCTGATTTATCCTGTTAAGCACATAGTCATAGACTTCTATCCAGGTGCTCGGGTTTGTAGCAAATGCATCCTTAAAGACAGTGTTCCATTCTTCAGGCAATAATGTCTGATGTTTGTATATGTAAACGCTTACCTGAACGTCCATGTTTCCAAGTGCAGCACCGATGCCGCTGAACTCTTTTTCAGACATGTTCTTCAAGCTATCTTTGAAATATTGCTTGTCTGCATCATTTGGCGGATCAAGCCATGCACAGGCAAAGCTTATGCTAAAAAATGCCAGCACAAACAAAACAAGTTTTTTCATTCCTTTCACCTCCTTCTCTTATCATTAATCAGTCTGTATATGATCAAACTGGTATAGCCCATTGCAGCAATCATGTATCCTGTGTTCCAATCGGATTCGCTGTAGAAAAAATATTTGACAATCAATAATCCGAAGCCTATTACGAACAATAGCCAAATTGGGAATATGTTTATCCTGGTTGGAAAATGCGGTTTGATCCCGAGGAAGAATTTGATTATTGAGTTTTTATCTAATAAATCCAATTCAAAATTATCAATGGCTAATGAAAAGTCTCTGCAGATCTCGCAAATCTTTCCTGGATTGCCCAAGCTTTTTGTTGCAATTAAATCCAAAATGAAATTATCTCGTAAATTAATTAATTTGACGGCAAGCTCCTTTGACGAATTTCTATCTAAAGGAATTAACATTAATTCTTCCCTGAATCTAAAGCTCCATGGTTTGCGTTCAGCTGCGGCAATTATAGTTGAATGCTCACATAATTTTTCAAGTAGTCGCGCCACAGGCTTTGAGATGCTTTCACAATTATCTAACAAAATTACTTTGTTTCGCTTTTTCAGGATAGGCATAACTAATTCTGATAATTCTTCTATGTTCAGATACCTTAAAGATATTCTTGAATGAACTTTCAAATTTGCTGCAATCTTTTCAAGTATGTTCTTGACAGTAAGATGCTCAATATAACAAGCTTTGAAATTTAGTTCGATTGATTTTAGTAAATACGTCTTTCCGATTCCTTTCTGGCCTAGCAAGATAATACTTTTTCTCTTTTCTATAGACTTTTTTATTAGTTCAAGTTCATTGGTCCGGTTTACCATATTAAGATCACCCCAAGTGCTGAAGCAAAGATGATCAACATTTCATGCCAGCTTCCTGTTAACAATGGGCCATTGAATATCACGAAATTCTTTTTTATGGGCCAAAGCAATGGAATTCCTGTATAAGTCAGCATGTCGCTCGCAAAATGGCTTAGAATTCCGATAAGTGCCGAGATCCATAATGTCTGGTTTATTGCTAGGAAACTTGTTATCAATAGCGCAAATATCAATGAATGAGTTATATTTCTGTGCCCGAACTTTGCGTAAATATATCTTGAGAACGGGTTTAATTTGCCAATACCAACAGGCTGGTCAAGATCTGGAATTAAAGCGAATATTGCTGTGATTGCAAGGCTCCAGATGCTATCAAAACCAAGCAGCTTTGCTGCGAGAATTGATGTCAGGACATGCGTTATTGTGAGCATGAACCTAAAAGCTCGATTCAATATTTAAAAGTATTATATAAACAAATCGCTTCCTTTATAAATTGAATTGGCTTAAATTTAGTCATGGACGTCCTTTATTTTGATGCCTCAAAATGCACAGAATGCGGTTCAAAGAACATTGGTTTTAACGAACAGCGTGCAGAGTTCTTCTGCAGGGATTGTGGATTTGTTCTAATGGATAATTTGCCTGTAGTTGAAGCACAGCATGGGAAAATAGAGAAAGTTCTTGTCAACAAAACTACCAAAAGAATTGCTGTAGTCATAAAAGGGATTCTTAGGAACCCGACAGAAAAGAAGATGGTGCCATTTTATGCAGAAATCAAGAAGTTTGCTTTACCTAAATATATTGAAGCAGAAGTGCTTACCTTAGCGAGAAGCGCTGTGGAAAAGAAGCTTACAATGAGCTTTTCAAAGCTTGAAATATTGTCAAGTTTGATTTATCACATCTGTAAACGGGAGAACATACCAGTTCTGATAAAGGATCTTGAAAAAACCTATGGTGCTGGGAAGAAAAGAATTTTGAAATGTCAGAAATTGCTTATTGATAAGCTTGGATTAAAACGGATTAACGGAATTAATGTAGACACATATATAATTCGGATAGCAAGCGATTTGGGGTTTAATGGTAACTTAGCTACAGAATCAATTCAAATTTCTAATAAGATCAAGATAAATCATCCATTGATCAGGGCTGCTGTTTCAATTTGGCTTGCTGGAAAGCGATTAAAATTAAGGATCAAGAAAAAAGAACTTGCTAAGATTGCTGGAATTTCTGAAGCTGCATTGAGAAGGAATATTAATAATTAGCCCACATTTATTAATTATGATTCATAATTACTTTCATCTTAACCAACGTTTAAGAAAATCTTCAATTATCTCATTTAAATCTTTGTTCTCATCAATTGCCTTCTTCTTTGCCTTCTTCAGAAGGTTCTCATCAATCGTTGTAGTAAACTTGACTTTCATACGTATATACATACAATAGAAATATTTAAATATATCATACGTATATACGTATAATATGGATAAGGAGTTTGAAGGCGGTTTAAACTTTGGTTGTATGTGTGGTATAGTATGGTATTTGTTATTCTTCACGCTGTCATTAATTATTTATGCTAAAACACAAAATTGGGTATATGTCTTTGGAGTGATGAGTATTGGATTACTAATGGGGTTTGGGTTATCAAATATTGCAAAGTTGTTTATTTTAAATAAATAGTTGACAAACTTGACAGGATCGAAAAAGTTAAAAAGGAAAATTGATGTGTATTCATGTAATGAAGGTGGTATTTTCATCAAAGAATTGAAGGTTGTCGAATTATTCGCAGGTGTAGGTGGATTTAGGATTGGGTTAGAGAAAGCATCAAAAAGATATAAGATTATATGGAGCAACCAATGGGAACCCGCAAAAAAATCACAGATTGCCTCAGAGATTTATAAGAAAAGATTTGGCGAAGAGAACCATTCCAATATGGACATTGCTAAAGTCCCGATGTCTGAAATACCTGATTTCGATTTGTTAGTTGGTGGTTTCCCTTGTCAAGATTATTCCGTAGCAAGAACACTGAACCAAGCAAAAGGACTGGAAGGTAAAAAGGGGGTCTTGTGGTGGCAAATCCATAGGATATTAAATGAGAAAAAAGAGAAACCACGATTCATACTACTTGAGAATGTGGATAGATTGTTAAAATCTCCTGCAAAACAGAGAGGTCGAGATTTTGCAGTCATGTTAGCGTCACTTTCTGATTTAGGTTACATAGTTGAGTGGAGAGTAATAAATGCATCAGATTATGGCATGCCACAGAGGAGAAGAAGAATTCTGTTCTTGGGGTATCATAAGAATTCAAGTATTCATAAAAAAATAATTGATTTAGGCAATCCTTCGGAATGGATTTACTCCATCGGAGTCCTAGCAAAATCATTCAAGATAATCAATCCTAAAAATGAACTTAATAAGTTTTCACTTGATGGTGATTTACCATCCATATCTGAAAAATTCAACAAGGATGCTAAATCAAGCCCATTCGAAAATTGTGGAATCATGATTGACAGGAAAGTGTGGACCATAAAAGTCAGTCCATCCTATTCTGGTAAATTTATTCTGTTAAAGGATGTAATATTACCTGAAAAAGAGATACCAGAAGATTTTTTCATAAAAGAAAACACCATAAAAGATTGGGAGTATCTGAAGGGAGCCAAGAATGAGGAAAGAAAAAACAAAAAAAACGGTGCGGCTTATAAATATTCAGAAGGGAAAATGAGTTTCCCAGATTCTTTAGATTTACCTTCCAGAACCATAGTTACAGGTGAGGGTGGACCATCACCATCAAGATTCAAACATGTCATAAGGACAGAAAGTGGACGATTAAGAAGGCTCACTCCTTTAGAATTAGAAAGATTGAACATGTTCCCAGATGATCATACTAAAGAAGCGAAAGATACCCAGAGAGCGTTCTTAATGGGAAATGCTTTAGTTGTTGGTCTAATAGAAATAATTGGAAAGGCACTTATTTCAGAAGTTGATTAATACCAATTCTCCAATCAAGTGATACAAAATCACCAAACTTTTAAATAAAGCACAACTAAGCTTATTCATGCCTCATGAATATGATAAAGTAATATTAGCTGAAAGCGGTTTCATTGTAGAACTTTCAAATAGAGGTAAGAAACCGAAAAATAATCCTAATCCCCTTAATTTCAAAAGAAATCTCATAAAATGTTGTTATTTAGGTTGTAATGAACAGACTAAAAACAAAGCTGGCCTATGTACCAAACATAAAAAAGAGAAAGTACAACATACGACCGATTGGATTGGTAGACTAATACCACCAAGGCACACTCGTGAAGATTGTCTTGTGTATGCTCCACCACATAGTCAGATGATAGATGCATTAATAGGTTGGGCAGATAACAAGGAATCCAGAAAAAAAATCTTGGATGACTTCATAAGTGACATCATAAGAAGGGTTCACACTAATGTACCTGATGCTACAACACTCCAAAAAAATTTGGAACAAAAGGAATCTAAGCTGATGTCCGCTGATGATGTTGCTAAGTTAATAAAAGGAGTAGTTGATAAACATTTTCCAGAAAATAATTATAATGGTGAGACCCTCAACTTTGGGAGATACAAGAGTATAGAATTGAACAACCTCCCAGTAAGGGTTGCCGCCGCAATATTGATGACTGGCGTTACATGCGAAGAAATCAATAGAGGAGATGCATGGTTCTGTAAAGCACATGGGAAAGTACCAGAATATGCAAATATTTACATGCCATTAGGCTATTATTATTTACGTAAGGCCGGAGCACCACCAAAACAGGCCAAGATGGCCCTCAAGGGCTGATTGATTTGGTAGACAAATTCTCAAAAAAGACAAGAAGTTACGTAATGTCACAAATACCTGGGAAGAATACCAGTCCTGAAAAACTATTATTTAAGGAACTCAAAAAGAGAAATCTGAAGTTCAAAACACATTATCGAATAGGTCCAGGTACCACTTCTATAGACATCGCTTTTCCTGAAAAGAAGATTGCAATTTTTGTTGATGGCGACTTCTGGCACGGTTACAATTGGTCGAAATTACGGAAGAAACTTCCGAAATTCTGGAAAGAGAAAATCAATCGTAATATAGTGAGGGGCAAGAAAATCAATGCACGTCTAAAAAAAGAAGGTTGGAAAGTCTTCAGGTTCTGGGAACATGAATTGAAATCAAATCCAAGAAAATTTTGTAGAAAAATATATTTTCAATAGTATACAAAAGTTTTTAAATGTTCAGCTAATTGATTTATCCTTAGCAGAATTCGTTCTAAACGAATCCTCGCTATAACTCAAGCATAACGTCTTGAGAAAAAATAGATATGGAGGAGGAGAATATGGAATTTTTAAAGTTAAATAAAGAAATAGTTAGCTCATGCCTTAAGGATAGTCAGGCGGGAGCTTATAGTTTGGCCATCAAAAGAGATGGCAAGTTCAACGTGAAATATGTTGGGCGATCAGACACATGTCTGAAAACAAGACTTCTACAACATGTAAAGGGAAAGAAGTCTAAGTACTTCAGCTTTGCAGTGTGCGATACAGATGTACAGGCATACCATCTTGAATGCCGTGGTTTCCACAGCTTCAGTGCACTTAAGAACGCAATACATCCAGACAACCCAAACCTAAAGGTGTGTGGATGTCCATACTGTGCGACAGAATGGGAATTCGCAAATGCATTGAAACATGAGGGGGTGTTTTAGATGACAGCAAATAAAGAAAAGTTGGAACCTGTTAGTCTTGCTACAGGGTGGAGATTTGTAGAAAGTGTCAGGGAATCAGGGATTACTGCAATTGAGGCAGTTCAGGAACTGATTGACAATTCTCTGGATCATGGCAATTCAAATAATGTCTATGTAACTATTTATGATGATTCAGATGGAGTTACTATCATCGAGCAGGATGACGGTAAAGGTATTCTTCCTGAACGGATAAATCGGTCATTAAGATTTGGTGAAACTACAGTACCAGAAATGCATCCTGGTATAAGCAAATTTGGATTTGGTCTTTCTTTGGCGACAACCGGCATGACCAGGTATTCTGAAATTTTTTCAAAAGAACCTGATAAGGACTGGTGGTGCGCTACATTAGATTTGGATGAGATTACAAAGGATGAGAACATGCTTATCCAACCTGCAAAGAAGAAATCACCTATACCTGCATATAACAAGTATGTAAGGGATCTGAAGAGCGGTACAGTTGTTGTTCTCAAGAACTGTGATAAAGTACACATGCCAGCAAAACAATTTGCAAACAAGATAAAAAAAGAGATTGGTAGAACCTATAGGAAATTTATAGCTTCTGGTATAAGCATCTATGTCAATGGGGAAAAATTATTGCCCATGGACCCTTTGATGCTGATGAAGGACCATTATTATGCAGCAAAAGTAGGTTATGGTCAAGCATTTGGAGAATTTGATTCTATAGAAGTTCCATACAAGGACAAAAATGGTGAAGAACGGAAAGGTCTTGTAAGGATTAAACTATCCATTTTGCCACTTGAAAAAATCAGGGACTATGAAGAATATAATCCTGATGAGAAATTGGGCATCAACATGAGGAAACAGGGTTTTTATATCATGAGGAATGGTAGAGAGATTGCCTCAGCACGGAGCTTAGATCTCTTCACAAAACACAACCAGCTTAACTGCTTCAGAGGCGAAATAGAGTTTAGTACAGAACTGGATACTTTATTTGGAGTACAGTTCAACAAAAGTAGATTCGACCCTAACCCAAAGGTGAAAGAGTTACTTAATAAGGCACTTGGAACAGTCATTGGCGGAACAATATATAGGGCCCTAAAAAGAAGGGGAGACCTGCACACAAATGAGAAGCACAGGATGGACAAGGATGATATAGCTGAAAATGTTGCGCTTGAAGCAAGTAAAATGTTAAGAAAACCAGAGAGTGCAAAAATCAGTGATAAAGAAGCGGAAGCTGAAGAAAAAAGGATACTGGCAGACATAGACAAAGCAACAGAGTTGACACCAGAACAGAAAATGAACAAGAAAGCACAAATAAAGGAAATCTTTGAAAAGCGTTTCCCTTTTGTTTTGGAGTTTGAGTCTTACCAAGATGCGCCATTTTATAGGACTGAACCGCTTGGAAGGACAACGAGGGTCATAGTGAACATGGACCATCCCTTCTACAAGTATTACATAGAACCCTTCAAAACAAAACACTTTTATGAAAGGACATTAATCAAGCTGTTCCTATTCATGCTAGCCAAAGGAGAACTTCTGGCAAAGGACATTGAAAAAGGGTTCAATCATGACAGCCTAAGAATAGAGTGGTCTGTTGCCCTTAATGTATTTTTGACAACAGATGGGTTCGAAGAATTCTTCAAGAACAGAGATGAATTGCAGGAAGAAGAAGATGACGAGGGCGACAAACAGTAGATGAACCATAATCATTTTTTTTATTTTTTTTTATCAAAATCATGTAAAAAGGAGATATGAGAAGGTGAAATTATGAAGAAAATGAAACAACTAATATGTAACGAATGTGGTACACCAATTGATAATATCAATGGTGGTAGTGGTGATGGAAGGAAATGTGTTTGTCATAGATGTTCTCCGATAAAGATAGGACTTATGACTTTTACATTCAGGAACCAAAGAAAATAAATTGATAAAAACGGTTAAAGGAAGAGGTAATACATGTCAACATTAAAAGATGTTTATGACGAATGTAAAGAACTTGATGAAGTAAGCAGCAAACGTAACATAGACCCGGTCATATTGAAGGCCTACATAAACATCTACAGATTCTTATATGAAAACATAAATGACGAGGAGCTCATACCGAAATTAGAGGATTCAGAAGTTATCAATAATTGGTTATCGAACAGGAACTGGCTGATGTTACCTGTTAAGGGCTGTTCTAATCGCGAACAAGCAAAGGAAGCGCCTTATCCTAACATTTGGATTAGTGTGGATGAGGACCTCAAGAAGATGCAGTGTGGTATACATTGGGCACAAGCGAACGCAGTATATAATTTCTTGAATCTGGTGGATCCGTTAAACAAGGAAAACAAAGAGAGATTAGAGACAACATTCAGTAACATGAAGTCGGCCTATAAAATAGCAGCACAGGAAAAAATACATAAGAAGGGCCTTGCTCCCGCAGCACCTGCTGATTTCAAAGATTTCAGAGATTGGGACTTGAAAGATTTCGATTCAAACATAGCGAATGAGATATTGGGTGCTATTGAAGAGATACGGGTGAAAGGTAAAGAACTAAGAGAGCTCGGTAAGGTAGAATGGTGTGTCCCAACAGTGAATATTGAGTACCCAAAGATTGATGCGGATGATTATAAGACTCTCCTTGAGATTGTCAAAGACTTCCTAAAGATAATGATAATATGTTATGATACCCTCACTCAGTCTCAAATAAAAGGTATCAAACGTAACGTCAAAAGAGAGTTCAATTATGAAAAATTAAAAAATGACTACAAAAGACTAAGGTTCCTTCTTGAATTAGGCAAGATAACTGACGACATATTTGAACAAGAACTCAAAAAATTAAATGAGAAGATTGAAGAATATAATAAGACGTTCAATGAACATTTTGAGCTATTAGAATGACTCAATCTAAGGTGCACACTTAATATATTCACAATATTTTTATAAATGACGAGACATTACAATCAAATATGAAAATTTTCCACGATAAAAAAGGACATACATTTGCATATACGGGAGATATTTCCCCATTCATTTGGATACTGATGATATCAATAGCATGTATTATAGGAGGAGTATTAATACCTGAATTAAGTTTTGTTATTATCATAGGAGTAATACTATTTTTAATTTGGCTTTGGATATTATTTAAGGGGTAACTTTTTATTACTTCTTCTTTCTTCCCTTATCCTCTTCATGAATGCTCTTCGCCGGTTGTTTGCCTTGAATTTGGCTATCTGCATCCTTTCCTTGACTTCGGGTCGGGCAAGATATTCCTTGCGTTTGGCCTTCATCTTATCATAAATAGCTCTTCTTCGCTCCTTCATTATTGTTTTCCAGTCTTTTTTTGGCTCAGTTTCATTTTCCATGGTAATAATATAAATTTAATAGATCTTAAACAAAATTTAAATAGTATACTGTTTACCCTCCTTAATCATTACCGTTTTTATGCTTAGATTTCTGAATTTCCCTGGATATTCTGTATGTATCGGATAAATAACCTTAGGATTTATTATACCTATCAAATCTTTCATATCAACACCATTGATATGTCCTGAACAATGGCTTTGTACAAGATTAACCTTAAAATGGTCTAGCCAATTTGTCATTCTATCATAACTTACTTCCATTTCCTCGTTAAATGGTTCTGAAAGACTGTGTATATACAATCCATTTTCTGGCCTTAAATCAACCAATGTGTTGAAATACCAAAAATTAAGGACAAGTATGTAATCATTTGGTTTCTTTACAATATCTTCAGCAGTAATCACATTGTTCATGTTAATTCTTTCTTTGATGTACTTCTCAGAATAATCACCTTCAGCGTAAGTCCCAGTCATCCTTTTTGGCTTAAACAAAAATATATTTTCTCCAGCACAGTTAGGAACTCCAAGCTTCTTGTCTTGGCAGTATCGGTCAAGATAACAGGCATGCTTAAAATTAATCACTAACTTTTTATTAGTCTCTTTTGCTATCTGGTAAAATGTCTTGAATCTGTCAACATCCTTGAAATTAAAATCTACAATAGTTAATTTCTGATTCTTTAGTATTTCTTTTTTAGAATCAGCATAAACCTTTGGCTCGGATTCATCTGTTTTTCCCACGTTTATTCTTGTGCCCTCAGTTATCATTGCTATTGGCTTTGCTTCTTTTGCCTTGTTTATGAAGTCCATTGTTTCCTGCGAACGTAAACCATGCATTCTTAGATCACCTGTATACACAATTGGTCCATCTGAAGTATGAATTATAAAGCCATATGCCCCAGGAACTGAATGGTCTACATGGATTGGTTCAATCTCAAGAGAATCTATTTTTAGTTTATCTCCTGTCTTAAAGAGATTAAATTTTCTTTCTATTGGTGGTTTTTTATAATCTTCTCTAAACAAAGGTCTTTTCTTGAAATCAATAACTTCATTTTCTATATCTCTTGAAGAAGACTCTTGTATTGCATCGAGGATTCTCTTTGCAGTTACTCCACAATAAATAGGTATATCTTTGTTTAAGAAAGAAATGTAATTAGCATGATCAGCATGAGCATGGGACAATAGAACAGCTTGAATTTCTGTTGGCTCAGCTTTTCGACCCATATGTTCTAACAAATCTTCTCTATAAACACCTTTGATGTCTGGAATTAAACCTGTGGCAAGAAAATCCTTTATTCCTGCTGCTGTTCTTGGGCATAAAAATTCTTCAAAGAATTTTCCTCTTCTGCCAAAGCCCATGCCAAAATCAAGAAAAATCTTAGTGCCCTTGTCTTCTAAGAGTATCTTATTACCGCCTATTTCTTTTACTCCGCCATAAAATGTTAGCCTTACCATTAATTAAAATTAGAAGTCAGTTATTTATCTGAATTGTGTTTATATGTTAGCCTTACCAAGATATGTTATTTTAATTAATTTTATCCCATCTATTATTATATTTTTGTTTATTTGTATTTAGATCATTTTCTATGTAATTTATTTTAGGAACACATTTCTTATTTCGTTTAATTTTATTATAATCTTCGTAAAATGATATGTAATATGTTTTTAACTTTTGAGGTATACCTCCCTTTCTTGAAGTAAGTTTTGATAATTCTTTTTGAGTAAAAATGAAACAATATTTAGGTTTTCCATTTGTCTCAGATGCAATAAGGACACAATAATCAAATTTTTTCTCTGTTAATTGTTTTTCTCCAAATTCCCAACTCCAATAACAACCACAATCATCTATGTCTCGAACACCCCACTTTACTTCTATCCTTTTTTTGATTTTTGAAAGAAATATATCAGAACTTTTATTTTCTCTATTACTTCCTATTTGAGGAATATAACTCCAGAGTTTTTCGGCTGCGTATAACTCACCATACTTTCCCCCGACTTCACTAGTATGCCAGCTATATTTTATTAAAATATTAATAACTTGTTCTAATGATTTAATTGTATTTTTGAGATCTTTCAATTTTTGAGCCATCATTAAAGATAATTGCATGGTTGTTTATTTGGGTTTCTAACAACAATGTCAGAGCATCATAAAAATTATAACCGAATCGCACGTATCATTTATCATGATAAAGGCAATCATCTTTGATCTTGACAATACATTGATAGACTTCATGAAAATGAAGCGTTTGAGCTGTGAAGCTGCAATGGATGCAATGAT
>Ga0315288_10004803_pt1 | contig 17198 bp, 16 predicted proteins | sample YL17G11_20_MG_FD_203454 | JGI IMG/M metagenome (GOLD analysis project Ga0315288, IMG submission 203454) | Sediment microbial communities from Yellowstone Lake, YNP, Wyoming, USA - YL17G11_20 | ecosystem: Environmental > Aquatic > Freshwater > Lake > Sediment | place: USA: Wyoming | collected... | reverse complement strand
CTGTTTTAGAGGCGGGCCAGGACATTTCGCGCCGGAATTCCGGCGGCAAAGTGCGTCGGGCCGATGACGATTTCTAACTCGCTTGTTTTAGGCCTAGTGCGACTGCCGTATACTGTCGTGGGACCGAACTCGAACCACGCAGCCGTAACCAGTCCGCCAGGATTCACGGATCCGTGCAAAACGGCCGACCCGGGCTTGAGATCGGTCACCTCACCTGTCTCCCCAATCGGTGGCGCGGCTGGTATAGCCAACACCGATTCGGCTGAGAACGGCGAGCCCGCGAAACCGCGATCCACAGCCTGGACTGCCCAATAGAACGTCCCGCAGGGAAGGTAGAGATACTGGTGAGTGGCGACCGAGGCATTGCCGAGTTCTGGCAGTAGGCGGTAGCCATCGCTTGTTCGTGAGTGAGGCGCTTGGATATCAACGCCTCCCGGTGTGGAGGCGACGCGCACTGCGTAGGTCAGGCCCGACGATTGGTCTGGATCGCTCGACCGCGCCCAATTGAGGCGGACACGATTCCCGCGGGCCGTTCGCTCCAAAAGCTGCGCGCTCAGACCGGATGGCGGCGCCGGAGGGGCGTTCGCGCGTTCGGCTTCGTTGCGCCATATGGAGAAAGACTGCGCAAAAGTCGAAAAAGTGACTAGGTCGAGGTCACCATCGTTATCTAGGTCACCCCAGGCATTCACGCCAATCCATTGAGGAGGGGCCCACAGCGCGGAGGAATCATCCAGCAACTGTTGTCCATTCCATTCGTAAATCCACGTGGCGTCATATGGCATGAAGACGAAGAACTCGATCCGCCCGTCATTGTCATAGTCCAGTAACGCCTCGGTTTGAGCCAGGTAACCGAGTATCTGGCTGAACTCGACAAACCCGCCGGGCGTTGTCTGGCGATAGAAATAGTAGATATTGAGGCCAGCACCCTCATAGGGCCGTTTGTAGTAGAAGTCGAGATCGCCGTCCAAATCGATGTCCAACCAGATATAGGTGCCGGCCCACGGGCCCGCGAAACTGTTGGTCACCGTGACGTAATCCCCGCCTCCCTCATTCCTCAGGAGCAGACCCCAGATGCTGATGTCGAGGTCGCCATCTCCGTCGTAGTCCACCCACTGCGAACCCTCAGCGAAGTCCGAAGGTGGCAGCCGCATGCCGCTGTCAGCAAATCGGCCCCCGCCAAGGTTGCGGAAAACATAGGTGGCTCGGCTGAGGGGCGGCAGACTGGGTTCACCAATCAGCAAGTCCAGGTCGCAGTCCTGGTCGTAGTCTCCCCACTGGATGATGCCGGCCGGCAGCGCAACCCCCGGTTCAACCAAGGCGAAACCGCCCGCGCCGAGGTTACGATAGAGTTGTGTTCCCTCGACCCTCCCGAGCGCGAGATCTGGCAAACCATCGCGGTCCCAGTCGCCCCAGGCGGCCTTCACCGCAGGAACGGCATCGAGATTCGTCACTATTCGCCGAAAACCGTTGGTGCCGTCGTTTTGGACAAGCGCGGTTCCGCTCGGCCCGCTGGCGAAGATGTCCAGATCACCGTCTCCGTCGAAATCCACGACGGTTATCCGGTGAGGTGCGATGCCGTAATCCCCCAAGTAGGTGAAGAGGGCCTGCGCGACTGAGTGCGGCGCTGCGGAGAGGAGCACGAGGAGTACCCTCGTGAAAAGGATTGCGTTGTACGCTCTCAAGAAACCACGCTCCATATGTCCTTACAACGGCGGCATCGAGTACTCGAATGGACAGGCGGTCACGTCTCTCAGTCAGCTTCGCGCACTTCTAGCTCGGCAGCATTGTGGAGTCAACAACAGGATGGCGGCACAACAAGGGTAGCCGCGATCCTGCAAGGCAACCGCGGGCGGCTGCGGCCCATCCTGATGACGACAATGACGCTCATCGCGGGAATGTTACCGCTCGCGCTGGGAACCGGACCCGGCGCCGCAGAACGGCGGGCCGTCGCCGTGGTGGTCATCGGCGGACAGGCGCTGTGTTTGCTCTTGACGCTGGTGGTAAACCCGGTCGCCTACTCCTTCCTCGATGATCTGGGCCGCAGACTCCAATGGCGTGGCTGGCGGATTGAAACCGACCAGTCCTCGCCGGGAGGCGACCTGTTGCCTGCCCTGAACCGTGAGCGGGTGGAACCGTAGGAAACATCGCCGCAAGAATCGGGTGGGTTCAGGCAACGGTCCGGGTACCATGGACGAGTGAACGACTTCGATCGCATCGCGGCCCTGATCCGTTAGCTGGGCCATCGCTTATCTCATCTCGTGTCACCGGGTCATCCGCGCAACCGGCGTGGTGCGAGGCTACCGTTGGGGCGACACCCGCAAGCGCGCCCTGCTCGCCTGGGAATCAGCGAGAGCCCTGCCCCATCGCGACGCGGCCCGATAGACCCGCCTCTGAACCTCGAGGTGGGGATGGCTCGTCCCCCGAGCCCCGGGGACAGGCTGTCCCCGCCCCGCCAGTGCCAGGACACACGGCGCGGTAGCAGTTTCGAAAGGTTTCTCCACGAACCCGTGTTGGAGTTCAAGCTTCAGCTTGCTTCTCCGGTTCACCCACTCCAGCCCGGACAAGCTGACGCTTGAACTCCAACGAAACGGCAGTTCATGTTCCGTCCAGAATTCATATGGGACACCCCGGCACGCTCGACGAAACCAGGTCAATGCACGGTTGCCGTGCGACCCGAAGGAGGGTACTGATTCTGCCATGCGACTGTTCTTCAGCTTATTCATTGCCGTCTCGCTCGCAAGGGTCGCCCGCGCCGCGGACGCGGTTGCCCTCACGAATCTCGCGACGAAGAAGGAGCTGCGGGAAGGCCGGGGCCTCGCCGCAGCCTTCGTGGCGGATGCCAAGGTGCAAACGCACGCGGACGTGATCTTTGCCGACGACTTCGAGGCCGGGAAACTCGGTGAGCGCTGGGATGAGACGGGGAACAAGGACGGCAAGGTGCTCAGCTTCGCGGAGCCTGGCGCCGCGGAGCTTGGCCGGCGCTGTCTGCGGGTGGAGGCGCACCTTGGGCGGGACACCGGCGGCGGCGTGACGAAGTGGTTCGAGCCCGCGGACCCCGTGTTCATCCGCTTCTACACGAAGTTCGACCCCACGTGTGACTACGTGCACCACTTCGTGACCCTGCGCGCGAATCGGGGTCTGCGCGGCGGCGATAAATGGAGCGGCTTCGGCGGAGCCGGCCTGAAACCGGAGGGCGACGAGCGCTTCTCCACGGCCATCGAGCCATGGGGCGATTGGGGTCGGAACCCGCCTCCCGGCCGGTGGAACTTCTACAGCTACTGGCACGAGATGGAGCAGTCACGCGACGGGAAGTATTGGGGCAATTCGTTTGCGGTGCCCACCGCGCCTGTCATCCCGCGCGCCCGGTGGATTTGTGTCGAGTTCATGCTCAAGCACAACGCCCCGGGCCAGCCCGACGGCGAGCAGGCGTTCTGGATCGACGGCGCCCTGCTGGGTCACTGGAAGGACCTCAACTGGCGCAAGACCGACCCACTCAAGGCGAACGCCTTGACGGTCGAGAGCTACATCACCGACCGCTGGACGAAGAACCCGGTGAACGTGGTCTTCTTTGACAACGTCGTCATCGCCCGCCGCTACATCGGTCCCGCCGGAAAGTAGGCTATTCTTGTGAAACTCGCGCTCGGTTTTCTCTTGTGCGTTGCCCTGCCACTCGCCGCGGGCGAGCGGCCGCGCTTGGCAGTGCTCACCGACATCGGCGGCGATCCCGACGACCAGCAGTCGTTGATCCGGTTGATGGTCTATGCCAGCGAGTTTGAGATTGAAGGGCTCATCGCCAGTGCCGCCGGCACTCCCGGTGAGTTGAAGGAGGCCGTCACTCGGCCTGACTTGATTCGCCAGATCGTGGAGGCCTACGGACAGGTGCGCCCGAACCTCGCCAAACACGCGAGCCATTGGCCGACCGCCGATGAACTCCGCGCCCGGATCAAGTCCGGAAATCCCCACCGCGGCCGCGAGCACATCGGCGACGGTCACGAGACCGAAGGCTCGCGCTGGCTCGTCGAGCGCATCGAGGCTGGCGCACCCGATCGCCCACTGAACATCGCCATCTGGGGCGGCCAGACGGATCTCGCCCAAGCCCTCTGGCGCACGAGGAACGACCGCGGTCCGGAGGCCCTCGCGCAGTTCGTGCACAAGTTCCGTGTTTGTGACATCGGCGACCAGGACGGCCTCGCGGATTGGATGCGCGGCGAATTTCCGGGGATGTTCTGCCTGCTGGCGAAGGCCCCGCCTGGGCGTGACCGACGCGAAGGAACCTACCGCGGCATGTATCTCACCGGCGATGAATCCCTCACCAGCCGCGAATGGATCGAGCAGCATGTCCGCTCCACAGGTCCCCTCGGCGCGTTGTATCCGGTGAAGACCTGGACAGCGCCCAATCCACATGGCTGCCTCAAGGAGGGCGACACGCCCTCGTGGTTCTTTTTCCTGCCTGTGGGCGGCAACGACCCTCACGATCCCACGAAAGCCGGCTGGGGTGGCCAGTACCAACGATCCTCCGAGGGGTGGTATCGCGATCTGCCGGCACGGGACGGCTTCGATCCCCGCGAAACCGTGAGCCGCTGGCGTCCCGACTTTCAGCGGGATTTCGCGCAGCGCATGTCCTGGTGTTTGCCGGACTGATCTTCCGCCAGAGGACCGGTTCCGCCCAAGTCCCGGGCAGCGCGAGGTTGCGTCTGCCGACGCAATGACTCAGCGGTGGGAACGGGCGACGCACGCCGCGATCGTCTTCAGGAACGCGTTCGCCGCTCGTCCGGGCGGGCGTTGCTTGGGCCAGACCGCAACGATCTTGCGATCCGGCTTCGGCGCCGGCAAGGAGCGGTACTCGGGCAGATCGCCGCGGTTGGACTGCGCCGCCATCTGGGGGATGAGTGAAATGCCGAGCCCGGCACGCACCAGCGCCTGGATCGTCTCCAACTGCGCGCTGCGGAAACGGATGTTGGCCTTCAGGTTGCGCCGGTCGCAGAACCACAGCACCTGGTCGTCGAGGCAGTGGCCCTCCTCCATCACGATGAGCCGTTCCCCTTCGAGGTCGGCCGTGTTCACGGTGCGCTTGCGGGTCAGGGGATGGCCGGGTGGCAGCGCCAGCAGCAGTTCCTCGGCAAACAACTCCCGCACTTCCAGTCGGTCGTCGTGAATCGGCAGGCTGGCCAGCGCGAAATCAATTTCGCAGGCGAGCGCTTGTTTGACCAGCCGCGCCGTGGTGTCCTCCTGAACGACGATGTCCACGCCCGGGAATTTCCCGGTGAACTCCGCCAGCACGTCGGGCAGCAGGTAGGGCGCGATGGTCGGCAGCACGCCGACCCGGACTGATCCGTGGAGCAATGCCTTCGCGTCGGTCGCCTCGCGTTTGGCGGCATCCACCTCGTCGAGAATGCGCAGGGCGCGGCGCAGGAAGGCTTCGCCGTGCGGCGTCAGTCTGGCCTCGCGTTTCATGCGGTCGAAGAGCCGTTCGCCGAGTTCGTCCTCCAGCTTGAGGATTTGCTGGCTCAACGAGGGCTGGGAAACGTGGCAATGCTCGGCGGCGCGGGAGAAGGTTCCGGTCCGCGCTACCGCCACGACGTAGCGAAGCTGATGCATTTCCCTAGGCAATACCTATGCTGATCCAAGGAAACAAGTATTTCAACCATCGCCTCGAAAGGCGCAGTCTCCGCCCAAGAACACAACACACTATGTCAAACCCCACTCCCACGCTGACCACCTCGGCGGGTAATCCCGTCGCCGACAATCAGAACTCCCTCACTGCCGGCCCGCGCGGCCCGCTGTTGATGCAGGATTATCAATTGCTCGAGAAGCTTGCGCACCAGAACCGCGAACGCATCCCCGAGCGCACCGTCCACGCCAAAGGCACCGCGGCTTACGGCGCCTTGACCATCACCCATGACATCACGCGCTACACCAAGGCCAGCGTCTTCGCCAAGGTCGGCAAGCAGACCGAGTGTTTCCTACGCTTCTCCACCGTGGCCGGGGAACGGGGCGCGGCGGATGCCGAACGCGACGTGCGCGGTTTTGCGCTCAAGTTTTACACGGACGAGGGCAATTGGGACATGGTCGGCAACAACACGCCCGTCTTCTTCATCCGCGATCCCTACAAGTTTCCGGACTTCATCCACACCCAGAAGCGGCATCCGAAGTCCAATCTCCGCAGCAACACCGCCGCGTGGGACTTCTGGTCGCTCTCGCCGGAGAGCCTGCACCAGGTGACGATCCTCATGTCCGACCGCGGGTTGCCCAAGAGCTTGCGCCACGTCAACGGCTACGGGAGCCACACCTACAGCTTCATCAACGCGCGGAACGAGCGCTTCTGGGTCAAGTTCCACTTCAAGACGCTTCAGGGCATTCAACACATGACCAACGAAGAAGCCCAAGCCGTCGTCGCCAAGAACCGCGAGAGTTCGCAGCGTGACTTGTTCGAGGCCATCGAGCGCGGCGAGTTTCCCAAGTGGCGTTTTTGCGTGCAGATCATGCCGGAGAAAGACGCCGAGACTTACCGCTGGAACCCCTTCGACCTCACGAAGGTCTGGCCCCACAAGGACTACCCGCTGATTGACGTCGGTGTGCTGGAATTGAACCGCAACCCGGAAAACTATTTCGCCGAGGTGGAGCAATCGGCCTTCAGCCCGTCAAACATCGTGCCCGGCATCGGCTTCTCACCGGACAAGATGCTCCAAGCCCGCATCTTCTCCTACGCCGACGCGCACCGCTACCGGGTCGGGACACATTACGAAATGCTGCCCGTCAACCGCCCGAAGAACGCCGTCCATACCTATCACGCGGATGGCCCGATGCGCTTCGACGCGCCGAAAGGCACGGACGCCTACTACGAGCCCAACAGCTTCGGCGGGCCGACGCAGGACCCGCGTTTTGCCGAACCGCCGCTCAAGGTTTCCGGCGACGCCGACCACTACAATCACCGCGACGGCGACGACGATTACACGCAGCCGGGACACCTGTTCCAGTTGATGACGGCGGATCAGCAGCAACGGCTGTTCAAGAACATCGCCGCGGCCATGGCGGGGGTGCCGGAGGAGATCGTCCAACGTCAACTCGTCCACTTCCACAAAGCCGACCCGCGCTGTGCGGAAGGCGTCGCCAACGCCCTGGGCGTGGTCAACGGCGCGGCGGGCAAGTGAAATCCCAGCCGGGGCGGCGCTGGCGCTCCGCCTCACCCCACCTGGCCATGCAGATGGTCACTACGGGAGCCGAGGAAAAGCGGTACGCTGAACTGCAGGCGTTGGCCCTGGATTTCGCCCGCGACGGCGAAACCGAGCCGCTCGCCGAGATGTTGCGTCACGGATTGCCGGTGGACCTCTCCGACGCCAAGGGCAATTCGCTCCTGATGCTCGCCAGCTACCACGGTCAGGTGGACACCGTGCGGATGTTGCTAGACCACGGCGCCGACGTGGATCGTCGCAACGACCGTGGTCAAACCCCGCTCGGCGGCGTTGCGTTCAAGGGCGACGAGGCCGTCGTCGGGCTGGTGCTCGATTACGGCGCAAGCGTTGACGCCGACAACGGCGCGGGCCTGACGCCCATCATGTTCGCGGCGATGTTTGGCCGCACCAGAGTGGTCGAACAACTCCGGGCACGCGGCGCCTCGCTCGATCGACGGAATCGCCTTGGCATCTCTGCCCGCCTGATGGTCAAGTTATCCCGGTGGCTGGTGCGGCTTTTCGGTCGACCGCCACGCGCCTGCGCGCTTCAGCGCGTGATTCCGACGCCCAGGAACAAGAGGTGGTCAGCCGAGCGGCGTCCACGCCGCTTCGATCCGGCTTGCCAACCGGCCGGGGAGTCTCCCAGCGCGCCTGACACCCATGTCGAAACGACCCGAAGGTCGCGTTTCGATCGGCCGGGTGACCGTTGCCCGGGATCGTGATTCCGCCTCAACGCGGGCTTCCCAGGAGGGGGCGCTCTTGGTAGACTGACGCCATTCAAAGACAACACGTGATGACCGCACGAACAACACGAGCAAACACACACTTATGAAAACCACGAAAGCATCCAAAACGAACTCCCGCCTGGCCGACAGCCTGAAGCAGGTGCTGGCCGATTCCTACGCGTTGATGTCCTTGACGCACCTCGCGCATTGGAATGTCGAAGGGCCGGGCTTCTTCGCCCTGCACACGGCGTTTCAAACCCAATACGAAGAGCTGTTCACGGCGATTGATGAGATTGCCGAACGGGTCCGCGCCCTCGACGCCTACGCGATCGGGGGATTGGGCAAGCTCGCCCAGACGGCGCGGATGAAGGAGTTCGCGTCTCCGCTGCCTCAGGAGGCTTACGTGCGCGCGCTCATCAGTGCCAACGAGAAGCTCGTGGCCGATGCCGAGCGCACTCGCGACCTGGCGGGCGAGGCGAATGATCCGGAGAGCCAGGACCTGATGATCGGTCGCATCACGCTCCACCAGAAAACGATCTGGATGTTGAAGAGCTTTCTCAAGGGCTAATCCCACACTCGCCAAAGGGTGGCCACCAGGAGGGTGACGACGATCCCGATGGCCAGCGGCAGCAGCGCGGCCACCGTGGTCCATTTGGCGCTCCCGGTTTCCTTGTAGATCGTGTAGATGGTGGTGCTGCAGGGGTTGTGCAGCAGGCTGAAGAGCATCAGATTCACGGCCGTCAGCAAGGTCCATCCACCCGCGGTGAGCAGTTGGCGGATCGCCTCTTCGGAATCGAGTTGGAACATGACGCCCGCGCCTTCACCGACGCCGTGCGCACCGGTCACCATCACGGTCAGCATCAAGATGGTGGGCACCACGATCTCGTTGGCCGGAATGGCAATGACGTAGGCCAACAGGATCACGCCGTTAAGCCCGAGGAGCAGGCCCAGCGGGTCGGAAAACCGGATGAAGTGGCTGGCCAGGCTTTGGCCGCCGATCTGGAGATTGGCGCTGAGCCAGATCACCGCGCCCGCCGGCAGCGCGAACACCACCGCGCGCCACAGCACAAAGAGCGTGCGGTCGATCAGCGAGGTGTAGAGCGTCAGCCAGATCCGCGGCGGGCGGTAGGGCGGGAGTTCAAGGCTGAAGGTGCTGACCTCGCCCTGGAGCACCGTGCGCGACAGGCACCATCCCACCACCAGCGTCGTGAGGATGCCCAACATGGCGACCCCCGTCACGGCAGCGGCGGACACGAGGCCCGCGATGTGCGCAGGCACGAGCGTGCCGATAAACACGGTGGCAATCAGAAACTGCGTCGGCCAGCGACCGTTGCAGAGGGCGAAGTTGTTCGTGAGGATCGCCAGCAGACGCTCGCGCGGGCTGTCGATGATGCGGGTGGCCACCACGCCGGCGGCGTTGCAGCCAAAGCCCATCATGGTGGTCATGGCTTGTTTGCCGTGGGCGCCGGAGGCCTTGAACAAACGGTCGAGATTGAACGCCACGCGCGGCAGGTACCCGAAATCCTCCAGCAGCGTGAACAGGGGAAAGAAGATGGCCATCGGGGGCAACATCACGCTCACGACCCAGGCGGTGGCGAGATACATGCCGTCCACCAGCACACCCGTGAGCCACCACGGCGAGCCGGCGCTGTGGAACCCCTCTTTGAGCCACGGGTGAATCTGGTCCACGAGCAGCGAGGCGATCATTCCCGAGGGCACGTTCGCGCCGCTGATCGTGATCCAGAACATGACCGCAAAGAGCAGCACCATGATCGGAAATCCCCAGACCCGGCTCGTGACGATGCGGTCAAGGGTGCGGTCCAAGGTGGGGCGCACCGCCTGACCCGGCCGGGAAACCGCGCGGTCCACAATCCGCGCGGCCTGGTTGTAGATGGCTTCGACGACGTGTTCATGCAGATCGCCGGAAATCTGCTGCCGGCAGCGGCGCGCCGTGGCGAGAATCGCTTCGGCGGGTGAGGACGGGACGGAGGGTGTGGCGCGGGTCTCCATGGCGTCAGGATTGGGGTGACGCTGGCGCCGCCGATGTGGTACCCAGGCTGGTGAGTTCCCCGCTCCGCAGTGCTGCGACGATCGTGTCGTCACCGCCAAGCAGGCGCAAGGCAACCCACCGCGGGTTGGGCAGAGCGGGAAACGCGACCTCGATCTGGCGCACCAGTTCCGCCAGCGCAGGCTTGAGGGCGGCCGGTTCGGTTTCCAGCCGGTGCGGGCGGCAGACGATCTTACCGGAGGCCACGTCACTGATGGCTTGCAGCAGTTCGGGCAATCCCTTGCCAAAGCGGGCGGAGGCGGCCACGACGGGCACGCCGAGATCGCGGGCGAGCTGCCGTTCATCCACCGTGAGGCCATGGCGCTTCGCCTCGTCTATGAGGTTGAGGCAGACGACGACGCGCTCGGTGATTTCGAGGACCTGCAGCGCGAGGTTGAGGTTGCGTTCGAGCCGCGTCGCGTCGGCCACGATCACGGTCACATCGGGCTGGCCGAACAGAATGAAGTCGCGAGCGATCTGCTCGTCGGGGCTGGCAGAGAGCAACGAGTAGGTGCCGGGCAGATCCACCAACTTGAAGCGTTTCGCGTCATATTCGTATCCGCCCTCGGCGCGGGTCACGGTCTTGCCGGGCCAGTTGCCCGTGTGCTGGCGAAGCCCGGTGAGCGCGTTGAAGACCGTGCTCTTGCCGGTGTTGGGGTTGCCGGCCAACGCGACGATGTAATCCCACGTGTCCAGCGCGACGCCGAGTTTCTTGAGATTGGCGGTGCGATAAACGCTGCACGACGCGCAGGCTTCCTTCGCCGGGGTCGGCGCCACCGGCGGCGGGATCGGTTTGTCGGGACTCATGCGGCGGCGACCTCCCGCGAACTGACGCGGATCAAACCCGTCTGTTCCCGGCGCAGCGCGATGACCGTGCCGCGCACGCGGTAAGCGGTCGGATCGCCGCCGGGGCTGACCATCTCGACTTCGACAAACGTTCCGGGGACAAACCCCAGGTCCAGCAGGCGCCGGCGCTCGGGACCGCGGCAGGCCGGAGAAAGACCTACCACCCACGTCCGCCCGCCCGGCTTGAGACCGGAGAGAAATTCCTCTTCGACCAGGTCCTGGGTGCGGAACTCCGGCAACGGTTGGATGGACACGTTTTCCGCCAGCACGGGCGCGAGGACGTGTTCATTACCGTCCGCCCAGAAGCGGATGCGCGGGGCGGATTTCTCGATGACAAATGCCCTCATGCCCGGGCGCAGACCCTGGGCCACCAGTTGCCGGTAAACCGTCTCCGGTTCGTCCTCGAGGTGGGTGATGAGCACCGGTGTCCCCAGTCCGACGCTGTTGAGGGAGCAGCCCGGATCGCCTTCGAGCGTGCCGTCGGCGCTGGGGATCACGTCCCCGTGCGGGTCGCGGGTGGGATACCCCAGGCGCGCCGCCAGGACGTCCGCTTCCTGCGGTGTGAGCAGATGCTCCTGCTTTTCCGCACGGTGATGCCACTCCATTTCCGCCACGCCCGTCTGCTCGGCCAGATAGCTCTCCCAAAGGCGATGGGCGCGCACAATGTGCAGGCCCAGTTCCCGACCGGTCGAATTCAATCGCATCCGTCCACCCTCGAAGGTCAGCAAGCCGCGATCGTCCAACTCCTTCAACAGGTCGGCGGCTGCGCCCGTGGTGATCTGCAAGGCCCCGGCGATGCTGTCGAGCGTGGCGGTGCGCCCGTTCGCATCGCTCTTGAGAATGTGTTTGATCGCGTCCTCGCGCCGGGTCCGCCGGGCGAGCCCTTGTGACTGCCGCCACTGCGCGGCCAAGCCATACCGCGGCCAAGCCACGGCGGCCAGAGCCATCAGGCACGGAACGAGGAGGAGTCCGGGGTTCATGGACGTCACGAGTCAGTATCGCCAGGTCACGCCGATGGACGGAACCCAGTCGGGGGCACTGAACTGTTTGCTCGGCGGTCTGCCCGCGGAGGCCGGCGGCTGATGTACTGGACACTGCAACATGTAGCACTCGCTACACCATGAAGGCTGGACAGTCAAACAGAATTCCGGTATCGGCTCCTCAGCGCATGACTCAGCGAGTGACAGGAGCCGCGGCCCGGGTCGGCAAGTCGCCGGCCGCCCACTCCGCGGGATCTCAGGCCTCCGCCCTGCGGCAGACCCGCCGTGAGCATGCGACCGAGACGGCAGAGGATTACGTGGAGGCCATCGCCGATCTCACCGCCACCACCGGGGAGGCGCGAGCGGTGGATCTGGCAAGGAGGCTCGGCGTTTCTCACGTAACGGTCATCCGCACGGTCGCCCGCCTGCAACGGGACGGTTACGTCTCGACGCAGCCGTATCGTGCGATTTTCCTGACGACCCGAGGCGTGCAACTGGCGGAGGAGGCCCGACGGCGCCATGAGATTGTGCTGGAGTTCCTGAAGTCTCTGGGCATCCCGGAGCGCGCAGCTCAGAATGATGCTGAAGGTATCGAACACCACGTCAGCCCGGAGACGCTGGCGGCATTCCAACGACATCTCAGCCAGGGACGTCAGCCGCAGTAGCCTCCCGGGGAAGGGTCTCGCCGCCCGGACCAGACGCACGTCGCGGCTTGGTTCTTCCGGTTCAAGAGCAGTTCTCGCTGATCGAGGATCCGTTGCCTGACCGCTTCGCTGACCGTTTCTTCAGCTTCTTCTCAGCCTTGCCGGCGGGTGCAGACGAGTCGTTCGCACGTTCCTTTCCCACCAAGCTCTCGAGGACCGCCAGCAATCTCTGCCGCGCCGCGACCGCCTCGACCGCGACGGCGTCCCGAGGCACAGCCGTCTCGACGTAGGGCGCCTCCTTCAAGCATGGTGGCCTTCCGTCCACTGATCGCCCGCCCGTTCACGGTCGCGGCTTGGACACCAAAACGCGCCGCGCCATTGTCGCCCGTGAAGACCACGAGCGTCTTCTCGCGCAGACGCAGACGGTCCAATTCATCCATCACCGCCCCACCGGTCAAGTCCAGACGCACCTGTAAAAACGAGTCGCGACCGAGACGCCTCCAAGTTGGAGTTAACCTTTCAGCCTCTCAGGCACATCGCCTCGCGGCTTCCCCGACCTGAAGGGCGGGCTGCGCTTCGTCCTCCAGCCCGGCCGCACGCTGCAAACCAGTGCGTCCTGGCCGACAAACGGTTTCGTGGCCAAGACCCATCAGCCACCCACCAGAACGGGCCATTCAGGGCACAACGCCCCGATAGAACCGCTGCGGATAGTTGGTCGCGAACCCGTCCGTGAAGTCCACCGAGTCGGTCAGGTTGGTGCGCACGGCGATCTTCGTCCACTGGACCAGGTTGGTGGACGCCTCGAAGACGTACAGCAGATTCGTCTGGCCGGTGAGCGTCAACTGTATCGTGCTTCCGGCCGACCCCAACGCGGTCAGGCTCGGTGCGTGGGTCACCCCCTCCTGGTGTTCGGTGATCTGCAAAGACTGATTGGCCGCCACGTCCTGGAGCTCCTGGACCAGGCCCGACGGCCACTCGATCCGCAGCACGTCGGCGTTGGTGGCGTCACCCAGGCCAAAGTGGGCGAGCAGTTCGGTCGCAAACGTCGTGAGACTCCCAATCTGCCGCATCTGCCAGACGGTCTGGCCGCGAATCGTAGCCTTGACTCGCACTTTCGCTCCGGTGCCTTCCGTACTGGAGGCCACGCCGCGCAACTGTACCTTCAGCCAGTGGTTCGTGTTGCCTTGCTGCGGCAGGTTGTTCCGATAGAGCTCGTGCGGCGGCGTGGCTCCACTATGCATATAAACCACCAGATCCAGAAAGCCGTCGTTGTTGTAGTCAGTCCAAAACCCGTCCCAATTGCCGCTCTTGTTTCCGTTGACCGGGCTGCCGCTGAGAACCTCGGTAAAAGTGCCATTGCCATTGTTGTGAAAGAGCCGGTTGCGCCCATCATACTGCGTCACAAACAGGTCCAAGTACCCATCATTGTCGTAGTCTCCCCAACTGGCCGCACCAGGCATGTCATTAACGTTCAGGACCGGTCCGTTCGGGTCCACCTCAAACTGACCGTGCCCCAGGTTGCGATATAAGGCGCTCGTCACGAACGCCATGTCGGGGATGAACACGTCCATGTCCCCGTCATTGTCATAATCTGCCCAGCCGGCGACGGCATCAACGCCAGCGGTATTCACCAAAGGATGGTTGGTGATTCGGACAAAGGTGCCATTGCCCTGGTTCTGGAACAAGAGGTCTTGGTCTCCACTCCACTCGGGGGTGCAGGACAAGAAAGTCGCATGCTTGCATGAGTTGGGGCGGGTTAGGCGGCCTTGGCAAGGTTTTGCGGTGCGAGTGGGCGTTCATTCCAGAACCGGTCAAAGTGGTCGTTTTCCAGGACGCAACGGATGTCCAGGATGTTGTGCGCACCTGGAAGTCCCCAGAACATCCCCGACTGCTTGAGCCGCTGTCCGACCACGGTCTTGCATCCAGCCTCGACGACACCCGAACCGATGAAAAGCCCCTGGGCTTGGTATTCCCAGTAGCGCATCTTGTCGCGGTTGTTTTCGAAATAGGCCAGGGCTTTGCTCGCCAGCCTCCGGGTCTTGCCTCGCCGAGGCAGGGCCGCCCGCGCCCGTCGGATGAGCTCGTCCACCCCGTGTTCCTGGTCTTGGAGCGTTTTGACCCAAGCCTCCCGGTGCGCCCTGGCCTGCGGGGTGCCCTTGCCAAAGAGTATCTCGGTCAGCAGGCCCACCTGCTCGGCAGCGTGATAGAAATCCAGGATCGGCTTGGCGAACGGAAAGCACACCCGGGCCAACTCCCAAACCCAAGCCGCCCCGTCCCCCACGAACACCACCCGCGCCGCCAGGCCCATGCCTTGTCGGCGCGCCAGGCCCCGCAACTGCTGCCCAAAATCCTGAGCGTTGCCGGTTGTGGTCACATAACGGGTGCTGCCCGGGATCCGTTCGGGTCGTGACTCCCGTTCAGACTTCTCGTTCCTCTTGGCCTTCGCTCCAGGAGCCGGCTTGTCCGGCGGAGTTTGCGTGAACACCACCCCCACTTCGATCTCGCGAGTTCTGGCCTGACCGTCCTCCCCTTGGCCCTCCCGCCCCAACGTCTCCTCGCGCCGTACCGGAACCCCGGTGCCATCGGCCTCCACGTAGAAGACCGTCCCGGCAGGCCGGGAGGTGGGAGCCGGCTGGCTCTGGGTCCACTGCGCAAACTCCGGCCCTAATCGCTGGATCAGGCGCTGAATCCGTCGCCCCTCGATCGTGATGCCACCGTAAATCTCCAGACTCTGGCTGGCGTCCTCATACGGTTCCAGGGCTCCCGCTGGACCCATCAGCCGTGCCAGACCCGGGGTGCAGCCCTCCACCACCCCCAAGGACTCATCCAAGGGAACCCGACCTCCCGCTGGATCGCGCCGACTGTAGTAGTTGCGCCGCAGCGTCAAGGGGCCAAAGACGCTGTCCACCGTGTTGACGCGTCCGGCATGGCAACTCTCCCCCGGTCGGGTGTGATCTCCAGGCACCCGCACGGCCGGGTCGTTGAGCAGTTCTTCCAAGCACCGGCAAGCGTCCTGTCTCAACGCATCCCGGAGCTTCTCCTCCAAGCACCCCATCACCGCCGTCCCCGTGATGGCCAACTGCTCCTTGGCCCAGGTCAGGAAACGGGTGGTTTCCCGGAACTGCTCCTGGACGACGGCCAGACCCGTTTTTTTTTGATCGCCGGAAGGCCTCCGGTTTGCAGGGTGATCTGCTCGCAGACGTCCACAAACTCGTCGGCCAGTTGGCCGAAGCGCTTGTAGCCTGCAACCCCCTGCCGGATTGGTTCGAGCTGATCGGCCGCCACGCGTTCGCAGAGGTTCTTGCCTCGAAACCACCGTTGCAGGACGTAGTAGGGGCCCCGGCGGACGGTCTTGGCCCCCTGCTTGGACTTGAAGAACTGTTCGCTGAGGTGGCCGCGGCAAACCCGATCGATGGCACCCATCGCCTGGAGGATCTGCTCGCGGCGCTCTTGCAGTTGGAGGAGGTCAGGGCTCATGGGCTCTATTGTATATGTACTATACAACCACACCGGAAAAAAAGAAAGAAAACCTCAGCAAACTTCCGCCACTGAGAAGTCCGCAACTCTCTTGTCCTGCACCCTTTCAGCCCGTCGCCATCGCTGTCGGTCGTCGGGTCCACCAAAGTCAGGCTGAGGCCGGTGCGGGCGTCCGTGAGCAGGAACGGATTGCCCGCGTAGGAGCCGTCGGCCTCCCAGGAATCCCGCACGCCGTTGCCGTTGGAGTCGCAGTAGGCGTAGACCCGATAGGAATGCTGGTTCGCCACATTCGTGACCGCGAAAGCGGACGGGGAAGGCACGGTCGTGAGGTATTCGCCGAAGGAGGTCAGGCTGTTGGTCGCCAGAAAGGCATCCCCTTGGAGCGTGAGATCATTGGCGCTCGGGCTGACATCGGAGGCGGTGCCGTCGTCGAAGGAGTAATAAGCCATCAGGTCGGGTTCGGAGCCGCTGAAGGTTCGGCGCTGGTGACTCAGAATCTCTCCGTCCGTGAACGCCCGACTCCAGATGCGCACTTCGTCCAACATGCCATTGAAGAAGCGGCCCGGGTAGTCCGTGCCGCCGAGGGCCAGGTTGAGCGAATGCAGATCCGGCATCTGGGGCAGGGTCCCGGAGACGGACGCGCCATTAACATACAGCGTGACGGACTGGCCGTTCATGACAGCGGCGACATGGTTCCACGCGTTGAGCGTCACCGCCGGTCCGGAACCGGGCACGAAGTCGTTGCACCAGGTGCCGAAGCTGAGCCGGCCGTTGTTTTGCGGGGCGAACTCAAGGCTTTGCCCCGTGGCGCCGCCGCATTGCCGGACGCCCCAACTGACGATTCCGCTCCAAGTCCCGTCGGGATAACTCCGCGGATAGACCCACGCCTCCACCGTGCACACGCTGCCCGTTGGCAGGAGCCAGTTGTCCCGGCGTGCCCAGCCGGTGCCGTCCACGTCCAGCAGGCGATTGGCCCAGTCGCTGCGCGTGGCGAAGACACGGATCACGCCGGTCTGCGTGCCGGCGTAGTCGATCGTGCCGGAGACCGTCGTCGTGAACGACGTCGCCTGCGTGGGCGACGTGCCGTTGGCGACTTCCGTGGCATCGGGCTGACCCTCCCCATCGGAGTCAGAGGCCGTGGGCGAGGAACCGAAGTCCAGGACTTCCTCGCCGTCGCTGAGCCATCCCCGTCGGTGTCGGGGAGCAAGGGGTCGGTGTGGTGGGTGTTCAGTTCCGCGCCGTCCGCAAGGCCGTCGCGGTCGGTGTCTGTCTGATAGGGGTCGGTTCCGGAAGTGTAAACCTCGAAG
>Ga0315288_10004802_pt1 | contig 17200 bp, 13 predicted proteins | sample YL17G11_20_MG_FD_203454 | JGI IMG/M metagenome (GOLD analysis project Ga0315288, IMG submission 203454) | Sediment microbial communities from Yellowstone Lake, YNP, Wyoming, USA - YL17G11_20 | ecosystem: Environmental > Aquatic > Freshwater > Lake > Sediment | place: USA: Wyoming | collected... | reverse complement strand
ATCCGTTAAGAGTTCAATATTTCCTCATAAAAGGCTTCATACTGAGGGATGATCCGCTCTGCGTTGAAAAATTGCTCGGCGCGTCTCCGGGCTTGCGTCTTGAAAAGCTCATGCCGGGCCGGGTCGTTCAGAAGGGCCGAGGCAGCTGCCGCCATGTCCGCGATATCGCCGACGGGAAATAAATATCCCGTCTCTCCATGCGTGATGACCTCGGGCAATCCGCCGACTTCAGCACCGATCACCGGCACGCCGCAATTCATGGCTTCGAGAGCCGTCAATCCGAAGCTTTCCTGCTCGCTGGGCAGGAGAAACAGGTCCGCGCAGAAAAAGAGGGGCTCCAGCTGATCCTGTTCCCCGAGGAAATGGACGTCCGAGCCGAGCTTCAGCTCTCTCACCAACTGCTGGATGAACAGCCGCTCGGGCCCTTCGCCGATCAACAGGAGCTTGGCCGGGGTCCGTTCGCGCACCCGGGCGAAAATTCGCACGACGTCTCCGATCCTTTTCACCGGCCGGAAATTGGAGGCATGCATCAGGATCTTCTCTCCCGCCGGCGCGAACGCTTCCCGGGAACACATATCGCGGTTCTGGGCCGGCCGGGCGGCGTCGATGAAATTGTAGATGACCCGGATCTCACGCTGGATATTGAATTCTTCGATGGTGCGCTTCATCAAGTAATTGGAGACCGCCGTCACACCGTCGGATTTCTCGATGGCGAACCTGACAACCCGGTGGAACGATGGGTCGGCGCCGACCAGGGTGATATCCGTGCCGTGGAGGGTGGTAATCGTCTTGAGACGTGAAGAATTGACGATCTGCTTCGCCAAAAAGGCGCTGGCCGCATGGGGAACCGCATAATGGGCATGAATGATGTCAAGATCATGGGCCTCGGCCAGTTCCACCAGCTTAGTGACCAGCCCCAGCTCATACGGGGGGTACTTGAATAACGGATAGGAGGCGACTTCGATCTCATGAATAAAGATATTTTGATGAAAAGTACGCAAACGAAAGGGCGGCGCATAGCTGATGATATGGATCTCGTGGCCCTTTTTCGCCAAGCCGATCGCCAATTCCGAGGCCACGACTCCGCTCCCCCCATGAGTCGGGTAGCAGACGATTCCAATTTTCATGTGGAAGGTCCTCCTCGATGACGGCCGGGATTAAGGATCTTCACGGCCTTGTCCATAGATACTCCGGCCCGAAGAACTCGACCGGGTCCTGAAGCTTGATGGCTTCCCGAACGAGGAATGGCTCGCCGTATTTTACCCCGATATAGGCGCCATACTGTTTGTCTCGGGTTGCGACGCGGTCCAGGAATTCCGGCCGCCCGATGAGCGTCTCCTCACTCCCGGATTCGGCCTGATCCCTGGAATGGAATTGGGATTTATAGGCCGTGATCGCCTTCATTTTTTGTTCGTGCCAGTCGGAAATATCGACGATGAAAGAAGGCGTGAACTCGAATCGGCTCTGGTAATAAATGACCTTGTGGGGTCGAAAGGACGGTTGCCCCGTTTCGAGCTTTTTCAACCCGGCCAGGTACGCAGCTTCGCGCACCAGACGGGAGGTTTGTTCATGATCCGGGTGACGGTCGACCCAATAGGGCGCGAAAACGATTCTCGGTCTGTGGGCGCGAAGCGTTTCGATAATCTTGAGCTTGTTCTGCCAGGTGACCTCAACGCGCGCGTCCGGAATGTCCAGCATCTGCTTCGCCGCCAATCCCATGATCTCCGCCGAATCCGCGAACTCTTGGGCCCGGATTTCGGCGCTGCCCCGGGTGGCCATTTCCCCCCGGGTCAGCGCGATGACGCCGGTTTTATAACCCAAATCGGCCAATTTAATAAGCGTGCCGCCGCAGGCTAACTCCACATCATCGGCATGCGCCCCAAAAGCCAAAGCATCCAGGTCCATAACGATCTCCTTGAAGGAACCGAATCCATCACATGGATATTATCTGATGGTCATATTCATCGATAGCGACGGCCTGGTCGAGTTTATCCATAAAAGCATAGCTGTATTTTATTAAAAACGGCACAATATTGAATACCCTTTCTTGCAGGTGTTGACCCGGATAGAGATTGTTGATGGCTTTGTTTAATTGCTGAATCATAATTTCATTCTGTTTTGTGGCCGCCTGCAGAATTTTCTTTTCCAGTAATTTCAACGGTTGATTCATTTTCCCCATGGTGAGATCCGTGAGATCTTCTAACGTCGGCTCGAAGGCCATGATCTCCCGCTTAATGGATTCAAAATCCTGTTCAAGATGAAGGACGGCCAGGCTCAAGGCTTTGTTCATAGAATCGGGAATTCGTTTTTTGGTGATTTCACCGATCGTCCCGGCCGCATTCCGCCAGATGTCCGGAATCTTCAAATCATATTTATTCAGGATATGATCGACCTTCTTTTCAACAATGGTCATAGTTTTTCTCGGATAAATCACGGGCATCGGCAGACGGCAGCTCTCGTAAACTCCTTTCATCTGAGCAAAATAAGCGATTTCCCCCGGGCCGCCGATATAGGCGACCGTGGGCAAGAGGGTATCCTGATACAGGGGACGTAACAGGACATTGGGGCTGAATAAAAACGGTTTTTCCCCCGCCAGAGCCAGGAGTTCTTCTTTCTTGAAGATTTGCTGCGTTTCCTTGATGCGGAAAGCGCCCTCTTGGAATTGAATGGTTCGCCTTTCCTGCTCCGCATAAAAAATATTGAGGATCCCCTCGTGCAGGTGAATTTGCTCGTCGTATCCGGCTTGCTGCAGCTTCCTGGAAGTTGCGATGGCCTGCTGGGTTGAGGATGACTCTTCGGCAATCTCGCGATAAAAAACTTCGCTCCCTAATTCTTTTAAGCGAGGATGGCTGGCATCCATGAATATCAGTCCATACGACTTGAACAATCGGGTCATCCATCCGGCAAAAGCCCCGACAACCGATCGGCCGGGCTGATAAGATTCGCCCAAATGCTCGATGATTTCCGCTTTGAATTCGGAATCAAGCGTCAGATCCTTCAGTCGCAGGATACTATCAGATATTTCTGCCGTCAGGAAAATTTGGGATGCGGGCATTTTGAAGTCGCCGGAATGCATCTGACAACGGACTTCTTCGAGCCGGCTGTTTTTATCCAAGAGTTTGATATGATCGATCTCAGCCAAATCGTGATCATCCGAAGCCAGCCAAAATATCGGCACAAAACATCCCAGACCGTGCCGGTTAAGGTGTTCGGCGAGTTTAATCGCGGTCAGCGCTTTATAGATTGTGTAGAGCGGTCCGGAAAATAATCCGACCTGCTGCCCGGTTACGACGGCGCAGGCTTGATCCCGGACGATTTTATCGATTTGGCCAAGAGTCTGAAGCCCGCATCCGTAGCTTTGATTTTGCTCTTTCAAAACCGCGGCCAAAGGTTCCCGTGGCAGGTTGCGCGATAAAACGACCTCGGCTTGGCGCCGGTAGGCAGCAAGATCTCGAAAGTTGCCATTGTAAAATTCATCAACCTTGTTGTAGTCATAAAAATAGTCGTAAACTAAAAGCGGAAGATGCGGGAGTTGTTTTGTCGGTATCACCATAAGGGCTTGCTCCCGTGGATAATGGCCGGAATATTCATTAAGCCATCTTACCTGCATTATTCATAAGCCGGCCTTCCCCCTTGAAGCATTCATTGATTCCGTCTCTCCAACATAAAATTCATGAATCATGCAGGCTAAGCCATTATTTATTCAAAAGCTTTCGTGAAAAGATAAAAAAGTATAACCTGAATTGCCAGATTCAACAAGAGGGCCATATATAAGCGGTTCCACGACAAGAAAATGGGAGGCCGATCCTGCTCGTTATCAGTTTTTTCCGGATGCTGGTTTTCCATTGTATTTCCCCGCCGAAATCAAGTTGGCAAAAAGTCGAAACGCGCCGGGCACGCCTGCCGGCAACTGGCGAAACCAGGAGTATCCTGTGTAGATAAAAGTTCCTTTTCCATAATGAGCAACCAAGAGCCCGCCTTTCCGATCCGGCTCATCGGGGTCGTGCGAAGAGAGAATCGTCTCATATTTTTCGTCCCACTGAGAAGCAAAATACAAACCTCTCTCCTGAATCCACCCTTCAAAATCTTTTTGAGTGATTTTGTTGGGAAAATTTAAAAGCGGATGCTCCGGAAGAAGAAATGAGACCGGCGCATTTTCCACGCTGACACGGTCTCTTCCGATGGTGAAGGGATAAGGACCGATACGATTGGTCAACAGACTGGAAGCAACGTTATACTGGACGACGAGCGTCCCGCCTTGCTCGACATAGCGGAGAAGTCTTTCCTGCGTGAGCTTGAGACGTTCCTGCGTATTGTAAGCCCTTATGCCCGTAATGACGGCATCGAATTGGGAAAGATCCATGTTTTCGAGCATCTCGTCATCGAGTTGAATCACTTCATACCCAAGATTATGCAGGCCGGCGACGATTTCATCCCCCGCCCCCATGATATAACCAAGTTTCTTCCCTTCGGTTTTAACATTGAGTTTTACGACTTTCATTCGGCTGTCCGGGAAATAAACCTGCCGATGAATGTGGGGGTAGGAAATTTCCACGAAGGCCCGGTCAATTTTTTCTCCCTCGACTTCTGCTTCAGCCCTCAGGACGGCTTCGTGGGCGAATTTCGGCGGGGAGACTTCAAACGTGACTTCGCATTCTTCATATTTGCCGGCTAAAGAAAAGGAAATACCCGCCGGGGTTATACGCCAAATGTTTGATCCTGTGAGCCGGATCATTCCGGCGACATTTTGAGAGTGGCTTTTTAGCTTGACTTTTATCTTCTTGGGACCTTCGCCGGCAAAAATACTGACCTTATCTTCGATCTGGATGGTCACCCGGGGCCGGATTTCAAAGGGCCGGAAAAGTTCGCCCTGCACTTGATCCGTCCAGCGAAAGAGCAGGGGGATGGAATATTCAAGAAGACGCCCATCGGCGCTCAACCCGATTTTTGCCGTGATGGCGGGAGGATTTTCCGCCAGACCGATGAGATTTTGATCCTCGACCGAAAACAAGCCTTCTCCGTGAGAAACTTCCAACCAATAAGGCTGCGAAAGGGGGAAATCCTTGGGGATGAGAATCGTATTCTCGATGGTCTGAGATTCGTTGTTTTTAAGGGGGTGGTCGAGGATCGAGTCGGGGGCGATTTTCGGAAAGCTCAGACTATGGAATGTAAAAGGGTGGTCCGATCGATTGACGATCGTCGTTTTGATTTGAACGGAATCTCCCGGAGCGCCGGAAAAATCGCCTGCCATGGCCTCCATCCAGATACCGGCACAGGCCTGAATGACCCGCGACAATTCTTCTTTTTTTAGGCGGACCCAATTCTCCTCGGGGAGCTTGGCTAACTCTTCATATACACCCAGCAGGTTGGGGATTGATTTTGAGGGATTTTGGGGATCGAATGACTTCAAGCTTTCGGACAAAAGGAGACCCACATTTTGCCCGCCGGGGACTCGATTCCATGATGTATCGATCCCTTCCAGGAGGTCCTTCTCCGCCGGGTCCCCGGCCGCCGGCTCAAAGTAGTCAAATTGGGTTCCTCGCCGCCCGGCCGAGCCGAATCCCTGGCTCTTATGTTGGGACCGGCTCTCTCCGGCTATCTCCGAGTATGATCTTCCCAACAAAGCATTATATTCGCCCGTATCGACCCGCAACCGCGTCTTGGCCGCATCTTGGGAAGAACGCCCGACGTTCCAGAACAGCCTTTTAGCCCCCCAGGGTGAAGCATATTTCAGCTGCTCGGGAAATTTGTTCGGATCGGCGGCGGCCGTGAATGCTTCTTGAACCAAAATAGCGGACGCCGTGTGGTGACCATGTCCGCCCGAGCTTTCGGCTGAAAACCGGGTGATGATCACATCGGGGCGGAATTTTCGAATCACCCAGACGATATCCGAGAGAATTTTTTCCTTCCCCCAAAACGCAAATGTTTCCTCGGCGGTCTTCGAATAGCCGAAATCGACGGCGCGCGTAAAAAATTGTTCGGCTCCGTCGATCCGGCGGGCCGCCATGAGCTCTTGCGTCCGAATCAGGCCGATTTCATCCCCCTGTTCAGGGCCTATCAGATTTTGGCCGCCCTCGCCGCGGGTAATCGACAGGTAAGCCGTCCGATATTTTCGTCCCTTCGAGAGATAGGCCAAAACACCCGTGTTCTCATCGTCCGGATGAGCCGCAATGTAGAGGACGCTCCCCAAAACATTCAGTTTGTGAAGGGCAATTTCCAATTCCGCGGCATTGGGGATGACACCCTGTTGAGCTCCTGCCTGGATGTTGAGAAAAAAAGCCAAAACAAAGATGGTATAAATAAACTTCTTCAAAATATTTCTTCTTTCAGGTCGAAATGAACCCAGGCTTCAGGAAAACAGCCCTGAGAATACCTTCTGTGGATTATTGGGCCAATTTAATTTTAAAGGGTACTTTCAGTTGTTCCCAGTGAAGGTAAGCGGTTGCTGATGTTCCCGCCAGGTCTTCAAAACCGTACATCAACCACTCTTGCTGAGGAGCTTTTAGCGGAGTCACGGTGACACGGAGGGCATCTTCCTCCTGGTTATAGGCAAAGCTTCCCCAGGCAGAGTTATTCTTGCTGAAGATGATGATCCAGTCTTTTTCGGAGGGTATCATATGGATGCCGTATTTCCCCGCCGGCAATTTATTCCCTTCAATAAGCAGGTCTTTATTGAATTCAATCGTCGTGTTTTCGTTGGCGCCTGCCCTCCAGGGAAAAGGCTTGTCCTTGGAATATTTGTTTCCGGGAGCCAGACCGAAGGGCACCAGGTCACCCCAGATCTTTCTTCCTTTGACACCCGGCCGGCTGTAGGTGATCGTGATATCAGCGTCCGTTCCCAGCCTTTGGGTAACACCGGCTTTTAGGCTTGCAGGGACCTTCGCTTGCGGAGCGAGGGCGCTGGAAGGCAGCGTCAATAGAAAAGCCAGGCTCAGAACAAGACCGACCATCAGTCCAAAGCGTTTCATGGTTTCCTCCTTTTCGGGCTAGAATCAATTTCTTTCAAGAAATCGCTCTAGGTTGTATTGATGATAGTTATTATAGCCGAATTCGGCTTTTTTTTAAAATGTCTTTTGGTTTAATTTCCGCTCCTATGAACGCGCCCTCTAGAGAGCAGACTTCCGACTGGGTAAAATGCTTGAGCCGATTTGCGCAAAAAATGGTCCAGAAATAAGGGCCGGTTCAAAGAGCTTAGAACGCTAGTATGAGGGGTGTTCTAATAAATGGCGCAGGTCAATCCGCCTCCCTTCCTTACTTCTCACCACAGCACCGGATTGGCAGCGTCTCCTGCCTGGCTAACTCCCCACCTTGAACGCCGCGGTGGCCATCGTCTTGTCCCACATCATCGCAAGCTTTCCGCCATCGTCGGTCATGTCGATGAATGCGATGGTGAATTCGTCCATCGAGAACAGCAGGGCGTCGAGCTTCATCGCCACGCGGAGGACGTCCTTGTCGGGCGTGTACCCGTAGGAGCCCCAGAGCGCCGCCTTGTTGTTCGGGTCGTACTTCTCCTGCGCCGGCCAATTGGAGAAAATGAGCGTCCAGGCGTTTTCCTTCAGATCCACGAAGACGGTGTATTCGCCGGCCGGCAACGTCTTGCCTTCGAAGATCAGCGGCACTTCCGTCTTGAGGCGCGTCGTCTGGTTCGCGCCCGCGCGCCAGACCGACGAGCCATCGCTCAGCGTCTTGCCATAGTCTGCGCCCGCGCCGAACAGGTTCTGGCGCCCGCGTTTGATGGGCCGGCTGTAGGTGACTTCGATCCACTTGCCGCCCTGGTATCTCTGACCGCCGCCCTCCCTCTGCACGTACTTCCCGCCAATCTGCGTGGCCGCCGTTCCCGGCGGGCTCGCCGGCTTCTGGGTCTGCGCCTGCGCCAGGAGCCCCGCGGCCACAACCACAGCCATAACCAATGCCAAAGTGCGAAGTCTCATCTTGTTCCTCCTTGTCGATATTTCCCTCGGCTCACCTGCGCAAACCGGTGCAAGTCGCCGATATCCATTTTATGGGAATCATCTTTTTCTGCGGCATGTTCAGATGTGCTAAATCAACATCCTTCTTTCTGACAGGTTAGAAATATAACGCCGCGAGCGGGCTTATGTCAAGAAATCGAGCACAAAGCCGGCGCTTGAACTTGAAGAAGACCCGTAAAAACTGGTTGTTGGTGCCTCATTTCGAGGCCCCATCTCGAGGATCTTGATATTTATCACTTTTTTTGATAATATATGGAACTTTATTTTATCAAAATTCGTATTCATATTATGGAGGCAAATTATGAAGCTTCTTTCGAGGATCGACGAACTCATTCTCGTCTCGATCTGGAAACTCGGCCGGGGGGCCTACGGGATGGCCATCCGCGAGGAAATCATCAAGGCGACGGGCGTCAACTGGCTCCTGGGCGCCATTTACGGCCCGCTGGGCCGGCTTCACCGGCAGAACCTGGTCACGACGATCAAGGGCGAACCGACGCCTGAGCGCGGAGGCCGGGCCAAAGTGTATTACGAATTGACGCCGGCCGGACTCAAGGAGCTCAAAAAGATCCAGGCGGTCAACTCCGCCATCTGGAGCGGGGCTCAGAAGATCAATGTCTGAAAAAAGCGATGGGGATAGGGGGCTCGTCAACCTTGAAGAAGGGCCGGCTCCGGAAGCGCCCGTTTCCGCCGCCTTCTTGTTGTTGGACAATTCGTCCTCTCCATCGTCATGATCATCGGGACCCGGATAATCGCCGATCAGATCCGCTATATGAAAAACAAAGACCTCGGTTTCCGCAAAGACCAGGTCCTCGCGATTCGCACATCGGACAGGAAGATCTTCCAGACGCCGGATCTGGCTAAATCCCGGCTTAAAGAAATTCCCGGCGTCATCGAAGTATCGGCGGCCTCCCGCGTTCCCGGCCAGACACCAAGCACCAACGCCGTCCTTCCCGAGGGTTTCCGGAATGTTTCGATATACCGCTTCATCAGAGCGGACGGGGATTATATCCAGACGATGGGAATGGAAATCGTCCGGGGAAGGGATTTCTCCTTAGATCTGCCCTCGGACGCCAAGAATTCGATCCTTCTCAACGAAACGGCCGTCCGGAAAATCGGGTGGGAAGATCCGATCGGCAAGGCGATTAAGATCTCCACGGGGTCAACATATACAAGTCCAAGACGGTCGTCGGCGTCGTCAAAGACTTCAATTTTTCTTCGTTCCGGGACGAGATCGAACCGCTCCTGATCGACAATGAACTGAGCGGAGAGGGAACGCTGGCCGTCAAAATCAAAGCCGATGGTATCAGCCGGCTCGTCGGCGAACTCAAGAGAGCTTGGACGACCATTTCCCCCGGAAATCCTTTCGATTACTTTTTCGTCGACGAGCTTTTCGACGCCCAATTCCGGTCCGAGGAACGGCTGAACAAGATTTTCGCCTCGTTCAGCTTCTTGGCGATCGCTATCGCCTGCCTGGGCCTTTTCGGCTTGGCCTCCTTCTTGGCCGAAAAGATGAAAAAAGAGATCGGAATTCGGAAAGTCCTCGGGGCCTCCAGCGGCCAGGTCGTCGGGCTTCTGTCCAGGGAATTCCTCATCCTGGTCAGCCTGGCCGTGTTGATCGCTTCGCCGATCGCTTATTTCGCCATGAACTTTTGGTTGCGAGGATTCGCCTACCGGACCAGCATCCATCCGTGGACTTTCCTCGGTTCCGGCTTGGCCGTCCTGGTGATTGCCTTCCTGACCGTGAGCTATCAGGCGGTCCGGGCGGCTTCGGCCAATCCGGTGGATTCGTTGAAATATGAATGACATAAAAATATTCCCACTATCAAAGGAGATCTTATGAACACACCAAAATTAGCGCTGGGTTTTGCGGCTTTGCTGAGCCTCGTTGTCTTGGCCGCTCCGTCTTCGCCCGCCATCGACTTGACCGGGACTTGGACCGGATCGATCGCAGCTGGCGACATGGGAGTGGATACGCTCACCTTGGTTCTCAAAAAAACGGGTCAAATCTACGCGGGAACGATCAACGACTCGCTGAGCCTGATCGACAAAGACTTCGCCATTACCGAAGTCAAACTGGTCGGCAACGAGTTCAGCTTCGAGTTCAAGGCCATGGGCGGAGCGATGGAATTCGCCATGAAATTGACGGTGGACGGAGATAAGATGACCGGCGAGTTGATGAACAAGGCGGAAGGCCAAGGGGCGCCTTTCGAGTTCGTCCGTCAAAAGTGAATTCGGCGGGCAGGCCCACATACAGAGGGCCGGATCAAATTTTAAGGATAATCTTAAGAAAAAGAAGAAAACTCCTTATTATCGAAGCTTCATCCGGCGCAGAATTTCCTGAAAGCGTGGATCGGCCCTTAGGTTGTCAAAGATCGGATCGACACTGATATAAGGCATATTCTGATCATGCGCTTCGTAGGCCTTTTCCAGCCATTTGAGGGCTTCTTCGTTCTTCCCGGCACGGGTATAGAGTGTCCCGATTTGCCAGGGCGTAACATAGGTAGTCCGTGAACGCGCCACCAATGTCTCCGCCGCGCGCTGTAGTGCACCCGTGTAACCATCCTCAATGAAGCCACGCGCCAAGGCTTCTTCGGCCTCTCGATCGCCTCTCGCGGCATATGACGCCTTCCACACTTCGAGCGCCTCCTCATGCATGTGCTTCATGTGGTAGGCGGACCGGAGGGTTGACATCGCCACCAAATCGTTTGGTGAAGTTTTGAGGGTGTCGCGGAGCAGCGCGATGGCGTCGTCATACCGGCGCGCATACATCAAGTCCATACCGTAAATAGCCTGTAATAAAGCGTTTAACGGGTCCAATTCCATCGCTTTCTTAATTTGCGCCATGGCTTCTTCCGGCCGCCCCATGATGTACAACAAATGCGAATAATAGGCGCGTGGATCAGCATAGTTGGGATTGAGCTCGATAGCCCGCCGGAATTCCATCTCCGCGCCCTCCCAGTCCCAATCCACCCATGCTCTGATTCCCGCCAACATGTAATGAACTTCCGCCAGGGTGCTATCCAGCTCTAAAGCTCTCAGCGCAGCTGCCTTTGCCTTTGGCGTAGTCTCACTGGCTGGAGAGAAACCTTGTTGCTGGCGTCCAATCCAGACATGGGCGATCCCTGAATAGGCCAGGACGAAATTTGGATCTTTTTCCAGGGCTAACTCGAAGTACTGCAGCGCGCTCTCGAGGTCCGGCCGAGTGAGTTTGTACCAATGAAACCGGCCCTTGAGATAAGCCTCGTAGGCTTCGGGATTGACCTGGCGGGCGCTGGCCAGGCGGGTTTCTTCCTGAGGTGCCAGCTTAACGCTAATCTTGCCGGCAATGGCACGGGCTATTTCGCAGTACATCGGCAGCATATCGCTTATGGCCCGGTCGTATGTCTGGGCCCAAAGGTTTCGCTCCTCGGGGAGCGCAGCGATCAACTCCACCCGAATACGTACGCTGTCGCCGACCCGATGCACCGTTCCCTCCACCACGGCATCCACTTTGAGCTCGTGGGCGATCTCCGACAGGGGCTTTTTCACTCCTTTGTACTGCATAGCCGAAGTGCGGGAAATCACTCGCAACGCTCCAATCTGGGCCAGCTGTCCGATCAACTCATCGGTGACCCCGTCGACGAAATATTCCTGCCCGGGGTCGCCCGTGAGGTTTTCAATCGGGAGGACGGCGATGGAGTCCATGGCTCTAAGGCGTCCGCTAAAAACACCCAAGGCTATCATGGCCGCCAGGGCGAGGAATCCTGTCAGGCCGGCATAAAGTATTACCCTCTTCCTCTTAAGGAACTTTGCTTTCCTTATTCTTGCCCTAATCCCCTCCGGCTCTATTCCCTCTGATATGGATCTCAAATCATCCAACAACTCCTCTATGGACTGGTATCTCTTATCCGGATTCTTCTCAAGGGCCTTGCCCACAATCTGCTCTATGGACATGGGAATTTCTGAGCGCAAATCCGAGATCGGTTTAGGCTGCTCCTTCAAAATGGAATAGACAACAGCCTGATCGTGCTCCCCCTTGAAAGGCAATTGACCGCTGAGCATTTCATAAAGAACCACACCGAATGACCAAATATCCGAACGATGATCAACCCCTTCCCCGCGCGCCTGTTCGGGAGACATGTAGGCAATCGTGCCCATGGTCATCCCTTCCTTTGTCAGCAGGGTCCCTCCCGTCACCCTGGCCAAGCCGAAATCCATGATCTTTGCCTGGTCTTTTTCCGTAACCATGATGTTGGCGCTCTTGATGTCCCGGTGAACGATTCCCTTTTTGTGCGCTTCTTTTAAGCCTTCGGCAACCTGCAGGCCGATGCTCAGGGCCTCGTCGAGCTTTAAGAGACCTCGCCCGATCCTCGTTTTCAGACTCTCGCCCTCAACGAAGGCCATGGAAATGAACATTCTCCCGTCGGCCTCATCAATCTCGTGGACGGTGCAGATATTGGGGTGGTCCAAGGCTGCAGCGGACTGGGCTTCACGGATAAACCGCTCTTTGGCTTGTAAATCGTTGGTCCATTCAAAGGGAAGAAATTTGAGGGCGACGGTTCGTTTGAGCTTGCCGTCTTTCGCCTTGTAAACGATGCCCATCCCCCCTCTGCCCAGTTCTTCCAGGATCTCGTAGCGGCCGGCAAAAACGGTCCCGCGGGTCAGTCCTTGAGTAGGGGTTTCGATAGTTTTGGTGAATGAGAATTGGCCTGCCGAATCAAACTTCATCCCGCACTTCCCGCAGTAAGAGGTATCCTCGGGATTATCAGAATGACACCTGGGGCATTTCAAGGCGTGTTCCCTTTATAACAGCTTGGCAAAAAGATATCACTATGAGAAAAGAGTGTCAAATTCAACAAAAAACGAATGCGCGGCTTCTACTTTATGACTATTCTTTGTATGGCCCGAGTATTCCGCGTGGATAACCGGGGGCGGCGTCTTTCCAGAGGTCGAGGAATTTCTCTTATTGTTCGATTGATGGCTATTTATCCAATCCGATCTCTCGTAAAAGCCGGCTGAAGCGCGGGTCGGAACGCAAGGCATCAAAAAACGGGTCGACCTTGAGCCAGATCATCCAATTCGATCTCTCTTCGTATGCCTTATTGAGCCATTTAAAGGCCGGCTCTTTTTCGCCGAGTCCGGAGTAAATCCAAGCCATAAAACACGGATCGATATCGCTTTCTTTCGATATTTCCATCAATTGTAGCAGTTGATTTTGGGCTTCTGCTTTTCTGCCCATGACTGCATAGGCATACCCAAGCGCACTCATATTCCTTGTCTTAACCGCGGGAAATTTTATGCCTTGGTTAAACATTTCTATGGACTGCGCCAGTCGTCCTATTTTTACATAAGCCATTCCCAGCCAGCCGTAAGGATCATAATATGCCGGATCCATGCTCATGGCCTTATTGAGCTCTTCGATGGCCTCATCGTATTTACGAGAAAGGTAGAGATTCATGCCCAGACAAGAATGGATGACAACAGAAAGGGGTTCAAGTTCTATGGCCAGTCTCATCTCCTCAAGACTCTCATCCAGCTTAGCCTCTGAAGCTAAAAAATGGGCATATTCATGATGGGCTTCAGCATTTGAGGGGTTGAGCGCTAACGCTAGCTTGTATTCCCGCTCTGCATTTTCCCAATCCCAATCAAACCAGTATATAATATTGGCCAGCGCGACATGGGCTTCGCTGAGTGTGTCATCAATCTCGAGGGCCTTTATGGCTTCCGCTTTAGCTCTTGAATAAGCCTCTGTCTTTGGCAAATAACCAAACCATCCCAGGTCAAGATAGGAATCAGTTAATCCTGTGTAAGCCAGGGCGAATTTCGGGTCTATTTCAATGGCTTTGTTGAAATACTCGATTCCTTCATCCATCGCCTCTTTCGTCCGCTTATCCTCAAAGTAACGGCCTTTCAAATACAGGTCATAGGCTCGGCTATCCTGGGTATAATGTTTCAACAGTTTCGCTTTTTCGCCTCCGAGGAGATCCAATTTAAGCTTATTCAAAATCGTCATGGTAATATTGTCTTGTATGGAAAATATATCGGCTAAGTCCCGGTTGTACTGCACCGACCAGAGGAGAGAATCATCCGAAGTGTTGATCAGCTGGGCTGTTATCCGAAGCTTATTCTCCGCTTTCTGAACACTTCCTCTGAGCAGCGTTCTCACATTCAGCATCTTGCCTATCTCTTTGCTATCCGACTTATTATCTTTAAATGAAAAAGTACTCATCCTGGCTGGAACTCGAAGGCCATTCACTTGAGCTAGGGCATTGATGAGTGACTCTGCCAGTCCATCGCAAAAATATCCTTGATCCTTCTGTGGGCTCAAATCTTCAAAGGGCAAAACAGCGACAGAGGGTTTGCCGATAAGCTCAGAAGCAGGCTTTTTGAGCAAAACACGCCAAAGAATCAGGCCGATCACGACCAGGGCAGCGGCCATCAAGACCGGGACAAAGAGTTTCTTCAGACGGAACTGCACGGTAATTTCTCTTGGGGTATGGATTTTTCTCGTAGGGATAATCTTCTCCGCGGCGGGAAGGCCTTTTTCGATTTTTTCGAGTTCTGTGTGTACCATAACCGCGCTCTGAAACCTCTTCTCTTTATCCTTTTCCAGGCAGCGGAGGATGACGCGACTAAGATCCTCGGGAATCTGTGAATTGATCTCCCTCGGATCACGGGGGATCTCACTTTTGTGTTTGATGCCGATCGTGAAAGGAGTGTCGCCTTCGAACGGGACGCGGCCCGTCAGCATTTCATAGAGGATAATGCCAAGCGAATAGACATCCGAGCGCGCATCGACCTCTTTTCCCTCCACCTGCTCCGGGCTCATGTACTCGGGCGTGCCGATCATGACTCCGGCGCCGGTGATGCTTTTTGATGTGAGCGAGCGAGCGATCCCGAAATCCATGATCCGAGCGTTGCCGTCTTTGTCGATGATGATGTTAGAAGGCTTGAGATCGCGATGGATAATGCCGAGCCGGTGCGCTTCTTCCAGCCCTCCGCAGACCTGTTTGGCGATCGCGACAGCCGTCCCGATCGTCAGTTGCCTCGAACGGTGAATGAAGCTCTTGAGGTCTTCGCCCGGGACATACTCCATCGTGATGAAATGGGTTCCTCGGTCCTCCATGAGCTCGAACATCCGGCCGACATGGCGGTGGCCGATTTTGCGGGCCAGCTTGAGCTCGTTCTGGAATCGCTCAAGGGTTGTCTTGTCGAGGGCGATCTCGGGTTTAATAAGCTTGAGAGCGACTTCTTCATTCAATTTCTTATCGATGGCCCGATAGACTTTCCCCATACCGCCGTGGCCCAGTTCTTCAATAACCTGGTAGCGACCGGCAAAAATAGTACCCGTAGTCAGCTCTTCTCTGGGAGGCAGGAGGGTTCCGGTCTGAGAGAAGTTCATTTCCCGGGAAGAAGGAAGAGGGGTTGCACACTCTTTACAGAATTTTGAATCAGAAGGATTAACGGTATCGCACTTTGGGCATTTCATGCCGCTTTCCCCTTATAACGGCTGGGCAAAAGAATAGCACCAATAATTAGAGGAGTCAATTAGCGGCTCAAATGCTTTGCTTAAAACGATAAACAAACCTCTCCCCGTGTCATACGGGCGTCACAAAATCCACTTAAATCCGCTTAATCTGGCTTAAAGGTGCTTAAAAGGAAAACCTACGGAAAATCATAAGAAATCAGGGGAAAAATTGAAAAATAAGGAGTGCCCAGGGCCGGACTCGAACCGCCACGCTTTTTTCGAAGCGAGGGATTTTAGGTCCCTTGCGTCTACCACTTCCGCCACCCCGGCATCAATAGAATCAATGAATTACAGCCCCTTGAACGTCCTCGTCCACTGACTGTGTCACTTTTGTGTCACCTAATGGCGTCCCACCACCTTGCCTGACTATAAATCTTCTTTAGTGAATGCTCCCAAATTCTCCTTGAACGAGTAAAACGAATCAAGGAGGTTCTTGACGATGATCAGGGGTTTCCACTGCATCATTATATTGAGATGCCGCCGAACTCTTCCCGGGCTCTCGTTCAGATTCTTTAACGATATTTTCGAGACGGCTTTGAAGTCGCTTGTCCTGTAAAACCTCCTTTGGAAGAGGTCCCCGCTCTCTCCATTTTGGGAAGTGCTTGTCCCAAAGACGAGTCACGAGATCGCTGTTATCTTCAGGAGGCTGAGCTGTGAATGACGCAGGGCCTTCCTCTTTTTTCTCTTGAGGCAAGTGAGAACAGTGCTCATTCAATTTGTTTAGGTCCGTTTTTAGGTCTTCGCCCCATATCCATAGGATTCGAAGCGCGTTCAGCGGATATTTACTTTGATCGTCAAGCGATCCTCTTACTTAATGCTGGAATCAAGAACGTTATTTTGATAAGACTAGAATAGAGAAAACGGATGAAGATTTTGCTCGTATCCCCTGCGGTTGACCCGAACGAGAAGACCAACAAGCAAATGATGATGCCGCAGCTGGCATTGATCATCCTCCAGGGCCTCACACCAAAAGAGCACCAGGTTACCACGGTCGATGAAGAAGCTGAAGGCATCGATCTCGAGCATGACTGCGATCTTGTCGGAATCAGTTTCATGACGTCCAATGCATCCCGTGCATATTGGCTTGCCCAGGAGTTCAAGAAGAGGGGAAAAACGGTTGTTCTGGGTGGTGTGCATCCGACTCTACTTCCTGATGAGGCATTGCCATTTGGCGATTCCGTCGTGATTGGAGAAGCAGAAGGAGTTTGGGCCGAATTGCTCGAAGATTATAAAAACGGCTGTTTAAAGAAAATATATCATAATCCACGGCCCGACCTTTCGAGATATGTGCCCAAAGATTTCAGCAAAATCACCAAACGCAGCCTTTTCGCTCTGGTGCCTATCGTGACTTCCCGTGGTTGTCCCTATCATTGTGATTTTTGCTGCGTCACAGATCTTTTCGGCAAAGAGATCCGCCATATCCCTGTTGATAATATTGTGAGAGATATCAAAGAATCGGGCAGAAAAAACTTCATGTTTCTTGACGACAATATTATCGGGTATCCCAGGTATGCCAAGGAGCTCTTCACCGCTTTAAAACCCCTCAAGATTTCGTGGGTTGGACAGTCATCCATTTCCCTCCTTGTCAAGGACGATGAGCTTCTGAAGCTGGCCGCCGCAAGCGGCTGCAAAGGCCTGTTCGTCGGACTCGAGAGCGTCAAGGAAGCCCAGATGAACTCCTTGCGGAAGTCGTTCAACTCACTTCAAGGATTGGACAACGCCC
>Ga0315288_10004800_pt1 | contig 17202 bp, 17 predicted proteins | sample YL17G11_20_MG_FD_203454 | JGI IMG/M metagenome (GOLD analysis project Ga0315288, IMG submission 203454) | Sediment microbial communities from Yellowstone Lake, YNP, Wyoming, USA - YL17G11_20 | ecosystem: Environmental > Aquatic > Freshwater > Lake > Sediment | place: USA: Wyoming | collected... | reverse complement strand
TAATTTCTTGATGAAGGACATTTTCGGTACCATTATCCAAAGTCAAGGTGTTTAAAGCATGTTATGGAAACAACATTAAGCGGTTAATCACAGCTTATAGAGTTTCTAAGGCGCCTTTGCGTTTTAGTTTGGTGAGCAAAAGTAGACGGCTCTTCCGCTCGACTAATGCGTTCAAAGCAGCATTACAATTTCCAGATACCAACTAATCGCCCTCCCAGTTTCCAAACCAACTGAGCACATCGCCAACGACTGAAGGAGGTCGCCCATCGATAGGTATCCGATTGGGAATCTTAGTATTACGTTCTTTCCTGCCAATTCCTTTCTTTTACCGTCTACGATGAGCACATCGTAGATAATTAATAAGTTCATGGCGGTTGGGTGTATTGGGGTGATAGATATACTGATAAATTCCTTCATGACTTATAGACAGACCAGGGCAATCAATTGGGATTCTACCAGCAATGATTTCTGGCGACCAATCTTCTTTGAGCTCGGTGACGACATAAGATTGAATTTTTGAGTTCATGACTGGTATGTGTTGGCGGGTTTATTTCCTGCGTGTTTCGGCTCGTTTTTGCGTACGATGGGGTATATAAACAATGATATATGGGAGAAGCATTGTGGTGCAATTCGCGAGAAAAAGTACTCTTATACCTGTTCAGCGCCTTGGCGATATGGTTAAATGATTCCCCCTTCCAAAGCATCTCGGTAAAATATACTCGTTCGACCAGGGATAAGAGATGATATTGTTTTTGCATAGGCGTCCATTATAACATATTTTTTCATACTGTCCAAAACGTTGCACTTCATTATTGAACTCGTGTGCCCTTGGCGTACCAGATGGCATGCAAATGTTCAATAAAATACGCAAAGTAAAACCGGATCTTATTATTTTAGATGTAATGTAACCCAAAATTAATGACTATAAACTCTGCGGTCTTTTAAAAAATGACGACTCTTATCGGGATATCCCAATAATTATATTTACCGAGCGCAGTGGAATGGAATCGAGAAAACTGGCACAACAGATAGGCAGCGATGCCTATATCTCAAAACCATTTGATGCAAAAGTTTTAATTGATAAAATTAACGAATTGTTAGCTAAAAAAGAAATAAATCCACCCCCCCGTCAGATAAATTTATTTATTATTTTTTCACGAAGTAATTACGGCAGGTATTATCTAAGAGTATCTCCTAATAGAACCAATGCAATATTAGATTTTTTTTCTTGATAACGTATTAATCGTCTTGGTTCTTGTTGCTCATAATACAGATAAAACTTCCTAAACGGTGTTGTCAATTGCATCTTATTACATTCAAATGAACCAGCCGGTGTTGTCACAATCGTCTTGCCATTATATCGTATGGAATTTGACATTAGTTGTAATGTCAGAGGTGTAAAAGTATTAAATGAGTATTTCTTTGCCTGCATAAATCGTACTGCACGCATTAAGGTTAAAATCATCTCACTATCAAAATATGGTTCTTTTAAAGATAAATTGAATGATTCTTTACCATCGATTGTCTCAAACCAAATATCAGCATCAGATTCCTCGTAATAAGTTTCAGTAATACTATAACCGAAGTCAGTTTCAACCCTGCGATAGGACCAAATTGGAACGAAATTATCGCGGTGGAAATGGACTACTGAAGAATCCCATAAATAATCGTCCATCCATTCGGTATTAGTTAGAATTTCAAGACAATAAACCGGAATATCCCCTTCAACATCAAAATATATAGAATATTGAGTTCTTCCAATTATTGTATCATTTCGTATTATACCATAAAATAGTTGTTCACCGTTTTGCCAATTTGGGACAATGAGATCTTGTGTTATTAAGATAGGTTTGCGACAAGAAGTATTAAAAATACAAATACTCAATACAAAAAGGGATAGGATTTTTGTGATTTTCATATTATTCTTCAATTATAACAATCGCTGATGCATAATTTTCCGTATGTGTAATACTTAAAAACGTTTTTCTTTCATTTAAAAGTTTTTTTGCTCGACCATTAATCTCAAGTTCCGGGCGACTTTTTTCATTATCAATAACAACAATATCGCGCCACGAAATTTTACCGCGAAGACCGGTCCCGAGCGCTTTTGAAAACGCTTCTTTAGCGGCAAAACGTGCTGCATATGACAAGTATTTTTCATTCTGCGATTCACAGAAATTTTGTTCTCGAGTACTAAAGATTCGATTTCTAAACCGTTCGCCGAATCTTGCAATTATCTGTTTTATTCGACTCACTTCAATCAAATCAATTCCAATGCCAAAAATAGCCATAATTAAATATCTTCATTTTCATTATCAACGATTTTAACCAATTCGTAAATATCGTCAATATCCCAATCAGCTCCTGAATATTTCGTGCCGAAAGTATCGCCATAACGGGCAAAGACTGTTTTCATCCCCAATGGCTTTGCTCCAACAATATCTCGTTCTGGCCAATCACCAACCATAATGACTTCACTGGACTCCAATTTTAATAATTCTAAAGTTTTCCTAAATGGTTCAGCATCTGGCTTACGTTTATTTGTGTCCTCATAAGTTACAACAACATCAAAATAGTTATGGATATTCAAACCGCATAATCGTAACCATGCCTGTAATCGAGGAGCATCTGAAACAACCGCCAACTTCAGTCCACGCTTCAATAATTCTAAAAGAGTTATTATAACTCTGGGGTACGAGACAAGAACACTCTCACGAGCTCGTCGGTAAGCAATGATACCGGCGGCAAGGATTTTCGTATCGATCTTGCCAAATGCTTGTATTAAAAAAGAATCAAATACCTGTTGATATTCAATACCTTTTTCTTTGTACACGTTAAAGATGCGGTCGTATGCTTCTTTCTTCTTCATCGGTAGACCGGCATCAATCATGGCATCCGCCGCCGCATAAATTGCCACATCTTTCATCTTCATAAAATCAACTAAGGTATTATCTAAATCGAAAATTATAGCTTTAATTTTAGGCATAATTATTTCCTCGTCGAAATCAGCTCTTTTTTTACTTTACGATACATTTTATGCAACTCTTCATTAATAATTTTTATTTCACCAATAATCGGCATGAAATTTGTGTCGCCTAACCATCTAGGAATAATATGAATATGCAAATGACCAGGAACCCCAGCACCCGCAACATTACCAATATTAGCACCGATATTAAAGCCTTCTGGCTTCATAACCATCTTTAGCGCACTTATACAGTGCTTCAGTAACTGAAACAATTCTCCCGCTTCTTCAGCACGACACTGCTCGATTGTTCTTATGTGGCGGTATGGTGCAATCATTAAATGTCCTGGATTATAAGGAAATCGGTTCATTATTACAAAAGCATATTTGCCGCGTAATAATATTAAATTTTTACCATCCGATTTACTGGAATTCAAACATAAAAAACAACCTTTTCTCCCCGTTTTTAGCTTTGCTTTCTGACTCTGCTTGATATATTCGATGCGCCATGGCGCCCAAATTTGTTTCATATAAGTTAAAATAATTTCATTTGATTAATATCTTGCTCGGTATCTTTTTCAGATTGTTTTCTGCTTTCTGATAAAAAAATATTAATCTCACCGAACACTCCATCATAACCGGGAGTAATATTTATTTTGCCTTCTCGTACTTGTTCTATAGCCAAAGCAGTTCTCTGGTCGCTGTGAACCGCAATTTCTGAAATCGGCGCGGATAGTAAAACGTTAAATTCACCGTTTAATGCTTTAACCAGTTTTAAATATTGATTTTTAACGGTAAGACTATCCCGCCCCATATCCAATACTTCGGCAATAATTTCTTCTAACGGTACCAGATTTTTATAGGGAATAGCATTATCTGGGATAAAACCTTCTTCTCGGTCACCTAAAAGCCTAACTCGATGCGCGACACCGATTGTCAGTTGTTTACCACAGACCGGACATAAATCATTATTATTTATTGAATCTTGAGGGCTAAATATGACATTACAATTTCTATGTCCATCATAATGGTATTTTCCCTCTTCCGGGAAAAACTCTATTGTATATAAAAAGCGTTTTTTATCTTTTGTTTTTAAAACATCTTTAATCTCCGCATAGGAAATTTTACAATTAAAAACGTTTGCTTCTCGACCGAGACGGGATGGCGAATGGGCATCAGAATTGGAGACTAATGTATATTTATCTAAAGATGAAAGCATCCAATTCATTTTCGGGTCAGAAGAAAGTCCAGTTTCCAAAGCAAATATCTGGTTAGTGAGACTATCAAAGCATTCATCAATGGAATCGAATCCCGATTTCGAACCAAAGAGCGAAAACCAGGGAGTCCAGATATGAGAAGGTACAACGTAACTATCAGGATTAATCTCTAATATTTTCTCTAACATATATTTCGAATCTAAATTAAGCAAAGGTCGACCATCCGAGCTTAAATTTCCATATCGTGCTAAAAATTTATTAATTTTTTCAGCTGAATCAAAACTCGGGGTAAAGATTAAATTATGAATACGTCGCAGTCTTCCATTTTTAGTATAGATATTATTCACTTCCGAGGTAAGCATAAAATAAGTATTTTGATATTTATAAACTCCATCATTATCTTCTGTGAGGTCTTTTCTCAACATTTCTAGCCATTCTGGATGCGTAAAATCGCCGGTTCCCACCAAGTTTATCCCCTTTAACTCGGCAAACTCAGCAATCTTAGGGATTATCATATCACCACTTGTTGCGCGGGAAAATTTAGAGTGAATATGAAGGTCGGCAATAAATTCCATAAGTTTATTTTATGAAATATGTATCGAATGTCAAGCCCTAGAAATCGATTGAAAGATTCAAAGATTTTAAGATTGGAAGATTTAATCTTCTAATCTGTAATCTTCTAATCTTCAAATCGTCTAACGGGGTTGACATTTTATAATTATTATGATAAATTTACTTGATGGTGATAAGTTCACTGATATTGCTATTAACAATAAATTCCATTGATTTGGGTTTAAGGTTTGGACCAAATTTCCCGGTCGGAAATTTAGAACGTGTTTACCAGGTAACTACTGTTGCTTCATTTTTTTGTGGGATAAAAAACCTTGAAATCGATTACAGCTTTTCTAAATTTACTGGCAGAGATAATAATAAAAATCTCCTTTATCTAAATTCAGGAACAATTGCTTATCAATATCCGTTCTATCAGAAAAAGACCCGTCTTTTTAATGCGATTATAGGTACCAGTTATAATCGTATAAAAAGAAAGTTGGGAACTGCTCATGAAGGAACTTATGCTATAGGATTAAAATATGGAGTCGGGTATAAAGAAAGTTTGGGTCGGTTCAAATTAGTTTCAGGAGTTTATTTAAGTCAGATTGTCCAATCTCGCAATTGGCAATCTTTACAACTATCAAGTTCAAACTTTTTATTATCCCTGACGACAGGGGTAAGCATAGAGTTCCCAGTTTTTAAGGTACCGACGAAAATTATCCAAAAAGAGCCAAGCCCACCGCCTCAATTACCGGAGGGCGAAAAACCTGTTGAAGAGATAACACCTAAATTAAAATTTGAAAATATATACTTTGATTTGGATAAAACGGAAATTAGAACTAATGATGAAGCACGCCTCAACATAATTACCCGATATTTAAAAGATAACCCGACAATTAAACTTATCATTGAGGGACATTGTTGTCCACTTGGAACTGCGGAATATAACATACTTTTAGCTTGGCGTCGTGCTAATTCAGTTCGAAATTATCTTATAAAACAGGGAATTAGTAAAGACCGTCTTATCGTAGTAAGTTATGGTTCAGAGTTACCTGAAACTAAAGACCTCAAAGAATATCATAAGAACCGACGTTGTGAATTTAACCTCATCGAGTGAGGAGAAATTTATGAAATTAAAAACTCTTTGTTACTTCCTGTTTTTCTTACTTTCCTGTAATAATAATGATTGGATTCTGTATCGCGCTGGAAACGACTACTTCCCATTAAAGAAAGGTAATTGGTGGCAATATGAAACCAATGGTATATTTGAAATGGTCGAGGTTAAGGGCGATACTATAGTATATGACCGACCCTGTGTACATCTTCTAAGAAACTTCGCTGACGAATACTGGGTAAAGGATAATGGCGATGTAAAAAAGCTTGAGCTAAGAACAGTTAATTATAATGGAACTGATTATCTTATCCAGAAGGCATGGTTACTCCAATACCGATTACCATTTGTTTTGGGTAGCTTCTGGTCTGAAGCATTTGCTGATACCGTAGTAGTATTGGGTGATACCCATCGCATTAAACAGACTATAACGCGTCAGGTTTTTGAAATCACTGATATAACCGTACCGGCTGGCACATTCTTACAAACTTATAAGATTGAATATACTGAAACATTTATCCTCAATGATTCGACTGAGTATTATTCTGGTTATGAATGGTTTGCCCCTGGTGTCGGGTTAATAAAAAAGATATCCAACAATATCGAAAAAATTCTCAATGATTACTCAGTCAAATAAAATCAACTTTATTTTTTTTAACCACAGATTAACACAGATTTTCACAGATTCTTATTCTTTATCTTGTGTCAATCTTGTGAAATCACGTGGTTTCATTCCTCTTAAATAATAAATGCAGCAACCAATAACCGTAGCTATTTTTCTTATTGTTTATGCAATCTTAATCGCAACCCATCATCATCGTTATATCGCGGTGTGGGGTGGAGTTCTACTCTTAATCGCATTTAGTATCCTTACCCCGTTAAAAATTGTTCATCATATTAATTGGAATATTTTAGGTGTGCTCTGGGGAACCAGTGTTGTTGCTGAACTTTTCATCCATTCTAAAATCCCTGCCTATCTTGCCGAAAGATTAATTGATGTATCAAAAAATCTTATCTGGGCAATTCTTTTCCTTTCGCTCTTTGCTGGATTACTATCCGCATTTGTTGAAAATGTTTCAACCATACTTATTATGGCGCCAATTGCTTTTGCGATAGCACAGAAACTAAAAACATCACCTGTCCCATTTGTCTTGGGGATTTGTTTGTTAGCAAATCTCCAGGGTACTGCAACATTAGTTGGCGACCCGCCCAGTATGATTTTAGCCGCTAATACCGGAATGACTTTTAACGACTTTTTTATTTTCCAGGGCAAACCCGGACTATTCTTTGCCGTGCAAATCGGTGCCATTGCTTCACTCCTTGTATTATACTTCCTTTTCCGTAAACACAATAAACCAATTATTCAAGTCGAACCGGAAAAAATTGTCACAATAGCACCCGGTGTCATTCTTGGTTTACTTATCACATCATTAATTATTGCTTCTTTTCTAAAGAACCAGATCGGTAATATAAGCGGATTAATTTGTGTCGGTTATGCACTGCTTACTATTATCTACAGTATGGTTTCTAAGAAAATTAAGACTTATTCGGTTTTAAAGGATGCTGACTGGGGCACTCTAATATTTCTGGCTGGTATATTCTGTCTAGTCGGCGCATTAAAGGATGTCGGCATTATTAATTTACTTGCTGCATGGATCGGGAAATTTACTGGCGGTAATCTTCTAATAACTTTTGTGGTATTAGTCTTGTTCTCAGTTTTCATTTCCGGTTTTGTTGATAATATCCCCTATTTTGCTGCGATTATTGGAATTATTGCTCCGTTAGCACAATCTTACGGTTATCCATTATACCTATTATTATTCGGAACAATTCTGGGAACAACAGTTGGTGGTAACATAACACCTATTGGTGCTTCAGCAAATATTGTTGCGGTAGGATTATTACGCCGTCGGGGTCATAAAATAAGCTTTTTAGAATTTTCCAAAGTTGGTTTACCATTCACTTTAGCTGCGGTTGCCGCTTCTTGTTTATTTATCTGGCTTATCTGGCGATAAGAATGAATAAATCTTTTACCACGAAGACACGAAAACACACGAAGGACACGAAAGAACTAATTCTGATTTCGTGTTTTCTTTTATTTCGTGCTTTCGTGGTAATCTGGTAAGTTGCAACTTTTGCTTGAATTTTCAGTCTATATAATATAGTATACAATTTAAATGCGAAACTTTTTAGGAGAAATAATGAAACTGATTAAAACATTAGGTTTATTTATTGGCTTAATTACAATTGCACAAGCCTGCACAATTAAAATAATACCCGAAAAAACAACCGGCATGGCTGGTGAAGAAGTCAAAACAACAATTTCACTAAAGAATCAGCATTTGCTTTGCCCTTTAGCAATCGATGGTTCTGATTTATCCATAACCGGCGGTACATTAATAAATCAGACTGCATGGGAAAAAACTGGACCCATAGAATACGAGAAGACAATAACGGTTAAATTAAAGGGACCCAACCAAGCAATAATCACGGTCAGCCGTAATTGTAATGTCAAACCAACCCAGTCATCAGTAACGATTGAAGTAAAAAATACCGGTCCTCAAGTTAAGAATGAAAATAAAATTGATTCAATTACGATAATCAAGAATTCAACCCAAGATGCAACAAAACAATTATTAAACAATTTAGGCAAATTATACACTTATCGCAGCGCTCTGAAGACTTTAACCAAAACCGAAAAAGACGAAACCCAACTTGTAAAAATAAACACTCTTATCGCACAACTCGATTCAGTACTAAAGTATTCCAAAAAATTTGCTAGTCAATGTTCTTTACTGCTAAAAACACAGTAACTTTTATCCTGTCATAATGAAACCACATATAAACACGAGTAAACACGGAGATGAATTAATTCAGAGTTCTACTGTTAAACAGTGTTAATCAGTGTTCACCTGTGGTTAATATTCTTCAGTGTTTTCAGCGGTAAAATTTTACTCTGCTTTCTCTGCTATCTCTGCAGTAAATCCTTCCGTGTTAATCCGTAGTTAATTCTGTATTTTACTAGTTATATTCTCAACATGTAAACGATTTTTCTTGACGAAATGAAATTTCTCGATTATATTATTCAAACGTGAGAAAAATTAAAATTGTTGGTTTAGGTGTCGGACTTCCGGAAAAAGTATTAACCAATGCCGATTTGGAAAAAATAGTCGATACTACCGATGAGTGGATTATCGAGCGAACCGGTATTAAAGAACGTAGAATCGTTGACGCAAATACTGCAACTTCGGATTTAGTTATCACTGCAACTAAAGAAGCTCTTAAACAAGCGAATCTAAAGGCGAGTGATTTAGATACGATTATTGTCGGCACCTCGACACCGGATACCCTTTTTCCTGCAACCGCTTGCTGGGTTCAAAAGGGATTAGGAATTTCCGGGCAGGCGGCATTTGATGTTAGTGCTGGCTGTTGTGGTTTTTTATATGCCTTGGAAATCGCTACTAATCTGGTTGCCGGTGGTATATCTAAAAAAGTATTAGTTGTCGGTGCTGAAATATTGTCTAAAATTACCAATTATCAAGACCGTGCTACTTGTGTTTTGTTTGGTGACGGTGCTGGCGCTTTTATTGTTGTTCCGACTGATGAGGACCGAGGTATTATATCTTCTAATTGGGGGGCGGATGGTAATTTAGCAGAACTTCTGTATCAACCCGCTGGCGGTAGTCGAATACCATCCACTTGTGAATCGGTTGAAAAGAAACTCCATACGGTTCATATGGCAGGTAATGAAGTATTCAAAAATGCAGTCCGTGAGATGGAAACCGCAACCTTGACTGCATTACAGGATGCTAAAATGACTGCTGAAGATATCGATTTATTTATATCACATCAAGCCAATACAAGAATAATTGAAGCGACAATAAAACGAGCAAAAATACCCTGGGAAAAGACCTATATGACAATTCATAAATATGGCAATATTTCTGCGGCGTCGATTCCGGTAGCTTTACACGATGCTTATCACGAAGGAAGAATAAAAGACGGTACAAAAATCTTGTTTGCTGCCTTTGGCGCTGGTTTTACCTGGGCAGCATCGATTCTAAAATGGTGAGAAGAATGAAACCACGAGATTTCACAGAAAAGAAAACCACGAGATGTCACGAGATTATCACCAGAAAAAGAAAAAATCTTGTGTCAATCTTGTGTAATCGTGTGGTTAAAAATTAAGTGAAAATCTGTGTTAATCTGTGGCTAAAAAATAAATATGGTTGAGATAAGATTTCATGGACGAGGCGGACAGGGTGCAGTTATTGCATCCGAAATATTAGCTTCAGCTCTATTCGCTGAAGGTAAATATGTTCAAACTTTTCCTGAATTTGGTGTTGAACGTCGTGGTGCACCGGTTCAGGCATTTTTACGATTTGACGATAAACCAATCCTCTTACGATGTAAAGTCTATAATCCCGACCACATTATCGTTTTAGACCCGGTATTAATCAAAACTGTGAATATTACTCAAGGACTAAAGCCTGGTGGTTGGATCCTGTTGAATTCAGATAAGGTACCAAATCATGACCAATTTAAAGAATATCATTTAGCGATTGTTGATGCGACGGGCATTGCGATTAAGTACCGACTTGGTGCGAAAACTGCTCCGATTGTTAATACTGCAATTTTGGGTGCTTTTACCCGTATAACGAATTTGACCAAATTGGACGATGTTATAAACGGAATCAAAGAATACATCCCAGTAAAATTACAAGAAAATATTCAAGCAACAAAGGATGCTTATGAAATGGTGAAAAAGATATGAGAACACGCTTATAATATGAAATGGTTAGAGAAGTATAAAATTTCTGCTCCAGTTTTAGAAAAAGAATCCGATTATCCAGATTGGACAATTTCTTTAGCACCGACTTTATTAAACCGGACCGGAACATGGCGTATTTTCCGACCGATTTATGAAAATAAAATTCCACCATGCAATAATGAATGCCCAACCAATGAAAAAATTCAAGGTTATTTTGATTTAGTTAAGCAAGGTAAATTACAGGAAGCGTATAATTTAATCCTTGAAGACAATCCGTTTCCATCAATAACCGGACGTGTCTGTTACCATCCTTGTGAAAATGCTTGTAATCGTAAAGACTATGACGATTCAATTGCAATCCACTGTGTCGAACGGTTTATTGGCGACTGGGGATTAAAAAATGTCCCTTGTACAAAACCCCAGGTAAAAAGAAAAGAATCGGTCGCAGTTATTGGTTCCGGACCGGCTGGAATGGCAACCGCTTATTATTTAGGCTTAAGGGGTTTCAATGTAACTATCTTTGAAAAGAAAACTAAATTAGGTGGAATGTTAAGATATGGCATTCCTGCTTATCGATTGCCCAAAAAAATTCTTGATAACGAGTATAAAAAGTTAATAAATTTAGATATCAAATTTAAGACTAATACTTCGGTTGGTAAAGAAATTACAATCGATAATCTTCGTAAAACATTTAATTTTATTATTATTGCACACGGCGCCCATAAGAACCGACCAATGAGTGTTCCAAATGAAAATGCCAAAGGGGTTTTTTCCGGTTTAGAGTTTTTATCACAAGTAAATTCTGGCAAAAAACCTAAAATTGGAAAAAAAGTAGCAATTATTGGTGGTGGAAATACTGCAATCGATGCCGCTCGTTCTTGTCTGCGGATCGGTTTAACTCCGACTATCCTCTATCGAAGAACCAGAACTGAAATGCCTGCCGTACCCGATGAAATAACTGCTTGTGAAGCAGAAGGAATAAAAATCGAATTTTTAGTCGCCCCGGTAAAAGTCGTAGCAACAAAAAAAGGCAAAGTGACCGGAATTGAATTAATCAATATGAAATTGGGTAAACCAGATGCCTCTGGACGCAGGCGACCTGTCCCAGTTGAGAAATCAAATTTTATTATGAAATTTAATGCTATTATCAGCGCAATAGGTGAACAGGTTGACCTTTCCCTATTATCACAAGACATAGCAAAAACTGAATGGGGAGTCAAAGCTGATAATATCGGTAGAACCAATATCTCGAATGTCTTTGCAATTGGTGACTGTGTAACCGGTCCCAAGACCGTAGTCGAAGCGTTTGGAACGGGTAAAAGAACCGCGTTCCAAATCATTGGTGCTACAGCTAAAATAAAATTTAACCCAGAAATCCACCCTGTCAAATTCACTGACCTTAATTTAGATTATTATGAACATGCGACAAAAGTACCAATACCAAAGATTCTCGTTCCTGCACGAAAAAAGAATTTCAAAGAAGTCCATACTGGTTATAATAAAATAATGGTCAAAGACGAAGCTGAACGGTGTTTTTCCTGTGGGATATGTAATAAATGCGATAACTGTTTTGTTTTATGTCCTGATTTATCGGTTATGAAAGATAATTCTGAGTATGAATTTGATTATGATTATTGTAAAGGCTGTGGTGTCTGCGCTCGCGAATGCCCAAGGTATGCGATAACAATGATTGAAGAATCAAAAGTAGAAGAGAAATTTAACCACGAATGCACACTAATGGACACGAATAAGAAATAGAAATATGCAAAAGAAAAAATTAGTGTTAATTCGTGGAAAAAAATCTGTGAAAATATGAAAAAGGTTATAACTGGAAATCATGCGGTTAGTTATGGTGCACAACTTGCCCGCTCTCAGGTCATTGCCGCTTATCCGATAACACCGCAGACTCAGATTGTTGAACTTCTATCCGAATTTTGTGCCTCCGGTAAACTTAATGCTAAATTCATCAAAGTCGAATCTGAACATTCAGCTATGACGGCGTGTATTGCCGCTTCGGCAACCGGTGTCCGGACGTTTACTGCGACTTCTGCTCACGGCTTGGCATTAATGCACGAGATGTTACATTGGGCTGCTGGTGCGCGCTTGCCGGTCGTTTTAGCAAATGTTAATCGCGCGATGGGACCGGGTTGGTCGGTCTGGACTGACCAAAATGATTCATTATCACAAAGGGATTTGGGCTGGATTCAATTATATTGCGAATCTAATCAAGAAGTTTTAGATACAACCATTCAAGCATTCAAAATTGCTGAGAAAGTACTACTGCCGGTAATGGTTGTTCTCGATGCATTTGTTCTTTCTCATACATCCGAACCGGTTGATATCCCGGATCAAAAGTCAGTTGATTGTTTTTTACCCCCTTATGATTTAAAAACAAAATTAGATTTAGCAAATCCGCACTCGTACGGTGCACTAACTAATCCTGACCATTACTATGAAATTCGCTATAAAATTCAAAAAGCACATGAAGAAGCGCTCAAAGTTATTAAAGATGTCGATACCGAATTTGGTCAACAGTTTGATAGAAAATATGGTGTAGTTGAAGCATATCGTTGTGAAGATGCTAAAGTTATTCTTGTAACATCAGGAACAATAACCGGAACCGCACGAGTTGTTATTGATTCGATGCGTGCGCAGGGTCGTAAAGTTGGGCTTCTGAAACAAAAGTTATTCCGACCAACACCGTATGAAGAATTACGTTCAATATTATACAAAGCACAAAAGATTGCGGTTATCGACCGTAATATTTCATTTGGTCATTCTGGTGTTTTTGCCCAAGAAATCAAATCCGCATTATATGGTCTTGCCGGTGCGCCACCGATCTTTGATTATATTATTGGAATCGGTGGTAGAGATGTTACACCCGATGACATTAGAGAAATTATTGATTACACTTTTAAAACTGAATCACCAACCGAACCAATAATCTGGCGTGGAGTGAGATTATGAGAAACATACTATATAAGAAAATATATACCACAGAGGCACAAAGGCACAGAGAAAAAAAAGAGAACTTCCTCTGTGACCTCCGCGACTCTGTGTCTCTGTGGTGAGAAATATATGAAATATACAATCCCTGAAAAAGAATATATGTTTCCTGGACATGTTGCCTGTCCCGGTTGTGGTGGTGCATTAGCCATGAGATTAGCATTAAAAGCATTAGGTGAAAAGACCATGGTTGTTATTCCGGCTTGTTGCTGGACAATAATTGATGGACCATTTCCAATTCATTCGCTACATGTACCGGTCTTACATACCGCATTTGAAACCGCCGCCATCGCTGCAGCTGGTGTTAAAGCCGGACTTGACATTCAAGGCAAAGAAGATATAACAGTAATGGCATGGGCGGGTGATGGTGGAACCCTTGATATTGGAATTCAAGCGTTATCCGGTGCGGCAGAAAGGAATGACGATTTTATCTATGCTTGCTATGATAATGAAGCATATATGAACACTGGTATTCAACGCTCATCGGCAACACCCAAGGGCGCCTGGACAACGACTACTCCTGTGAAAACCCCAAAAATGGAACCAAAAAAGAACATTGACGAAATAATGATTGCACATCGTATCCCATATTGTGCAACTGCGACTTTAGCCTATCCTGAAGATTTAATTAATAAATTCAAGAAAGCTAAAAGTATTAAAGGAACAAAATTTATCCATATCTTCGCACCATGCCCGACAGGTTGGAAAATGGCGCCGGATTTAATGATAAAAATCTGCCGTTTAGCCGTCGAATCAAAAGTATTCCCAATCTATGAATGTGAAAATGGTATAAATTATAATATAAATATAATGCCGAATAACTCAAAACCGGTTTATGAATATTTAAAACTTCAGGGACGTTTTGCTCATCTAACCCAAAAAGACATTGAGCAAATTCAAAAGTCGGTCGATTTTGAATGGGAATTGCTATTACACCGAGCAACCAGTACACCTAAAAAACTTACACCAACTACTCTAAAAAATAGGAGTTAGGTGATAATCTAACCCTTTATGCAATCTAATAAGAAAAGTAAGAATGAGATATATCTCGCCATTACGGAATTAATTCTGTTATTAGTATTCTTTATAATAGCGTCAATTTTCTTTTGTCCGATAAAAAATCCGTATACTATTGTTTTTTGTTTTGTCTTGTGGGCGTTGTTTGTTATTTTTGGATATTTGTTTGGTGAGTTTGAACCGACAATAAGCACCTATTTTGGTTTTAACATTAGAACACAAATCATCTTCTTAAGCACAATTATTATATATACCATTTTATTATTGTTCTATGACCAATTGCCGCAATTTAATTTAATGATTTGGCTCACGACCTGGCTCTATTTAAACATTTTTGCACCAGGTATTGGCTTTCTTATTCGTCGTATCTTCCCTATCCCAGTTGTTTTGGTCACTGATAAAAACAATCGAGAACATTTATTACTATGGTGGGGTTATAAAATAACCGGATGCGTTTCCAATGCTGAATTTGATACATGGTTAAAAAAACATGGCGATAGTGCTGGCCGAATCTCAAATTATAATTTAATTTTATTAGATATCACAAATCCAAAATCGGAATCGACGACCGCCCTTTGGACAGAAAGATATTTTATCAACTTTATCGGCGTAAAATCATATCATATGTTGGACTATCTCACCGGGTTTCACACGCGAGTTTTGACTCGTTATCCTGGCCGAGGTACAAATTACCGTATCAAACGATTAATCGATTTTTTTGTTTGTTTATCGGTATTAATATTATCGGCACCATTATTTCTATTTGTTATTTTATGTATAAAACTTGATAGTCCTGGTCCAGTATTTTACCGACATCGTCGACTAGGGAAAAATATGAAACCGTTTGATTTGTTAAAGCTTCGTACAATGTATCAAGATGCCGACAAAAGATTGAAAATAATTTTGCAATCGGACAAAAAATTGCAGGAAGAATTTGAGCGAACTTTCAAACTAAAAAAAGACCCGCGCGTTACTCGGACTGGTAAAATAATACGTCAACTGAGTCTTGATGAATTACCACAAATTCTTAATGTTCTAAATGGCAATATGAGTTTAGTTGGTCCTCGACCAATTGTCCAGGCTGAAATTCCGTATTACCAAAACTATTCGTTAGATCTGTTCCGAGTATTACCGGGCTTGACCGGACTCTGGCAAACTTCTGGACGCACTGAGACCAGTTATGAAAAACGTGTTAAGCTCGATACCCAGTATGTCCGAACCTGGTCATTAATAAATGATTTAAAGATTCTTATTAAATCTATACCCGCAGTTATCTCCCAGAGAGGTGCTTACTAAAATATGGAACCACGGATTGCACTGATTAGACGGATTAAAGATAAAGAAAAATCTGTGGAAATCCGTTTAATCTGTGGTTAAAAATTATGCTGATTGATAAAACCGATTTAGCAATTCTTCGCCATTTAGAACGGGCGGGACGCTGGCTAGGTCCATTACCGGAACGGCTAAAAATATCTCCTGATGATATTCAGAGTCGCATAAAGAAAATGGAAACCGAACAAGTAATTTCTGGTTACAAAGCAACAATTTTTGTTCCTCCGTTTCTCGGAGGAGATTGGGTTTGGGGCTGCGTTCTGGCAAATGCTGTTGAACGTGAACAAATTATAAATCGGATACTCCAAAAAATTCCTTTCATCAACGAAGTTTGGCTCAACTCAAATCTACCGTCACATCTTGGTCACAACTTTTCGATTGTGTTCTATTCTAAGGATTTTGATACCGAAGTAAAATTCATAAAAGAAATATCAGAAATATCCTATTTAGAAGCCTATCGTATCTCTAACTATACATTTCCCTTTGCACGAATATTTTCTTCAGAAGAAAAATTACTGCTTAAAACTATCTTTACTAATCCAACTGCCGACACCAGCCGATTGGCGGAAAGTTGTCAAAAGAATCTTTCCTGGATTCAGGCAAAATTAGAAAAACTAACATGGACTCCTCAGAATACCGATGGAGTAATTGTGGTTTTACCCGAAATTCATTTTCGACGAATAAATAATTTTTGCCACTGTCATTTTATTTTAGAATTTACTACTGAGCCCGACCTGTTATTTGAAGAATTGAAAACTCTCGGGTTTGATATTGTACTTAATGGTCGACCATTTCAAGGTAAATATATTCAAATCGAAACCGATATCTGGGGTTTCAATGATTTAATTGCTAAAAAAACATTTTTAGAAAATTATAAAGATATTAAAATACACGGCATAATTTTTGCGGAGGAAATGCGGGTTATCTCAGATTGGGGGGTAAAACTTGTCGACAGTTAAGTATGATTACGATAAAAATATGCCACAGATATACACAGATATTTTATTTAAACCACAGAGGACACAGAAGACACTGAATTTTTCTTTTCTGTGCTTTCAGTGAATTCAGTGGTTATTTTGTTTTTCAGGTAAAAATCCTGTTAATCCTGTCAAATTATCAGAGGCGACACGACTCTTGACAAGTCGCTTATCCTGAGTTATTTTTATCACACTATGAAAAAGAATTTAACCAAGACTTTTTTTACTTCAGAATCGGTCACTGAAGGACACCC
>Ga0315288_10004799_pt1 | contig 17205 bp, 21 predicted proteins | sample YL17G11_20_MG_FD_203454 | JGI IMG/M metagenome (GOLD analysis project Ga0315288, IMG submission 203454) | Sediment microbial communities from Yellowstone Lake, YNP, Wyoming, USA - YL17G11_20 | ecosystem: Environmental > Aquatic > Freshwater > Lake > Sediment | place: USA: Wyoming | collected... | reverse complement strand
GCCTTCCAGAATTCAACAACAGGAGGGACGCCTATGACCTCGACCTCCGGTAAGAGTTCTGGACATTAATCCATGACTAAGAATTAAAATGTGCGAGGGCCCGGATTATGACCTCGAATTTGATGGTGATTAAAGCTAGGAGCTAGAATCCATTAGCTGAAAAGAGGTTCTTCCGCCTGTGGATTCCTTGTCGGTAAAGAATGGGTTGCTGTTGCCACTGATTTTTCTATGTCTAGCTAGGTCGTCAATCAGGGAGGGGTATAGAAACTGACACCCCGTTGTCCTACAAACCCTTTACTCCTGCTGAGATCACTTTGCGCGGCAACGCGGTCCTGTGCGTTTCTAGGGGCTTCGTCGTTCAAGCGACCCCTCTCCGTTAATCTAGCCTACGAGTTGCCTCCTCTTGAACAGTCTAAGACCGATAAGGATTGCTACCAGTGCGTACGCGAACATCACAATCACTGCAGTATGCGGATCTGGATAATTGCCAAGTGAATCGGCAGAATTTTCAATGTAAGGATCTACGAGAATGTAGATCACTGTGCTCGCTGCGTATGTGAGAGATGCTTCTATCCTCTGCCCCGCGAGGCTCGATACACCATCGATTGCTGGCATTACCATAAGAAACAGTAATAATGTGAAAACGGTTGCTCCTGTCGTTCCATTCATGATTGAGCTGACAAGGAACGCCACCGCCATCGCCGCCAACAGATACTCCACAGCCAAGGCAAACGATGTAGCCAAGTCGTCATCAATTCCGTCCACTGTCATCACTGACAGCAATGCCACCCCTGCGTAGAGTATGCTAAGCATTACGAGCCCCATCGTCATGCAGGATGCGAATTTCCCAAAGAACAGTGCCTCTCTCTTCAATGGGTTCGGGAGGATCAAGTAACCCGTCCTGTTCTGATATTCCCCGGCCAGAGCATCCGCACCAAAGAGTGCGGCAGACACTATGACCAAGAGACTCGCGAAGTTGATGAACTTCATATCGAAATCCTGTTCGGACATCGCCCAAGTGTAGCTGGCAGTTACCAGTCTTCCTGAGACGTTGCCCGTGAACATGATGATGGTGGGCGAGTCTGATACTTGTTCGGGGACTCGGTCTTCGGCGCCTGCGATACTCCAGGAAGTCGATCCCGAGGGATATTCAGTCCCATTCACGTACAGCTTTAGAGAACCTCGGTCTATGCCCTCGTCGTCCAACGTTCCAACGCTGTTGTACGGCAGTTCCCAGGGAGGTATTCCTAGCGAACCGACATCTATCACGGTAACACCAATATTGGTTTCTGTGCCACGATATGATTCTCCCAGTGCGAGAGGCAGAGCATACGTGAGCCCTAAAACAGCGACTGCAATCAGTACTGAAGCAAGCAGTCTCTTAGATCTGAGATACCTGAGCAGTTCGTATTTCCAGATGGTTCGAATCTGCACTAGACTCCCCGGTAACCTTCGATATGTGCGAGCTCCTTCGGACGCTCCAATCACCTCGACTCCCTCACAAGATCCATGTACAGCATCTCGAGGGGCAAGCCCACTGGGCTGAAGCTCTTGACTTCAACGCCCATCGCCTGGATAGCCCGCAGAAGCTCACTCTGCTCTTCCATCGGGCCTTCGAAAGTCACGAGGAATGTGTAGGGATTGACCGTCTCCACCGCCATTGCGTTCTTCATTTCTCTAATCTTCTGGATGATGCCAAGGGAGACTTCGTTCAAGCTCGTAACCTCGATCTTGGTGACTTTCGTGAGCCTTCCTAGGTTCTCAATCGAATCGTACACGAGGAGCTTGCCATGGTCAATTAGGGCTGCGCTATCGCAAGTCTCCTGCACCTCGAACAGCAAGTGGGAGCTCATGAAAACCGTGCGACGCTGTTTCTTGAGCATCCTGATTATCTCCCTGACCTCAACCATGCCCCTTGGATCGAGACCATTCGTAGGCTCGTCCAAGATTAGTATCTCTGGCTCGTGAATCAATGCCTGCGCGATCGCTAACCTCTGTTTCATTCCCTTCGAGAACTTGCCCACACGCGTATCTTTCCAGGCGTCCAATTTCAGTTCCCTAAGAACTTCGTCACTTCTTCTTCTGATGTCTACGCGACACATTCCCCTGATGCTCCCGAGGTAGGAAAGAATCTCAAGCGGGGTGAGATTAGGATAAAACTCAGGGGTCTCGACGATTGCGCCAACATCCCCTAGCGCGTTCTTGGGGTCGATAACAACATCACAACCGTTGAGCAGCGCATTCCCGCTCGTGGCCCTAATCAAGTTCGTAAGTATCTTGATTGTGGTGGTCTTGCCCGCACCGTTCGGCCCCAGGAACCCGACAGCCCTGCCTTTCGGAATGGAGAGCGTGAGGTTATCGAGAGCCTTGATTGACCCAAAGTACTTACTGAGATTCCGAACTTCTATCATGCGTCCACCACCCTGCGCTTGAATTCAGTATTGTCAATCAGCGTATATAAGAAATCCATGAATCCTGCTTTGATGGCATGCTAAGAGAGGCTCCCCGCCCATGTAGCGGTTGGACAACCAGCCTAAGGCGGGAGGAGACTACGCGAAGCTGTACAAGATAGAACTAAGCTCGTGAAGGGGTCGAACTGCTGGAAACCTATGTGTGAAGAGGCCTTTGCGGCCTCTGAACTCATTTTTCCTTTTCTTGTCTTGCCTACCCTGACATACGCAGATAGTTCCTTGCCATAATGAAGACAAACCATCTTCACATAGCCGCTCTTTCTCCTAAGTCTTCTTGCCGTCAAGAATTCCTCCAAGAAAGAGATGATCGTTACGCGCGGACTAACGCGAGACTAAGTGGACTTGCCCAAATCCCATCCAACTCATATCCTTTGCTTCGCCTATTGAGGCACTCCTTACCAAAGGCTGCTCTTCTTGAAGTACTCACGCTCGGATTATCGCCCGGAATCTACCGGCAATTAAAGCTGGGTGCTATACTCACCGGTAACAAATGAAGGTGGTTCGGAATCCATTTTCTTGACGGTAGATAATCGGGCGTCATTCCTCCCCTATGGTCTTTTCCGAGGCGATCAGTACAATACGGAAGTGGGGTAGGCCGGATTCGTATCCGGACCCGCTGGCTTCGATCATGAGAAAGGGCAAAGGGGTTTAGCTTCCATTCCACTACTTGGGCAGTCTGAAGCAGTTGTCACACTTCTCGTACCCATGAGGTATGTCATTGTGCAGCGTCTCTCCGGAGTAGTGAACGTTGCACGACCTTGGTACGGGATACATATGGACACGTGTCTCGTGGACAAAATACTGCATGTCTCATTTCCTCCGTCAAACCCTATCGCATAGACACAGATTAAAACTTGCCGCTTCTGACTAGCCGTTCAGCCATCTGACTACCTATGAAACGGCACCTCTCAGTTCTGCAACTGCGAAGAGCGTGCCAAGTGCTATCCTTATTGCCAGGACGATTTCCACGAGCAGTGACGCCCCTACGATCGTCATTTCCCAGCGTCCGTATATCCTTTCCCCCTATGGGCTTTTTCGATGCGAGGCTCAACCCCCTTCTCAAAATCATTCTGCGCGACAACGCGTTCATGTTCGATTCTAGGGCGGACAACGCTCTCGCCCTACCCGCTCTTCGTTCTAGAAGGGATACGCGCCCCGATCAGGGCGAAGAATCAGCCTCTCGGACGTCAAGATCAGCATAGGTCTTGTGCACTTTCTTCAAGCGGCACGGACTCGAGCTTCTGCCTTTCGTTTCTCCTTGTCAAGCCGCCTCGCAACCTTGTTGTATATTCGCGTTGGAATCACGGGGCTGGATTCGGTCACCTTTCGTTTCTCCTCCAGAAGCTTGTCAAGATCCTCGAGCAATGACTCGTGAGTACGCGTGGGACAACAGTCCAATTCACCGAGCTTCTTGACCCTGTCCCTCAAAGACGACCATCCATCTCCCGCCTGCTTGTGCGCTTTCTCGCGGTCAGAGGGTTTCAGGAACGTATTGGCGGCTGCCAACATGCCTGCCATGGTAGAGAGGACCGCGACGAGCGGAATAGACCATGAAGTCCCCAAGGTCGCGCTGCCTGCGGCACTGCCGCCTCCGACCACTCCGAAGACCACCGCCAACAGGCCGAGCCGCCGATTAGCTTTGTCCCAATTCCCAGCACACTCAAACTGCGAATCCCGGGCCCTCGTACACCTCAGCTCAAGGTTCTCCAAGAAATCCTTGAAGTCCTTCTCGAACGCGTCCGTCATATCACCCCTAGAGTGTCACCTATCGCTGTTTCCTTCTTCACAAGAAGAATCCAAATCGAAAACTCCGTTTCCATTAGCCAACCTCCTTCGCCTTCTCCTCGAACCACCCTCGAGGCACGTTATCTATGCACCGTAATTCGTACTAGTACGTTTCTGTGTGGACTGTCGTCAATCGCCGTAATAGATCGTCACATACGGTAGAACTCTCTATCCTGAAGATGAAGAAGGAAATACGTTTAGGAGGGCGTGATCGTGTGTCTAAATTCTAGCCAGTACTCGAAATGCTCGATGCCCATCACATGTCCCACAAACCCTTTACTAGCCTAAGACGACACTGCGCGACAACGCGTTCCTGCGAGTTTCTACGGGCTTCGTCGTTCAAGCGAACAGAAGCCCTGACTACAACTGCTCTTGCTGACGGCGTGGGAATGCGCGCTGACAACGGGCTAGATGCGGGTATGTCGGTAGCCGACAGGATCCCGGCACGAGCACCCCCGAGGATAAGTATGTCGATACTCGAAATCAATCGGCAGGGATTGAGGTCGGAGCTAAACCTCTTGATTCTTCTATTTGGTTATCCTCAATAACAGAAGTCCTGCCAATCCAACGATTATCGCTATGATACCAGGGACACCTAGCGGGTTGTTGAAGACTGTGCCCGCTCCTGCTTCCCCGAAGACCGTCGAGGCTAGCAGGACAGCAATAGCTCCGACTACAGTGAGCACCAGAAAAGGCAACGTCAAGAACAGCAGCTTCGCTTTCTTGTAATCCATACAGTCTCCTCGGTCAGAACAGAATCGCCTTTCCTTCCCTATGGATGTTGTGCTGATGCGCGGGGACACTTCAACATAGAGGTCTTTTCCTGGGACAACAGGATTTGTTCATCCTACACGAGACATCAGGTAGAGAACTAGGACAATAACGTATACCGCGAATCCCCACAGTATTGACAAGGCAATTGTGCTTCGTCTCTTTCGGGACAAAGCCGGACCTTCGACTGCAAGCCCAATCATGGCCCCTATGGCAACGCCAATTGGGATTCCCACAAGCAAGAGGACATCCATCAGATGATAGACATCTCGGAAATAGGCAAGGAAAACAATGATTATGACAAAGGCGACCAAGGTTCCGACCACCGAACCGTTCCTGTACAATGCCTTCCTAACTTTGGTCTGATCCCTCACCCTTTCCTCCCTCGGTGACTCATCGCCTTTCCTCCCTCATAGGCTTTTCCGAGAATCATGGTGGACCTTGTGGGATTAGGACCCGAGCGACTGGCTCAGAATCAATTCGAAGGTGTGCGGTCTGCCCCAAACCATTTCCCTGCCCTGCGTCTGTTGTGTTGTTGCGAAGGGGAACTTCGACATAGATCTTTTCCAATCCGGCGCGGAGCATATGCCAATAGCTCACATCAGCGGGAAGATCACAATTGTTGAGAACCTGTTGAGACCATGCAGTATCCAAGACCCAGCGATGTTTCCTGAGCGGCGAGCTATCTCGATAGTCAGAAGAGCTTGGACAAACACGATGAACAAGCCGATGTCAAGTCCGTGCATGTAGTATTGTTGGTGCATAAGAACGAAACACAGGAAGGAAGTCACATATGCGACCTTGGTGTTTGTCAGTCCAAGGAGAAAGATGAACAATATGCCCCTGAAGAGAAATTCTTCATTGAAGGCTTCAAGAAACATGATTGTTCCGTATGAGAAATCGGAATGAGACACAGGATTCGTCGAGACCCACACAATGTAGTTTGCAGCTAGCATTACCGGCAGGAAGAGCAAACATAGCCAGAGGCTCTTTCTCAACCCTTCTTTCTTCACGCCATATTGTCTAAGGTCAACAGGAGACTTTTCCCGCTTGAGTATTAGCAGAACGATTATTGGAAGCACGATGAATAGTAGTATCTTTGTGGCAACATAGGCTCCCGTGCTGTAGCCAAGAGTGCCGCTGCTGTATACCGGCCAGAGTCCGACAATGAGCAACATCGCAAGCGTGATTGCCAAAACCTGTGTAAGTGATCTCCTCTTGTATTTCACGCAGTAGACAATAGGGATGACAAGTGGAAGGAGCATTGGCCATAGGGAGAAATCCATTGACATTCCCCTCAAATTGGAATCTGCGTTTCAACTTAAGGCTTTACCTGTGTGAGGAGCGGTTGCCGTTCCTTCTATGGCGTTTCTCAGACAGGGACATGGTGTGTCGTCCGCTCAGATTGGGAAATGGCCAGCGGCGAAAGAGTGCTCCCGCCGGGATTTTGGCCCGGAATTTACCCCTAGAAAATACTGGCAATGGATCGGCCGATGACCATATCTGTCGCTTAAGCGACATCTTTGCCGGATTGACAGCTTCGCCTGAACGAAGAGCACAGTAGGCCTCCGTCCTGCACTTCGCCGTGACTCACCTGCGCTGGTGAACTCTCGCAGGATTCCGGATGGGCAGACTAGAGATGCTACCGCACATTCCTAATGAGTGGGCCCAACCGGATTCGGCTTCTTCTTGCTGGCTAGAATTCAATCAAGCAGGATTGAAAATCGGGAGAACGCTCAAACCCCTTTCTTCTCTTCATTTCTGGAGTAGTCGAAGGTCAGCAGCCTATTCCTGATCGTGAATGGTCCTCTAATGAGGCCAGGGCCGAGCGGTCTCACCATAGACACCAACAAGATGATTGAAGAAGCCATGGCAACGTAGAACCCCACATATGAAGGCGCGTCTTCTCCCCATGACCACCACATGTATATGCCTGCAATCTGTGCGAGAGCACCCGTTGGGGTAACGAACGAAACCAGCGTGCCAAGAATGATTGTCACCGCGCTCCAGTAAGCGAGTTGGTCATGTGCAATACTCTCCAAAATGTCCAATAGATTCATCGTCGTGCAAGCTGACAGCCAAGTCGAAAAGACTGCCAGTACACCAACTACCGCGCCGGCCAATCCAAGAACATTGACTTTCATTGCCATTTCCTGTGACCTTATGCGAATGCCCTTCTACTGTCTTAGTCATTTCCACGTCGTTGACTTCTAAGTCAACAAGCGGGAGATAGCTCGCCATTCCTTCCCTATGGATGTTATGATGAAATCGTCCCTAGGGATCCGCAGCCTACGAATAGTCGAAAGACCATACGATCTTCTAGTCACGGATTCAACCCCGGGAAAAGAGTGCACTTCGAGTGCGTCCTATGGATTGGGGCACATCCCTGACAAAGGGACGAAGCACCATAGTGCGGGAAAACCGCGAATAGAGGCATGTCCGATCGCCCCAACGGATCCGTGTAGATGAAGGGATTTCAGAAGAAGATAGTCGATATCGAACAGGCATCGAGGGACATTTCAACATAGAGGTCTTTTCCGAGGCGAGGCTCAAACGCCTTCTCTCGGTTTCCTGCCTCTGCCCCATACATGAAGCCTCTTCTTCAGATCACCTTTGCCTTGAGGCCGAGGGAGATACATCTCCGAATAGCCAGGACCTACGGGAAGGACGAAGGAGACAAGAGTCACGACGGTCGCCAGAATGCCGATATAGAATGCTGCTCCCCAGTGGAAGGCTATGGTGATTCCTGCTGGATAAAGGATCCAAGAAGTACCGAACTGAGGGCTAAGACCATAGTAGTAACCAATCATACCCGACGCCATGCCCACGCCTCCGAGAGGAGTCACAAAGGCCAACACAACTCCCAGGAAGAATGCGGTGGGAGCAAGAACAAGACTCACAAACTTATCGGTAGTCATGTACTGATGGTATTCTATTGCTGCCCCTGTAGTCTTCGAAGTGATTGTCTCTGTCAATACTGGGACCGTCAAACACAGGAGACCGAGGAGGATTCCTAACAGACACATCATGTTGATTCTGACCACGTTCCTCCCCCAGACGCCAAGTGGTATAGCTTTTCCATCCCTATAGATGTTATGCTGAAGTGCTTCCGCCGGGATTTTTGCCCGGAATCTACCGTGATTAAAGCTGCCAGATACAGTTGCCGGCAAGGAATTAGACTAGGCGCAACGCCAAGATCGGGTGTCTCAGTCCCTTGTTGATTGAAACAAAGAAGAAGAATGTCTGGCTCGAGCGAGTCCTTGTCTCGCCCGGTCCACTTCAATGAAGGCAGGTGGATTCCAGGCAAAGGCCTGGACCATTGGGAGGGCGCTTTAGGTTGCGAGTCAATCGCCGTCCGTATCCAAGTAGCTTGTCTCTTGTTGCACTGCTTGCCATCGGGAGTCTAGCAGCTCTGCGAGTCCACGCTTCTGCAGGTGCCTAAGATTGTAGTGAGCGCGTTGCCTCGAAATGCTCAATTCTTTAGCTACATCCATCCCAGACAAAGGTCCTTTTTCATTGAGGACTCTGAAGATCCTAGATTCTACCTTTCCAAGAAACTGGGTCTTCATTATTCTACCGCCATCTTCTTGGAGGAAATACCGTCTTGTTCGACCGTCCTTCACACTCCGCACCAGCTCAATCTTCTCCAAGACTATCAGATGGTACGCTAGATTGCCATTGAAGAACCGGAGTTCTGTCTTTAGTTCGGTGAACGAGCAGCCCGGTTTGCCTTTGATGTAACCGTAGATCTTTCCTCTGCTGAAGTTCTCCAGAACATCGATGCCAGCAAGCCTGACATGAAGCTGCACCATGAACGAACCAAGGAGTGCAATAGCGATCTCAGGTGGTCCGACAAGCACGCCAAGTACTATGAGAAAGGCAAACGACAGAATCAAGAGAGAAACTGTCCAGGAATTAAGAACAATCCATCCAAATCCTCCTGATGTCACCGGTATTGGGTGACGCTGCGCAACAAGGACAGCTCCTGAATCGATGTCAACCACTACTAGAATCGGATAGTTCATTCGGAACATCTTGCTAGTGACGTTGGCCCGGTATTCATAACCGAATGCGAACCTCAGCGTGGTCTCAACCGAGTAGTTGCCCGGCGAGGATGGAACAGGTGTCGGTTCTCCGACCTCGTCGACGGGTTGGAGGCGAATCCCTAGAAGTCCATCAGAAGAGATTTGAGCTTCCTCGTCGGCATGATACAAGGAGGGCACTACTCCCCTTCCAATATCCATTGCCTTTTGAGGCGTGATGAGGGCGGCGCTTGGAAGAACAACGAACGGCCTGGCTTGGACGGAGACTAATTCGCCAGTACTATTTTCAAATGTAGCTGCCATGATGTTGCAGCCAGCCAGATCAAATCCAAATAGCGTAGTGGACAGAATTACCGTCGTGGTGTTCCATCTGCTTAGATAGGATACAACCGTTAGATTGTTCGTCGGAATGCCCAAGGCGTCACCTAGCTGACGAGCCGTCGGTTCATACAGCGAGGCGTTTGTTACGATAATCTTGGAATCAACCAAGGCCGCCTGGAATCCGAGGAATGTGCCATCTCTGAAATCCACATCTATGAGGGACCCGTTAGTGTCGTAGTTGAAGCTGGCATATATCTGATCGTAGTAGAGCCTTAACTTGGACCCGTCGCTGCTGGAGAAATCTACGGGGACGCCGTAGTATCCGTCAATGAAATCGCGCTCGGAAGGCGCTCTTCTGAATACAGGCGAGTGCGGTTGCCATCCATTCTCAGAGGAATAGTCAGTTGGGCCATGGCCTAGTGCGGATGCAATATTATCGGCAAGAAGGCTTGCATTCTCGATCTCGGACAATGTAGAATTTGGGAAAACCCATAGATTCCCAGGCGGACCGTATGTCATAGACAACGGATCAGCTTCGAGAGTGGCCGGGGGACTCACCGATGGGGGACCGCCTCCAAATGCGCACAGTAGCATTGTGCCTACTGCTGCAATGGTCAGACAGAGCACAATTGTCCTTCTGGCTTTCTGCCTGACCATATGGCCATGAGACTTGACTTCCGGATCGGGGGTCGTTCGGGACGCCGTCGCAAATTCCTCCCATACATCATGAGTCTCTGGATTAGATGGGTTTATTGGTAGTGTTCTTTGACAACCAAGTTCACAGGCGTGGGATTTCAGGCCAGAATCAGTATTAGATCCTGATCTACCCTACGATTAATCAAGGAAAATGAAAGAGGGTTGGGAAGCCTTGGTGCAATTTCGCTTTGATTGAATCGAAATAGTGAATGTCTGGCATGGACATGTTCAATACTCGCCCGGTCCGCACTCATGCATAGCCAGACAAATATCCTTCCGATTCAGTTGAATCGCTTTTGCCCGAATTGCATCTTCGGGCTTCGGAGGAGGAATCGCCTTTCCTTCCCCACGACTTCTTCGCGGGGAGACTGACTTTGTCCAATCATACGCGAGACGCTAGGAAGAGGATCAGCACAACAACGTACATACCGAACCCCGTGAGTATTGACAAGCCAATGGTGTTTCGTTTCCCTCGGGACAAACTCCGAGATTCCACTGCAAGTCCGACCAATGCTCCAAGAACAACTCCAATAGGAATCCCAACCAGCAAGAGTACATCCATCAGACGATAGACATCTCGGAGATAAGCAAGGAAAACAATGATTATGACAAGGGCGACGAAGGTTCCGACCACCCATCCGTTCTTGTACAGAGCCTTCCTAGTATTGACCTGATCGGTCACCCTTTCATCCTTCGGTGAGTCATCGCCTTTCCTCCCCTATGGATGTTATGCCTAGGCGCGGGGACACTTGAACACGGAGGCTTCTCCTTCGCAAATCAAAAGTCTATCCCTTTCAACTCATAACCGATAAATATCCAGGACTGCATTCTTTGCCCCGGGTAACAGCCCAGGTTCGAGACTATGGAGAAGAAAATCGCATTAGTCCCAAGAGTGATAATGAAAGGAGCTATGGGCGTGAAGGAGTACGCCCTGCTGCTGACGGACCAGCGACTGATATTCGTGTTGGAACATGCGAGCAAAGCCGCGATTGTTGGAGCGCTCGGCGACGTCCTAATGTCAGACCGGAAGGTAGTGGACTATGAAGGCGAAGACCTCGAGAAGATAGCTTCCGACTCTAGCAACATCGTCGTGCCACACTCTAGCATCCAGAGCATCGGGATAGAAAAGGGATTCTCGTCGTACACCCTTAGCACGATGTTCACGCTTCTTGTGGATTTCCAGGATTCCAGAGGAAAGCCGAAGAAGGTCAAGGCGTTCCTTCAGCCGTCGCAAGCGTTGGTCAAGGATAAGAAGACGGAGGGCCTGAACAGGAAGAGCGCCACAGAAGAATACGCAAGAACCGTGAAGAGTGCACTCGAGAAGTCGTTGCCGCTGGCTTTACTTCAAAAGGGAGAGTGGAGCGTATGAAATCGACCAGAGTGTTAGCGGTGTTCGGTTATGTGCTAATCATATTGGGACTCGGGGCCGTAGTTTATCAGGGGTTCATCGCAAACAGCACTGGGACGACAAGCGCAACGATTCCGGCTGGGGGACAGTACTACGTGGCCTTCAAGACAGAGAGCTCAATGTGGATGAATGCTCATATCGAAGGCAGCATCGAAGTCGAGGGTGGCGAGACTGCATATGCATATCTCTTGACCTCAGCTCAGTATCAAGAATACGTCTACAATCTCCAGCCGACGACGAGTTTATGGTCGACACATGGATCTAGTGGGACTTTCTCGGTCGACCTTCCGGAGACTGGCAGATACTACATAGTCGCGAATCACGATTCCGGTTCTTCCTCCATTGCTCAGACAGTCACCCTGACCTACACAATCAGCGGAATCAACCTTCTCTATGTGATAGTTGGCGCAATCCTCTTGGCAGTCGGCATAACTCTGTCGATTGTAAGTCTCAGGATGCGAAAGAAGGACCTGGGCGCAGCTCCCGTTTCAGGCACCGGTAGTACCACTGAAGTGAAGATGTTCGACAGCAAGCAAAAACTGCAGTGAACAACCGTCCTGCATGGTAAAGCCAGCCTTTCCTCCTCTATGGTCTTTTCCTCAGTCCGAATCCAACCGGACCCGGCAAATCGATACTGGCCAAATCCTATGGAGCCTTCCATAGAATTGGCGTTTCTTTTACGGGAGAACGCGCAAAACCCTTTCCGTTCTTTCCTCCCCTATTGTCTTTTCCCGTCTTGAGCCGAACTTGAACCAGAACATCTGGCTCCTTTTCAATCGGAGGATTATTGCACCGAGCTGAACTCCTCCTCTTCAGCTTTTTCGTAGGGAGAGCTACCAAGGGACAAGATCACTGCCTGGTGTCTGCTGTCTTCGAACGCTGGTGCTGAGAACAACTAACCTGGGACTTTCGGCCAAATAGCAAAAAACCTAATCTCGCAGCTCTCCGTTACCTCACCACTGCTTTGGAGGATACGGCGAAGGCCTCCTCATCTGAACGCCACGCTAATTGCAGTCTAGGAAGGGACCGGAGGAGATCATGATGAAGTCGTACAACAAGCTGATGGAAAAGTATCGCGAAATCGCTCTTGTAGGCTCAGTGCGGCGGCTTATAGATTGGGACCTCGAGACATACATGCCGCCACAAGGGATAGGGCTAAGAAGCGATCAGCTGAACGTCCTGGAGCGTGTCAGTCACCGTATGTTGACCAGCGACGAACTCGTGACTCTGTTGACGGAATCTGAGAGGGGAGCTGGCTCACTTGATGAGGTGCAGCGCAGGAATCTGCATCTGCTCCGGAGAGAGCACGACATAGCAGCGAGTGTGCCGGAGGATCTTGTAGCGAACTTGGCAAGCCAGATGGCGACCACGAGGGATGTTTGGGCAAGGGCAAAGGCGGCGCGTAACTGGAAGATGTTCAAGCCCGAGCTGCAGAAGCTGGTGGATCTGAGCATCAAACGTGCGGAAGCGACAATGCATGCTAGGGGTGCAGCATGTGTGTTCGATGCGATGATAGATGACTATGACAAAGGCATGACGCATGAGCAGGTGGCCAGGCTGCTGGCGGATTTGAGGGTGTCGCTCGTGCCTCTCGTTCGAAAGTACAGTAAGGCCTCGGGAGAAGTCGACACTTCTGTCATGAAGAGGCATATCCCGATAGGAACCCAGCGCGATATCGTGAGAGACGCTGTGGCCCTGATTGGCTATGACACGACCTCGGATAAGGCCTGCGGCAGAATTGACGAGACCGAACATCCATTCACAGAGGGCTACTTCAACGACGTGAGAATCACGGTGCACTACTATGAGGACGACCCGTTCAATGCCTTGCTCTGCGGATTGCATGAGGCTGGTCATGCGTTGTATGAGCAGAATCTGAACCATGACTGGATGTATCAACCCGTGGGAAGAGCTGCCAGCATGGGGATACATGAGGCCATGTCGAGATTCGCGGAGAACATTCTCGGGCGCTCGCGGAGTTTCTGGGTGTACTACCTGCCTAGGCTGAAGGAGTTCACTGGTAGCGCATTCTCCGGTGTTCAACTTGACGACCTGCTCAGAGCAATCAACAAGGTTGAGTCGTCGAAGACACGGGTGACTGCTGATGAGCTCACATATTCACTGCACATAGCAATCCGTTTCGAGATTGAACGCGATCTCTTCGAAGGTAGGGTGGAGGTCTCAGAGTTGCCTCAGGTTTGGAACGATCTATATGACAAGTATCTTCAAGTTCGATTTGACCATGATGGAGAAGGAGTCCTCCAGGATGTGCACTGGAGCGTCGGAGGCTACGGTTGCTTCCAGAGCTATGCCTTGGGCAATGTGTATGGCGGCATGTTCTTGCGGAAGATGGAGGAGGAAAATGGCGCCTGGTCTGACGAGGTTGAGAAGGGCAGGCCAGGAATAGCCATTGACTGGCTAAGAGATCGCGTTCAACATTGTGGAGCTATGTACGATCCAGGAGAACTTGTCGAGAAAGTCACCGGCACTTCTCTGACACCTGAGCCGTTTGTTCAGTATCTGACGAAAAAGTATTCCAGTCTCTGGGAATAGAAGGGTGACACTGCAGTTCGAACTGAGCTCGAACCTAAACCCCTTTCTTCTTGCCTTCCCTATCTTCTCCTCCAAGGGCTTGTTCGCTCCCTCACGGCTCATCACGGTCGGAACGGTCCCTCTGATGTCTGACGTAGCTAGTCTCCTCCCGCTGCCCAATGCTAGCCTTTCTCGGGAGAAATCATCGCGAACGCTGCATCAGATTCCTGGAACCGTTCTCCCAGGTACATTCGAGTCGACGAAATCCCGCTCACGAAGCCAAGGTCCTGAGCCAGCCTGACTGCTTCTCTATTCGTCCCTGGCACACACATCCTGAGCCTCCTCTCGGGACCAACATATCCCACCAAAGTGGTTATCAGTCGACGTGCAACTAAATGGTCTCCCCCGTTCGCAACGCAGGGACCAATCTGAACACGTTCTTCGCCTTCGCGTCCCAAGATGTATCCCGAGATCCCATTGGCCTCCTTTGTGCAAAAAGCCAAACCAGGGTTGTCTTCGAAGACCGCCCGAAGAACTCGACCTCTGTCGATGCCAACAGTAGCCCTGTCAAAAGCTACAATGTTGTCCATGTCCGACGCCCGAATCTCTTCGGCTACTTTCGGAAATGAAACCCCATCTATGAGGTATCTGTGCGATTCAAATTCCTCAACGAATCCGAGACTCCTATAGAAACCCTCGAGGCCGTGAACGCTGTCCAGCTTGATGCATGGACAGCCAGCTTCTCTCGCCTGGGCAATGCATGTCTCCATCATGACTCTGCCAATCCTCTTTCTTCTATACTCTGGAAGAACGATAACTGAGTGGATCCAAGAAACGCCCTCATACAACAGGAGGCCCGCAATACCGACGTCACGGCCATCCAGTTGTGCTTTGGTCATGCCCAAGGGTTCTACGCGCAACAGACGATTCCAATCGGCGACTGTCCGATGCCATCCCTCTAGGTCAGTCAACATCTTCCCGAAAGGGAGATCATTGCTCATGAACTTGACAATCCTGAGTTGATCCATTTGCTGGTCTCCGGGTCATCGCATTTCCTTCCCTAAGGGCTTTTCCGACCAAGAAGGGATTGGTCGATGGCTAGTAGTCAAAATAGGATTCTGCAGACAGGGACTGCCACCCGGCCTTGTCCCATGCAGCGGCCTTTATCATGTACTCGCCATGGGGCAAACTCACATCACCTTCTGCGTACCATGAAGTCAGATTGTACTCGTTAGGAAATGTGTGATTGTAGACTGAGTTCCAAGTATCGGTCTCGTAGATGACAACAGCTATTCTCAAGCCGTCACCATCCCCGTCGGTGGCATTCACCATGAAATGCCATGTGGAACTTGTAGCATTGTACCAGGTCCATGGCTCTCCGACAATCTCCGGAAGGGGCGGAGTGTTGTCCGGCAGCTCGATGATCTTCTCAGATGCATTGGATTCTCCACCTGCGCGATCTAGGACCACTAGCCGTGCGTAATAGCTGCCAGCCGGCATATTGGTGCAATTCAGCTCCTTGGTTATGTTCCGCGAGGTCCCGTATCCATAATCTCCGAAGGTGGACGATCTATCCCCGTCAATAGAGCGCGTAGTCAGGTTGAGTAAGGTTAGTTTCATGGCTGACAGGTCTCCGCCAGAGTCGCTGGTGTTAACCCACAGAATTGGATACCTTGTGCCTGATTGTATATTCCAGCTATCGACCGTCGGCGGGTGCTTCGGCTCGGACTCACTACCGTACTCGATATAGTATAGAGCCGCTAGAACTGTGCTTGCGGCAACAATGACTGCAAGTCCATAGATAGTTGCTCTCGACAGTATTCTCATTGCATCTTCATACGAATCGCCCTTCCCTCCCTATGGTCTTTTCCGACTCATTCTCTGCAGAATGCGTACCTGGGATAGCCAGACTCTTCGATGGACTGCGTCAATCAGCAGGGATTGAGCTCGGACCTAAACCCTTTTCTTCCTTCCAGTGATTGCTGCATTGGTTCGACCATGAGAAAGCGTCATAAGGCAAGGGAGGCCATTATGGAATCAGATCTAGCTTCCTTTGGGTGAACTGAATCGGGTGGCGTAATGGCCGATATTCTCAAGATTGCATCCTTGCTAGACGATCAAGGATTCAAGAATGTGAAGCTAACCTCTGAGTACTTAGGGTCGCCGTTTAGCATAGTTGCGGAAAGAGGAGGGCGATTCTCGCTGCTCGTTGAGTGTTTGCCAGCGCTAGATGAGAGAGAGGCCAGCAGAGTTGCGTACAACTTCATCAGCCTCGATGAGAAATCGAAAGGCTACTGGGGGAGCTTCGGCTATTTCACTTACTGCGTGATAGCCGACGTCGCAGATGGATACGCTGTATCATTGTTGATGAGAAGTACAAAGGACAGGATCAGTGCAACATATCCCACGTTCAAGAAGGGCGGCGGTGATTTGATGGTGGTTGAGACTAGCTCGGGAGGTGTGGAAAGGTGCCCATCTTTTCACTACCTCCAAAGGGAGTTGGCGTTCAGGAAGCTGCGTGTTCTGGTCCAGGAGCTTGAGAAATCCTCGAATTCACATACCACGTAAACTGAACTCATTCTCTTGAGGTACCAGCCTTTCCTCCTCTATGTTGAAGAAGGCCACTCACATCTCGTCTGATTGCGTTTCATCCTCTTTGTTTTTGCCTCCCGTTGTCGATTCGATCAAGGGGTTTGTCGGACAAGCCTCTATTCGCGGTCTATGCCGCACTATGGCATCTTCGTCCATTTGTCAGGGACCTGCCCCAATCCCTATGTCGCACTCATTACGTGCAGGAGGAAAGCCGGGGTCCAATCCTTGACTGTGATATGGCTCGTGTCTCACGAGCATCCAGTAGATGATCAGGAGGAGCTTTCTTGAAGTCGCAGTGACTGCCTTCTGTTTGCCCCTCCGTCTCGCGATCTTCGCATGGAATCTCGAGAGTCGCGAGCCTGGTTCGCAATGAACATGAGTGTGAACCGCCTCCGTGAGCATCCAGCGGAGGTAGCTGGACCCGTCCTTGCTGATGGCGCCGTAGTGGACGGACGATGCCGACTGCCTCACAGTCGGCACCAGCCCCGCATAAGCGCACAGCTTCTCTGGATGAGAGAACCTCTTGATGTCGTCGATCTCCGCGTGGATGAGGAGGGCACCGTAGAACCCGATGCCCGGGACCGTC